>Ga0335080_10004423_pt1 | contig 14301 bp, 12 predicted proteins | sample Lox_Sample_34_FD_206720 | JGI IMG/M metagenome (GOLD analysis project Ga0335080, IMG submission 206720) | Soil microbial communities from Loxahatchee National Wildlife Refuge, Florida, United States - Lox_Sample_3.4 | ecosystem: Environmental > Terrestrial > Soil > Wetlands | place: USA... | reverse complement strand
CGCCCACCGCGGCTTCGGGCGCGACATGCCCCACCATGAATCCGCGCGTCGCCCCGCTGAACCGGCCATCGGTGAGCAGAGCAACGGAATCGCCGAGGCCCGCGCCCACAATCGCGCTGGTAACGCCAAGCATCTCGCGCATGCCCGGACCGCCGCGCGGCCCCTCGTAGCGGATCACAAGGATGTCCCCGGCCTTGATCTGGCCGGCGGTGGCCGCCGCCATCGCCTGCTCCTCACACTCGAACACGCGCGCGGGCCCCCTCTGGCTTTTGCGAGTGATGCCGGTCACCTTGATCACGCAGCCGTCGGGGGCGAGCGAACCGCGCAGGATCACCAGCCCGCCGGACTTCTTGATGGGATTCGAGAGCGGATGGATCACTTCCTGGCCGGGCGTTTCTTTTGCTTCGGCGGCTTCTTCAGCGAAGGTGCGGCCGGTCACCGTCATGGCGGAGCCGTCCACATAGCCACCGTCGAGCAGCCGCTTGCCGATCACGCCCCAGCCGCCCGCGTTGTGCACGTCGACAGTGACGAACTTGCCCGCTGGCTTGAGATCCACCAGCAGCGGCGTGCGCTCGCTCACCTTCTGGAAGTCGTCAATCTCCAGCGGAACACCGGCCTCGCGCGCCATAGCAAGCAGATGCAGCACGCTGTTGGTCGAACCGCCCGTAGCTGCGACGGCTGCAATGGCGTTGTCGATGGCCGTCCGCGTGACGATGTCGCGCGGCTTGATGTCCTGCTTCACCGCATTGACGATCACCTCGCCCGCGCGCCGGCACACGTCGTCCTTCAGCGGATCCACCTGCGGCACCGCGGCGGAGCCCATCGGCGAAAGACCGATCATCTCCATCACGGTGGCCATGGTGTTCGCGGTGAACTGGCCGCCGCACGCGCCAGCGCCCGGGCACGCCGAATCCTCGATGGCGAGCAGTTCCTTGTCGTCGATCTTGCCCGCCGCGTTCGCGCCGACTGCTTCGAACACATCCTGCACGGTGAGATCGCGGCCGTTATGATGCCCGGGCAGAATCGATCCGCCATAAATCACTACGCCCGGCACGTTCAGCCGCAGCAGCGCCATCGCCGCGCCCGGAATCGTCTTATCGCAGGCCACCAGCGCCACAATGCCGTCGAACATGTGCCCGCGCGCCACGAGTTCGATCGAATCGGCGATCACCTCGCGGCTGACCAGCGACGCCTTCATGCCCTCGGTGCCCATGGTGACGCCGTCGCTGATGGCGATGGTGTTGAACTCCATCGGCGTGCCGCCAGCTTTGCGGACGCCTTCAGCGACACGCGCGGCGAGCTCGCGCAGATTGAAGTTGCACGGCATGGTGCCGATCCACGTGTTGGCGATGCCGATGATCGGTTTGCGCAGATCGTCGTCGGTGTACCCGATAGCCTTCAACATGGAACGCGCGGGCGCACGATCACGTCCCTGGGTGATGGCATAACTGCGGAGCTTCATGATGAATCTCTATCTTAGCGAACCCGTCTGCATTGCTTTTCCGACATGGTCCCACGCGAGGCAGCAGCGGCAACGATAGGATGAAGACTGGTGTCCCAACAAAGGCCGCCATCTCATATGCGAATTCCAACACTGCCCGCTATCCTGATTCTGTGCGCCTCCGCCGCGTTTGCGCAGGAAGAGGCGAAACCGCTTACCGCGCTGCCGTATACGCCGAGCCTTGACGTCACCTCCATGGATCGAACCGTCAACCCGTGCGAGGATTTCTTCCGCTTTTCGTGCGGCAACTGGATCAGGAAGAACCCCATCCCGGCCGACCAGGCCTCGTGGGACGTCTACTCAAAGCTCGCCACCGATAACCGGCAATACCTCTGGGGTATTCTGCTCGAAGCCGGAGACGATTCCCGCCCGCGCAAGCAGGAAGAACAGCAGATCGGCGATCTGTTCCACGCGTGCATGGACGAGGGGGCCATTGAGAAAGTCGGGCTGAAGCCCCTCAGGCCCGCGCTCGATGCCATAGCCGCGCTGAAGTCGAAGAAAGAGATCGCGGCGCTGGTGGCGGGTGAGCATGTCGATTCGGGCTCGAGTGCGTTGTTCAATTTTGGCTCGAATCAGGACTTCGCCGACTCGCAGCAGGTGATTGCCTTCGCGGGGGCCGGGGGGCTTGGATTGCCGGATCGCGATTACTACGTCAAGACGGACGCGAAATCGGTTGAAACCCGCGAGAAATACGTGCAGCACGTCGCGCGCATGTTCGAGCTGCTGGGTGAAGACGCGGCAAAGGCGAAGGCCGACGCCGCCGTGGTGATGGCCATCGAAACGGAACTCGCCAGGGCGTCGCTCACTCAGGTGGAAAAGCGCGATCCGTACAATCTGTTTCACAAGCTGCCGGCGGCGGACTTCCAGGCTCTTACGCCGGACTTCGCATGGGACACGTACTACGCGCACGTCGGTCTGGCCAGGCCCGCGGTGGTCAACGCCACCGAGCCCGCATTCTTCAAAGCGCTGGAGCAACAGCTCACGGCGCATAAGCTGGCCGACTGGCAGACTTATCTTCGCTGGCACCTGATTCACTCCCAGGCCCACTACCTGCCGGCAGCCTTCGATCAGGAGGACTTCAGCTTCTTCTCGAAGTATCTTCAGGGTGTCGAGCAGATGCCGCCACGCTGGAAGCGCTGCGTCAGTCTGGTGGACCGCAGTCTTGGCGAGGCCATGGGGCGAGTGTATGTCGCGAAGACCTTTTCGCCCGAAGCGAAGCAGGTCACGCTCAAGATGACGAAGGAGATCGAGGAAGCGATGGCCGGCGAGATCCGCACGCTGCCATGGATGGGCGAGGAGACGAAGAAACACGCGCTCGAAAAACTGCACACAATCGTCAACAAGATCGGGTATCCGGATAAATGGCGCGACTATTCGTCGGTGGTGATCCAGCGCGACGACTACCTTGGGGACGTTGCCCGCGCCACGGCGTTCGAATCGCACCGGCAGCTCGCCAAGATCGGTAAGCCCGTGAATCGAGCGGAATGGGACATGACTCCCCCAACGGTGAATGCTTACTACAACCCGCAGATGAACGACATCAACTTCCCGGCGGGGGTGCTGCAGCCGCCGCTGTTCGATCTGAAGATCGACATGGCGCCCAGCTACGGCGACACCGGCGGGACCATCGGCCACGAGCTAACCCACGGTTTTGACGACGAAGGCCGCCAGTTCGACGCCCAGGGCAACCTGAAGGACTGGTGGACGAAGAAGGACGCCGAAGAATTCGAAAAGCGAGTGAACTGCGTGCGCGACCAGTATGGGCAGTACACCGTGGTGGACGACATCAAGATTAACAGCAAGCTGACTTCGGGCGAGGACGTGGCCGACATCGGCGGCACGCTGCTGGCGTGGCTGGCGTGGAAGGCGTCAACCGCTGGGCAGAAACTGGAGCCGGTGGACGGGCTCACGCCGGAACAGCGCTTCTATGTCGGCTATGCGCAATGGGCTTGCGGGAGCGAGCGGCCGGAAATGCTGCGCCTGCACGCCATCACCGATCCGCACTCGCCGCTGCAATACCGCGTGAACGGGGTGATGGCGGATCTGCCCGATTTCGCGACCGCGTTCGCCTGTAAAGCCGGCCAGCCGATGGTGCGGGCCGACGCCTGCCGGATCTGGTAATTCTTTAGCGGCGGCGGGCGAACTGGAGGCCGGACCATGTCTGGTCCACCGCGCAGATCTTGTAGTCCACCCATCCCGCTGCCAGTCCAAACTCGCGCACGACGGTCTCGGTCAGGTCGGTCTGTAGGCCCGAGGCCTTCTTCGGCCATACCACCCACAGGCCGCCGCCATCTTCCACCACGCGCGCGGCCGCTGCAAAGCGTTTCTTCAACGCGGCTACGGAATCCACGAAGAACAGCACGCGGTTCGCTGAACGCGCCTGCCGCTTCACCCCGACTCCCTCCGGCAGCGGCTCCAGTTTCGCCTCGAACCCCTCCGGCGCTCCCAGCAGCGCCACTACCGTCCCCGCTTTGATCCCGAGCTTCTTTGGCAGCGGCGTACCCGAATAACCGGCCATCGCATCGGGCGTCGCGGGCCTGGCCGGAGTCCCGCGGATCGCCGCCTCTAATCCGGCGGGCAGCTCCTTCCACGACAGGAACGCGGCGTCGGCCAACACGCGAAAGACGCGCTCCACCTTCGCCTCTTCGCCGCCGACGAAGACCAGCGGCACCCGCCGGGTCCCCGCCGTTTTCCGCAGCTCGATCCCCACCGCCTGCCCCTGGGAAGGCAGCCGGCTCAGATCGATCAGGAACGCATCGGGCGGACGTGACGCCAGCGCGCGCACGGCCTTGCCGTCCTGCGGTCTCACTACCTCCACCGTCATCCCGGCCTGGCGAAGCTTGTCAGCGCGCTCTCCGGCCTCCTCCGGCTTCCAGTGAATCAGCACCACGTGGCGCATTGCCGGTCATTCTACACCGAATCGCGTGAGAAATCGGCATGCCCGCGGCAACCAGATTACGGTTCCGGCGAGGCCGGTCATGCGATTTCGAAATGCGTTCAGCATCGTGCTCCTGCTGCCCTTCCTCGTGGCCGGGGTATATGCCGGTCAGCCCGGCTCACGAGTGGAGTATGTCGGCGGCACAATCCAGCAAATCCCGCAAGGCTGCTCGGGGCGTGCCCAAACGCTCGACGAGCAGTATTTCGTCTTCTACTCCAGGGGTGCAAGGTGGCGCGTGCCTTATGAGAGTATCGATCTGCTGGAGTACGGCCAGAAGGTCGACCGGCGCTACTTTGCGGCCGTGATCATTTCGCCTCTGTTCCTGCTGGCGAAAAAGCGCGAGCACTTCCTCACTATCGGCTACACCGACGAAAGCGGAAAACACCAGGCCATGATTTTCCGCGTGAACAAGGATGACATCCGCGGCGCGCTGGTGACTCTGGAGGCTCGGACAGGCCGGCGTGTGGAATATCAGGATGACGAGGCGCGGAGGGCGGGCAAGGGATGATGCTGCCGTTTCTGCTGATGTGGCTGTCAGCGCAGGACGCTGCGCCAGCGCGGCTGCAGGTGGAGAACATCGAAGCGCGCGACGAGACGCCCGCGGCGAAAGACATCGCCGCCGTCCACCGAATCTATGTGGACGTGCTCACCGGCGGCGAAGCAGCCGCGCAATTTCGCGACCTGCTGATCACCAGCCTGCAACACACGGGACTGTTCGTCATCACCGAGAATCCAGACCGCGCCGACGGCGTCATGAAAGGCGGCGCCGACGACAAGGCCTTTACCGACAAACATCACTCCAGCGACAACATCAACCTGCACGCCAACTTTGGAGCATCGAGCCGCTCGTCACAGGCGCGCTACACCAGCGAAGGCGAGTCGCATAATGCCGGACTCGGCATCGGCGAGACGGAATCCACCAACAGCGAAGAACGGCGGCACGAAGCCTTCGCGGCGGTGCGGGTAGTGAATCGGGATGGCGATGTGATCTGGTCGGTGACGGAGGAGAGCCTGGGTGGCAAGTTTCTGGGAGCACGCGCTGACGTGGCTGACCGCATCGCCCGGCAACTCGCGGCCGACTACCGCAAACTGCAATCCCCGGTAAAGAAGGCCGGCGCCGGGCGGCAATGACCGCTCAGTCCGCGGTCAGTGTGACCGAGAACTGAATGCCCGACGGCGCCAGGTTCTCCACCTCGACCGAACCGCCGAAGAGCGCAAGAATCCGCTGCGAGACCGCCGGTCCAAGACCGAGATCGCCGCCGGGAGTGATGGCTTCGCCAATCGCGAATACATCGAAAAAGCGCCCCAGAGCCTCTTCCGGAATATGGCCGCCGCCGCGAATGCATACTGCCGCCTTCTCGGCGGACACTACAACGGTATCATCCGGCTTTGAGAACTTGACCGCCGCCTCAACCAGGTTCTGAAACGCCCGCAGCAGCAGACAGCGCTGCCCGCGCACGAATCCGGGGCCGCCGGAATCCATGTCGACGCCCACGCCGCGGACCGCGGCGAGTCTCTTCGCGCCGCAGACGGCATCTCCCAACACGGACATCAGCTCGATCCGCTCGGACGAGAAGCTCTCGGTCGCCACCTCGATTTCGGTGAGCAGGAGTGCGTCCTCGAGGATCGAAAGGATGCGGGTGCGCGATTCATCGAACATCTGGCGGAGCTCATCGCCTTCCTCGCCCGGCGCCAGACCGTCGAGCGCCAGTTCGCCGGCGCCCAGCAACCCGTTGAGCGGCGAGCGGAACTCGTGATGGATGAGGCGCAGGAAATCGCTCTTGGCGCTGTCAAGCAACTTAAGGCGGGCCTGCGTCTCGGCCAGTTCGAAAGTACGAGCGGCCACCAGCTCTTCGAGATGATCGGTATACTGCACCAGTTCTTTCTGCAGCCGGTGGATCTGCAGGTGTGTGCGCACACGCGCCTGGACTTCATCCACCTGGAACGGCTTGGTGATGTAATCGACGCCGCCACACTGGAAAGCGCGCACTTTGTCGCTGGCATCGGTGAGCGCGCTCAGGAAGATGACCGGAATCGGTGAGAGGCGCTCATCGGATTTCAGGCACGCACACATCTGAAAGCCGTTCATCTCCGGCATGTTGATATCGAGCAGGAACAGATCGGGCGGATTGCGCTGCGCGGCTTCCAGCGCCAGCCGCCCGCAGGGGAACGATCGCACAGCATAACCCTGGTGGCCGAGCAGATCCTCGAGCAGCCGGAGATTAGCCGGCTGATCGTCCACCGCCATGATGCTGGCGCGCCCGCCGGAGTGGACCGGACCGTGAAGCTGTGGCCTAGGCAGTGGCATTGGCGCTCACCTGCTTGCCGGGGTCGGCGTCGGCCTGCGTTGGCCGGCCCGGGGTTCGCACGAGAATCGGGTCGCGAAGGCGCCGCGTCTTGCCGAAGTTCCGCGCCCGTTCGAGCAGCGTTACCGTCAGCGTGGTGCCGCGGGACATAACGGTCAGGCTGCCGTCCTCGGTAACATAGTCCTCGGCCAGCACCATCCCGGGTGTGAGCCGCGAACCGGGGACCAGCCGCGCCTCGATCTGTACTCCGCCGGGTGAGTAGTCTGCCAGAGCGTCCACGACCTCGACCGGCCAGGCCGACGGCGCGGAGCGCAGCTTCTGCCGAGCTGCTTCAAAGGGGGTGCCGCGCCACATGCGCCGATCAAGCTCCTGAGCGATCCGCAACAGGCACGAGCCGCGTTCGGCCGCGGATGCGCCGGCCCAGGCAATCTGATCGAGTTGTTGGAGCCGGATCATTTCAGCCACCGTCTCCAGGCGCGGTATATGCGAGAGCAGCCGAGCGCCGGATTCCGGGTGGGACCGGTACATCCTGAGCTCCTGGTCCGAGACCCGTTCGCCAAGATAGGCGCGCTCGAACGTATCCAGGGGCAGAGTGATGCAACCGATCAGGCACAGCGTCGACGCCAGTTCGTACTGCCACGCATCCCGGAGCTTCAGGCGGGTGACCGCATGCATGACCGTCCCGCGCAACAGCGTCGAGCGCTCCGTCAGAACCGGCGCGCTGAGTTGCGCGAGGTCGCAGAGTGCACGGACCGCGCCGTTCAGCGTGTTCTCAAGTAGCTCCCGCTCCACCTGGCGGGCACGGTGCAGTGCCAGATGGGTTTCCACCCGCGCGCGCACCTCCTCCACCTGGAATGGCTTGGTGACATAGTCTACCCCGCCGCTGCGGAAGGCCTGCACCTTTTCTCCAAGGCCGGTCAGCGCGCTCAGAAACAACACGGGAATGCGATCCAGCTTGTCGTTGATCTTCAACCGGCGGCAGACTTCGAAACCGTTCATTTCCGGCATGTTGATGTCGAGCAGGATCAGGTCCGGAGGGACGCGGGCAGCCGCCTGGAGCGCCAGACGGCCCAGCGGGAACGAGCGCACCGTGTAGCCCTGACCGGTGAGTATCCCTTCCAGAAGCTTGAGATTGGCGGGCTGGTCGTCCACCACCATGATGTCCAGAGGTTTCGGACGCTCCCCTTCGCCCTGGACGGCCGTCAGCGAAGCGGCGACACCCATTTTCTTCGTCAGGCGAACAACGTCCTCAATCACCGCCGTGCCTCCGCGATCAGACCGATAAGGGCGTCGTAATCGTAGCGATCCGCCAGTTCTTTCAACCCGCGCGCGCAGGCGCGGTCGCGAGTTTCCACGCCGGCGATCAGCTCGTTCAGCCGGTCCTTCTGGCCGTCGAGCACGGCGGCGCGAATCTGGTCGACTGTCTCCACCGGGAGTTCCCGCAGCGTGACGGTCGCTGGATTCCAGTCGTCGGCACGGCCATCCTGCGTGACGCGGGCCGACGCATTCAAAGGACTCGCTTCATCGATGGCATCCTGAGGGCCCGGAGGAAGCGTTGCTTCGAGCAGATCGATGAGCTGCCGCACATCGAGCGGCTTGGTGAGGTATTCACGCGCACCGGCGGCGACCAGCCGTTTCATGGTGGCGGGAGTCGCGTCGGCGCTGAGAATGGTCACCGGGATCCCGGCAGTCTTCGGAGAGCTCCGCAGCGCGTGGAGCACCTCTTCGCCGGAGAGATCGGGCAGGCGCGAATCGAGCAGAATCCAGTCCGGCTTTGCGGTACCGGCAAGCTCCAGCCCGAGTTTGCCCTGCATGGCCTCTACCAGGCGAATGGCCGGATAACGCGACACGATCTCCTCGATGAGTCGCAGGTTGGCGAGATTGTCTTCGATATAAAGCAGGGTTCCCTGGCGCGAGCTCCTGCCAGTCGAAAGGGCCGGCGCCGCAGGTGTGACGTCCTCCGCCAGACCGATGCCGGCGTCGGCGGCTACGGCGAGTTCGAAATGGAAAGTGCTGCCCTTGCCAGGAACGCTCTCGACTCCGATGGTTCCCCCCATCGCCTCGATCATTCCTTTGCACAATGCGAGGCCCAGTCCAGTGCCGCCCACGGCATTTCGGTCGGCATCGAGCCGCTCGAACGGCGTGAAGATCCTTCTCAGGCCGTCCTCGTCGATTCCGCTTCCGTTGTCGGCAACCTCCACCCGCAGACGGCGATCCTCCGTACCGGTGCAGCGCACGGTCACTCGTCCTCCGTTGTGGTTGAACTTGATGGCATTGGAGAGCAGATTCAGCAGCACCTGCTTGAGGCGCTGCCGGTCGGCCTCTACCAGCACCGCCGGGGGCGCCTGCGACTCCATGACCAGGGATATGTTCTGCTGGTTTGCCAGCGGGCGAACGAGGTCGAGCGTTTCCACCAGCGCGTCCTTGACGCGCACCGGTTCCAGCGTCATCTCCAGACGGCCCGCCTCGATGCGTGCCAGATCGAGCACTTCGTTGATCAGCCCCAGCAGGTGATAGCCGCCCTTCAGGATCTGCTGGATGTTGTCCTGATGGGAGGTTAGCTCGGCCAGAGAAAGCAATTGCGCGAAACCGAGTATGGAATTCAGAGGCGTTCGCAGCTCATGGCTCATGCGCGAGAGAAACTCGCTCTTGGCGCGGTTGGCGCGCTCGGCTTCCAGCTTGGCCCGCAGAAGCAGCTTTTCAGAGCTCTTGGCCGCGGTAATATCGCGGAACACAGCTACCCCGCCTTTGACATTGCCGCTGTCGTCCCGGAAGGGGCGCACATTGACACTGATATAGGCATCCGGATCCGTTCCGTTGCGGACGAGCAGCTCGATGCCATCGGCGGTCTCGCCGCGCATGGCGCGCATCAGCGGAACCTGGTCGGGCGGATACGGCTTTTCCGTCCCCGGTACGTAAAGCCCGTAGTATCCCGCCCAGTCCGATATTGGCGCCATGAAGCCGGGTCCCGGCGCGCCGACCTGTTCGGCGGCACGGTTGCGCAGGATGATGCTGCCGTTCTCATCTACTACGAGGACGCCGTCCCCCATGCTGTCGAGCACCGAACGCAGAATCTTGGTCTGCTGACGGTGAGCTGCCTCCGAGCGCGACAGCGCTTCCTGCTGAGCCACCACCAGCTCGGCCGCGTGTTTGCGCTGGCTCACCTCGCGGGCGTAGATCGCCGCCCGGGACACCGTCATCTTCAGAGCGCCAGGTTCCCAGGGCTTGGCGACGTAGGAATGGATCTGGCCGTTGTTCACCGCGCGGATCAGGGCGTCAATATCCACGTAGCCGGTCACAAGGATACGGGTCGCATCGCAGATCTCCCTCGCCTGGGCCAGGAACTGGTCGCCGGTAAGATGCGGCATGCGCTGGTCGGCGAGGATGACCGCGATTTGCGCGTCCTTCAGGAAGTGGAAAGCATCGTCCGCATCCGAGCTCACCACCACGTCGAAATCATCTTCCAGCAGCGCCCGGATCGAGCTGAGAATCTGCGGCTCGTCGTCCACCACCAGCACTCTGGGTTTGCAGTCTACTGCGGTCATGCAGCCTCTCCCAACGACACCGGAATGCGCACCACGAACTCGGTGCCCTGGCCAACCGTGCTGGAAAACTCCATCGAGCCCTTGTGCGCCTTAACGATGCCGTAGGAAATCGCGAGCCCAAGCCCGGTGCCTTCGCCGACCGCCTTGGTGGTGAAGAACGGGTCAAAAACACGGTTGCCGATCTCAGCGGGAATGCCCTTCCCGGTGTCGCGCACACTCAGAAAGAACTGGCCGTTCTGCCGGCCGGTGGTCAGGGTGATGCTACCTCGCCCCTCGATGGCATCGATGGCGTTGGCGATGACGTTCATGAGCACCTGATTCAACTCGCCCGCGTAACAGGTGAGCATGCCTGCATCGCCGTAGTTACGCCGGATGTCGATGCGCCCGTCCAGCTTGTGCCGCAGAAACAACAGCACCGACTCGATGCTTTCGTGGATGTCGACGGTTTTGACCGTGCCCTCGTCAAGGCGCGAGAACGTGCGCAGCTTTGCCACCAGATCCTTGACGCGCAGGGCGCCCGCCTCAGCCTCCTCCACGCGTGTCTGCATTGACGATATCCGGCCGGCCAGCTCCTCCGGCAGACCCGCACCGGCCAGGCGGCCGAGTTTTTCGCGGATAATAAACAGGTTGTTCACGACAAAGGCAAGGGGATTGTTGATTTCATGCGCAATTCCCGCCACCAGTTGCCCCAGGCCAGCCATTTTTTCGGAGTGGATCAGCTGGGTCTGCGTTTCGCGCAGCGTCTGATTCGTCCTCTTCAGATCCTCGGTCTGCTGTTCGAGATGGGTGTTCTGCGTTTTCAGCCGCAGGTGGAGACGGCGCGTCTCCAGCAGGTTGCGGACACGCAACTCGACCTCTACCCGATTCAGCGGCTTCTGGAGAAAATCGGAAGCGCCGTGTTTCAGCGCCCGCTGTCTGGCCTCCAGGGTATTGTCGCCCGTGAGCACCAGTACCGGAAGATAGTCGCCCTCGGAAATGACCGTGGCCAGTCGGTCCATGGCCTCGATTCCATCCACGTGCGGCATGTGAAGATCGAGCAGAACCAGGTCGGGCTGAACCGACTCGAATACAGACAAGAGGTCGCGCGAATCGTTGAGACAGTGCACGTCCGTGTACCCCGCGTATTCGAGGACTGCTTCCAGTACACGGAGATTGTCCGGTCTGTCGTCCACGACGAGAATGCGCGACTCGGTTGGATTGCTCACGGTCAAATTTAGTCCATTTCCAGTCTGACCGGAAATCCGCTTGCGCTGGCGGAAATAACCGCGCTTTGGCCAGCGTTATACATGCCTAAATCGACCCGTGACAAGGCTTTCTTTAATGTAAATTTCCACTACACACCCTGGGCCTCGCTAAAGCGGTCCGCGTAATCCAGGCGCCGCGGCGGCGTGCTCGTTTGCGGTGCGACTTCGGCGCGCCAGCACAACCCGCCGCCCGGAAACACAGTAGAATAAGAAGGACAGGTTCCGGACCCGCGATGGCGCGCGTCCCGTTTTCCCGCCTGACCGATTCACACAAACGAAATGCTTATTGAAGGCTGCAAACACGAACTCGAGATTGAAGTCCCGCTGGACGAGGTGGACCGGGAAACCGAACGCGTCGTCCTGAACCTCCAGAAGAAGGTCCGCATCCCGGGCTTCCGGCCCGGCAAAGCACCTGCGAACATCATCCGGACGCGGTTCGCGGGCGAGCTCCGCCAGGACGTGCTGGAAGGCCTGGTTCCCAGGGCGCTGAACAAGCGGCTGGAAGAGGAGCATCTCGAGTTCGTCGGCACGCCGAACATCTCCGACGTGCATTTCGAAAAAGGCGAGCCGTTGCGCTTCAAAGCGCAATTCGAGGTCGCTCCGGAGTTCGAGCTGGGTGAATACAACGGCGTCACCGTGCATTACGCCGAGCCGCAAGTAACCGACGCCGACGTCGAGGAGCGGCTGAACCAGATCCGCGAAAGCCGTGCCGAATACGTCAACATCGATCCGAGGCCGGCGGAGGATGGCGATCATGCTGTGATTGCGTTGGAAAGCGTCGCCGGCGCCGCAGAACCCGTGAAGCAGGACGAAATGATGGTGAACGTCGGAGGGGCTGACACCATGCCGGCCTTCACCGAGGCGCTGCGCGGCATGACTCCGGGCGAGGAAAAGCAGGTGGAGGTCACCTATCCCGAAGACTACGGCCAGGAGAAGCTGGCGGGCCGCACCGTCACCTTCAAGTTGCACCTCAAGGTGATCCGCCGCAAAGACCTGCCCGAGGTCAACGATGAGTTCGCCAAGGATCTGGGCGACTACCAGAACCTCGACGAGGTTCGCGACGCCATCCGCAAGTCGATCTTCCACGAGCGCGAACACAAAGCCCAGCAGGACGCCAAGAACGAGCTGGTGGAGAAGCTGGTGGAAGCGCACGTCTTCCCGGTGCCCGAGGCCTACGTCGAGCGCCAGATCGAGATTCAGCTCGAGCAACAGCTTCGCGACCTGGCCGGCGCGGGCGTCGATCCCCGCAAGCTGAACCTCGACTGGGCCAAGCTGAAGGAATCCCGCCGCGAGAAGGCCACCAGTGAGGTGCGCGGTTCGCTGCTGCTGGGCAAAATCGCCGACCGCGAGCACATCGACGTAACCCAGGACGAAGTGGATCGCGAAGTGCAGCGCATCGCCCGTCAGGAGCGCGAACCCGTCGCTGCCACCCGCAAGCGGCTGGAAGAAAAGGGGATCATCCGGCGCATCGTCTCCGGCATCCGCACCGAGAAGACCCTGAACTTCCTGTTCGAGCACGCCCGGAAAGAAGCTCCGGTGGAAGCGCCCGCTGAGCAAGCTTGACTTAGCTAGATTAGCTAAGCTAATATGGATCGTGCCTGAGACCGTCAACATCCATTTCGCCAAGACCCATCTCTCGCGGCTGATCGAGCGGGCCGAGCAGGGTGAGGAAATTACTATCGCCCGGGCCGGCAAGGTGGTGGTGAAGTTGACGCCGGTCCATGTTCCGGGCCCTCGGAAGCTCGGGTTTCTGAAAGGCCAGTTCGACTTCCCACCCGAGATGTTCAGTCCTGAACTGGACAAAGAGATCGAGGCCGAATTCGTGAATGGCCCGCTCTTCCCGGATGAAGATCCTCATTGATACCCACGTGCTGTTGTGGTCGCTGGTCGCGCCCGAACGGCTTTCCGCGACGGCGCGCCACCTGATCAGCGACCCTGAAAACTCCATTCTGGTCAGCCACGTCAGCGTGTGGGAGCTTGCGTTGAAGGTGCAGAAACTAGGAATGCCGCTTCCATTGCGGGAATTTCTGGAAAAAGGGATGCGCGGCCTTGGGGCCGCCTGGCTCACCATCGATCTCGCGCATATCCTTGAAACGAAGGATCTCCCGCCCGTCCACGGAGACCCGTTCGATCGCATGCTCATCGCCCAGGCCGTCTGCGAGGGCGTTCCGGTGGTGAGTGGCGATACGGTATTCTCACGGTACCCGCTCAGCGTGATCTGGTAGCTTTTCCGGCCAGACGGCGGTCACGAGAAGGCCCACGCCAATCCCCAGCGAAACCTCCAGGAACCGGTGCAGGGCGATCAGCCAGCCTTCGGCGGCGCGGGTCACCAGCATCACAATGGCGATGGTGATGCCGGCGTAACGGTAAGAAATGCGATCGAGCTTCGTGGCCGCGCTGAGCAGACCCACCAACAGGATCGCTGCACCGAAAGCCCAGGCACTTCCCGGGAACCGGGCGGCCGCGAGCGCACCGGCGGCGCAGCCGATAGCGGTCCCGGCCAGTCTTTGCATAGAGATAGACAGAGATGCACCGAGTGTGGACTGCATCACGATCAGCGTTGAGATTGGGGCCCAGTAAGGCTCGGGCAGCCGGACGAGCCGCGCGATCAGATAACAGAGTACCGCCGCGACGGTGGTTCGTACGGCGTGGAGCAGGGTTACGGCGTTACTGGTTAGTCCCATAGGCATGAGATTCCTGGGGGGTGGGAATCGGGTTCACTGGTATAATGAAGCTTCAGAGAGCTTAATCAGGATCGCCGAGATCC
>Ga0335080_10004422_pt1 | contig 14303 bp, 13 predicted proteins | sample Lox_Sample_34_FD_206720 | JGI IMG/M metagenome (GOLD analysis project Ga0335080, IMG submission 206720) | Soil microbial communities from Loxahatchee National Wildlife Refuge, Florida, United States - Lox_Sample_3.4 | ecosystem: Environmental > Terrestrial > Soil > Wetlands | place: USA... | reverse complement strand
GATCGGGAACAGCAGCTTCCCACTCTCGCGCGAGTTGTAGAGCCAGCCACGAATCTGGACAGACTGGCCTTCAAACTTGCCCAGCGTGGCAATGGTGGCAACGGGAGCAGCCGGTTTAGCGCTTTCGGCGGTAACGGTGGGGGCGGTTTCTTCAGGCATTGTCAACTCTCTCGGCGCAGGCGCACCGGACCTTTTAGGATAACGCGCTGCATTCCGGTGCAGCGTAACCGCACCTCACCTCTCGCGCATCCCGCGCTATTGGTTTATCGTCCATAGCGTATGGCTACAAATGCAAAGCCCCAGCTGGCCGCCACACAGCCACATCCCACACCTGAAGCCGAAGAGGTTTTCCGGCGCTGGATTCGTTTCCTCGACGAGGAGCTTTATCGCCACCGCTCCCCCGAGCGCCGCGCTGAAATCGTGCGCGATCAGCTTCACCAGCTCTATCTTGGCCGTCCGCATGGTGCCAAGCCGAATGTCTCCCTGACAAGCGAGCTTCCTGGAAACGTCCTCAGCTTCTCCCTTGATCCCGAAAACGTCACCCTGGATGCCGAGTACTTCACCGACGTGGATCCTGTGGAGTTCGCGATCCGCAAGCCCCTGATCTGGTTCTGGAAGATGTTTGACCGCTCCCCAATTGGTCTGAATGTCTGGCTTGGGCTTCGCTTCCGCTGCATGCTTGCCCGACACATCTTCGATCACATGGGTTCCGGCGTGAAAATCCATCACGGCGTCGACCTCACCTATGGCTACAAGCTTTCGGTCGGCGATGGGGCGGTCATTCACCAGGGTGTGCTCTTGAATGATCGTGGTGGCATCAAAATCGGCAAAAACGTTGTCATCGGGTCGTTCGCGCGGATCCTTTCGCACAGCTATGAGCAGAACAGCAGCGGCCAGGACGCGAAGCTGCATCCCACCACGATCGGCGACGGGGCCAGAATCGGCAGCCACGAAATCGTTATGGGCGGCACAAACGTCGCTGCGGGTGAAGTCGTCGGCCACTATCCGGCATATAAGGTGTAGATCACCCCAGGAACAGGGACCTCTTGCAAGGGACCTCGACGAAGACAATCGGTTCATTGGGGTTGGGCAAAAAAGCGCGTGAGAGCGGTTCGGAGTCGGTCCGCCCCGGCATGCTAACCTGAGCTTTCCGTATCAGGGGAGCTCTTGTTTTGCAGTCAGCCGTTTTTGCTATTAAGGTTTTCGAGTTCGTCCTGCTGATCTTTTCGCTCAGCTTTCACGAGTGTTCGCATGCATGGATGGCCTCTCGCCTCGGCGATCAAACTGCGAGGCTACAGGGTCGGGTGACGCTCAATCCCATCTATCACATAGATCCGGTCGGCTCCCTCATCCTCCCTGCCATCATCATCTTCGGACCGCTCATCGGATTCAGTATGTTCAGCGGCATTCTTATCGGCTGGGCCAAGCCCACGCCGGTCATTACGCGCAACTTTACCAAGATCCGGCGCGATGACAACCTGACGACTCTGGCCGGCCCGGTCTCGAATCTTCTGCTCGTCGCCGTAGCAATGATCATTCTCCTGTTCATTAACCACTTCATTCCGCAGGGACGCGACATTGTCACCTACACGCTGAATGGATTGCTTCTGCCAAATGTGAATTCATCCGTCCAGGCTGTCGTGTTGCTGGGTATCGCGGCGGTTCAGATCAATCTTGCCCTTCTGGTCTTTAACTTGCTCCCGATTCCGCCACTCGACGGAAGTCATCTTCTGCGTAATATACTGCCCTACAATGCCGTCCAGTCCTACGACCGCATTCCGATCTGGGTCAGCTGGATGCTCATGATCTTTGTCGGTGGCTACATCATGCGTCTCTTTCTAGCGCCCGCGGGGTCTGTGGTAGCAATGATTCTGTCACGGGGCTGAGGTCGGCTTCCGCTGCAAATACCTGATTGTGCTCGATTCAGATCCGGGCAAAAGCTCTGATGTTTGAATCCGGAGCAAATTGGGATCGTCCGCCTTCCATGTCCTAGAATGAGAGAGAATCGCAGCCTCTGGAACTCAACTAAAGAAATGCCCGATCAGACAACTCCATCTTCTCGCCCGCGCGTTTTGAGCGGCATGCGCCCGACGGGCAAGCTGCACCTCGGCAACTACATGGGCGCCCTCGCCAACTGGGTCAAGCTGCAGGACAGCGAGCAGTACGAGTGCTACTTTTTCATCGCCGACTGGCACGCCCTCACCACCGATTATGCCGATCCTTCGAACATTGAGCCGAACGCCCGCGAGGTCATTCTCGATTACCTCGCCGCCGGACTCGACCCGAAGCGGACTGTGCTCTTTCAGCAGAGTCGGATTCTCCAGCACGCCGAATTGCCGCTCCTGCTGGGAATGATCACACCCCTCGGCTGGCTCGAGCGCGTCCCCAGCTACAAGGAGATGCAGGAGAACCTTTCCAATAAGGACCTGGGAACCTACGGCTTCCTGGGCTACCCAGTCCTGATGGCGTCAGACATTCTTCTCTATCAGCCTAAGTACGTTCCGGTGGGCCAGGACCAGCAGGCACACGTCGAGTTGACGCGCGAGGTCGCCCGTCGCTTCAACAACCTCTACAAGCTCGATGGCCGCGAGGTACTTCCTGAGCCCGATGTCCTGCTCACACCCTCGCCCAAGCTCCCCGGCACCGATGGCCGCAAAATGTCGAAGAGCTACGGCAACACGATTCTCCTGGCCGACCCCGAGCCCGTGGTTCGCCAGAAGCTGAAGACGATGGTTACAGACCCGGCCCGCATCCGACGCACCGACCCAGGCGATCCGGACAAGTGCCCCGTCGGCGATCTGCACAAGGTGTTTTCGACACCGGAGACCCTGGCGAAGGTCTACGAGGGTTGCCGTTCCGCCGGCATTGGATGCATCGAGTGCAAAAGCTGGGCTGCAGATGCACTGGTTCAGGTGCTAAGCCCAATCCAGGAGCGGCGTGCAAAATTCTCTCCGTCGGAGATAGAGGATATCCTCAAGGATGGCTCCGGGCGCGCATGTAAACGATCCGAGCAGACCATGACGGAGGTTCGCGCCGCGATGCAACTCACGGCCGCTGCCAAGTGAGTTCGACAGAGACTACTTCCCCGCATCGAGATTTGAATTGACCAAAGAGAAGCAAAACCCGGAGATCGAACCTTCCACCCCGGTTCAGGAACCCACGCCGGAACATCAGCCGGTCCATGATCCGGATCCTGGCCGCAGGGGACCGGTGAACGATCCGCCGCCCAGCCCTGATCCTGAACCCGATGCTCCCGAGCCGGGGAAGGAACCGCCGCAAGGAGATCCGCCATCGCAAGCGCCTGGGGTGAGCACCGCGCCACCGCTCGTGCTCACTTCCCAGCCGATACCGGAAGCGAAGTCCGCTATGCCTGCGCCTGCAAAAAAGAAGCGGGAGGAAGAGGCGGACCAATCTCCGTTCTCCGTTACTGTGGGCCAGGTCTATGACGGCCCTCTCGATCTGCTGCTCGATCTCATTCGCAAGCAGGACATCGACATCTACGACATCCCCATCGCCAAGATCACCGCGCAGTTCCTCGCCTACGTCGATCAACTCAAAGCTACCGATGTCGATGTTGCCGGCGACTTCATCTACATGGCGTCCCTGCTCATCCACATCAAGAGCAAGATGCTGCTTCCCCGCGCGCCCGCCGGACCTGATGAGGCTGCCGAAGATCCGCGCCGTGAACTCGTCGAGCGTCTCCTGGAACACGAGCGCTTCAAGAGCGCCGCCCAGATGCTTCAGCAAAAGCAAATTCTCGAAGCCGCTACCTGGACCAAACCCGGGGTGCACGAATTCAAAAACGATGTCGCCGCGGAGCCTGAGATCGCCGCCGACACCGTCGACCTCGTCCGCATCTTCCGCGACATCCTCGATCGCGCCCGCAAACGTCCCACCTTCAACGTGCAAGATGACGCAGTGACGGTCGGCCAGATGATCCAGTTCCTTACGCGCCGGCTTAACATGGAAGATCGTCCCCTTGCGCTCCGCAAACTTCTCGCCCACACCAAGTCATCGCGCGCTCTCGTCGCCCTGTTCCTGGCATTGCTCGAACTCGTGCGCCTTCAGGCGATCCTTCTTCGGCAGGATCGTGCGTTCTCCGAAATATTTATCAAGAAGAGTACGGGCTTCGACACTGTGGTGAATGAAGGACTCACAAACGCTACAGATGAATGGCGTTGATCAACTACCGCCAAAACTCGCGCAAAAAGACCGGGGAATAAAATGCCACTCGATGGTTGCTCAACTTTTCGCTGAATTTTTAAGCAACCGTATCGTTGCCTTTTTTTGTAGTGGGAACATGCACAATCGACGGCTTGGGCGAAGATTTGGGAAAACATCCCAAAACCTGTGCAAATCTCCTCGGATGTGCCGCCTGGATATGAAAACATTCTGGTCTTCTTAAACTAATGATCCAAATAGACTTATTGCAGGGTTTCCCCGGCCGGTTAACGGGCGGTTTTGGGATCCTCGCCGGTACCTAATGTAAAATGAAAGTGCGATTCCTGATAAGAGGTATCGCGCATCAAACAACTGTGGCACGAATCCAGTTGTTGGGGTTTTATGCAATCCTTCTTTGATTGTCCCTCCTGCTGCGATCGAGGATCGTACAATCTCCATTTCATCCCAGAAATCTTTAGAGATTCCGCGTTGGGCCTCCCCTCGCAACGCCATGATTCGCTTTTTGTTGCGATGGGTGAGATCTGATGGCGGCGACGACCGCAACAGCGCTTCCGCGTCCCTCGTTACTCGACCGAAAAATCAAACACCGGCCGAGCAACACGGGCGTTATCGCATTTCTTTTCGCCTTGTCGGCCGGCGTCATCTACATCGTCTTCCATGTTGCCCGCGACCTGGATGCCGCTTCAGTCACCAGCTACGCGCCGTATGCGATGCTTGGCATGGCGTTGCTGATCGCCCTGGGTTTTGAGTTCGTAAACGGATTCCACGACACTGCGAACGCTGTCGCGACAGTTATCTATACTCATTCGCTCGAGCCCAATGTAGCGGTTGTGTGGTCGGGCCTCTGCAACCTTGCGGGCGTGCTTCTCTCCTCCGGCACTGTCGCTTTCGCGGTTGTCACTCTTCTCCCCGTCGAACTCATTTTGCAGGTCAGCTCCGGCGCCGGCTTCGCCATGGTCTTTGCGCTGCTCGTTGCTGCTATCCTCTGGAATCTCGGCACATGGTGGCTCGGCCTACCTGCCTCGAGTTCGCACACCATGGTCGGTTCCATCATTGGCGTCGGCATCGCCAACCAGTTGCTCGTGCCGCACAGTGGGACCTCCGGCGTTGACTGGGAACAGGCCTACAAGGTTCTCAAAGCCCTCCTCATCTCGCCGATCATCGGGTTTGTCTTCGCGGGCATGCTCATTCTGCTCGCCAAGCAGGTAGCAAGGTTCCCCGAGTTGTACGAGGCGCCGAAGAACGACATGCCGCCGCCGTTCCCGATCCGTGCTCTGATGGTACTTACCTGCACTGGCGTCAGTTTCTTCCACGGATCCAATGACGGGCAGAAAGGCATGGGCCTCATCATGCTCATCCTTATCGGGACCGTGCCCACAGCCTACGCACTCAACCACGCCGTAAGTACCGCGCAGGTGCAGGACTTCATTGTCTCTTCGGAGAGGGCGGGCCGCATTCTTGATCGCTACATCGACCCAAAGGGCATCCTCGGGGCTGACGCTCGCGCTACTGTAGCCGATTACATCCGCACCAAGCAAATACAGCCGGATACCGTTCTCGCATTGCGCGAACTGGTCGACGACACAAATCACGAAGTTGCCCTTTACAAGGAATTCAAGGCTGTCCCGCCGCAGGAACAGGCCAACGTTCGCAACGACATGTATGTAGCCAGCGAAGCGCTGCGGCTCATGCTCAAGGCCAACGACCCTGCCTTTTCGCCAATCGAACAGAAGGCGCTCGTAAGTCACAAAGCCAAGGTCGATAATGCCACCAAGTTCATCCCCACTTGGGTGAAGGTTGCCGTGGCCCTGGCTCTTGGACTCGGCACCATGGTTGGTTGGAAGCGCATCGTTGTGACAGTCGGCGAGCGCATCGGAAAAGAACATCTCACGTATGCGCAGGGTGCAAGCGCAGGTCTCGTTGCCATGGGAACGATCTTCGCTGCCGACAAGTTCGGGCTGCCGGTAAGCACGACCCACATCCTCAGCTCCGGTGTTGCGGGCACGATGTCCGCTAACGGGAATGGACTGCGCCTCTCTACCATTCGCAATATCGCCGCCGGCTGGGTCTTCACCTTGCCTGCGGCAGCGCTTCTTTCGGGCACCCTCTACTTCCTCTTCCGTCAGATCTAGGCCTTTCAATCATTTCGATCAGGGGCTGTGCTTCGGCGCAGCCGCTTTCATCTCTCGTCAAATTCCGCAAATTCACGGCCCGTTCATCTGCCATTCATCTGGCTCGGATAATTCTTGCTGCGTCCGGCAAATGCTGTCCCCTCGGCGCCCCGGATCAATTCCTTTCCAATCTGGAGTTCACCATGGCCGACCTGGCAACCACAGCCGTCGCCCCTCCAATCGGGGGCTCTCTCCTTGATCGAAAGAAGCATGCATTCCCCGGCTGGATAACCGGAGCCCTTGTTGTAACCGCTCTGCTCGGTGGCCTGGTTTACGTCGGGGTTCATATCGCCGGCGACCTCGGCAACATCACCGTTGTCAGCTGGTGGCCTTACGTGCTACTCGCAGTCGCCCTCCTCATCGCCCTCGGCTTCGAGTTCGTTAACGGGTTTCACGACACGGCTAATGCGGTGGCAACCGTCATCTACACTCATTCCCTCGATCCCAACATCGCGGTCATCTGGTCGGGACTCTGCAACCTTGCCGGCGTGCTTGTCTCTTCGGGCGCGGTCGCATTCAGCGTCATCACCTTGCTGCCGGTCGAACTGATCCTCCAGGTCAGTTCCGGAGCCGGATACGCGATGGTCTTTGCCCTGCTGATCGCCGCCATTCTCTGGAACCTCGGCACATGGTGGTTCGGCTTACCCGCATCAAGTTCGCATACGATGGTCGGCTCCATCATCGGCGTCGGCGTTGCCAATCAGCTCATGAGTGCGCACACCAACACCTCAGGCGTCGACTGGGAACAGGCCACAAAGGTTTTCAAGGTCCTGCTTATCTCTCCGATCGTCGGCTTCTTCTGCGCCGCGCTCCTCATGCTCCTGTCAAAAGCCCTGATCAAGTACCCGGCGCTCTACAAAGCACCCAAGGACAACACGCCTCCACCGTGGCCGATCCGCGGATTGCTGGTTCTCACCTGCTCCGGCGTGAGCTTCTTTCATGGATCCAACGACGGCCAGAAGGGCATGGGCCTCATCATGCTCATCCTCATCGGCACTGTCCCAACGGCTTATGCGCTCAATCACGCCGTGACCCAGAGAGACGTACAGCAGTTCATCGTCGCCTCCGACCAGGCAGGTCAGATCTTCAACGCGCATGTCGATTCAAAAGGAATCCTCGGTCCCGACGCGCGTGCCGCAGTCACCGACTACATCCGTACCAAGGAACTCCAGCCAGACACCATGATCGCGCTTCGCGAACTCGTTCAAGACCTCAGCCACGAAGTCGCTCTCTACAAAGAGTTCAAATCGGTTCCCGCGAACCAGCAGACGAACGTCCGGAATGACATGTATGTCGTCAGCGAAGCCATCCGCCTGATGCAGAAGAGTCACAATCCTAGCTTCACCGCGCAGGAGACCGCTGTACTCGCCTCATATAAGAGCAAGATCGACAAGGCCACCAAGTTCATTCCCGACTGGGTTAAAGTCGCAGTCGCACTTGCTCTCGGGCTTGGCACCATGGTCGGCTGGAAGCGCATCGTCGTCACTGTGGGGGAGAAAATCGGCAAAGAGCACCTTACCTACGCCCAGGGCGCCTGCGCCGAGCTCGTTGCGATGGGCACCATCTTCGCTGCCGACAACTTCGGCCTCCCTGTAAGCACCACGCACGTGCTTAGCTCCGGGGTTGCCGGTACCATGGCGGCCAATCGCAGCGGACTGCAGATCTCCACGATCCGCAACATTGCAGCTGCCTGGGTTTTCACCCTGCCGGTGGCCGCCTTGCTTTCCGGCTCGCTCTTCTGGCTCTTCCGCCAGCTCGCATAGGCCTTCCCCCGTTGTCCACATTTCAGGCTGTAAGTTCACTGGGCGTCCCAAGGGGGCGCCCTTCTTTCACCTCGTCGCGGCCCGCCATTCTGTGGACGCACCGGCCTGCCGCGTCCAGTACCATACAGAAGGTACTGATTGCTGCATGAGCCTGAAATCCAAGCTGGAAGCTGTTATCTACGCCTCTGAGGAGCCGGTCACACTGACCCAGCTCGCAACCTTGTTTGGCGGCGAAGCTCTTGAATTCAAAGCGGCACAGGAAGCCGCTGCTGCTCAGAGTGCCGCAGCCGACTCGGCCCCAACCGCCGTTGACTCGTCGCAACCCGTAATCGCCGAAGGCCTCGAATACCTGGACCTTCGCACGGAAGATGGCACCCTTCTCGATCAGCCCGGTTTCGCCGTCCTTCCGGCTGCGGAGCTGGAAACGGTCGCCTCCGGGCCCCGGGAATCAGAATCCGCATCGGCCTCCCGCCCGCGGGCTGAGGCCGGTGCTGAAGCCGGCCAGTCCGACGGAGCTGAGTCGCCGATCATCGAAAACCCTGAAGAGACCCGCACGGACCTGCCCGCACTCGATAAGCCGAGTGTCGAGGTCGATCCGGAAGCCGAGGCAAAACGCATCGCGCGCCAACGCGACCGCGACGTCAAGACCGTTCTCCGCCAGCTCATTGACGAACTCCTCGCTGAATACGCCAGCGACAATCGTGGCATCGAGATCCGCGAGATTGCCGGAGGCTATCGTATGGCCACCAAGCCCGAGTGCCACGACGCCGTCCGCATGTTTATCAAGAGCCTCAAACCAGCGTTAAAGCTCTCGTTGCCCGCACTCGAAACCCTCGCCGTCATCGCTTACAAGCAGCCGGTCACCGCACCCGAAGTCAACGAAATCCGTGGCGTGGACTCATCCGGAGTCTTCGGCTCTCTCCTTGCTCGCAAGCTCATCACCACAGCCGGCCGCAAGCAGGTTATAGGACGGCCCATCCTCTACAAGACAACCAAAGAGTTCCTGATGCGCTTCGGCCTCAAGGACGTCTCCGAACTCCCCTCCATGGACGAGTTCGAAAAGATGGCCAGCGAACTGGAAGAGGCCGAGCCAACGCCGATTACCGATCCGGCGCCCGCCGACGCCGATGCTTACGATGCTGAGGGCAAAGCCGGATTGGAACTCGATGAGAACGCACCTGAAGACCCAGATGACGATTCGCCGCCGATAGAAAAAGCTGCTCCGACTTCTGTAGCGGCGAGCGAATCGAACCAGCGAACAGAACCGGCCGAATAGGCCGGTTTTCTGCAAACGGCCGAGCCTGACCGGAAACAAAGCAGGCAGAACCGAGATTCTCCATGACCGACGATATACGGCCAGACACGGATCAGCCGGAAACAGAGCGACACGAATCCGACCGGCCCGAACTCGAAGGCCCGGCTGCAGACTCCCTGGCAGCAGAAGAGGCAACCAGGGCGGCTGCCGCGGACACCTTCGAGCAAGCTATCGACGGCTTGCCCGAGCCTGTTGCTCATGACGAAGTCATCGAAGACATCGTGAAATCAGGACCCGACTCAAAGCTTGAACGTCTTCAGAAAATCCTCGCCCAGTCTGGCATCGCCAGCCGGCGCCACGCCGAGGAACTGATCACCCAGGGTCGCGTCCAGGTCAACGGCAAGGTGGTCACCGAGCTAGGCACCAAAGCTGATGCGTCTCGCGATCACATTCGCGTCGACGGGAAGTTGCTCCAGGGTTCGGAGCGCCTGCGTTACTTCATGCTTAACAAGCCCAAGGGCTTCGTCACTACGGTCAGCGATCCCGAGGGCCGGCCCACCATCATGCAGTTCTTCTCCAAAATGCGTGAGCGTCTCTACCCAGTCGGTCGGCTGGATTACCTGAGCGAAGGTCTTTTGCTTGTGACCAACGACGGCGAACTCGCCAACAAGCTCACTCGGGCTGCCTCCGGTGTTGAGAAGACCTACCTCGTCAAAGTCAGCGGCCAACCCTCGGACGAAGAAATCGACCGCCTGCGCCAGGGAGTTGGCATCGACCGAGGGAAGCCGGGTGCCGGTCGCGTTCAGACTGCCCCAGCGGATATCCGAAAGGTTCGCCAAGGAGATAATCCGTGGTACGAAGTTGTCCTGATCGAAGGCCGCAACCGCGAACTGCGCAAAATGTTCGAAGAGATCGGACACCGCGTCGAAAAAATCCGTCGCGTCGGCTATGGGCCTCTGGTCCTTGACCTTGAGCCCGGGAAAATCCGTGAACTCGTGCGTGAGGAAATCGAGAACCTTCGCAAGGCCGCGGAAGGCAAATACCGCAAACCCAAACTCCGTCAAGCTGGCCGACACAGCGCATCACGCGACATGATGCGGTCCGGCTCCAAACCTCATTGGAAGCAGCGCGCGGGGGAAGATCGGGAAGAGCGTGGCCAGCACCGTCGTCCGGAACGCCCGGAGCGAGGTCTTGAACCCGGAGGACCAGTTCGGCCTCCGCGACGCGGCCCCTACGCCAGCTCTCGTCCCGGCAAATTTCATTCCAAGCCTCGCTTTGAAGGGAGGGCTCCTCAGCGTTCCCCCGGTGGAGTGTCAAAGAACCGATTCGCAGACAATCAATCGCGCGGGTACTCCGCCCGGCCTGAAAAGGGCGCACGTCCACCGAAACGATTTGACCAGGAAGGGCGGCCACAACGCTCGGGCGCCCGCACCGGCCGATTCGAGGGAATCGATCGTCAGCCCACGGGCAAGTTCCGTTCGAAATCTGCACCGGCCGATCGTCCCCGGCGCAGCGGTGAAAGACGCACCGGGCCGCCGACGGGCTTCAGTCGCAATGCATCCCCTCCTCATTTCAAAGGCGCGCAACGTCCGCGATTCGATCGCGACCGCGAGCAAGCTCCCGAGCAAAGATCACGCATCGACCGTGAGCAACATCTTCGCTTGGACCGTGGTCGTCCGGAGCCGGCTAAACCCGATAACCGTCGAAAGACCCGCCAGGACGACTCGGAACGTCCTCAATCCGGGCTACGGCCTGGCCGCTTCAATCAGACTGGCCCAGGCGAACAGAGGAGAGGCCGCGGTCCTCATCTCGGAAGCATGCGTTCAGGCGGGGGCCGCCGACCCGGTTCCAAGCCGGGCAGCAAATCCGGCAGGCCAGGCAAGGGTAGAGGTTGAGACTTCCTCTGCCATTTCAAGCAATCGTGACCGTGCAGAGCCCTGGCGTGCTAGATTTGTGCCGGTGATACCCGATCCATTTCCTGCGAGCGTATTCCAGATCGAAAGGAACCCGCATGGCCAACTCATTCAACCGTGACATTCTGATCCAGGTCCCCGATCCCAAAAGGGCTGCTGCATTTTACGTCGAAAACCTCGGCTTCGAAGTCACCGGCGAAGATGAAAACATCATCAGCCTGAATGGCAGACACGTCAATCTGTTCATTGAGCAGGGCTCACCGATAGGTCCTGTGCTTGAAGTGCTGGTTGACAGCGTTCAGGCTGCCAGACAGCGTCTCCTTACCAGAGGCTGTGTTGTTGTCAGAGAGGACCCCGAATTTCCTCGCTGCTATGTGCGTGATCTCTTTGGCCTGACCTACAACCTGACAAGCCACGTAGAGGAATAGAAGGCCAAAAAACTCGTTTCGGCAATCTAGCCGTCATCGCGTCCCCGACCCCTGTCCTCACACAACTCCGTAGTTGGTTTCCTCAAGAAATGGGATTATCATGCAACCCGGGGGTTGCCTTATGGATAGCGTTGTCGAGAAGCGCATTGAGCTTAAGGCACCCGTATCCCGTATCTGGCGCGCCGTCACTGATTACCGGGAATTTGGCCAATGGTTCAAGGTGAAGCTCGAGGGCCCCTTCGTCCCCGGACAGATCTCACGCGGCCAAATCACCTATCCCGGATGCGAGCATGTCACGTGGGAGGCGAGTGTCGAAAAGATGACGCCCGAGCGCCTCTTCTCCTTCACATGGCCCCACGTCCAATCCTTTGAAAAGACAGACAAACCAGTCGACTACTCCACCGAGCCCCGCACACTCGTAGAATTTCGCCTTGAACCGATTCCCGGCGGTACACTGCTCATACTCACCGAGTCCGGTTTCACAACATTCCTGGCGACTGGCGTTCCGATGCTTTCCGAAGGAACGACAGTGGCTGGACCGAACAGATGAAGAACATCGAGAGCCATGTCACGCAAAATCCGTAAGCGCATCACCGCCAAGCCAAAAGCCAAGGCCCGCGTCTTTGCCGCCCTCGGCGACAAGACCCGCCTTGCCCTGGTTGCCCGTCTCTGCTCCGGACAACCTGCTTCCATCTCCCAGCTCGCCGACGACTCCAAGCTCACCCGCCAAGCCATTACCAAACATCTTGGCGTTCTTGAGCGCGCCGGAATCGTCAGCAGCTCTTACACCGGCCGCGAGCGTCATTTCCGCTTCGAACCCGAACCGCTCGAAGAACTTCAGCAGTATCTCGCCTCGGTCGCCAAGCAGTGGGACCAGACCCTCGCGCGCCTAAAATCGCACGTGGAAAAGTGAACCCGGACGATTGTCCGCGTCGTTTTGTCACTGGAGAGCTCCCTCGCGCATCTAGACCTGTATGAAGATCGAAAAAGCGACATTTGGAGCAGGATGTTTCTGGGGCGTTGAAGCTGCGTTCGCCGCCATCCCTGGAGTCACCACGACTGCCGTTGGCTATGAGGGCGGAACCCTCGCCCGACCCACTTACAAGGACGTCTGCACCGACCAGACCGGCCACGCTGAAGTTGTCGAAATCGACTTCGATAGTGAGAAGATCAGTTACGACAAACTCCTCGATGCCTTCTTCAACCTCCACGATCCCACCACGCTGAATCGGCAGGGGCCCGACTGGGGTACGCAATATCGCTCAGCGATCTTCGTTCACTCCCCCGACCAGGAGCGCCTGGCGAAGGCCAAGATCGAAGAACTGACCGCCTCCGGCCGTTACGCGCCAAAGCGGATCGTCACGAAGGTCGAGCCTGCGCAAACCTTCTGGCGGGCCGAGGAGTACCACCAGAAGTACCTCGAAAAACGCGGTGAGGCCAGCTGCCACATTTAGCCGTTCGATGGCGCCTTCAAGTTTCGCCAGGCAAGACAGTCCCACAAGACCCAGGAGGGGCCGCTCCATCAGGAAGCGGCCTATCTTTTGGGGTTTTAGTTAGTCGTCTTCATCGAGCCTGATTGCTGTAAAGGTCCCGATGTCGATAGTCGGATCCTGCATCATGCCCAGAATCTTCTTCCCGTTTTGAGCGATGACAAGGCTTTGCGTAACCGTGACGTTTGCCCCAACTACTTGCAAAGTCAAGGTTCCCGTGCAGTCTGAATTCACCACCACCGAGCCTTCAATTACCAGACCCGGTATGAAACCCCCTGGACCTTCCGTGTCGTACTTTCCCCGCATCGTGCCATTGTGCTGGATCTTGAAAATGCCCACTGCATAACCGTCCAGCGCGCCCGACGGCAAATAGAATCCATCTGTCTTGAATCCCCAGGCTCCGACGATGGTTGCAATCGAACACTCATGGCTATGGCGGCCGAAGCCGTCCTCGACGGGGTCCTTCAGACCCTGAGCATCGGAACCAATTGGAACGAGGACTGCGAACAACGCAAAACTAAGCAATCCCAGGACAAAAACACGAGGATTGATCATGTCCTAACTCCCTTGAATTGGATTTGTCTTTAGCGTGCTTGAGAAAAGCGTGGCCCGGAATCTCACCTTGGAGGGGTACATCGGAACCAGGGAAACTGCGAACAGTAGAGAGGCGCCGATCGCCTCGGAGAGAATTCAGCGGAGAAGCTTACCCAGCTTTGCGAACAAAGGCAACTGAAAGTTCAACCAGCTTGCGAGGATCGCGCGTCAAAGATGCGTCGGATTCAAACCAAAGGTCTATAAATCTCCGCAGCAGGATTGCCAATCTTCCGCTGCGGGGATTTGAGCAGTGAGCGCAGGCTCCTGTCTACTTCTTTCCCTGTCCCAATCGCCACGCCTTGATGAATTTCCAGTGAACGTAAACCGAGTGATTGATATGCAGGATCAGCCCCTCGCGTCCGTCCAGAAATCCCAACCGCCAAAAGTAGTTGTATAGAAACGTCGCCGCCGGGTTCAAAACCGTGTTCCACAAGAAAGCCGGCAAGGACCGGCTATCTTTCCCTCGCTTGTGCAACAATGTCGCGATCTCCGAGCTGTACCGCTCCA
>Ga0335080_10004420_pt1 | contig 14305 bp, 8 predicted proteins | sample Lox_Sample_34_FD_206720 | JGI IMG/M metagenome (GOLD analysis project Ga0335080, IMG submission 206720) | Soil microbial communities from Loxahatchee National Wildlife Refuge, Florida, United States - Lox_Sample_3.4 | ecosystem: Environmental > Terrestrial > Soil > Wetlands | place: USA: Florida... | reverse complement strand
TGCTCACGTCGAGCCCGCCCCATTCCGGTTTCCAGTCTCGGTTGGGCTCCATCGGCGTGCTCACAAAGACGCGCAGGTCACCCAGCGAATCCCTCAGGCGCTCAAGTACGGGAACGTAATACGGGGCGATTACGTTCGTCAGATAGTAAACCTTAAGGTCCGTAGCCACCTGTCGCACCCTACGCAGCGGAACTTGAACCTCTGCCCAAAGACGCCCCCACCAAGACGGCGAGAGGCGCCATCATGAAGAGGTACACCAGACTGTTTTCCGAGATCATGGTAAAGAACACCGCGAAGAGAGCCAGGAAAGCCGCCAGATGCAGCCGGCTGTCGGGCCGTCCCATCCGCTCCGCCAGCCGCCAGTTCACCCAGGTCGCGCGAAACAGCATCCCGACCGACCAAAGGAACAGTACGAGGCCGACCAGTCCGTAATCGTGGAAGACGCGCAAGTACTCGTCGTGAGGGTGCTCGATCCAGGGAAACATATCGTTCAGCACTTTGGAGGAAGAGCCGGCCCCCTGTCCGATCCAGGGCGAGTCCATTGCGGAGCTCAACGTGACCAGCCAATATTCAAGCCTGCCGCTCGTGTAACTGGTGGCTTCGCGCCCGGAGAGGTCGAGTCCATCCGCTCCGGCGGCGAAGCGGTCATGGAAGGGGCCAAAATCGCTCACGACAGAATACGCAAGGCCGGCAACAAGAAACACAACCGCGGCTAGCTTGAACCAGTTCGTTCGTCCCCTGCGCACAATCCAGGCCAGCAGAAACGTCAGCAGCGACGTGGCAAAGGCCATCCTCGAAAGGCTCAGCACGATCAGCGTAACGATGAACACGGCGAACGCGAGATCCTTTATGGAGCCATAGCGCCAGCCGGCGAGGAACCAGGCCAATCCGAGGAGAACAAAGATTGCAAACGAGCGGGCGTGAAAGACGAGGTCGGTCCCCAACCCGTCGATCAGCATGAACGCGATGTAAAAACCACAGGCGGTGAACGTCGCTCCGACCAAGCTCTTCCCGACCCACGCCGGGAAGGTGCCGGCCGAGGCAACGGTGTTCTCGGAAAGCAGCAGCACACCGGCAAAGGTCATCAGTAATACCACGTTCTGCACTCCCAGCGTGGTGGGGGCAGCCCAGGCGAGCGAAGCGAGCACCCATGCAAGGAAAAGCAAGAACGGCCGGACGGGACGAGAAACGTGGCGCTTCCCTCGCGCTTGCACCAGCCAGAGACACCAACTTAGCAGCGCCCACAGGACCGTCAGAATCGCAAGGGCAGATGTCTCGCCGAACCTGATCAGGTGCAACCAGTCCACGATTCCGCAGACGGCCAGCACCGCGATCAGGAAATGCTCCTCCCGGCCCGGCAGGCGGAGAGAAGCGCGTCGATACGCCGCGCGGCCAAACGGCACGGAAGAGGCGCCGAGTTGATGACCACCCGTCATGCGGCCACTCCACCCGCTGCTCCGTCCGGCGCAGCTCCCAGCGGGTAACGGCGGAATGACAACAGATTGACCAATCCGGATACGAAGAAGGTGATCACCAGGCTCGCGGCGGCACCCGGCAGACCCCACCAGTGAATAAAGCAAGCCGCGGAAACGACCCCCACAGGGGCGGCAACGCCATTCGCAAGAAGATCGAACTGCGGCTTCTGGAAGGCACGAAGCGCCATCGAGTAGCCGACGGCAAACCCTGCGCAGACAGGGATCAGCGCCAAGACCGGCATCAACCACGCATACGCTGCGTACTTGCCGCCGAACAGCAAACGTTCCACCGGCTTCGTGAACACCCACATGAGAGCAGCAAAGCAGAGAGTGCCGGCGACCAGCACAAGGCTTACAAGGTTCGCCTTCAGTCGCAGACGGTCGAAGAGCCCCTTTCCAAAGTCATAGGACAACGCCGGGAGTACCAGGAGGCCGGCCGCCGTAGTCACCTGAATCGCGGCCAGGGAGGGTATCTGCATGGCGCGAAGAATTCCTGCCGCTTCGAGTCCCAGGAGCGCGGCCACGAGGAACATCTGCGCCTGCGTCGCCGCGTTAAACAGCACGGTGCTACCGACCAGCCAGCGCCCGTAATCCCAGTTCTCGCGCAACACGGACCGCCATGAAGAAAGGGCATCCCCGAAAACCGCGGGCCGGAACAGGCCGAGCCGCCAAAACACCACTGCCCCGGTCAGGGCGCTTCCGGCCCCCATCAAAAGGAAGGCGCTGAACGATCCCAGCCAATCCACGCGGGCCAGCCAGAACAGTCCGGCCACCACAAAGGCCAGATAGACCGCGTCGCCCGCAGCCGCAACCGAAGGGCGTTGCACCAGGTAGCACATCCGCCGCGCAAGCCATTGGAGCAGCAACAGGGGCACCGCCAGCCCGACGCCCGCGACAGCTTCAATCAGCGGCGTCGCCGGTGAAATCCGCGCGAGCACAGCCGCCGCCAGCAACACGGCAACGGCCAGCGGCCCCACAAACACCGCGTGAATGACGACCTGCGAGGCCAGGTACGCTGGCAGCTTGTCCGAATAGCGGGCGGGCCCGAAGACGCTCATGGGCTCGAGGATCAGCACATTGTGAAAACCGGCGACGAACAGGAAGGCGGCAAATGCCACGGCGAAGGCGCCGTAGACATTGGCGGGCATCCATCTGGCCAGCAGCAGGTTTGCGCTGAAGCTTGCCCCCGAACTCAGCGCCTGGTCCAACAGCGATAGTGCGGAGAGCGTACCCCATAGCCGCAGCCGGCCGCGGACAACCGAGGTCCGTACCGATTCGTGAATCGAAGGCGAGCCTGGAGGGCACGCGAGACTCTCCGCAGCGATTGCCGCGATGCTTGCCGAGTCCGGTTCCGGTATCGTCATGGGTCGTCGAACACAGGCCCGAATCGGGCGCCCGCTCGCGCGGCGGCTAACATCCAGCAACGCACCCGCTTCCAGGCTCAACGGCCGCCGCGCTCACTGGCCTTCGCCGCGGAGCGCCGCGCCAAAGGTCCAAAAGATAATCTTGAGGTCCGACCACAGGCTCCAGTTCTCGATGTACTCGAGGTCGAAAGCCATGCTGGTCTCAAATGACGGATCCTTGCGGGCCGACACCTGCCAGAGACCCGTCAGGCCGGGCTTCACATCCAGCCGCCGCAGGTCCTCTATCGTGTAGCGCTCGTAGTCGTCCAGCGGGTGAGGCCTCGGGCCGACCAGGCTCATTTCACCCCGAAGTACGTTCACGAGTTGGGGCAGCTCGTCCACGCTGTATTTGCGCAGCCAGCGCCCGCAGCGTGTGACCCGAGGATCGTTCTCCATCTTGAAGAATGGGCCGCTTCTTTCGTTGGCTTCGCGCAGTTCGTCCTTCCGTCCATCGGCACCGGAGACCATGGTCCGCAGCTTGTAGCACTTGAACTTGCGGCCTTTCTTCCCGACGCGCGTGGCTGCGTAGATCGCCTTGCCGGGCGAGTCCAACCGAATCCACACGCAGGCAACAAGGAGCAACGGGGCGGCCAGCACGAGGCCAATCGCCGACAGAACTGCGTCCATCAACCGCTTTACCGCCAGACCCACCGCCGGTATCGGCTCGCTGTGCAGCCGGAGCGCCGGGAAGCCGCCGAAATAGTGGATCGGCGCGCGCCATCCGAGCCCGTCATACAAGTCAGGGAGCACGTGCAGGTCAAGGTGCAATTTCCGCGCCTCGAGGAATACTTCCTTCACCGTTTGCTCGTCCGCGGGAGGAGTAATGAAGACTTCATCGGCGAACTCCGCCAGGGCCACGCGCCGCAAGTCGTGAATCGAACCCTTCACGCGCTTGTCGCCATTGGGATGCTTGTCGAGGAAGCCGCACATCGCGTAGCCCATGTGACGGTTGCTTTCCATCCAGGCGGCCAGCGCATGCCCCTCTCTGCCCGCGCCGATGATCAGGACGCGCGAAATGCCGATGCCGCGGCGCGCGCGGCGGATGATATAGCGCCGCTTGGCCAGCCTCCATCCCGCCAGCGTGATCACATTGATGGCGCCGGCAAGCGCCAGAACCAGCCGGGAGATCTCCTTGTTGCCCGCAGTGAAGATAAAAAGGATGAGCAGGGAGGTGGCCAGCCCGACGGCCTTAAGCACGCGGAAAGACTCCTCCATGCTGCTGATCTCACGCGGCGTGCGGTACAAGCCCTGTCCGACGCAGGCGAGCACAATCAACCCGCAGTACAGCAGCAAGAAAGCGGGATACGCGCGCGCGGTGAGCAGCAACGAAGGATCCCTGAGCGACATCGCTTCGAGGCTGACGGGATTCTCGAGCCCGAAGCGCAGCCAGAACGCCACGGCTCCGCCCAGGCAAACCAGCACCACGTCAATCACGCCGTAGCAGATCTGCCGGGCGCGGCCCGACCACGACCAGCGGGCCCCCTGGCGTTCAGAATACGCTGGAATCTCCCCAACCGGCGCACCGGGACGCGCCGGCGGCGGCGAGGGGGAGAGAGCGCGTCTTGTCGCAGTCGAGCTCATGGTTTTTGTAGCGGCCGATCCGGCGCTCAGTCTGCGGCCGCGGAGGCGCCCTTCGGGGAGCCCGCGGTCCGCTCGGTCAGAAGCGTGTCCAGGAGCGCTGCAACGGATTCACGATCCTTAGTGGCGAAATACCAGTCGGCCGTGGCATGCAGGCCGTCCATGAACTTGACCTGGGGCTCCCAACCCAAGAGCCGCTTGGCCAGCGAGTTGTCAGCGACCCGGTTCATCGGTCCGGTCGGCATCTCCGGGTGCAGCTCGATCTTCGCGGTCTGGCCGGTGTGGCGCAGCACCTCGCGCACGGCGTCGATCACGCGTGTGCGCTCCATGGTGCCAAGATTCACAGCGGTGCCATCGTCAATCACTTCGGCGGCGCGGATTGTTCCGCTCACGATGTCGTCCACGTGCGTCCAGTTGCGGATCTGCTCGCCGTTGCCCCAGACCACGAACGGGTTCTGTTTGACGAACGCGCGCGCGATCATGGCAATCACCGCGTGATTCTCGTGCCCGCGGGGACCGAATACGGTGAAGTACCTGCAGGACGCGGCCTTCAGGCCGTAGTCGCGGTGAAACGCCTGCAGTGTCATTTCGCCCATCAGCTTGGCCCATCCGTACAGATTGTCGGCGTCATAGGGCGGACCGGCTTTGTCTTCCGTGAGGTACAACATCTCGCTGGGGTCGGTCTGAATGTAGTTGGGATAGACGCAGCCAGAGGAAGCGAACACCACCTTGCCCACGTCCTCCTGCACAGCGGCGCGAAAGACCAGCCCGTCCAGCGCCAGATTGCCGGCGCACGCCGCCTGGTGGAGGTCCACGTAGCCCCGCCCGCCATGGTCGGCGGCAAGGTGAAAGACCACGTCCATACCGCGAACAGCCCTGCGGGCCACGCCGTCGTCAAGCAGGTCGGCCTCGATCAGCTCAATGTCGCCCGCGGCGAGCCGCTCCTGCAGGTTTTCGGGCTTGCCGCTGGTCAGATTGTCTATCGCTCGTACACGCGCGCCACGTGCCACCAGTGCGTCCACAAGCGCTGACCCGATAAAGGATGCTCCCCCGGTAACAAGCACACGCATGTGTTTCCAGTGCATCGTTCTCCTCTCCTGTTCAGGCGCCGCGACGCCGGGAACCGGCCCGGCGTCGACGCCTAACTTCCTCCGCCTGCTCGGTCACTGCCTCCCGGGCGTGCGCCGGAGCGCAGCCAGTTCCGCAGTCTTTGCACCTGGGCCCGGCTGACGCCATCCGCGCGCACACGCGCGATTCCCGCCCGCAAGTCGCCCCAGACCTCGGTCACGAACGCCTTTCGGACGTCGGCCGGGTCCGTGGCTTCCCAAGAATGAGCCCCCAGAATCCAGGTCGTGCCGCATGCGAAAGCCAGAAGAGTCCCAAAGAGCATGATTAACAGGCGCGGCGGATACGACTTCTTCTCGGGAATGTTCGGGGGATCTAGCACCTTCACAGACGGCGTTTCCTTGGCTTCCTGCACCCGGGCGAGCTCGTATTGCTGGGTCAGGACTTCGAATACGGCTTCCTGCACTTTCGCCCGCCGGTAGAGGTCCGCGTATTCGACTCCGAGGAGCGGGAGCTTGCGGATCGAGGGGTAGAGCGAGTCGGATTTCTGGTCGGCCACCTGCTTGCCCTGGACCAGGCTCACGTCCTGGCCGCCGAGCTTCTCCAACTGGCGCTTGAGTTCGGCGATGCGCGCTTCGACGGCTTTTACGCGAACATTGTTGTCCGTGTAGATCTGCCGCAGGCCTTCCAGCTCCGACTGCGCCGCGATCATGTGGCCCTGCAGCGTCGCCGCGGCCTCGACCATGGCCTTGCCCTGCTCCTTGATGTCGATCGCCGTGTTCTTGCTGGCGAACTGGCTGAAATCCCTCTCCGCGTCCTCGAGGTCGCGCTTCACTGCTTTCAGCCGTTCTTCGAGAAACACGCGCTCGCGATGCGCGGCAGAAGTGTTCGACTCAATCAGCACGCGGTTGAGCTGGGCCACGTATTCCAGCGCCATCGAAGCGGCGCGCTCCGGCCTGCCGTCGCTTACGTCGATGGTAATGATCCCGCTCCTGCGGTCGACGCTCAGGTACGTGCGCCTTGAGAGATCCACCCGCGCCTGTTCCCACGTGCTGTCCCAATAGACGCTTCGCAAGTCGAATTTCGTGATCAGGGCGTCCTGGACGGTCCTGCTCTTCAGCACTCCGATGAACAAGTCTCCGGTGTTCTTGACTCCAAGCAGGTCGCCAGCCATCGACGCCAGGCTCGACGGGGCCTTGCCGGCCGCTGCGGCCAGCATGGCGAGCCCTTGCCCGGGTTGCGTGTCTGGCGGCATCAACTGGGTGGTGGACGTAAAGCGAACAGGGATTGCAAACGCAACCAGCAGGCCAATCAAGAACCCGGCAACGGCCCATCGGAGCAGGAAGTGGCGCTCTTCCCACAAAAGGCGCAGCTTACCGATGGCGCGCTCACGCTCCGCCAGCAGATCGCCCTCCGGCAGCGGCACCCCCTCCGTCGCGACCTGGGGTAAGTGCTCGGCAGTCTCGCGGTATTCCGTTTTGAACAGTGTTTCGCTCACGCCCTTGGACCCTCAGTCTCAGACACCACGTTACCGGTCGCCGCTCTTCCGCCTTGGCCAGCCGATACCCCCTGCCGGCGCAAAGCCGACCTCTACGGACGCGGTCACATTGTTTACACTCCCCTGAAAAAGCACAGGATAACTGCTAATGTGCTCGACCTGGAAAGAACCCTTTAGGTAGATGCCGGACTTTTGCAGAGTCTGGAATTGTAGTCCGTAGTCCTGCCACTTTCCACCGCCGGGGATGAAATTCGAGTCGACCTGACTATTCTTGTAGAAGACCTGCAAGCTGCGTGTCGGAGCGAACCAGTAGTTGGAAATGGCCTGGATCGCCACCCCTTCGCGCCCGACCGTGTTTCCCATGAGGAAGCCGTTGTTCGTGAACCCGCTCGTATACCGGAAGTCGGTGTAGCTGAAGCCGGGCCCGTTTGGAAACCGAGTCACCAGGAAGGGTGTCTGCGAATTTGCGGCCTCAATGCGCAGGTCGAGCTTGGGCAAGCGCGGCAGCCGCGCGAAGTACAGGCCCGGACGATAGACCGCCTCTTGCAGCGCCCGCCAGGGAAACGAATCATCTTCGGCATACAGGTCCACATAGAACAGCACGGTGCCATGCGTATGCGGCAGGCGAAACGTCATGTCGCTCTGCGTGTTGCTCTCGCCTGGCGGCGATCCTTTCCCCGCACAGGACGGCACTGAACAGTGGCGGCCCAACAAGATCTCGCCGAAGGACTCGAACGTCAGCGGATCACCGCCGTTGTCGCCACCCACGATCGTCGTCCGCGCATAGGAGAATTCAAAGTAAGGGCCCCACTCGAGGGTAAACTTCTGTCCAAGAATGAAAGGCCGTGAAAAGGTCGTATGCCCCTCCAGCCGGCCAAAAATGGTTTCCGAACGGGCGGGCCAGATGTACTTGAGGATGCCCGGCAGCTCGGGCGGGCTCTGCTGCGTCAGGCGAATGACTGGAAACGGCTGTGCGTTGTCTCCGAAGAGCAGCGAGCCCTGCGTGCTGGGCCCCCAGTCGATGGTCTGCTTGCCCGCGGAGATGGTCCAGTTGCGGAAGGCGTACGAGACATATCCCTGCAAGAACTCGAAACGGTTGATTTCGTCAAAAGGCAGCGCCGGCTGGAGCGGCGAGTGGTCCACGTCGGCAATGATGGTGCGCTGCGCGAGCGACAGCGGCGGCGCAGCGGGCGCGTGCTCATATTCCGGCTGGATGAAGAAGCCCACCGGACCGGCTGTTCCGCTGATCTCGAATCCGGCGACCGCGTTCGTGCCGCGCTGGTAGGGCCGGCCGTCGTCGTAGGAAACCGTCTGTCCAAAGTGGAATCCGTCGGTCAGAGGCGGCCCGCTAATGGAGGTCACGCGCGTGTACGCCGACTGCAGGCGCAGGCTTTGATTCGGGCCAGATTCGAGGGCAGACAGCTCGCGGGCAAACTCTCCGCGCAGGGCCGCGATCATGCGCAACGCTTCCCTGCGCACGGGAGTGTCGCGCCGCGCGGAAGCATTCAAGCGGTCTTCCGCGTTCAGCAGCAGCGTCGCGCATTCGATTCGGGTCCACGGCTTGATCGCGAAATTCGCCACCGGGACGTAGCCCATGGTGGCCAGCCGCTCAAACGTCGGATACACCCAGCTCTCGAGCGGCACGTAAGGCGAGCCCAACTTGCGGGGGCGCCGGCGCGAATCCTCCTCGTGATTCTCCGCGTAGGTCTGCCAGGACTTGCCGCCCAGGCTGAAGTCGTGGTGCGTGCGATACGTTTGCCGCGCGATCCACCACCCCAGCATTGCGCCGACGAAAACGTCGGACGGAAAATGCTGCTTCGCCGTGACGCGGGCAAGCGAGACGGTTGCCGCGAGCCCATAGGACAGGAACGACGTGAACGTGCCAGGATACTCGTGGGCAATCACTCCGGCGATGGACCATGCGGCCGCAGAGTGCTCTGAGGGAAACGATGTCCCGCCTTGAAAGAATCTGCCGCCTCCGCTTCCTTCAAGCGGGCGTTCCCGGCCAGCGGCATACTTCAGGGACTCCGTCACGATCAGGCTGTTGAGCGCGGCCTCGCCCGCCAGGATTGCTGTTTCCGTCTTGTGGTCGTTCGACTTCATCTTGCCCCACAGATAAAGCCCCGCGGTGGCGGCTCCCATGGAGGCGAGCCCGTAGTCCGAAAGCTTCTTGCTGTTGTCCAGCCGGCTGGGCGAATTCGAAAGGCTCCGGCTGAACTCCTTGTCCGTGGCGAAAAGCGAGGCCGCCACGGCGGTCACCGGCACCAGCCAGGCCGCATCAGACGGCCGGAGTTTTGCCGGGCTGGTCCAGATCGCCGTCTGGTCGCCGGCCACGTGCGTCAGTAGAGAAACTCCCAAGCGGTTCTCCCTATCCGTCGTTTCCGCATCGGACCCGGCCGCCGCGCCGTTCCCTTTCCCTGTGCCCTGCGGCACGTCCTTCCAGCCGCTCCTGGATTCATCGGCAGCCGCCGCCGTCTTTTTCGGTGCGGTGTCCGAAGTGGCGTCAGCGCTTTGCGGCAAGGGCATGGACATCACCTCACCGCTGCCCCAGCAGGCCGCGGCCGCCAGAAAAGCCAAACGCATGCGCCATGCCCGTCCCTTTCCAGCCACGAAATCACCGTACGGCCAATATCGTTGTATATGCGACGCTCGCCGCCAACTGCGCGCCCGCGATGATGAGCTGCCAGTTCGGTCCGGCGCCCACCGGCTTCTCGGGAACCACCACGGTGTCACCCGGCTGCAACACCTGGTCGAACGAATTCCCTTCCCAGAAACCGGACTTGCCGCCGATCACGGAGCCGTCGGCGCACAGCACGAAGATGGCCTTCTTGTTCGCCACCGCCGTCGGACCGCCGGATTGCGAGAGGTACCACTTCGCGCTCTTTCCCGGCCGGTAACCCACGGCCGTCGGGTTGTAAACCTGCCCGGCGACCATCACGTAGCTCGGCATCTTTGGAATCGTGAGAACATCTCCCGCGCGCAACTCGACATCGGCGGCGGTGCTCTCCCAATGCTTCACGTCGGTGGAGATGCGAATGGTCACGCGGCCCATCGGCCGGCTTTGCTCCAAGGTTTGCTGCGTCACCTGCCACTGCCGGTAGGCAGCTTCCTTCGCCTTCTTCTTGTCGGGCTCGATCTCCTGCTCGACCGCCAGCCTCAGGTCGGCCTGCGAAGCCTGAATGCGCTGGAGAATCTCCGCGCGCGACCGTTCCTGTATTTCCAACACGGACGTGCGCTGGAGGACGGCGCCATAGGGATAGGCTTCGGACGTGAATCCGCCCGCGCGCGCCAGGACCGAACTCAGCCGCTCGCCCGGCCGCAGGCCGTACGTTCCCGGATACTTCACCTCTCCCCTGACCAGCACGGAGATTCCCAGGTCATTCCAACCCGGAACCTGGCGAATAGTTAGGGTGTCGCCATCCTTCAACACGAGGTTCTGGTCAGGGTTCCCGGCAATAGCCCCGGCGAGCTGTACTTGCCGGTGGGCACCGGTGACCGGGCCATTCGTGTCCTCGACGTGATAGAGGGTCAGATCGGCGGTCTCAGTGTCCGCGCCGCGCTTGAGCCCGCCGCCGAGACGGATCAAGTCCGCAACATGCATGTCCGTAGCGAGCGGGTAGCGCCCGGGGCGAAGCACCTCACCTTCTATGAACACGCTCGGAGGATCCGCTTTCGCCACGTTGCGATGGATGAGCAGCGAATCCCGCGAATGCAAAACGATGTTGTCCGCGGGACTTCCGTTCAGCGCTTCCTGCAGGCTCACACTGGTGACCCGCAGGCGGCTGTCGGGCAGGTAGGTGAACACCTGGGCCTCGACTGCCTGGGCGTCGGGCCCGAGTCCGCCCGCCAGGCGGATCGCGTCGCCGACGCGCATTTCGCCCGTGGCGCGATACGTACCCGGCCGACGCACGTCGCCGAGCACGGAAATCACCGGAGCATCCTCGAAATCGAAGCGGCCGAAGATTCGAATGGTGTCGAGCGGCTTGAGGTCCGGCGCGGCAGCCGGGTTCTCGAGAACCTGGGCCAGGTTGAAGCTCTCGACACTCAAATGATAGTCAGGCGCGTTGAGCCGGATGATCTCGCCGTACGTGGTAGCCGGCTCGGGCAGCAGGTCCTTGTAGGAGCCGACGACATCGGTCAGCTTCATGCCCTGCTTGTACGCGTAGCGGCCCGCCCGCAGCACGTGCCCTTCGAGGTACACGGCGTCCTGGTTGTACGGAGTGATCGGGAACAGATTGACCGCGTCGCCATCCTGTATGGTGAACGACTGGAGCTTCTGCGCGATACCCTGGCTGTCCTGCTCTTGCGGAATCGTCAGGCTGAGCATTGTCTGGCGGTCATGCGCCACCATGCGCTGCACTTCAATGTGACCGAGCGCGGCGCTGGGCAGAATGCCTCCCGCCAGCTCCAACACGTCTTCCAGGTTCTTCTCATTCCGCAATTCGTAGATGGCGGGCCGGCGTACCATTCCCTCCACAGTCACCTGCTTGCCCAGCGGCGGCACGAGCACGGTGTCGCCGTTTTCCAGCCTTTGCATGTGGGCGCGCACGCCGTGGAGGAGCAGGTCGTAGACGTCCACTTCTTCGACAAGTTGCTCGCCGCGCATGTGCCGCACGTTGCGCAGAGAGCCGCGCGCCGTCGGGCCCCCCGCGGAGAAGAGAGCGTTCAACGGCGTCGAGAGCGAACTGATGTCGTAGGCGCCAGGATGCTCGACGTCGCCAACCACGTAGACGCGGACGGTACGCAGCCGCGCCAGGGAAAGCGACGCGGAAATGTCGCGGAACTGCCCGCGGAGGACCTTCTCCACGGATTCCTGGGCGTCGCCGAGGGTCTTGCCGCTCACCAGGACCGGGCCAACCTCAGGCAGGCTCAGGCGCCCCTCCGGGTCCACCGTGCGCAGCAATCGGCGTGAGACTCCACCCCACAAATCAACGGCCAGCCCGTCGCCGGGCCCGATCACGTAGTCGGGACCAACTGGAAGGTCCATGGGAAGTCGCACGCTGCTCCGCACCGGGCGCTCAAAAACTTCCATTCCAAAGCGCACCGGTTTTGGAGGCCGTGGCGCAGCTTTCAAATACATGTCGTAAAGCGCGGGGATGTTCCCATATGGCTGCGGTTCGCGGACCAACGGAGTTCCAACGCCAACCTCCGTGACCCTCCTGTTCCGATTGGACAAGCCGTAACCGGACTGGTAATTCCGGTCGCGGTCCACGGGCGCGCCGGCTCCGGCGCCTTCCGCGTTCGCCCTGCGGTCGGTGACCAGGTCCGCCGGCGCGTAGTCCTGCGGGAGCAGGCCTGCCGCCCCGGAGACGGCCGGACCGTAGAGGCTCGACAAGGACGCATCGCTCTGCGCGGCCTCGAGGGGTTGCGTGCTGACTCCGTAGGCGCTCTGTTGAAGCTGTGCGTCCTGTCCCTGCAGCGGCTGCCCAGGGGTGGAATCAGAGGCCCCTGCCCGTTGCGTGATTTGAGTCAGGCCGCGGAGCGAGCGCGGCTGCTGGGATTCCGGCCCCTGCCCCGATGGCAAGTCCTGATTGTCTTCGTCGAAGTCGAGGTCGGACGGGCCGCGCTCGTCCCGAGCTGTCCTCGGGTCTCTGGGCTGGTCCTTGTCGCGGCGCGCACCCGTAGTAACCAGATCGTCGCAGTTCGTTTCGATCTGGAGTTCGCAGTTCATCCGGTGGGTGGCCTTCTCCGCGGCCTTCTGGCGCTGCGTCTCTTCGTGCTGCGCCAGCCACTTCACCCTCTCCTGCATCAGCAGTTCCTGCTCCTTGGCCATCGGGGAATCCGGATTGATCTGCGGGAGCAGGTAGCCGTAGCGCTGCAGCAAGGCGGTAGCAACGGATCGCAACTTGACGTCGGCTTCCAATCGCTGAAAGACGGCTGCGTCTTCCAGGTCTGCGTCACGAACGATCTGCCCATGATCGGCGCCGTCGCGCGCGACCCAGCGCTTCAGCTCGATGAACAGCCCGCGGTCTTTGCGCAGAATCGCCTCGATCTCGAGCGCGGAGGCGGCCACATTGCTCAGGTTCTCCGAGGCCAAGCCGGAGGGCGTGGGCCACTGGGCGGTTTGCTGCGCCTTCTGCTGTTTCGGCTGGTTCTGAGCCGCGGCCCCAGGAGACAGAAGCGAGGCCGCCAGAAGCATGGCCGCGCCGCTTCGCGCCAAGCTCCGAATTTGGTCGGCGATCTTCATGGTGTTCCTGCTTTCTTCCGGCCGCATGGCTACCCCGCCAATTGGTGCGCGCGATGGCGAATCGTGCTCAGTACGCTGTCAATCGACGTCTCAATCGGGTTCGCGTGAATGCAAAGCGACGCCCAATAAAAGAGGGTGTATTCGCGATCGGGCGCAATGGCGATGATGCGAAGACGGGGATCCTGCTCGAGCAACGGGTAACACGCCTCCGGCAGGCGGTCCTTGTCGTCAAGCGCGACGATCAGGATGTCCGGCTGGCGCTGCTTCACTTCTTCGGCCAAGTTGCCCTCGTCTTGCAGCTCGCCGACGATCTCGATGTCGGACTGGTCCGAAATAGTTTCCAGCACGACCTCGCGCATCAGGCGGGGCCGGTTCGCGACGAGCACGCGGATGGTTTTCATCGGAGGCGCTCCCATAGATAGCGGAAAAGTATCGGTGGAGAGGGTGCTTTCAGGGCAGGTTCAATTCGGGTTCCGGGCTCGGTGGTGAGCGTCGGAGACCACAAGTACCCAATACGGACTCAGGTGAATCGTGTAAGAGCTCTGGGAAAGTACCAGGAAAGTACTGGGTGGTTGCCCGAGGAACGAGCGGGAGCTAGACGAGCATGCCTTGCTCGCGGCAGACGTCCACGACACCCAGTCGGTTATCTGCTCCTATCTTGTGCAGAATGCGGTGGACATGGTTCTTCACCGTCTGTTCCGAGACGTTCAGGCGCACGCCGATCTCCTTGTTGCTCAGACCGCGCGCGATCAGAGGGACGAGTTCCTGCTCCCGCCTTGTCAGCCCGAGATGTGCGCGCGTCCGATGAGAAGGCAACACGCGCGCCTGGCTGGCGAGGTACTCGAAGAGCGTCCTGCACAAGCGCGGAGGACACACGGCCTCCCCACTCATGACGGCGCGCACAGCCGAAACGACCTCCGCGGAACTCGCTTCTTTCAGCAAGTAGCCGATGGCACCGCAACGAACGATCTGGAGGAACGTCTGAGGGTCATCTTCCATACCCATGAGAACGATCTTTAGTTCGGGCACGGCCGAACGGAGCAACTGAATGGCGTTGTCCTGGGCGATCAACAAGCGGACTGAATCGAGCAGCAAAACG
>Ga0335080_10004419_pt1 | contig 14306 bp, 13 predicted proteins | sample Lox_Sample_34_FD_206720 | JGI IMG/M metagenome (GOLD analysis project Ga0335080, IMG submission 206720) | Soil microbial communities from Loxahatchee National Wildlife Refuge, Florida, United States - Lox_Sample_3.4 | ecosystem: Environmental > Terrestrial > Soil > Wetlands | place: USA... | reverse complement strand
GCATTTCCTGTCGCTGCATCAGCGCATGATGCGGGTGCGACTGTAGCCGCCTCGGATTCGCGGCTCAGTCCGCCGGGGTCAGCGCCGCGTCGGCCACGCCTGCATGGCGACCTCGATGATGTCCTGCAGGCGCCGCGTGTCGCGCAGGACCTTGTGGGCGACGCCCAGGCTCTGCGCGACGGCGCCGTAGAACCGCGCCAGCTGCCGCGGCTCCGCATCGGCCGGGATCTGGCCGCTGTCCCTGGCCCTGGCGATCGCCCGCTCGAGCCGGTCCTCCATGAATTTCATGTTCGCGGCGACCTTGTCGGCGATCTCCGGCGATCCCGGTCCCTGCAGGCAGGCGTTGGTAAGCAGGCACCCTTGCGGGTTCTTCGGGTTCTTCATCCGCGCCAGGATGTCCTCGAGCATGGAGCGGATGCCGCGCGCCACGTCGCGCTCCTCGAGGTGGCGCAGCGGCGAAGCGCCGTACTTCGCGCCGTAGCGGTCGAGCGCCGCCAGGAAGAGTCCTTCCTTGTCGCCGAAGGCGTTGTAGAGGCTGCCGCGCCCGAGGCCGGTGGCCTCCTCCAGGTCCTGGATCGAGGTCGCGTCGTAGCCCAGGCGCCAGAACGTCTCCGCGGCGCGATCGAGTACGCGGTCGACGTCGAATTCCTTCAGGCGCGCCATGCCGCCCCGCGGCGATAAAATTCTTGACTGATCATTACAGAATTATCTACCCTGCCGCCTCTCGCCGATCAATCCGGCAATCCCCCAGACAGCGGAGAGGCATCGTCATGACCATCAAGTTCTATTATCATCCCTCCCCGAATCCCGCCAAAGTCGCCTTGTTCCTGGAAGAGTCCGGCCTGCCCTACGAGCTGGTGCCGGTCGACACCCGCAAGGGCGAGCAGTTCTCGCCGTCATACCTCGCCATCAATCCCAACGCCAAGACGCCGGCGATCGTCGACGGCGACGCCGTCGTCTTCGACAGCAACGCCATCCTCCTCTATCTCGCGGAAAAGACCGGCAAGTTCCTGCCCGAGAACACGCCGGTCCTGCGCGGCCAGCTGCTGTCCTGGCTGATGTTCGTGGCCAGCGGCGTCGGTCCCTATTCCGGGCAGGCCGTGCACTTCAAGCACTTTGCCACCGAGCCGGTCGACTATGCGGTGAAGCGCTACCAGTTCGAGGCCGAGCGGCATTGGGGCATCCTCGACGCGCATCTGGCGAAGCGGAAATACATGGTCGGCGACAGCTACAGCATCGTCGACATGGCGGTCTGGGGCTGGGCCCGCGCTGTGCCGTTCATCCTCGGCCAGGACGCCTGGTCGAAGCTGCCCAACCTCAAGCGGCTGTTCGACGAGATCAGCGCCCGCCCGGCCGCCGCCCGCGCCGAGACCCTAAAGGAGCGCCACGCCTTCAAGGCCGAACTGGACGACGAGGCCCGCCGCCACCTCTTCCGCCACGCGACCCCCAAAGCCGCCTAGCCACGGCTGCTGCCGGCCCCGTTTTCGGGCCAGAGTTGGTACCCGCGCGCGGCGGACGAGGACATCCTCCCCGCCGCGCGCACTCTCCCGGTATTAGAACCTTTCCGTGATTCCCCCGCGAAAGCGGGGGTCCAGGAGTAAGCGACGTGCGGCGCCCCTGGGCCGCCGCTTTCTCCGGAGAAGTGAAGAAGAAAGTGGCCAGCGATGCAGCGGCATCTTCGGCGGCATGCCTACGCGCGTGGTGGACCAGGGAGGAAGGTCGCTTCGATTCTTGCCGCGTGCGCACGCACGTCGTCGAGGGGCGATGTCCCGAGGGCATCCAGGAAGGTGCCATAGGTGCAGGTGACGAACGCAACCTCGGCGCCCTGAACATCCGATGCGAACGCGCGCGCCTCGGCGGCGTGCGTCGCGGTCGCCGCCGGTGCTATCGGACGCCCGTCGGGCCACGCTTTCGGCTCGGCGTAAAGATAGACGAGCGTCGCCGGCTTCCTTCGCCGCTGCGCCTCGGTCCGCAAGCCGAACGCGTGTTTGACCAACTGCGCAGCGTCGAGCCGCTCGAAACGCGCCTCGCCCGCCGCGATCCGGTCCCGCATCCGTTCGAAAGGCCCCATTTGGTCGCCCCAGACCCGTCTCAGGTATGCCTTCGAAAACGAACCCGCCGGCTTCTCGCGAAACGGCTCGTATCGCTTGGATTCGATTCCGATGATGCTCGTCTGGGTCTCCACATAGGCGTCGAGCCACGGATGCAGTCCGCCCGACCAGGGGAAGCGCACACAGCGTTCGATGGCGACGCAGCTGGGCGGCCAGGAGTCGTCGGCAACGCCGGGAATCGGCGGCAAATCCTGCGGGCGATCGAGGAAGAGCCCGAACGTGTTCGCGGCAAGCGCCGCCGAAGATTCGGGACTCGAAAGCTTCCCGCGGTTGATCTCGTTCCCGGGCGCCTTCGAAAACGCGTCGAGGATCCGCTCGATCGGTAGGTAGTCGAAGAGAATAGGGGCAGCTGTCATTGCCTTCCTATCGTGCGCCGTCAATTCCGGGGCCACGCATAGGTCTCGGCAATCACCGCCCGGTAGTTCGCGTCCAATGCCGGCTGCAGCAGCAGGATCGCGGCGATCCGGCGGCTCGTGTCGCGCACGTAGCGGATTTCATCCATGCTGAGCGCGCGGCCGAGCAGGTCCTGTTCGCGATAGGATAGCCACTTCTTGATCACCTGATAGCCGCCGATCGTGTAGTCCCACACTCTCGCCGGGACGTTGGACCAATAGGCCGTATCGTTGAGATAGACATCGCTCGTTTCGCGACCGAGCGCGTCGAAGAACTCGGCATCGCTAAGGCCGAGCGCCCTTGCCCCGGTGACGATCGCGGCCTCCTCATCGGGGGCATAGGCACGCTCCTCGCGCCGGCCCTGGCCTGGCATGGTGACACCTCCCTTTCCGGCATGTCCCCACCCCACCGTGACCTCGAACTCGCGCGGCTTCAACGCGCCGCCGCCCGCGCGCGCGGCGTTGCCGATGGCTCGCAGTTCCGCGCGGACGCCGCCGGACGTCACGCCGGGAACCTGCGCTTCCGGGTCGAGCAGATCGGCGAGCTGGCGTCCCAGCGCGGCCGAGGCTTCGAGCCGTTCGCGATCTATGGGCATCGGTATACGCGGCCAATCGCTGCGAATTCCATCGGCGTTTTGAGATAAGTACTGCGGCGCATATCCAACAGCGAGTGCGTGAAACCAGATCATCCTTGCGACTCGGTCATCCGTATCCGGATCACCGAGCGCTACCTTGGTCAGATAGCTTCGGCTGGCCTTCGACAGATTTGCGATGGGGTGCTCGAAGGTACTCGTCTCCTCGAAGAGGTCGCTCACAGCCTTAAGGTTGCGCTTCTTCAAGCGCCTTCCATCCAGAAGCTGCAGAGGAAAGTAATAGGCGTGGCCGCGCTGGAAATCGTTGTCGCCGAGCAGGCGGGTGTGAAAAACCGGAATGCCTTCAGGCGATGCAACTGCTGCCGGGCGCGCGATCAAGAACGAGTTGCCGTCCCAGCATTGTGCCCAGAGAGCGGGACGGGGCTCATTCCACAACGGTCGAACTCCGCTATAGTAGCACCATCGCACATCGAAGGGCCGCAGCAGATAGCGCCGAATGCGAGTCTCGTCAAAGCGCTCAGCCTCCGTGATCTTCTTTCGAGCCGCAGCCGCGGCGAACCTGCCCGCGTTTCTGGTCAGCCCGGGCGCTACCGTCCTCAAGGCTTCCCACCCAGTGGCCTTATCGAAATACCGACGCATCCGATCTGCGAGCCTTGCATCGTCGATGTCGATGAGGGCGCTGGCCCGCTTCTCCATCAGGCCATTCATGGGCGGGATGGCGCACATGTCGGTCAATAGCGGCCATTCCCGATAGTGCTCCGTGATCCGCTCGGGGCGAAATGAGAAGCGGTTACCGCGGCTCGGATGGGAACGGGAGTATCGCGCGCCGGACGAGCGATCCGACAGGCTATCGAGAAGATCCGTTCGCTTCCTGGGTCCCCAGAAATGTCGGAAGCTCACCGATGCGGTGTGCTTCGGCCCTGACCCGCGAACCAATAAGCAGAGCGCTGTCCCGACGCGGATTCCTTCCTTGTTATATTGTGTCGAGAAGACGGACGGATCAGGGTTGCCGTCGGGGGTCAGCTTGCCGGTCTCGCGGCTGTCGCCGTTCATGCAGTCGATCCATATCCGGTCGAACTCTCTCAAAAACCGCCGCCGCATGACGACGAAGGACGGATCGCTTAGGTACGAGAAATTCGAAATGTATGAAATGACGCCTCGCCCCGTTTGTTCGGCGATACGGCGTTCGGCGATTCTAAAGAAGCGGACGTAGAGGTCGTCCAGATTGAACTTCTTGATACCCCACTCCGGGATCAGCCCTTCCTTGTAGACGTCGACTAACCCGCCTTCTTCGTCGGGGCTGGTCCCGGCATAGGCGTTGTACGGGGGATTGCCAAGAACCACGAGGATCGGAGAATCGCGCTTAACATGTGAAGCCTCTTCGCGCTCTTGCGCGAATTCCGGGTAGGCGAGACTGAGTTGCGGCTTGGGACCTGCCGGCGGCTCCCATCCGGTCAGCGCATTGGTAAGGTAGACCCCGGCGCGCTCGTTGTGGGCGTCGTCGAGGGCTACTCCAATGCTGTGCATTGCAATGCCGACTTGCCAGTGAGCGATGACGTAAGGCGCCGGCATGATTTCAAAGCCGAAGATGCGCGTCATCACGGCCTGCTTGATGTCATGGGCAAGCAGCGCGCTCTCGCCTTTCGTGCGCAGCGTTCGCTCAATGCAATGCAGCACTTCGACGAGGTAGGAACCGGTGCCGCAGCAGGGATCGAGGACATAGACCTGCGGGTCGGCGAGTCCATCCGCCAGCTTGAGTTCGCTGCGCAGCACCGAGTCGACGCGCGCCACCATGTATTTGACGATCTCCGGCGGCGTATACCACACACCCAGCTGCTTTCTCAGCTCGGGGTCGAAGGCTTCGAGGAACGGCTCATAGAAATACTGGACGGCCTCCGCCTCCTCGAATTTCGCGAAGAAGGCGGTGCGGTCGACGCGATTGAGGGCGGACGCTGCCCAGTCGAGGACCTCGACCAGACCGAGCGGTCCCAACCGCTCCCGCGTCGCCACGGCTGCGAAGAGCGTCCGCACCATCGGCACGTGCAGCGACCAGGCCGCCGCGTGCCAGTCGAACTGATGCAGTGAGCCCGGCGGTTGCTGCCGGCTCCACAGCACCCAGGCCGAGAAGACGCCGTAGAAGAGCGTTTGAACGAGCGTCGAGCGGAAGAAATGTTCCCCTTTCTCGCCCTCGAACTTGAGGCCGAGCGCCTGTTCGAGCGCCGTCCGCACGGCCGCAAGGGCAGGGAGGTCGCCGGCCTCTTCCATGCGCGCCAGCGCGTCGCGCGCGTAGGAGGCGAGAAACCACGCCACATCCTTGGGCTGCGCCAGCGGCGCGCGATGCAGCAGCACGCGCGTCAGGAACTCGACGAACCGCGTGTTCTGCTCCTTGGCCATCTTCGCCGGATGCGCCGTGAGCTGTCGAAAGGCATCCTCGGACGCGGCGAGCTGGTATCGCTCCAGCAGAATCTTCTCGCCCTGCGGTCCCTGTCCGACGAGCGCGAAGTCGCGGTAGTTGGTCACCAGAATGAGACCGTAGTGGCGCAGATAGTCGCTGACCTGTTTCGTCTCGATGCGCTTCCGCACGTCGGCGGTGGCCCGCTTCGCCTCGACGACACCGCGCTCCGGCGGAGCCTCCGGAATGGGTTCCTTCAGGCTCTTCGCCTTTGGCAGCTGGCTGGCCGTGAAGAAGTAGAAATCAGGGTGGCCGGCGCCCGTGTCCTTCGGGTTGGAAAGACAGAAGACCTTCGGCTTCAGCGTCCGTCCGAGCTCGTTGAACAGATTCTGCAGCGGCGTGTAGTAGGAAAGTTCGCCTGTCGCGACGCCCGTAGACCACAACCGATGCATCTCGGCGAGATAGGTCTGAAGCGGCAGCGTCACGGGCTTTTCTTCACCTCAGCAAGGGGAGCTGGCGAGGGCGAATCGCCGCCGATGGTCGGCACCGCCTGCCGTCTCGTCAAGCGCCCGATCCGGGGGCCTCATCGCTCCAGATACACCGCCGGCGTGATGATCGGGATGTCCCGGAACGGGTTCAGGTCCAACAGGTCCCTGTCGCCGGTGACGATCAGGTCGGCGCGGCCGTTGATGGCGAGCTCCAGGAACTTGTCGTCCTCCGGGTCGCGGCAGGCGCGCACCGTGAAGGTGATCGGGACCAGTTCGGCGACGCGGCCCAGCAGCTGGAGGAATTCCTGCCGGTCGGCGATGCTCACATAGGGGTCGAACTTCGGGCGGGCGAGCACGTCGGCAAGCTCTTCCAGCGTTGCCTCGGACACAAGCAGCTGCGCCTCGTCCACGGCCCTGCGCACCGCCCGGGCCGGAACCGAATCCGGGATCAGCAGGCGGCTGACGAGCGCATTGTTGTCGACGACGATTCGCGGTCGTGGCGCCATCGGCGCTACGCGTCATCGGCCAGAATGTCCGCCAGCTTCTCCTCGGTCAGCCCGCGTGCCGCCGCCTGCGCCGCGACCCGGTCGCAGAAGCGCTGGAACTCGGCCGCATTGAGCGCGCGCAGGCGGTCGTACTCCGCCGCCGACAGGAGGACCGCCACGTCGCGCTCATGCCGGCGGATGACCACCGGCTCGCGCTGCGCCGCGTCCAGCAGCTCCGCCAAGCGTTGCTTCGCATCGGTCGCAGAGAAATATCGCATGGTGATGCCTTTTGACTGAAATAGACAATATAATCAAATTAGTGATTTTGCAAGGACATGACTACAAATTGAATGTTCTGTAAATGTTCTGTATACTGGATCGGCTGTTGGACATCGTGAACCGCTATCAGACGGACGCCGGCCTGCGGCTGGCGCGGCCGATCCGACTAGCTCGCGTTCGTTCGGCCCGCGGACCCATTTGCGTAAGAGCCTGCCCCGGACTTGATCCGGGGTTGTTTTCGCGATTCCGGATCGCGCACTATCCAGCGGACCGAGCCGCCCGCTCCGCTGGACATGGGGTCCATCGCTCGATTTCCCATGGAGCCGCTGCCTTCGTGTCCTTGGTGGCTTTGTGGTGAACCCCTTTCTCCCGCTGGGCATGGGGTCCATCGCTCGATTTTCCTCGATTGGGCGGGCGAGCGCCGCTCGCCCCTGCGGCACCCCGACCGCCAATTCCCGCTGGACATGGGGTCCATCGCTCAAAAAAGGAAACCGCAGAGGCGCCGAGACGCGGAGCAAGAGCGACAGCGCGCTTCGCGTTCAGCGCGCATCAACCCTTCTCTGCGCCTCTGCGTCCCCGCGGTAAATCTTCTTCCTTCCGTCCGCGCTCCGCTGGGCATGGGGTCCATCGCTCGATTTCGAGGTCCGGCACCCCGGGGGCCAATCTGAATCACGAAGTCACGAAGGCACAAAGATGAGGGGTCCCACGGGGATCAACCCATGGAGCCGCCACCTTCGTGTCCTCGGTGGTTTTGTGGTGAACCCCTTCGCCCGCTGGGCATGGGGTCCATCGCTCGATTTTGCCGGGCGGACCTTAGGGCCGCAGCTGCCCCGTCCCGCGGACGACGTACTTGTAGCTGGTGAGCTGCTCGGCGCCGACCGGGCCGCGCGGGGGGAGCTTGCCGGTGGAGATGCCGATCTCGGCCCCCATGCCGAACTCGCCGCCGTCGGCGAACTGGGTCGAGGTGTTGTGCATGACGATGGCGGCGTCGACCCGCGCCAGGAAGCGCTCGGCCGCCGCCGCGTCTTCGGTGACGATCGCGTCGGTATGGTGCGAGCCGTGGCGGTTGATGTGGGCGATGGCGGCATCGACGCCGTCGACCACCTTCACGGCGATGATGGCGTCGAGATACTCCGTGTCCCAGTCGGCGGCCGTCGCCGGCTTGACGCGGGCGTCGAGCCGCTGGGTGTCGGTGTCGCCGCGCACCTCGCAGCCGGCGGCGATGAGGTCGGCAAGGATGGCTGGCAGCTGGCCGATGGCGCGACGGTCGACCAGCAGCGTCTCGGTGGCGCCGCACACGCCGGTCCGCCGCAGCTTGGCGTTCAGCACGACCTGGCGCGCCATGGCGGCGTCGGCGGCGCCGTCGACATAGGTGTGGCAGTTGCCCTCGAGGTGCGCGATCACGGGGATGCGGCTCTCGGCCTGCACGCGCTCGATGAGCGAGCGGCCGCCGCGCGGCACGATGACGTTGACGTACTCGCTCAGGCGCAGCAGCTCGCCCACCGCCGCGCGGTCGGTCGTCGGCACCAGCTGGATGGCGGCTTTTGGCAGCCCCGCCGCCTGCAGCCCCTCGGCCAGGCAGCCATGGATCGCCCGCGACGAATGGAAGCTCTCGGAGCCGCCGCGCAGGATCACCGCGCTGCCGGCCTTGAGGCCGATGCCGCCGGCGTCGGCCGTCACGTTGGGCCGCGACTCGTAGATGATGCCGACGACGCCGAGCGGCACGCGCACGCGCTGGATGACGAGGCCGTTGGGCCGCGTCCATTCCGCGAGCACGGTCCCAACCGGATCGGGAAACGCCGCGATCTCCTCGAGTCCGCGCGCCATCGCCTCGATGCGCTTGTCGTCGAGCTTGAGGCGGTCGAGCAGGGCCGCCGTGAGGTTCTTCTGCCCGGCCGCCGCCATATCCCGTGCGTTGGCGGCGAGGATCGTTTCCCGCCGCGCACGGATGGCCGCGGCGGCAGCGCGCAGGGCGGCCACCTTAGCCTCGGCCGAAGCCACGGCAAGCTCGGCAGCGGCCGCCCGCGCGGCAGCACCGAGCGCCCGCATTTCGGCCGGCAGATCCGTCTTGGCTGCGGCTTCCGCGTTCATGTCGCCGTCAACACCAGGTCGTCGCGGTGGATCATCTCGTCGCGGCCACGGTAGCCCAGCAGGGCCTCGATTTCACCGCTTTTGTGCCCGCGGATGCGCCGCGCGTCGGCGGCGGAATAGGCGCTGAGGCCGCGCGCCACCTCGCGTCCGTCCGGGCTCAGCACGCGCACCGCATCGCCGCGCTCGAAGTCGCCTTCGACCTGCGTCACGCCGGCCGGCAGCAGGCTGCGGCCGCCGAGCAGCGCCTTGAGGGCGCCGGCATCCAAGGTCATCGTGCCCACGGGCTTCAGCGAACCCATGATCCACTTCTTGCGCGCGCTGAGGGGCGTGGCGATCGGCAGGAACCAGCTGCAGGCGGCGCCATCGGCGATGGCCTTGAGCGGATGGCGCCGCCGCCCATCGGCGATCGCCATGCGGCAGCCGGCGCCGACCGCGATGCGCGCCGCCGCCAGCTTCGTCACCATGCCGCCGGAGCTGTAGCCGGGCGGCGCCTCGCCGGCCATGGCCTCGATGTCGGGCGTGATCTCCCGGATCTCCGGGATGAAGCGGGCGGCGGGATCGCGGCGCGGATCGGCGCTGTAGAAGCCGTCGATGTCCGAGAGCAGGACCAGCGCATCGGCGCTCATCATGGCGGCGACCCGGGCGGCCAGGCGATCATTGTCGCCGAAGCGGATCTCGCTCGTCGCCACCGTGTCGTTCTCGTTGATGACGGGCACGGTGTTGAGCCGCAGCAGCGAGGCGATCGTGCTGCGCGCATTGAGATGGCGCCGCCGCTCCTCCGTGTCGTCGAGGGTGAGAAGGATCTGAGCGACCGTGATGCCGTGGCGCGCGAGCGATTCCTGGTAGGCATGCGCCAGCCGGATCTGCCCGGTTGCCGCGGCAGCCTGCTTTTCCTCGAGCCGCAGCTTGCCGACGTCGAGGCCGAGATGGCGGCGGCCGACGGCGATGGCGCCGGAGGTCACCAGGATGACCTCCTGGCCGCAGGCGCGGCAGGCGGCGACGTCGTCGCCGAGCGCGTCAAGCCAGTCACGCCGGATGGCGCCGCTGTCCTCCTCGACGAGCAGGGCCGAGCCGATCTTCACCACCAGCCGCCGCGCCGTCAGCAGCTTTTCGCCGGGCGCCGTCATGGCGACCTGCGTGCTCACGGCGCCGCCCGTTTCTTCCGAGCCCGCGTCGGCGCCGGCGCAAGCGTCGGCAAGTCCTGTGTGTGCCAGGCATCGTCGTCGACATCGACGCTCGGCACCGGTGCGTGCGCTTCGGCAGCAGCTTCGCGATGCGTCCGGACGGCTGCCAGCACCTCGCGCATGAGGTCGCGCACGCCCTCGCCGGTAGCGCCTGAGATGCGCCGCGGCGCCGCCTTGGCGGCACGCCGCAGGGCGGCCGACTTGCTCTTGACGTCCGCCGCGCTCAGCGCGTCGCACTTGTTGAGCACGACGATCTCCGGCTTGGCGGCGAGCACCGGACTATAGGCCTTCAGCTCGGCGCGGATGGTCCGATAGGCATCGGCGACGTTGTCCAGGGTGCCGTCGACGAGGTGGATCAGCACGCCGCAGCGCTCGACATGGCCGAGGAAGCGATGGCCGAGGCCGGCGCCCTCATGCGCACCTTCGATGAGGCCCGGAATGTCGGCGAGCACGAACTCGGCATCGTCGACGCGCACGACGCCCAGCTGCGGATGCAGAGTCGTGAAGGGATAGTCGGCGATCTTCGGCCGCGCCGCCGAGCTGGCGGCGAGCAGCGTCGACTTGCCGGCATTCGGCAGGCCGACGAGACCGGCATCGGCGATCAGCTTCAGGCGCAGCCACACCCACCGCTCCTCGCAGGGCCAGCCCGGTTCGGCGCGGCGCGGCGCCCGGTTGGTCGAGGACTTGAACTGGGCGTTGCCGCGCCCCCCGTCGCCGCCCTTGGCGAGCACGATGCGCTCGCCCGGCGTGGTCAGGTCGGCGATCACGGTCTCCTTGTCCTCGGCCAGGATCTGGGTGCCGACCGGCACCTTGATCACCAGCGGCTTGCCGGCGGCGCCGGAGCGGTTCTTGCCCATGCCGTGATGGCCGCGCTCAGCGCGGAAGTGCTGCTGGTAGCGGAAATCGATGAGGGTGTTGAGATTGGCTGCGGCCTCGACGATCACGTCACCGCCGCGTCCGCCGTCGCCGCCGTCGGGCCCGCCGAACTCGATGAACTTCTCGCGGCGGAAGCTGACGGCGCCGGCCCCGCCGTCGCCGCTCTTGAGGTAGATCTTCGCCTGATCCAGGAACTTCATCGCAAACAGCCTATCGGCAACGAAAAAGGGGAACGGCCCGGCCGTTCCCCTTACCCGTTGTCGCGGCGAGGGTGCCGGGTGGGTGCGTCAGCTCGCCGGCGGCTCGACCGAAACGAACGTGCGCCCGCCCGTCGAGCGCTTGAAGCGCACCGTGCCGTCGACGGTCGCGAAGATCGTATGGTCCTTGCCCATGCCGACGTTGGTGCCCGGATGGAAGGTGGTGCCGCGCTGGCGCACGATGATGTTGCCGGAGAGGACGGACTCGCCGCCGAAGCACTTCACGCCGAGCCGCTGGCCGGCGGAATCGCGGCCGTTGCGGGAGCTGCCACCAGCTTTCTTATGGGCCATGACGGGTTACTCCTCGGATTCCTTTGCTTCGGCTGCCGCCTTCTTGGCGGGAGCCTTCTTCTTCGCCTTCTTGGCGGGCGCCTCGCCCTCGGCGGGCGCGGCGGCTGCGGCCTTCTCGGGCTTGCGGCCGTCGGTCAGGATGTCCGTGATGCGCAGGACCGTCAGGTCCTGGCGATGCCCGTTCTTGCGCCGGTAGTTGTGGCGCCGCTTCTTCTTGAAGACCAGCACCTTGTCGCCCTGGCCCTGGGCAATGACCGAGGCGCCGACGCAGGCGCCAGCCACCAGCGGCACGCCAACCGTGACGGTGTCGCCCTCGCCCAGCATCAGCACTTCGTTCAATTCGACGATATCGCCGGCGGCGCCGGGCAGGCGCTCGACCTTGATCACGTCGTTCTTGGCGACCTTGTATTGCTTGCCGCCGGTACGGATGACTGCGAACATGTCAGGAACAGCCGATTTTGCGCAAAAACAAAGACGCGGGCAAAGCGGCCCGCGCAAACGCGAGCGCGGACTATAGCCACGATGCGAAGCGAGTCAATGGCTTTCCCCCACCGCAGACCGGCGTTGCCGGTTGACACCGCCGGGTCGCGCGACCTTAGAATGCCGCCCGACAAATAACCCCGGATCCTCCGAGCAGGCAGCCCTATCTTTCGGCGAACCAATGGCAGCGAGCCGTCGCGGCCGTTCGAGCGCCATCTGTTTGACGGCCGACCCGGCGAAAAAATAACAGGGAGTCGTACGGCCGTGGCGGTGATTGGCGTTCGCGAAGGCTACGCTGAATTCCGGGGCTATCAGACCTGGTTTCGCATAACCGGCGACCTCAAGGCGAAGAAGCTGCCGGTCGTCATCCTGCATGGCGGCCCTGGCGCTGCCCACGACTACACCGACGCCTTCAAGCTCCTGGCCAACGGCGGCCGCGCCGTCATCCAGTACGACCAGCTCGGCTGCGGGCGCTCCACGCATCTGCGCCACAAACCCGCCGATTTCTGGACGCCGCGGTTGTTCCTGGACGAACTCGAGAATCTGGTGAAGCAGCTCGGCATTGCCGACCGCTATCACGTCGTCGGACAGTCCTGGGGCGGCATGCTCGGCGCCGAGCACGGCATCACCCGGCCGAAGGGGCTGCGCGCGCTTGTCATCGCGGATTCGCCGCCCTCGATGGAGCTGTGGGTGCAGGAGGCGAACCGGCTGCGGGCGGCGTTGCCGGCGGACGTCCAGGCGACGCTGCTGCGCCACGAGAAGGACGGGACGACGAGCTCGGCGGAATATACGGCGGCGGTGCAGGTCTTCTATGACCGGCACCTGTGCCGGCTGAAGCCGATGCCGGAGGAGGTGGCGCGCAGCTTCGCGCAGATCGCCGCCGACCCGACCGTCTACCACACCATGAACGGGCCGAGCGAGTTTCACGTCGTCGGCACCCTCAAGAGCTGGAACATCATTCATCAGCTGCCGCGCATCAACGTGCCGGTGCTGCTGATCTCCGGCCGCCACGACGAGGCGACGCCGACGGTCGTGCAGCCCTTTGCCGACGGCATCAAGGGCGCGCGCTGGGAGATCTTCGAGAACTCCGCGCACCTGCCGCATGTCGAGGAGACCGAGCGCTGCATCCAGGTGATCGGCGATTTCCTCGCCGAGCACGACAGGGCGCCGCGGGGCGCACAGAAATCCAAATCGAGCAGGGAGAAGAGGAGACGCAAATGAGTCTGACAAAATCGAAACTGGCGGGCCTGGCGATCGCCGGCGCCCTCGGTGCCTATCTCACGGCGCCGGCGCTGGCGGATCTCGATCCGGCCCACAAGGGCGGCACGATGCGGCTGGTGGCGGTCGGTGCCGGCGGCACCATCGACCCGCACATCAACTACACACTGCAGTACTGGCAGATCTATCAGTCGATCTATGACGGCCTCGTGACCTTTAAGCACGCCGCCGGCGCCGACGGCTTCACGATCTCGCGGAATCGCTACCGCCCCCGGCCGACGACGGCAAGAGCTACACCTTCAAGCTGCGCAAGGGCATCAAGTTCTCGAACGGGAACGACCTGACCGTGAAGGACGTGGTCGCTTCGTTCCAGCGTATCTTCAAGGTCAAGGGGCCGACGGCCGGTGGCTTCTATAACGTCATCGTCGGCGCCGACAAATGCCTGGCGACGCCGGATACCTGTACGCTCGAAGGCGGCGTGATCGGCGACGAGGCGGCGGGTACGGTGACCATCAACCTGACGCAGCCGGACTCCGAATTCTTCCAGAAGCTGGCGGTGCCCCATGCGGTGATCGTGCCGGCGGATTCGCCGACCACCGATGTCGGCACGCAACCGTTGCCGGGAACCGGCGCCTACATGATCGCCGCCTACGATCCCAACAAGCAGCTGAAGATGGTGCGCAATCCCCAGTTCAAGCAGTGGAGCTGGGACGCCCAGCCGGACGGCTATCCCGACGAGATCAACTATGACTTCGGCCTCACCGACGAGGCCGAGATCAATGCCATCGAGAACGGTGAGGCCGACTGGACGCTCGATCCGCCGCCGCCGGACCGGCTCGTCGAGATCGGCACGAAGTACAAGGACCAGGTGCATGTCAACACCCTGACGGCCTGGTGGTACGCGCCGTTGAACGTCAACATCCCGCCCTTCAACAACCTGAAGGCGCGACAGGCGGTCAACTACGCCGTTGACCGTGACAACCTCGTGAACCTGTTCGGCGGCCCCGTGCTTGCCGCGCCGGTTTGCCAGGTGCTGCCGCCGGGCTTCCCCGGCAACGAGCCGTTCTGCAATTACACGAAGGATCCGGGCCAGGCTTGGTCGGCGCCGGACATGGATAAGGCGAAGCAGCTGGTCGAGGAGTCTGGCACGAAGGGCCAGGAAGTCACGG
>Ga0335080_10004418_pt1 | contig 14309 bp, 9 predicted proteins | sample Lox_Sample_34_FD_206720 | JGI IMG/M metagenome (GOLD analysis project Ga0335080, IMG submission 206720) | Soil microbial communities from Loxahatchee National Wildlife Refuge, Florida, United States - Lox_Sample_3.4 | ecosystem: Environmental > Terrestrial > Soil > Wetlands | place: USA: Florida... | reverse complement strand
ATCCGGCTGATATAGATCGGGATTTTCCTTCGTCAACTGCGACTGGATCTTCAGCGCCTGTTCACAGCGATCGTGCGCATCGTCAAGGCGGTTCTCCAACTGATCCAGATTCCCGAGATTCACGAGAGTCGAAGCCAGATCCGGACGGGGCACCTGGGGACTTGCGTCGGCGAGTTGGGTTTGGATGTTCAACGCCTCCTCGTAGTAGCGACGCGCTTCTTCGGACCGTTTCTCGCGGAGACTGAGGTTTCCCAGGTTGAAGAGCACAAGGCCGAGATGCGGTTTGTACATCGCCGGATTGTGTTGCGCCAATTGCCGGAAGTACTTCAGCGCCTCTTCGTAATGCTGGCGCTCGTCGTTGCTTCGTCCCTGGGTTTGATGGAAGACTCCGAAATCGTTGAGGATCATCGCCAGCGGCGCCAGATACGCTTCGGGATTCTGTTTTGCCAACTCGTTATCGATGCGGAGCGCTTCTTCATAATGCTGGCGCGCCAGTTCGAGGAGTTGTTGCCGGGAGTTGAAGTCGCCCATCTCGGCTTTGGTCATTGTCAGCTCGGGATGGATCAAGGCGCTGGCGAGCCGCGCTTGCGCGCCCGGGTTCTGGTCGGTCACATCCAGTGCGTGAGTCCAGACGGCGTATTCGCTTTGCCAATCATCAATCTGCCGAAAGGTCACAGCGCCGAGCGCGATCACAATGCAGAGCGATGGAACCACGCGCCAGATGGTGCGAACTTCTGCGGTGTCCGCCCAGTCATCGAAGCTCCACGCGATCATGATGAAGACCCCGAGCAGCGTGATGTAGGCATAGCGGTCGGCCATCGCCGCTTCCCCAACCTGCACCAAGCCCACGACGGGAACCAGCGTGCCCAGGAACCAAAACCAGCCAACAGGCAAATACGCCAGGCGCCGAAAGATAATGACGAGCGCGGTGATGCCAACCAGCACCAGCCCCGCAACCAGGACCTGCCACACGGGAAGCAGGCCGGGAGGATGGGGATACAGCGCAGCCAGCCGAGCCGGCCAGATCATTTTCCATAGATAGAGGGCATAGGAGACGATGGCGTTCTCCAGGCGAACGCCGAATGAATATTCGGCGAAGGAACGGACCGCGCCTCTCTGCGCTTTGAGCGTGATCGCCGCGCTGATCGCCGACAGCGCAAGCAAGGGAATCTTTTCCAGCGCCAGCTTGCTCCATGGCAATTGCGGCGCCTCGATGGCGGAAGCGGGGCTGCCCGGCACTCTGCCGAGCGGCCAATAATCGAGCAGCAAAAGTACGAAGGGCAGAGTGACGACCATCGGCTTGGCCATTAGCCCGGCCACAAACAGGACGGCCACGGCCAAATATCTGGGGCGGTCCGGCTTCTCGACATAGCGCGCATATGCGCCGATCGCGAGGAGGAAAAACAGAGTGCTCAATAGATTCTTCCGCTCCGCTACCCACGCGACCGATTCCACGTTGAGCGGATGCACGGCGAACAGCGCGGCGACCAGCGCGCTCGGACCAAAGCGCCTGGTTATTCGCGCCAGCACGAGGAAAAGCACGACCACATTGACGGCGTGCAGTAGAACATTGACCCAATGATGGCCCGCCGGACTTAAAGCAAAAAGCTGGTAGTCAAGCGCGTGTGACAGCCACGTCAGGGGGTGCCAGTTCGCCGCATACGTGGTAGACGTGAACGCCCATTCGATATTGCTCCAGCCGAAACGCTGAATGTGGGGGTTGCCGGTTACGTACTCGTGGTCGTCCCAGACAAGAAAACGGGCTTCGCCGACCGGGCTGTAGAGCGCAATGGTCGCCCCGGCGAGCAGCACACAAAGAATGGCGCTGAGCTTCGTGCCGGAAGAAAACGCGCGGTCCTTTGCCCGCGTTTTCGATCCTGGACTCAGGCGCTTTTGAACGGGCGCTTTGGAAAGAGATCTTGCCGGGCTCATTTCGTCAGCATGATTCTACAGCGCAGGAGCATACTGCCGGCACAGATACGAAACTCGCTCGAGGTCGCAAGCAAGACGTCCCCTCGCCGGAGAGACGGAAGCACAGGTCTTCCGGAAGCAAGGTGACAGCACCATACAGTTGCATGTGATTCACCTCACTGCAGCATAGTCCAATACGTGGTCTCGTTATGAGGGGTATCTCTTGCTTTTCGACCGTCTTGCTTGAATGAGGACCCCCATGTCCAGTCGTTTTCCGCGCTTTACTTCAGCGAGGGCAGGCTGCCTCCTCGTTGGACTCCTGCTTCGTTCAATTGCTTTTTCGGCAACCCAGTCGACCCCGGTAACGGATCCAGCAGTCGCGATATACCAGCAATTGCAAAACAGTGCCGTCATCGACAAGAGCGTTCGCCTGGAAAACGCGGTGCTCAAGCGGGATCGGGTAACGATTACTTTTACCGACGGCCTTCTGTATCTGGCTGCTCCTGTTTCCGGCGAGGTTCGCGCCGCTGTGTTCATTGGCTCGGGCAAGATCCAGGCCGACCTGCCCCCAGTTCCGTTCGAGCAGGAAAACTTCAAGCGCTTAGCCAAAGCAGACGATCTTTCCGCCGACTTCAGGACCGCGGTATTGCGTTTCACTGACGATACCGCGAGCGAACTTCTCAAGCAGGGCTCACCACAAGGTCAAATCGCCCCTGAGCAAGCCAGTCATCTTGCAGCCGAGCTTAGTCCTCGATTGCTGAAAGAGACGGGAATGAACATTTCGGCGCGCCAGTTGGAATCTATTCTTAACCAGGAAGCACCTGGCCTGTTCCTCATCCAGATGGAAGGCGGAAAGCGTGGCCGTTTCACGTTTCTTCTCGACCCCCAAGCGCGCATTCCCGGCGCGAGCTTCGATGTCAACGCGGGCGAGAAAGGCCTGATCTTTTCCTACAACGAGGGACCGCTGTTCACGAACGATGTCTGGATGGCCTTTCACACCCTTGAGGAATACGCCAAAGGAAAATCCCGCTACGGCGATGCCTACAACCTGGTCGATACACGGAGATATGCGCTCACCCTGGACCTGTTGGAACCTCAAAAGACCCTTGGAGTAACTGCCAAACTGGACATGGTGTCGCGTGTCGATGGCCTGCGGGTGATCGACTTCCTGGCAGGAGAAACTCTCCGCGTTTACGATGACCAGCGCCGCAAGAAGCAATTGCATGTTCTTAGCGCGCAGCTTTCGGACGGGACGCCGCTGGCTTTTTTTCAGGAACCATGGGAAGGCGGATTTAGCGTTGTGCTGCCAAAGCCAATCGCCGCCGGCCAGACTTTGTCCGTGAACCTGGACCTTAAAGGTGACTTCATGAAGGAGTCGACAAGCATGAGAGACACCTATTTCCCGCTCAGCACCGAGTCCTGGTATCCCCGTCACGGTTATCTCACGCGTTCGAAGTTCGAGATCTCGATGATCCATCGCAAGCGGGACCACGTTGTCAGCGTTGGGGAATTCGTGCAGGAGATTCCAGCGCCCGGAACCAAGGACGATCTGCTCGCCGAATTCCGCATGGAGCAACCGGTGGCATTGGTTTCGTTCGCCGTCGGCCCCTATGAAATCCACAGGGATGTCGCAAAGGAAGACAACGGACGGCAGATTCCGCTCGAGTTTTATTCGATGCCCGGTTCCCAGAAAGCCATTAAAGAGGATTTCATCCTTGCCGAGATGAGCAATTGTGTGCGGTTTTTCAGCAAGATGTTCGGAGAGTATCCTTATCCGCTGTTTCGCGGGGTGTACCACCCATTCAACTTCGGCCAGGGCTTTGCAACCACCATCATGATTCCCGCCGCTGATCGATCCGATTATCTTTCGTACTCCTTCATCGCACACGAAACCTCACACCAGTGGTGGGGTGACCAGGTTTTATGGCGTTCGTATCGAGATCAATGGCTGAGCGAGGGCTTTGCTGAATATTCTGGAATGCTCTATACACAACTCCGCGACAAGACAAAATCCGAAAAAGAGTTAGTCCACAGGTCGCGTGAGCGGCTCAAGGCGCCGCCACTAACCACGGTAGGCGTGGGAAGCGGCCGTCTCGCGGACGTCGGTCCTCTCGTTATGGGGCACCGCCTGGAGAGTCGTGAAACCAGAGGAGCGTACTCCGCTCTTGTGTATGAAAAAGGCGCGCTGGTACTCCGCATGCTTCATTTCCTGTTTACGAACCCGCAAACCGGGGACGGGCAGCCCTTCTTCGATTTGATGGGGGATTTTGTACATCGCTACAGTGGCGCAACCGCGAGCACAGAACAGTTCTTTGCGGTCGCGAACGAACATCTCAAGGACACCGCTCTCGCTCAAAAATTTGGCTACAAAGATCTAAACTGGTTTTATCGGCAGTGGGTTACTGAGACTTACATGCCGTCGTTCGAGCTTGCGTACCACATTGAAGAGACGCCCGGCGGTGTCGTGCTCAAAGGAGACTTGTCTCAAACGGGGCTTCCCGAGGGCGACACCTGGCTCATGCCGCTCCCGCTCGTCATTCATTTCCATGACGGCACCATGGCCGTGGGTACGGTCATGGCCCACGGGCCCCACGCGCCGGTCACTATCAAACTTCCCAAGGCCCCAGACAAGGTAGAACTCGACCCCGAACTTTGGGTACTTTCTGAAAAAACCTCAACCGTCAAGCGATGAGCAACCAGCAACGGAATGTAGCTGAGATCTTTTCATCACAAATCCGGCTGTGCCGCAGATGCAGTGAGCCGAGAACTGCACCTACGAGAACCTGACCTTGACGTCCGGTCCCTTCTCGAGGTGGATGCTTTCGATAAACCGCACGCGGCCGGTTCTTAAGGTCAGAATCACCGACGAGGTCCGCGTGCCTTCGCCGAAGAAGCGGACTCCTTTCAGCAGGGCGCCTTCGGTGACTCCGGTGGCGGCAAAAATCAACTGCTTGCCCGGCGCCAGATCCTCGGCTTCGTAAATCCTGTTTTTGTCTTTGATCCCCATTTTTGCGATGCGCTCTTCGAGTTCCGGTTTGTCGATGACCAAACGGCCCTGCATATAACCGTTCAGGCAGCGGATGGCAGCTGCGGTAATCACGCCTTCGGGTGCGCCGCCCGATCCCATTACCGCGTGCACGCCGGTGCCGATCACGGCAGCCGCGATGCCGGCCGACAAGTCACCATCGCCGATCAGCCGAATCCGCGCGCCCGCCTTGCGAATCTCCGTGATCAGTTTTTCGTGGCGCGGCCGGTCGAGCACAATCACCACCAGATCTTCCACGCCGCGGTGGAGGCGCCGGGCGATGTTCTTCAGGTTTACATGCACAGGCGCGTCGAGCTCGACGGCGTTCTTGCACGAGGGACCGACCACAATTTTCTCCATGTAGCAATCCGGTGCATGCAGCAAACCGCCTTTTTCCGAAGCCGCCAGCACCGTGATCGCGCCCGGGGATCCGGTTGCGCAAAGATTCGTGCCTTCCAGCGGATCAACCGCAATATCAACGTGCGGGACTTCCTGCCCATCGGAAAAAGGTCCGCCGACCTGTTCGCCGATATAAAGCATGGGGGCTTCGTCGCGCTCGCCCTCGCCGATCACGATGGTGCCGTGCATCGGAACCGTGTCCATGGTTTTGCGCATGGCTTCCGTCGCCACTTCGTCGCTCAGCTTGCGATCGCCCTGTCCCATGGTGCGAGCGGATTCAATGGCTGCGTTTTCTACCACCCGCAGGAATTCGAGCGCCAGATCGCTCTCAATGTTTTGACCGAAACTCTTGGCATGAGGTTCCGGACGGGCGGAGTTTACTTGGGCGGGCATGAGGCCTCCTTGAATTTTCCTCGGCGGGTGCTGGCAACGGCAGCTGGACCACCGGGTGGGTCGCCGGTTTCCGGCGCCTGCCGCGGCTTCGTAAATGCGACTTGGAAATATAGCCTTTCCCGCGCCGATATGGAAGTGAACTGCCGCACAGTCGCGCGTGACGCGGCTTGGGCAGTTCATGTGGATGTGGGGGCCGGTCATTCCCGCTTCGAATTCTGCTAACCTTTGGCCATGAATGCCGAACGTAAAGAGCCTTCCTACCTTCTGACTGAGAAACAGGTCGCCGACAAAAGCGAAATTGCCCGCCGGTTCCTGGATGCGCGCACGCGCCTGAACGCGAACGTCGAGAAGGCTGACAACATGCTCCTCAAGCGCTTTTACAACATTGACCACAATGCTTACCTGGAGGGAGTGGTCCCCGCGAAATACAAGGAGCTGATGGGATTGACGGCCTCAGCCTGCCTGCGTTGCGACGAGTGCATCAACTATCACATTATTCAGTCGCTTCGCCTGGGAGCCGTGCGCGGGGAAGTGGAAGAAGCGCTCAACGTGGCGCTGATCATCGGCGGAAGTATCGTGATTCCGCACCTGCGGCGGGCGTATGAACTGCTGACGGAGTTGTACGGTTGAACCCGCCACGGTGAAAGCGACGTAATGGTGAGCAGCGATCAATCCTAATCGCTGCTGCGTACACGACCGGAGGGCAGAGAATCGAGGTTGAGGTGCGGCTCCTAAAGACACGAGCGAGTCACTAGAATGCGTCCACGCCGGTCACGCTCGAGCCGATAATCAGCGTGTGAATGTCGTGCGTACCCTCGTAGGTCTTCACGCTTTCCAGGTTCATCAGGTGACGCATGATGGGGTAGTCGTCGGCGACGCCGTTCGCGCCCAGCAGATCGCGTGACATGCGCGCGCACTCCAGGGCCATCCACACGTTGTTCCGCTTTGCCATGGAGATGTGCTGGTGCTGGACCTTGCCCGCGTCTTTCAGGCGTCCCACCTGGAGAATCAGCAGCTGGGCTTTGGTGATTTCGGTGATCATCCACGCCAGCTTTTCCTGCACCAGCTGGTGGGAGGCAATCGGCTGGTCGCGGAATTGCTTGCGGAGCAGGGAATACTGCAGGGCGCAGTCGTAACACGCCATCGCCGCGCCCACTGCGCCCCACGCGATCCCGTAGCGCGCCTGATTCAGGCACATCAGCGGGGACTTCAGGCCGCCCGAACCCGGCAGAAGATTCGACTCCGGAATCCGCACATCCTGCAGCGAGAGCCCGGAGGTTACGGAAGCTCGCAACGACCATTTGCCGTGAATGTCGTCGGCTTTGAAGCCCGGGCGATCGGTTTCGACGAGGAAGCCGCGAATCTTTTCTTTTTCGTCTTCCACCTTGGCCCAAATCACGGCCACGTCGGCGATCGAGCCGGAGGTGATCCACATCTTTTCTCCATTGAGCACATATTCTTTGCCGACTTTTTTTGCGCGGGTGCGCATGCCGCCCGGGTTCGATCCGAAACCTGGTTCGGTCAGCCCGAAGCAACCGAGCTTCTCGCCTTTCTGCATGGCGGGCAGCCAGGTGTTTTTCTGATCGTCGGACCCGAAGGTATAGATCGGATACATCACCAGCGCCGACTGCACGCTCACGAACGAGCGCACGCCCGAGTCGCCGCGCTCCAGCTCCTGCGTGACCAGGCCGTATTCGACATTCGACATACCCGCGCAGCCATAGCCATGAAGCGAAGCTCCGAAGAAGCCCAGGTCGGCCATGGGCTTGACCAGTTCGCGAGGAAAACGTCCGGCGCGGTTGCATTCCTCAATAATGGGGACGAGGTTGTCTTCGATGAACTTGCGCGCGGTATCGCGCACCAGGCGCTCGTCGTCGTTGAGCAGGGAGTCGAAGTTGATGAAATCCACACCGCGAAATTTGATGGCCGGCATTGGCAGTACCCCAGAGATGGCGAATCACAACGGCAAACCATTCAAGCTAGCAGAGAGAAGGTGCCGGGCGCTACACGGTTCAAATTGGGGAAAGGCCTGATGACCACGGTGCTTGCCTTTTTGTGCACCTGGTTGAGCCTGGATCACATCCAAACCCGCCCCAGCCCGTTACAATCGCGACAGATATGAACGACATCGGGCGCCTGCTTCAGGCTTTCCTCGCGCCGGCCATTTTCATCTCGGCGGCTTCGCTGCTGATTCTCTCGATTAATGTCCGCCTCATGGGCATCGTCAGCCGTCTTCGCCACTTTGTGCATGCCAAGCACGACGCGACCAAAAGCGGCCGCTTGCCGGAGGCCGAAGCGTATAACACGCAAATTCTCTCCATTGAGAAACGCGCGGAGATGATTCGCCGCAGCTTCCTGTTTGCATTGATTTCTCTGGCCGCGACCATCGCGTCGTGTCTGTTGCTCGGCCTTGGCCTGTACATCCAGAATGCGGCGCTGGCAGGTGTCATCATTTTTGTCGCGGGCATGATCTGCATGCTGATAGGGTCGCTCTATTATCTCCGCGAAGTCATGGACGCCCTCAGTTCGGTGCGGGACGAAGCGCGCGATCTGGATTTTATGGACCTCGGAGTGCATGCGGAAGGGCGGCAGCGCGACATCCTGTAGCCGTTTATGCGGCCCTCCAACGGCCCCTGACCTGCTTATCCAAGGTGGGCACTTGCCGCAATGCCTGCCGTGACGCATGAAAAGTGCAAAGAGATTCAGCAGTGGTGAAAGCCAATTTCCGCGCGGAATCCTCGTGCTTTTTGAGGGAAATTGGCGTATAAACTATTAGCGCTAGTAGCCCTTCCCGAACTTCTTGCGCCGATCCCCCTCATCGACGTTGGGCGGTAAGGCCGCAAAAATTTAACCTAATCGAAAAACGCGAGGCTAGAACGATGGTGCGTTTAGGGTCGGCAGTCCGGACTTTTCTTCTGTGCGGGTTGGTGGTAACCACGCTCGCCTTCGGCACATCCAGCAAGAACCTATCCAAGAAGAACACTGCGATCGAGACTTTTCCTTCCGGCTTTGCCATTTCGCAACGTGTCTCGGACCTGCCGATCGAGCAGGCGGTTCACCTGGAAGAACAAATCCACGAACCGGGCCCATCCCCCCTCCGTTTCAAAGCGACCAGCGGAATGGGAACAGGGGATCCGGTGGTGCAGATGGAAGCCAAGCCCATGGTGTCGGCCACTCCGGGTGTCAGTTTCAACGGTATTCCCTCGCCCGGATATGTGCCGTCGGATTCGAACCTGGCCGTAGGTCCCAGCGACATCGTGGAGGTTGTCAACGTTTCATTTGCGGTCTATAGCAAGACGGGCGCGACCCGGGCAGGGCCGACGGATATTCTTACGCTGTTCAGTCCGTTAGGCGGAGTATGTGGAGGCACAGTCGGTGATCCCGTCGTGCTTTATGACCGCCCGGCCAATCGTTGGGTCATCAGCATGATCGGTAGCAATGGGATCGTCTACGGCGAATGCGTCGCTGTCTCCAAGACCAGTGATCCCACGGGAGCTTATTACCTATACGGGTATGCGGCGTTCGGTTCGAATCTGAACGACTATCCGAAGCTGAGTACATGGGCCACCACGACCAACAGCGCCTACCTCTCCAGCTACAACATCTTCGGCAATGACTTCAACGGCGCAGATCTGTGCGGTTTTGATCGGACCAAAATGCTGGCAGGAAACGCTTCGGCGGCCATCCTTTGCCAGATGACGCCCAGCACTGAAGGCAGTTACTTGCCCGCCGATATGGATGGCCCCACGACTCCAGTCGATGGTACTCCCGGACTATTTATCACCTGGCAGAACAATAATCCCGGGCAGTTGTATCTCCGAAAGCTCACGCTCAACTTTTCTGCGGGGACCGCCAGCCTCTCATCGGCGACCGTGATCAGCGTGGGGAATACGAACCTGGCTTGCGGCAATGGTGGAGAATGCGTTCCGCAGAATGGGACAACGCAGACGCTGGACACACTCGGCGACCGCATGATGTACCGGTTTGCCGTACGGCATTTTTCCGATCATGACCGAGCGGTAGTTAATCACGCTGTGGGAGTCAACTCGAGCGGTACTCCGGTGGCCGTCCGTTGGTATGAGCTTTATGATCCGGCGGGAACCGTCACTCTAAGCCAGCAGGGAACCTATGCCCCAGACGCGACCTATCGATGGATGGCCAGTCTTGCCGAGGACAAGATGGGGAACATCGGCATGGGGTACAGCGCGTCGAGTAGCAGTATCTATCCCGCCATTCGCTTTACCGGCCGCGTACCCACCGATGCCCTCGGCACGATGGAAAGCGAGGGTACCATTGTGCACGGTGCCGGAGCGCAGGTTGGCAGTTATGCGTATCGTTGGGGAGACTATACCGCCATGCAAGTGGACCCCAGCGACGATTGCACCTTCTGGTATGTAGACCAATATCAGGCCGTAACGGGTGTGGGCGACTGGTCCACGAATATCTCGTCGTTCGCCTTCAATACCTGCACGGGCAATCCGACGTTCTTCCTGGCTGCGAATCCCGGATCCGTATCGATTGCGCAAGGCAGCAACGGGACCAGTTCCATCACCGCGACGCCTGCTAACGGATTCAGCGGGAGCATTACATTAAGCGCCTCGGGCTTGCCCTCAGGAGTAACGGCGGCGTTCAACCCGAATCCGACCACCTCAGAAAGCACTTTGACGCTAACTGTGGGCTCCAGCGTCGCAGCGGGAACTTATCCGCTAACGATTAATGGCGTCTCGGGAACGGTGCAGAACGGAACGAACCTGCAACTCACGGTTACAGCCGCCAGCCAGCCGGTCATTAGCCTCTCGCCGGCCACAGTGACATGGGCCGATGTAGTGGTAGGCAATACCGGCGCCATGAAGACCGTCACCCTGGCCAATGCCGGCACTTTGACGCTGAACATCAACAGCATTACACCCAGCGGCGACTTTGCCATAAGCCAGAACAACTGTGCCGCCACGCTGCTGGCCGGCAAGAAATGCACGGTGAAGGTCACGTTCACTCCCACGCAGGTTGGAGCGCGCCTGGGCGCCCTCACCGTCAGCGGTAATGCTCCGAACAGTCCGCAGACCGTACAACTGGGCGGGACGGGCACCGCCTCGACGGTGCTGAATCCGCTGAGCGCCATATTCAAGACGGAGACGGTGGGGAAGTCGAGCCCCGCCAAGGTATTTACGCTTTCCAACAAACAGAACGCGACGCTGAACAACATCGTGATTTCGACGACTGGCGATTTCGCGGTCTCTACCACGACCTGTACTTCGAGTCTGGCCGGCAAGTCTTCCTGCAAGATCAGCGTGGTTTTCACGCCGACGCAAACCGGAACGCGAAGCGGAACCTTGCAGGTCACTGACAGTGGAGTCCCGAGCCCGCAGACGTCAAATCTGTCGGGGACCGGCGACTAAGCGATTTCGGGCGTAACACGCAACACGGCGCTGAAGATTATTCAGCATCCGTTGTAGGATTCACGATTACGGGCCGCGAACGCGGCCCGTTTTTTCTGTCCTGACCGATGCTGCAAGAGCATAGTTCCGGCTTGATGTTGCGCCCGGAGTTCCGCCGTATCAAGGCGGCTCCAGCCCCAAAAATAAGTTCCTTCTTTCTTTACCTAGAGCCACTACCCCCGACGGCTCGTGTAAAATCCTAGTGGCGAGTACGCGCTGCACCGATTCTGCGTAAATGGATCGCGCCCGGGGCCTTTTCGCCGCGGTCGCGCGTTTCTGGTGTTCCTTTAGGACGATACTCCCTAACTACCAGGTAGAACCCGGCCAATGGCCGACGGCACATTCCTGTCAGGAGAAGTGAAATGAAAATCGCAAAAACCGCCGACCGCAAGAAGGTCATGGACACGACGAAGTCAACCGCTTGCCCGAAGTGCGGCAAGGACACCCGCATTGTGAAGCGCGTCAAAGACCGCGAGCGCGGAGTGCCAGGGGGTATTTTTATCTCGTGTTCGGCCTGTGAATTTTTCGAAAAGCTCTAGGAATTCCGGAATTCCTGAGGCACCAGATCGTCTCCACGCGACTCTAATTCAGGGCGAGGGCTTTGCAAAGCGCACCGGCCGACGATTCCTCTTTAGCTAAAGAGACCCGAATTCGGCGAAGGCTAACAGGAATCGACTTTTCGAGAGCCGGCGGCGTGAAGAGAACGACGAGTCTGCCGACTGCAGCCCGCGAGATTTCAGGCCGGTACGAGTTGGCCCAGGATGGCGCGAGCTTCTGCGGCGGGGTCTTTGGCCTCTGTGATGGGCCGTCCCACAACAATGTGTGTAGCTCCGGCGGCAATCGCTTCTGCCGGCGTCACTACGCGGGCCTGATCATCGTGCCCGCTTCCAGCCGGGCGCACGCCCGGCGTCACCACCGTGAATTCCTGGCCGAATCCCTCCCGGAGCGCAGCGCATTCCTGCGCGGAGGCCACGATTCCCTGGCATCCATTCGAGAGGGCAAGCGCGGCCAGTCGCAACACCTGTTCGAGGACTCCACCGCGCAATCCGATGGTACCCAGGTCGGAGTCGTCCAAGCTCGTCAGTACGGTTACCGCCAACACCCGCAAGCCGGGATTCACGGCCCGCGCCGAGTCGGCCGCCGCCCGCAACATTTTCCCACCACCACTGGCGTGGACTGTGAGCATGCTGACGCCCAACTGCGCCGCTTCACGCACCGCGGCTCCAACGGTATTTGGAATGTCGTGATACTTGAGGTCGAGAAAGACGCGGCGGCCCGAGCCGACCAGGTCGCGGACTATGACGGGACCTTCGGCGGTATAAAGCTGCATCCCCACCTTATAGGCCGAGGCGGAATCGCCGACGGCTGCCACGATTCTCCGGGCAGCCGCAGCGGTCGATACATCCAAGGCGACGATGAGGTGATCTTGCGGTGTCATCGCCGCTCAGTTTATCGGTTTTAGTTGAGGTTGGCTACGGATTGCAGTTGCGCCATGGTAGTGGGCTCATAGAGGTCCACCCGGACCTTCTGCAAACCGCGCTGTTCGAAGCCCAGCGCGCGGGCGGCGTTGTAGGAAACGTCGATAATCCGGCCGTCAACGACAGGACCGCGATCGTTGATCCGCACCACAACCGCTCTGCCATTCCTCAGGTTGGTGACCTTGACGAAGGTTCCCAACGGGAGCGTCGGGTGTGCGGCCGTGAAATCCCGCATATCGTAGGGTTCACCGCTGGCTGTCTGCTTGCCCTGGAAATATTCTCCGTACCAGGACGCGGTTCCTACTTGGTAAGGCTGGGCGCTCTTCGCCCTCTTTGTACGATTGCCGGTGGTGAAAACAACCGGCGGCTTTGTGACCTTGGCGGCTTCCAGGCTGCTTGGCCTGGATGCGGCTCCGGCCCCCAGACTGGCAATCGATAAAACCAATGCCAGGCCTTCGGCAAAACGTCGTCGCATTCAGTTACCTCCCACTTGGAAAGTCGGTTTCTGGTCGTATGCTCCTTTGTCAGACGATTTGGAAATGCTACGGGGAATGGGTGGGGGATGTCAATCGTAAAATCACTGTACATAATTAACTAAATAGTAATTAATCAATGGCTTAGCTGGCTTTAGAAGCGCGATTTTTTGGCTATCTGGTTGAAAAACGGACACGACAAATGGTTTACCACTAAGTACCCTACCGCTTTGGGCCATACCGGATTTTTCTCTACGTCTCCTGAAATGAGTCGTTTATGAGGATGGACAGATAAATATATAGCTGACAATGGCTTACTGGGGGTACTATTTATAAAATAGTAAATAGTTTGCGTTCGCCCTGGTAACGCGAAGGTAATCGTCCCTCTACACGGTTGGTGTAGAGCCAGTTTCCCCTGCTCTCTCTTTGGTTTACATTGACGTTATGCCTGCCTCCCCTCCGGTAGTGCTGACGATCGCTGGCTTTGATCCGTCGTCCGGTGCGGGAATGACGGCGGATATCAAGGTGATCGCGGCCCATGACTGCTTTGGTATCGCCTGCGCGACCGCCCTGACGGTTCAGTCCACCCGGGGTGTGCGCCGCGTCCAGGGCGTGGAGCCTGGGATGGTCTCCGAAACCTTGGCCGAGCTGGCTGCGGACTTTGCGATCGACGCCGTCCATATCGGCATGCTTGGAAATGGAAAGGTCGCCCTGGCAGTAGCGGATTTCCTCGCTGCGGCCTGTCTGCCTCACGTAGTGCTGGACCCTATTCTGAAGTCGAGCTCGGGAGCCGAGCTGCTCGACCCGGCGGGGACCAGGATTGTCATTGAGCGCCTGCTGCCACTGGCCGAACTGGTGACGCCGAACCTCGATGAGGCCGCCGCCATGACGGGGATTAGGGGAATTCCGACAGAGGTCAAGGTAGCTGGCCCTGGCGGGTCTCCTCCGAACGCGGACGCGCTTGATGCGATGCGCCAAGCAGCGCGTCGCCTTCACTCTTTCGGGGCGGCCAACGTCGTCGTCACCGGAGGGCACCTCGAAAAAGCGATTGACCTGCTCAGCTTTACGACGGCGCGTGGAGTGGAGCAGGAAGTCTTCAAGGCGCAGAGACAGCGCTCGACTTCCACCCATGGCACAGGTTGCGCCTTTTCAACGGCCCTCGCTTGCCACCTGGCCCAGGGCCGGGGGCTACCGG
>Ga0335080_10004416_pt1 | contig 14310 bp, 12 predicted proteins | sample Lox_Sample_34_FD_206720 | JGI IMG/M metagenome (GOLD analysis project Ga0335080, IMG submission 206720) | Soil microbial communities from Loxahatchee National Wildlife Refuge, Florida, United States - Lox_Sample_3.4 | ecosystem: Environmental > Terrestrial > Soil > Wetlands | place: USA... | reverse complement strand
CCCATCACCCAGTTGGCCGCGAGCTTCGGTTCTCCGCCCGCCTCGCGCACGACCTCCTCGTAGTAGGCGGCCAGCTCGCGGCTCGCACTGAGCACGCCCGCATCGTAGGCGGAGAGGCCGTACTGCGCGCTCAGCCTGGCGGCCTTCTGGTCCGGCAGCTCCGGCAGCGTCGCGCGCACGGCCTCGATGAACTGTGGGCTCAGCTCCACGGGCAACAGGTCGGGATCGGGGAAGTAACGGTAATCGTTGGCCTCTTCCTTGCTGCGCATCGAGCGCGTCTCGCCCTTGTCCGGATCGTACAGGCGCGTCTCCTGCACCACCTGGCCGCCGCTCTCCAGCAGCTCGATTTGCCGCTGGACCTCGAAGTTGATCGCGCGCTCGACGAAGCGGAAGGAGTTCAGGTTCTTGATCTCGGCGCGCGTGCCGAACTTCTGCGTGCCGGTGCGGCGCACGGAGACATTGGCGTCGCAGCGGAACGAGCCTTCCTGCATGTTGCCGTCGCAGATCTCCAGGTAGCGCACCAGCGTGTGCATCTTCTTCATGTACGCCACGGCCTCCTTGGCCGAGCGCAGCTCGGGTTCGGAGACGATCTCCACCAGCGGCGTGCCGGCGCGGTTGAGGTCGATCCCGGTCACGCCCGGCAGCCCCTCGTGCAGCGACTTGCCCGCGTCCTCTTCCAGGTGGGCACGCGTGACACCGATGCGCTTGGTGCCGCCGTCCTCGAGCACGATCTCCAGGGAGCCCGCGGCGACGATCGGCAGCTCGTACTGGCTGATCTGGTAGCCCTTGGGCAGGTCCGGGTAGAAGTAGTTCTTGCGCGCGAACACCGAGTGCGACGCGACGCGCGCGTTCAGCGCCAGGCCGAGCTTCACGGCCATGCGTACCGCCTCGGCGTTCAGCACCGGCAGCACCCCGGGGTAGCCGAGATCGACCAGGCTGGCCTGCGAGTTGGGCGCCGCCCCGTAGCGCGTGGCCGAGCCGGAGAAGATCTTCGAGCGCGTCGCCAGCTGCGCGTGGATCTCAAGCCCGATGACGGTCTCCCAGCCGCTCATGCGTAGCCCTGCGGCATGCGCCGGTGCCAGTCGGTCTCGCGCTGGAAGGCGTGTGCCACCTGCAGCACGCGCGCCTCGCTGAAGTGAGGCCCGACGACCTGCAGCCCGACCGGCAGGTCGCGTACGAAGCCGCACGGCACCGAGATGGCCGGCAGCCCGGCGAGATTGGCGCCGATGGTGTAGATGTCGTTCAGGTACATCGTGATGGGGTCGGCGGTCTTGGCGCCGAGCTCGAACGCCGGGGTGGGCGTGGTCGGGCCAATCAGTACGTCAACGCCCTGGAAGGCACGGATGAAGTCGGCGTTGATGAGCTGGCGTACGCGCTGTGCCTTGAGGTAGTAGGCGTCGTAGTAGCCGGCCGACAGCACGTAGGTGCCGGTCATGATGCGGCGCTTGACCTCCGCACCGAACCCCTCGCCGCGCGAGCGGCGGTACAGGTCCTGCAGGTCACGCGGGTTCTCGCAGCGGTGCCCGAAGCGCACGCCATCGTAGCGCGCCAGGTTGGAGGAGCACTCGGCCGGTGCCACCACGTAGTACACCGGCACCGACAGCGGCAGGTACGGCAGGCTTACCTCGGTGAGCCGCGCCCCGAGGCGCTCGTAGATGCGCAGCGCCTCGCGGATGCGCTGTTCGTTCTCCGGCTCGAGTCCCTTGTCGAAGAACTCCTTGAGCAGCCCGACCTTCACCCCGGCGAGCGGCTGCTCCAGCGCGGCGACGTAATCGGGTACCGGGCGGTCGACGCTGGTGGAATCGGCCGCATCGAAGCCGGCCATCTCGCGCAACAGCAGGGCCGCGTCGGCAGCGCTCTCGGCGAGCACGCCGCCCTGATCCAGGCTCGAGGCGAAGGCGATCATGCCGTAGCGCGAAACGCGCCCGTAGGTGGGCTTCATGCCGGTGATGCCGCAGAGCGCGGCGGGCTGGCGGATCGAGCCTCCGGTGTCGGTCGCGGTGGCGGCCGGTACCAGGCGCGCCGCCACCGCGGCGGCCGAGCCTCCCGAGGAGCCGCCGGGTACGAGCGCGGTGTTCCAGGGGTTGCGCACCGGGCCGTAGTAGCTGGTCTCGTTGGAGGAGCCCATCGCGAACTCGTCCATGTTCGTCTTGCCCACCATGATGGCGCCGGCCGCCCGCAGCTTGCGCACCACCGTGGCGTCGTAGGGAGCGACGAAGTTATCGAGCATGCGCGAGCCGCAGCTGGTGCGCACGCCACGGGTGCAGAAGATGTCCTTGTGTGCCAGCGGCACGCCGGTGAGCGGGCCAGCGGTGCCCGCCGCCAGTGCCTGGTCGGCCTCCTCGGCCTCCCGCAGTGCCTGCTCGCGCGTGACGCTGATGAAGGCGTTGAGGGCGCCCTGGTAGCGGTCGATGCGCGCCAGGCACTCGCGCACCAGCTCGACGCTGGAGAAGCGCCGCGCACGCAGGCCCGCTGCGACGGCCGTCACAGAATTGCGATGCAGCTCGCTCACGGCCGCCGGCTCATTCGATGACCTTGGGGACCAGGTACAGACCGGCGGCCACCTGTGCGGCGTTCAGCTGGTACTCCGCATGGTGGTCGCTTTCGGTGACCTCATCCGGACGCAGCCGTTGTGACAGCCCCGGCAGCGGGTGCGCCAGCGGCGTGACGTCCTTGGTATCGACCGCTTCGAGCGCGCCGATGAACTCGAGGATGCTCGAGAGCGACTGCTGGTAGAGCGCGCTCTCATTTGCGCCGAGATCAAGACGCGCCAGGGCGGCGATGCTGGCGAGCTGCTCGCGGGTCAGGGCCATAGGGGGTTCGCGGGATGCGCGCTGAACTGAGAAAACCAGCGCAAAATCATACATGTTGCCTTTACGAATGTCCTGTCGGTTGCTAGATTACGCGCCACTTTCTGGGGTCTCCCAGCGCTCATTTTCCGGTCGCTTCATGCTCAAACGCCTGCGTGGATATTTTTCCAGCGATCTCTCGATCGATCTGGGCACGGCCAACACACTGATCTACGTGCGCGAGAAGGGCATCGTGCTCAACGAGCCCTCGGTGGTGGCGGTGCAGGATGAGCCGACGCGCGGCGGCAAGGTGATCGTGGCGGTGGGCTCGGAGGCGAAGGCCATGCTCGGGCGCACGCCCGGGCACATCACCGCGGTGCGCCCCATGAAGGACGGCGTGATCGCCGACTTCACCTACACCGAGAAGATGCTGCAGTTCTTCATCAGTAAGGTGCACGGCAACCGCATGCTCAAGCCCTCGCCCCGGGTGCTGGTGTGCGTGCCCTTCGGCTCGACGCAGGTCGAGCGGCGCGCCATCCGCGAATCCGCCGAAGGCGCCGGCGCGCGCAACGTCGCCATCGTCAGCGAGCCGATGGCCGCAGCCGTGGGGGCCGGGCTGCCGGTGCACGAGGCGCGCGGCTCGATGGTGCTGGACATCGGCGGCGGCACCTCCGAGGTCGCGGTACTGTCGCTAAATGGCGTCGTGTACGCGAATTCCGCGCGCATCGGCGGCGATCGCTTCGACGAGGCGATCATGAACTACGTGCGCCGCAACTACGGCATCCTGATCGGCGAGGCTACCGCCGAGCGCATCAAGATCGAGATCGGCTCGGCCTATCCCGGGCAGCAGGTGCGCGAGCTCTCGGTCAAGGGCCGCAACCTCTCCGAGGGTGTGCCGCGCAGCTTCACGCTGAACAGCAACGAGATCCTGGAAGCCCTGCAGGAGCCGCTGCAGAGCATCGTGAGCGCGGTGAAGCAGGCGCTCGAGCAGACCCCGCCGGAGCTCGGCGCCGACGTGGCGGAACGCGGCATCGTGCTCACCGGCGGTGGCGCGCTGCTGCGCGACATCGACAAGCTTCTCACCGAGGAGACCGGCCTGCCGGTGGTAGTGGCCGACGACCCGCTGACCTGCGTGGCGCGCGGCGGTGGCCGCATCCTGGAACTGATGGACGAGCTCGGCCCGGGGCACTTCGGCCTCGAATAGCGCGAGGAGCGCGCAGCACTTAAGTGGCCGCGTTCGGGACAGGAGCCGGCAGACCGCTGCAGGGGCGGGGCGGCTCGGGATTTCGCTTCACCCTCTACGCCTTCCTCGCGGTCGTGGTGATGTACCTCGACCAGCGCGGCCACTACCTGGAGCAGGTGCGCTACGTGCTGCAGGCCGCGGCTTACCCGATCCAGCTGCTGGTGAGCTCCCCGCCCGCCGCCTGGCGCTGGCTGAAGCAGACGCTGCAGACGCGCGAAGCGCTGCAGGCCGAGAACGCCCGCCTGCGTGGCGAGGCACGCGATCTGGAGCTGCGCTCCATGCGCTATGAGGCGCTGGCGCGCGAGAACGGCGAGCTGCGCGCCCTGAAGGAGGCGCTGCCCCCGGTCGCTGAGCGCTGGCTCCCGGCCGAGATCGTCACCGTGCAGGTAAACGGCCTGCGCCAGCAGCTGCTACTCAACCGCGGCGCCAGCAACGGCGTCTTCAAGGGCCAGGCGGTGCTCGATGACAAGGGACTGATCGGGCAGACGACGCACGTCGGACCCTGGAGCGCCGAGGTCATCCTCATTACGGACCCGGAGCACGCGGTGCCGGTGCGCATCGAGCGCACCGGGCTGCGCACCATCGCCGTGGGTGCCGGCGACAGCGGCTCGCTGGCGCTGCCCTACGTACCGAGCAACGCCGACATCGTCGCCGGTGATCTCTTGGTGAGCTCCGGCCTCGGCGGCGTCTTTCCCGCCGGTTACCCGGTGGCGCGCGTCACCGAGGTGCACCGTGATGCGGTCCAGCCGCTCGCGCAGGTGCGCGCGATGCCGCTGGCGCACGTGGACACCGACAGCGAAGTCATGCTCGTGTGGTTCCGTGCCGACCACCCCGCCGCGCCGGTCACTCCGCAGCCGGCCGCGCGCCCCGAGGCGCTCGGCCAGCTCAAGAGCGGCAACCCGGCCATGCAGCCGCAGCCGGCCGTGCATGTGCCGGATAGCACGCCGGCGGCCGGTGGCGCGGCCGCGTCAGGCGCTGCCGCGCCGCCCGCCCCGCAGGCCGGCACTACCGCAGCGCCGCCGGTGGCCCGCGAGGGGCAGCCGCAGTGAACGCCGACTCGACCGGGCGCATGCTGCTGAGCGCGGTGGTGGCGCTCATCCTCACGGTGCTGCCGCTGCCGCCGTGGGCCGACATGATCCGCCCGCAGTTCCTGGTGCTGATGGTGCTGTTCTGGTCGGTGTACGCCCCGCGCACCGGGGGCATCGCGCTCGGCTTCTTCTCCGGGTTGATGCTCGATGTCTTTCAGGGCCAGGTGCTAGGGGAGCACGCCCTGGCGCTCGCGCTGATCACCTACATGGCGGTGCTCGAGCACCAGCGCATCCGCTCCAAGCCCGCCTTCCAGCAGGCCCTGTTCGTGCTGCTGGCGCTGGTGATCTACGAGTTCGTGCTGTTCGCCATCGACGGCTGGACCGGCCATGCGGTGACCAGCTGGTTGCGCTGGCTGCACACCGTGACCGGGGCACTCCTGTGGCCATTCGCGAGCGCTATCCTCGCTTACGGGGCGGGGCGGCGCGCCTGAGGGCGCGGCAGGTGACGAGCTAGGGTATGCCGGCGGTACGCATCAAGGATCATTGGCGCGAGCAGCGCCTGTTCGACCAGCGCTCGGTCATCTGCGCGGTCATCATGGGTCTGGCCACGCTCGGGCTGATCACGCGGCTGTTCGTGCTGCAGGTCTCGCGCCACGAGTACTACTCCGACCTCTCCCAGGGCAACCGCGTGCGCACCGAGCCCATCCCGGCCGCGCGCGGGCTGATCCTCGATCGTTCCGGGGAACTGATCGCCGGCAGCCAGCCGGCATACCAGCTGGAGATGGTGCCCGAGGAGGTGCCCGACATCGGCAAGACGCTCGATGAGCTGGTGGAGATCGGCCTGATCCGCGCCGAGGACGTGGACGAGCTCGAGCGCACCATCGACTCGAGCCGCGGCTTCGACTCGGTGCCCATTCGTCTGCGCATGTCGGACGAGGACGTGGCGCGCTTCGCCGTCCGGCGCTTCGAGTTTCCGGGTCTGGACATCAAGACGCGCCAGACGCGCTTCTACCCGAACGGCAACCTCGCGGTGCATGCGCTCGGCTACGTCGGCGCGATCAGCGAGCAGGACCTCAAGCGCATTGACCGCGCCACCTACGCCGGCACCTCGCTCATCGGCAAGCTGGGGGTGGAGAGCGCCTACGAGCAGAAGCTGCACGGCACCAACGGCTCCCGCGAGGTGCTGGTCAACGCCCAGGGGCGCTCGGTGGAGCGCCAGGGCGCGTTCGTGCCGGAGCTGAAGACCAAGCCCCCGGCACCGGGCGATGACCTGATCCTGTCGCTGGATCTGAAGATCCAGCGCGTGGCGGAGGCGGCCCTCAGCGGCCATCGCGGCGCCGTCGTGGCGCTCGACCCAAACAACGGCGACGTGCTCGCCATGGTCAGCATGCCCGGCTTTGACCCCACGCTTTTCGGCCGCGGCATCACCGCGCGCGAATACGGCGCACTCGCCAGCGACATCGACCGGCCGCTCTTCAACCGTGCGCTGCGTGGCACCTACCCGCCCGGCTCGACCATCAAGCCCGGCATCGCCCTCGCCGGGCTCACCTACCACGTGGTCGACCCGCAGGCGCACAAGTACTGCGCCGGCTCCTTTCACCTGCCCGGCAGCGCCCACATCTACCGCGAATACCACAACGAGAAGCACGGCTACGTCGACCTCGACGATGCCATCGCGCGCTCCTGCGACGTGTACTTCTATGGCCTGGCCGACGTGATCGGCGTGGACCGCATCGCTGCCTTCCTCGCGCACTTCGGCTTCGGCCAGCTCACCGGCATCGACATCAGCGGGGAGAAGTCCGGCATCCTGCCCTCGCGCGAGTGGAAGGCCAAGGCGTTCGCCCGCGCCGCCGACCAGATCTGGTTCCCGGGCGAGACGGTCAACTTCGGCATCGGCCAGGGCTACCTGACGGTGACGCCGCTGCAGCTGGCGCACTACGCCAGCATCATCGCGACGCGCGGCAAGGTGTGGAAGCCGCGCCTGGTGCGCGCCTACCGCGACCAGCAGGGCCAGGTGCACGAGGTGGCGCCGCAGTCCCAGGGTGACGTCACCGGCATAGCGGACGAGGACTGGCAGCGCGTCGTGCACGGCATGATCGGCGTCACGCAGCGCGGCACCGCGGCCGCCATCGGCCTGCACGCGCCTTACGTGTTCGCCGGCAAGACCGGCACCGCGCAGGTGTTCACGGTGGGGCAGAACGAGAAGTACAACGCCAGCAAGATCGACGAGCGGCTGCGCGACCACTCCTGGTTCATCGCCTTCGCGCCCGCCGATGCGCCGCGCATCGCCATCGCCGTGCTGCAGGAGAACGGCGGCGCCGGCGCAAGCGCCGCGGCGCCCATCGCCCGCAAGGTCCTCGATGCCTACCTGCTCGGGCCCGACGGCAGGCCCAAGCCCGCCTCATGATCTACGAAGAGGTCACCTCCGGCTCGCGCACGCGCCGCACGCTCACCGGCGCGGCGCGCGTGCTGCTGGCGCTGAAGATCGACGGCCCACTGGTGGTGGGGCTGGCGCTGATCGCCGCCTACGGGCTGGTCGTGCTCTACAGCGCCTCCGGGCAGAGCCTGCCCACGGTGCTGCGCACCGTCGCGCGCCTCGCGCTCGGCACCGCCGCCATGCTGCTGCTGGCGCAGGTGAACCCGAACTTCCTGCGCCGGATGACGCCCTGGCTGTACCTCGGCGGCTGCGTGCTGCTGCTGGTGGTGGCGGCCATAGGGCACATCGGCATGGGCGCGCAGCGCTGGCTCGATCTGGGGATCCTGCGCTTCCAGCCCTCCGAGCTCATGAAGCTCGCGGTGCCCATGATGTGCGCCTGGTACCTGCACGAGCGCGCCCTGCCCCCGGGCGGCACCTCGCTCGCGGTGCTGAGTGCCATCGTGCTCATGCCGGTGGCGCTGGTGGCGGTGCAGCCGGACCTCGGCACCGCCGCGCTCATCGCCGGGGCCGGTGCGCTGGTGATCGTGCTCGCCGGGCTGCGGCTGCGGGTGATGCTGGCGCTGCTGGCACTGGGGGCGGTAGGCGCCTGGTTCGGCTGGAGCTTCATGCACGACTACCAGCGCAAGCGCGTGCTCACCTTCCTGGATCCGCAGACCGATCCGCTCGGGGCCGGCTACCACATCATCCAGTCGCAGATCGCCATCGGCTCGGGCGGCGTCTTCGGCAAGGGCTGGATGAACGGCAGCCAGGCGCAGCTGGAATTCCTGCCCGAGCGCTCCACCGATTTCATCTTCGCGGTCATCGGCGAGGAGTTCGGCCTGCTCGGGCTGCTGGTGCTCCTGGTGCTGTACGTGTTCGTGGTGAGCCGCGCGGTCTACCTGGCCACGCAGACGCAGGACACGTTCGCGCGGCTGCTCGCCGGAAGCATCGCGCTCACCTTCTTCGTATACGTGTTCATCAACGCCGGCATGGTGACCGGGCTGCTGCCGGTCGTCGGCGTGCCGCTGCCGCTGGTAAGCTACGGTGGCAGCTCGGTCGTGACGCTGCTGGCCGGCTTCGGTATTCTCATGGCGCTGTACTCGCGCCGCAAACTCATCGGATCTTAGTTGAACCTTCCACGCCTCGCGCTGCTCGCCGCACTCGCGTGCACTCCGGCACTGGCGCAGCCGGTGACCGCAGCCGCTTTTGACCTGAAGCGCCCCGAGATCGCCGCCTTCGTCAACGAGGTCGCGAGCCGCGATGGCCTGAGCAAGAAGGACGTGCGCGCGGTGCTCAAGGCGGCGCAGCCGCAGCCGAAGATCCTCGAGCTGATGAGTCGCCCGATCGAGAAGGCGCCGGTGCCGTGGTGGCAGTACCGCGACCACTTCCTCACCAGCGAGCGCATCGATGGCGGCGTGCAGTTCTGGAACGAGCACCGTGAAGCGCTCGAACGCAGCAGCGCGCAGTACGAGGTGGCGCCCGAGTACATCGTCGCGATCCTCGGCGTGGAGACCAAGTACGGGCACGTGCTCGGCAAGTACCGGGTACTCGACTCGCTCGCCACGCTCGCCTTCGACTACCCGCCGCGGCAGGCCTTCTTCAGGAGCGAGCTCGAGCAGTTCCTGATCCTGGCCCACGAGAACAAGCTCGATCCGCTCACCCTGGTGGGCTCGTATGCCGGCGCCATGGGTGCGCCGCAGTTCATGCCCTCGAGCTACCGCCGCTACGCCGTGGACGCCAATACCGACACGCAGCGCGACCTGTGGGGCGACTGGGACGACATCATCGCCAGCGTCGCGAACTACCTGCACGAGCACGGCTGGGCGGCCGGGGAGCCGGTCCTGAGCGAGGCCACCCTCGCCGGCGAGGCTGCGGACGGTACCGACACGCAGCGCGTCGAGCTCAACGAGACCGTCGCGGGTCTTGCTGCGCGCGGCGTACGGCTCGACCTGCAGCTGCCGCCGGAGACGGCCGCGGTACTGATCACCGCGGAGCAGCGCGACGGACCGGCGTACCGCGTCGGCTTTCACAATTTCTACGTCATCACGCGCTACAACGCGAGCGCCCGCTATGCCATGGCGGTTAATGACCTGGCCCAGACCATCGCACAGCGCGTGCAGGGTGCAGGCGCGCCGTGAGGCGCACGCGCAGCGCAGCCGCAGCCGCGATCGCCGTGGGCCTGCTGGCCGGCTGCTCCCTGGGTCCGCGTCGCGCCGCCGCGCCCCCGGCGGCAGCGCCGACGGCGAGCGTGCCGGCAGCGCCGGCGGACCTCGGCACCGTGCCCGATGCCGTACCGCGCGCCGAGCCGCGCAGCGCGCACGGCAACCCGCCGTTCTACGACGTGCAGGGACGCCGTTACTTCGTGCTCGCCGGCGCCGAGGGCTACAGTGAGCGCGGCGTGGCCTCCTGGTACGGCCCGACTTTCCACGGCGGCAGCACCTCCAGCGGCGAGGCCTACGACATGTACGGCATGACCGCCGCCCACAAGACGCTGCCGCTGCCCACCTATGCGCGCGTCACCAACCTGCGCAACGGCAAGAGCGTGGTGGTGCGCATCAACGACCGTGGGCCCTTCGTGGCCAACCGCCTGATCGACTTGTCCTACACCGCCGCCGCCCGGCTCGACATGCTGCGCGAAGGCACGACGCTGGTGGAGGTGCATGCCCTCACCCCCGGCGTCGCCGATGAGCTGGGCCGCGCCGCTGCCTCACCACCCCCGGCGCTCTACGTGCAGGCGGGCGCCTTCTCCGACCCGGGCAACGCGCAGCGCCTGCTCACGCGGCTGCAGGGCGCGGGCCTCGGCAGCGCCTTCGTGCTCTCGCCGGTGAGCGGCCGCTCCGCGCTCTACCGGGTGCGCCTCGGCCCGGTGACCAGTGTCGCCGATTACGATCAGCTCGCCGCGCGTCTGGCAAAGCTCGGCATTCCGGACGCACGTCTCGCCAACGACTGAACAGCCGACCGTGTGCACGTGCCTTAGGTAAGATCCCGGTCTTTTCGCACCGCCACCGTCCACAAGGAAGCCCGAACCCGTGCCGCGTCCACTCCTTAGCGTCTGCCTGCTGCTGCTCGCCGTCCCCGCACTCGCCGCACCACCCTCGCCGCCGCCGAGCGCGCCGCCGGCACCGGCCGCGGCCGCCGCCACCGCGGCGCCCATCCCGACGCCACCGGCGGTGGATGCGCGCGCCTACGTGCTCATCGACTACCAGAGCGGGCGGGTGCTGGCGCAGTCGCACATGGAGGAGCGCGCCGAGCCCGCCAGTCTCACCAAGCTCATGAGCGCCTACGTCATCTTCAAGGCGCTGTCCGAGAACCGCCTGAAGCCCACCGACATGGTGACCATCAGCGAGCACGCCTGGCGCGCCGAGGGCTCGCGCACCTTCGTGCAGGTGGGGACGCAGGTGCCGGTCGACATCCTGGTCAAGGGCATGATCGTGCAGTCGGGCAACGATGCCACGATCGCGCTCGCCGAGCGCGTCGGCGGCACCGAGGCGGCCTTCGCGCAGATGATGAACGAGTACGCCCGGCGCCTCGGCCTGCACGGCAGCAACTTCGAGAACGCCGACGGACTGCCGGCGCCCAATCACTACGTCAGCGCGCACGACGTGGCCACGCTCTCGGCGGCCCTGATCCGCGAGTTTCCGCAGTACTACCCGCTCTTCAGCCTCAAGCAGTTCCTGTGGAACAACATCCGCCAGGACAATCGCAACGGCCTGCTCGGCAAGGACCCGACGGTCGACGGCCTGAAGACCGGGCACACCGATGCGGCCGGCTACTGCCTGGCCACTTCCGCCAACCGCAACGGCATGCGGCTGATCTCGGTGGTGATGGGGGCGCCGAGCATCAAGGCGCGTGAGGAGGCGAGCGCGGCGCTGCTCAGCTACGGCTACACGTTCTTCGAGACCGTGCGCGTCAAGACGGCACGCGAGCTGATCCTCAAGCCGCGCGTGTACAAGTCGGCCGCCGAGTACGGCGCGCTCGGCGTCGGCACCGACGTCTATGCCACCGTCGGCCGCGGCCAGGGCGCGACGCTCAAGACCAGTACGCACCTGAACACCGAGCCGCTCATCGCGCCGCTCAAGGCCGGGCAGGGCGTGGGCGAATTCACCGTCAGCGATGCCGCCGGCAGCGTGGTGACGCGCGCGCCGCTCGTGGCGCTCAGTGACGTGCCGCTCGGCGGACTGTGGACGCGCATGCTCGATGGCATCGCGCTCTGGTTCCACTGAGAGTCAGGCCATGGCCGAGCCCCTGCCAGTGTGTTATCTGAACGGCAGCTTCCTGCCGCTGCGCGAGGCGCGCATCTCCCCGCTCGACCGCGGCTTCCTCTACGGCGACGGCGTCTACGAGGTGATGCCGGTGTATGGCGGCCGGCCGTTCCGCTTCGCGGCGCACCTGGAGCGCCTCGGCCGCAGCCTCGCCGGGCTCGCCATGGAGGATCCGCACACGCCGGCGCAGTGGCGCGCACTGCTCGGCACATTGCTCGAGAAGAACGCCGCCGGCGACTGCTACCTCTACTGGCAGGTGACGCGCGGCACCGAGTACGGCCGCAACCACGCGCCGCTGCCGCGCCTGGAGCGCACCGTGTTCGCCTTCGCCGCCCCGCTCAGCGCCAATTCCGCCACCGTGCTGGAGCAGGGCGTCAGCTGCATCACCGCCATCGATACGCGCTGGGCGCGCTGCGACATCAAGTCGACCGCGCTGCTCGCCAACGTGCTGCTGCGACAGCTGGCGGTCGAGGCCGCCGCCCAGGAGACCATCCTGCTGCGCGACGGCGAGCTCACCGAGGCCTCCTCTGCCTCGGTCTTCGTCGTGCTCGGGGGCGAGGTGCTGGTGCCGCCACAGTCACGCCGCATCCTGCCCGGCACCACGCGTTCGGCGGTCGAGGAGGTGTGCACGCGGGCCGCCATTGCCTGTCGCACCGTGCCGGTGAGCGAGACGCAGCTGCGCGCCGCCGAGGAGGTGTGGCTGAGCGCCGCGACGCGCGAGCTGCAGGCGGTCACCGCGATCGACGGCCACGCGGTCGGCAGCGGCCGCCCCGGGCCACTGTGGCGGCGCGCCTACGCCGAGCTGCAGCGCTACAAGCAGGAGCTCGCGGGCACGCCCTGGTGAGCGGCGCCGACGCGCTCAGCTTCCCCACCGACTATCCGCTCAAGGTCGTGGGGCGCGCCGAGGAGGGCTTGCGCGCGCGCGTGCACGCGCTGGTGCTGCGCCACGCACCCGCGCTCGGGCCCGAGCGCGTCAGCGAGCGCCTCAGTGCCAACGGCAACTTCCTCGCCATCTCCTATCTGCTGCACGCCGAGAGCCGCGCGCAGGTCGAGGCCCTGGTCGCGGACCTGCGCCGCTGCGAGGGCGTGTTGATGTTGCTTTGACATCTTGCGCGGCGTGTAACCGCTTTGTTACCCGCCGGGCGCCAGTTCCGTGACGCTGCCGCCGCCGCCCCGGTAGCATCGCAGTCATGTCCATCAATCTCGACCAGGTCACCAAGCTCTACGGCGGCCTCCCGGTGGTCAACGATGTCTCGCTCGACATCGGCGACGGGGAGTTCTTCGTGCTGCTCGGACCGAGCGGCAGCGGCAAGAGCACGCTGCTGCGCGCCATCGCCGGGCTCTCCGGCATCGATCACGGGCGCATCGCGCTGCACGGCCGCGACGTCACCCACGTGGCCGCGCGCAAGCGCGGCGTGGGGCTGGTGTTCCAGAACTACGCCCTGTTCCGCCACATGACCGTGGCGGAGAACATCGAGTTCGCGCTGCGCGTGCGCCGCGTGCGCGCGCGCGCACGCCGCGCGCGGCGCCAGGAGCTGCTGCGCCTGGTGGCGCTCGAGGGCATGGACAACCGCCTGCCCGCGCAGCTCTCCGGCGGCCAGCAGCAGCGCGTCGCGGTGGCGCGGGCGCTGGCGCACAAGCCCGAAGTGCTGCTGCTGGATGAGCCCTTCGGCGCACTCGATGCCAAGATCCGCGAGGAGCTGCGCCGCACGATCCGGCAGGTGCAGCGCGAGCTCGGCATCACCACGGTGCTCGTCACGCACGACCAGGAGGAGGCCTTCGCCATGGCCGACCGGATCGGCGTCATGAACCTCGGACGGCTGCTGGAGATGGGCGCACCCCACGAGCTGTATTCGCGCCCGGCGACGCGCTTCGTCGCCACCTTCCTCGGGGCCGCCAACCTGCTGCTGGCGCGCCGCACCGCCGACGGCATCCAGGTGGGTGCGACCACCGTGGCCCCGGCCGAGCGCGCCGCCGACGGGCGCGAGGATGAGGTGGTGGCGGTGGTGCGCCCCGAGGAGATCGAGGTGGCCGCGAGCCGCGAGGCGCTGCGCTGCGGCTTCCTCGCGCACGGCGTGGTCGGCAACGTGGTGTTCACCGGCGCGCTCGAGCGGCTGCAGCTGCACGTCGACGAGCAGGCCAAGCCGGCGCTGCTGATGCTCGGCGAGGCCAACGGCGGCAACGTGCCGCTGCAGGTGACGCGCACCCAGCCCGAGCAGCGCGTGTTCGAGGTGCGCCGCGGCCAGAGCGTGGCCATCGGCGTGCGCCGCGTGCACGTGCTGCCGACGCCGCTGTCGAGCTTCACCGCCTGCGCGCCCGCGGCGGCCGCCGCCGAGGCGCTGAGCCGCCAGCCGCTGCTGGCCGAGCTCGCCGCGCGCATGAAGACGCGCATCACCACGCGCATCGAGCCGCAACTCGGGCAGGCGGCGACCGCCACCGCGAACGACGGCTTCGTCGGCACGACGGTGATCGCCGCCGAGGGCGACAGCGCCACGCGCGCCGAGTGGCTGCTGCGCCGCGGCGCGCGGGACCTGCTGGTGCTGCCGGAGAGCGCCCGCGCACCGCAGCGCGT
>Ga0335080_10004415_pt1 | contig 14311 bp, 13 predicted proteins | sample Lox_Sample_34_FD_206720 | JGI IMG/M metagenome (GOLD analysis project Ga0335080, IMG submission 206720) | Soil microbial communities from Loxahatchee National Wildlife Refuge, Florida, United States - Lox_Sample_3.4 | ecosystem: Environmental > Terrestrial > Soil > Wetlands | place: USA... | reverse complement strand
CAGAGTACAAGGATAGGGAAAATTATTGCCGGATGTTTTTGCATGAATTGCCTCTGGATAGTTTCAGCACAGGGACACGGCTCTCAAACCAGCTATCGTACTCCGGGCCGATGAAAGCTTCTTTGCTGGCCCTCGTCCGTGCAGACGAGGCTCCGCCTTTACCGGCGGAGCGGAAATACTATCCTCAGCGCGCAAATGTTCCGACGAAGGCGCTGCGCTTGCCGTGGAGGTCCCAAGCGACGCCCAGAGTAGGGCCGCGGTAAGCATCGGTGAGGGCGACCGCAGGCATGGAATGCGCGAGCTGGGTCAGCGGCGGATAGAAGGTGACTTCATTGCCGCACAGGTGATCCTGGTTTCCGATGGGCCGGGTCTCGACTACAGCGAATTGCCCAGCGCGCAGCATGGCGGTTCCGTGGTGCTCGTGATTTACAGCCAACTCCATCGGCAAAGGGATCACTTTCGCGACATTGGCGAGAAGTTCGCCGCCCATCTGCCGGGCGAAGCTCACCAGGGCGGCTTGCTGTTGCGGGTTGGCCTGATCGTCAACCATGAGCACAGATTGCGCGGGATACGGATTCGCGTACGGGTCGCCCAAGGTGGCTTGTGCACGCACGGCGGCAGCTACCGTTAGACCGTCCAGGGCGATCCCGTCCCAGTGGCCGCTGGCCACGTGCCAGGCCAGAATCGCCTGATTGCCTACCAGGTTGACCTCGCCGTTAGCAAAGCACTGGCCGGTATACACGTCCGCTGTACGGGTTTCCAGATAATCGCCGCGAATCTGTTGCGCGGCCAAAGAAGCGGAGAACGCCAGACACACAGCGCACAGAACGGCAAGCCGAAGATCTCGCATGGCAAACACCTCGCCCCACTAGATGCTTCTATTCTCCTCCAGGATGCGCGGCAAGAAAAGAGTCAATTCTCAGTTTTATGTGTGTGCTCTCCAGATTGACACTCTGGTCCCGCCCAGCGGACAATCGCTGCGTGAAGACTGTCCGCACGGCGATATGGGTATGGGTCCTACTTTCGGCCATCGCTGCCTATCCCGTTGAGAGTGCTGCCACGTATCGCGATCCGGGTAACCGGTTTACTCTGCAAACGCCGGCCGGCTGGAAGGCGCGCCCGCTTGGAGACAGTGTGCAGGTAGTGCGAGGCGACGCTTACGTGAGCGTTCTGATTTTCGAACACGTTTCGGATGCGGGAACGCTGGTCGAAGACTTGGGACGGAATATGGTTAAGAAGTGGCGGCGGTTTGAATTGGCCGGGCGAGAGGATTCCATGCTGTCCGGAAACCGGGCTGCGGTGATCACGTTTTCCGGGGTGAATCCGCAGGGTGCGGAGGCGATTCTGAGATTGTCCGGCGTAGTTTCGGATGGAAGCGGTTATGTGCTGGTCACCGGCTCGCCGAAGGCGGACTTACCGAAGGTACAGGACACGCTCACTCAAATTGAGGCCAGCTTCAGCCTGCTTCAGTCTCGATCGAGTACCCGGACGTCCGGTGCACCTACGCTGGGAATCGAGGTTGCCGATCTCGACGGAGACGATGCATCGGCGTACGGTACTAAGGAACCCACGGGCGCGCTGGTGGTCGACATCCGGGCGCAACGACCGGGAGCGAGCGCGGGACTGGCGCTTCACGATCTGATTGTCAGCGCCGACCGCCAGGCCATCGATAGCGCCGCCACACTCGAGCAGCTGATCCGATCTCACAAGCCGGGCGACACGATGGAACTCGAGTTCTTACGACTCTCCGCCGATGGAACTCGGGTAGAGCGGCAGACCTGCAAGGTTACGGTCGGCATAGCCAGGGCTGGATACTAAATACTCACTTCAACTCGTACGCCCACTCTTGCAGCGAGGCTCTCATGGAAGCCGATTCCCACTTCAGGTAAGCCGCAAACCATCCACCGGAACTCTAGCGCGGAATTCATTCGTAGCGCAGGGCGACCATGGGATCGACCTTCGTGGCTTTCCGGGCCGGAATGTAGCTGGCGAGCGCAGCTACAGCCCCGAGCGTCACGGTGACCACAACGAGCGATGCCGGGTCTGTGGCGGTCAGGCCGAACAGCATGGTGGCGAGTAGTTTGCTGCCGGCCAGAGCCGCCGGAACTCCCACCACGATTCCTATACCCACCAGGAGCAGAGCCTCGCCGAGGATCAGCCACAGCACGTCGCCACGTTGCGCGCCCAACGCCATGCGCACACCAATTTCGCGGGTGCGGCCCGCGACCGTGTACGACATCAATCCGTAAAGTCCAACCGAAGCCAGCAGAAGTGCCAAGGCTGCGAAGAAGCCTGAGAGTCTGGCCAGGACGACCTGCTCCGCAATCGAACTATCGAGCAGTTCCTTGATAGTGTGTACGCTGCGAGTTGAGAGGTTGGGATCGATATCTTTGACTTCCTTGCGCAAAGTGGCGATCTCGGTGGAAGGATCGGCCGCAGTACGGACTTCAACGTTCATGATCATCGGCCGGGTTTCCTGGAAATAAGCGGTGTAGAATCTGCGGCCCGCTGGTTCGCGGATGGTGTTTTCCTTGGAGTCAGCCACCACGCCAACAATCTCGATGGGCTGATCGCGCCGGTCTCGGTCGTCGATGAAGAACCTGTGGCCGATAGGGTTGGCGTTCTGGAAATAGAACTTTGCGAAGGACTGGTTGACCACCGCCACGCGTGGTGAGGACGCAGTATCCTGCATGCCGATCTCGCGCCCCAGAAGAATAGGAATCCCAACCGTGCTGAAGTAGCCGGGACCCACGTTATCGCTGGCGGATTCTTTATCCGCATCCTGAGGAGAGGTGAAACCCGGGACGGCGATCAATTCCCCGGATTCCGTGCCACTAAACAGACCGTTCTCGGAGAAGGTGACTGCCCGAACGCCCGGCGTAGTGGAAAATTTGTCAAGAATCTGATGGCCGAGGTTGGTGTTTTTCTGGGCGTCGTACCCGGAACCAATGGGATCAAGGTTAAACAGCAGCAGGTGCTGGTGGCCGTAACCGGTGTCGCTGGTTTGCAGGTTGCGAAGGCTGCGCACCAGCAACCCGGCGGCAAACAAAACTAATAATGAGAGCGCGACCTGAGCCGTGACCAGGCCCCTGCCCCATCCCCAGCGCGAAGAGGACTTGCTGCCCGAGACCGCCACATCCTTAAGCGCGGGAGCGAGACTGGAGTGCACCACCCGCAATGCCGGGACCAGGCCGAAGAGGATTCCGGTCAGCAGGCAGATTGCGGCAGTGAAACCCAGGACGCGAGCGTCGATTCCGGTGGGCAAATCGGCATTCACCAGCTTGGTCAGCAGGGCCACGCCCCAGGATGCCAGCAGGGCGCCCACGCCACCGCCGATGAAAGCGAGCAAGACGCTCTCCGTGAGCAACTGGCGCACGATCCGGTGGGGAGCCGCTCCGATGGCGAGCCGGATCGCGACCTCTTTGCTCCGGCCGGAGGCTCGGGCTAACAGGAGATTCGCCACATTCACGCAAGCGATGAGCAGTACCAGGCCGACCATTGCCATCAAGAGCAGCAGGGGCCGTTCATAATCGGCGCGGATCGCCGACAGGCCGCGTCCTCCGGGGCTTACGTCAATTACGTCCTTTTGAATGGAGCGAAGGTCTTCCGCACTCAGCGCCGCTCCATACTGGCCCTTGAGAGTCTGCTGGAAGACTAGGTTGATATTGGCCTTGGCTTGCGCCACGCTGACGCCAGGTTTGAGGCGTCCGACGGCCTGCAGCCAGGATACGTTGCGGTCCTGATACCAGTCTCGACCCGGCATGAGTTCGGCCTGCATGGCTATGGGCACGAACACATCCATGTTCTCGCCCACTACATCGCCGAAAAAGCCCGGAGCAGTGATCCCGATGATGGTGAATGGATAGTGGTTCAAGCGTACTGTCTTGCCCAGGACCTCTGGGGCTTGGCCAAACCGTGTCTTCCAGAAGTCGTAACTGATGACGGCGACGGGATGGGCATGCTGCGTCTTATCATCGTTTGGAGTGAGAACGCGTCCCTCGATGGCCCTGACGCCGAGCACGGAAAAGTAGTTGCCGGTGACAATACGGGCGGTGGTGTTGGCTTCGGTTTCAGCTACTCTGCCGCCCTCATCGACGGAAACCCGGTGCGCCGACGCGGCGGCGTAGAGACTGGAAAAGACGCTGTTTCCGTCTCGCAACTCGCGGTACAGCGGATAGGAATAGAGGTCCGTCTGCGGCGTTCCCTCGGAACGGCTCCCCACCTGTGTGGGATTGCCGATCGTTGCCAGTCGCGCCGGATCCTGGATCGGCAGCATCTTGAGCAGGACGGCATTGATCAGGGTGAAAATTGCGGTATTGGCCCCGATGCCGAGGGCCAAGGTCAGAACCGCCACAACGGTGAAGCCCGGATTCTTGATGAGCATACGGAACCCGTACCGCACGTCCTGCGTAAAAGTCTCCATGGGGATCTCCGTCCCGGCGAGCGGGCCGAAAAACTGGCGGCGCGCGTGCTCAATGGGACACGGGCAATTCGGTTACCGCATAGGGCAAACTCTAAGTAATTGATTTAATGTCCTCGCGGTCAGCCAGGGACAACATCCCTGGAATGATATGTGCGAATTTGGGATTGTCCCGTCCGTAAGCGAACAGAGGTGAGCCAATGGAGAGCGACATTCCGCATGCGTTGACTGTTTCGTCTTCGCAGCCTACCATCGGGGACAATCGAAAGTCTGGAGCGATCCGTTTGGCGATTGGCGAAAGCATCTCTCACTACCGCATCCTGCAGCAGTTGGGCGGGGGCGGAATGGGAGTGGTGTACGAAGCCGAGGACGTCAACCTTGGTCGTCGCGTGGCGCTAAAATTCCTCCCCGCTGAGCTCGAAAGAGACCCGGCTTCGCTGGAACGCTTCCAGCGCGAGGCCCGTGCAGCATCGGCGCTGAATCATCCCAACATCTGCGTTATCTATGAGATTGGACAATCCGAAGGCCGATACTTTATCGCCATGGAATTGCTCGAGGGTCAGACCCTCAAGCAGCGGATTGGCAGCCAGGCGATGGAAACGGAACTGATGCTTGATCTCGCCATTCAGATTGCGGATGCGCTGGAGGCGGCGCACGCCAAAGGCATCATCCATCGCGACATCAAGCCGGCCAATATCTTTGTGACCAACCGCAGCCAGGCCAAGATTCTGGATTTCGGTCTGGCCAAGCAGACTCCGCGGGCAGCAACCGGCAGCAGTCCCACGATCGGCTCGCAGGTCACGATGGATAATGACTTCCTGACCAGCCCGGGATCGACGGTGGGCACGGTCGCCTACATGTCGCCGGAGCAGGCGCGCGGCAAGGAACTGGATTCGCGCACCGATCTGTTCTCCTTCGGCGCGGTGCTTTACGAGATGGCCACCGGAGCGGTTCCGTTCCGCGGAGACACGTCGGCAGTCATCTTTGAGGCGATTCTGAACCGGGTGCCCGTTGCGCCGGTGCGGCTGAATCCCGACGTACCCGTACAGCTGGAAGAGATCATCAACAAGCTGCTCGAAAAAGACCGTGAACTCCGCTACCAGGGCGCCGCCGAAGTGCGGGCGGACCTGAAACGGCTGAAGCGGGATACGGAATCGGGGCGAGTCGCGGCGGCGTCGTCGGGGTCGATGCGCTATACGCCGTCGAAACCGAAATCCACCTTCGTCCGGAATGCCGTGATTGCAGCCGCCGCGATGCTGATCGTGGCTGTGCTCGCGGTGACCTTCTTTGTGCGGCGCGGACGGGCCCTTACGGAGAAAGACGCCATCCTGGTGACGGACTTCGTGAACACCACGGCAGACCCGGTTTTCGACGGTACCCTCAAGAAGGCCATGGCGGTGGACCTGGGCCAATCGCCCTATCTGAATGTTTTCCCGGAGCAGAAGATTCGCCAGACACTGCAGTTCATGGGGCGCTCGCCCGATGATCGGATTACCAATGAAGTAGGCCGGGAAATCTGCCAGCGCAACGGCATCAAAGCCATGCTGACCGGCACGATCGCCAGCCTGGGAAACCAGTACGTGCTGACCGTAGAAGCGGTCAACGCGGCCAGCGGAGAGTCGCTGGATCAGGAGCAGGCCCAGGCGCAAAGCAAGGAACAAGTGCTGGATGCGTTGCACAAGGCCAGTTCCCGCCTGCGCGAAAAAATGGGAGAGTCGCTGGCATCGGTGCAGAAGTACGACAAGCCTCTGGCGGAGGCCACCACCTCTTCCATGGATGCGCTCAAAGCATTTACCCTGGGCGACATGAAGCATGCCGCCGGAGACGAACTCGGCGCGTTGCCGGACTACCAGCGAGCTGTAGAACTCGATCCCAACTTTGCCATGGCGTACGCACGGCTCGGGGTGGTCTACGGCAACACGGGCCAGAGCGAATTGTCGGAGCAGAGCCGCAAGAAAGCATTCGAACTTCGGGACCGGGCCAGCGAGCGCGAAAAGCTGTACATCATGGCGCATTATTACGCGGACTCGGGTCAACTCGACAAAGGGATTACCGCTTACGAACTCTACAAGCAGACCTATCCGCGTGATTCAATTCCGCCCAACAATCTGGCAGCGATCTATAGCCAGCTGGGTCAATACGACAATGCGCTGGTGAACGCGCAGCAGTCGGTGGCCGATGACCCCGACAGTATCAGTGGCTGGGAGAATCTGACGCAGTGTTACATAGCTTTGAACCGGTTGGACGAGGCCAAGGCCACGGTGAACAGCGGATTGCAGCGTAAGCTGCACAATTCCACATTGCACTTGGAAATGGCCCTGATCGCATTCGCGCAGGACGATTTGACGACGATGGAACAAGAATTCCAGCTGGCCCAGGCGACTCCCGACGGAGAACTGGCAGTAGCCAATGTTCGAGTGTCGCTGGCTGGCTATCAGGGGCACGTGAAGCAGTCGCGAGAGTTGTTGCGCAAAGTTCAGCAACTCGCACAGCGCCTGCAGTTGAAAGAGGTGTCCGCCAACGTGCTCGCGCAACAGGCCGGGTTGGAAGCGTTGACGGAGAACCGCGCGCAGGCGGTGAGCTTTGCCACCGAAGCACTCAGCATCTCTTCGAATTACAACGTCAAGAGCTCGGTGGCGCTGGCCATCAGTGCCGCCGGAGAAGACGCGAAGGCTTCGACCCTGATCGATGAAGTCGCCGCTGAACGTCCCAATGACACTCTGGTCCAGTTCGTGGATGTGCCACTGGTCCGGGCAGTGGTGGAACTGGATCGCAACGATGCCGCCAAGGCTATCGACCTGTTGGACACCGCCGCGGTGTACGCGCGTACTAACCCCGCGCTGCTCTACATCCGCGGGCTTGCTTACCTCAAGGGCAAGCAAGGCAGCGAGGCTGCCCAGGAATTCCAGAAACTGCTGGATCACCGCGCCCTGTACGGTCCCGACGCAATCATTCCGTTGTCCCATCTCGGCTTGGCGCGCGCCTACGCATTGCAGGGTGACAATGCCCGTAGCCGGGTGGAATATCAGAATTTTCTCGCCATGTGGAAGGCCGCGGACTCCGATATTCCGCTCATGCCGAAGGTCAAGGTGGAGTACGGGAGAGTGCAGTGAAATCAGGTTGGGGCGGCTATTCCGCAGGACGCGCCGCCAACCTGCGTAGCAGGCGGAAGGCTCGTACGACGGGATAGAGAGGGAAGAGTGTGCCGGGCAAAGGCACCGTTCTCCACTCGCTGACCCCTGACGTAAGCGCCAGTCGCTTTAGCAGGCGCAGGCGGTCCCACCGGCGTTCTCTTAACTGCATCATCCAGCGAAAATACGACAGCGATTCCGTGTCGCACTCGGCGTCACATTCCATTCCGGCAAGCACCTGATCACAAAGCTGAAGGGTTTCCGGGCCGGGAAGCGGAAACTCTGCCGCCGAGAGGGGCAGACCGGAAAGCCGTTCTGCCAGGCAGAGGGTTAAGCCGACGATTCGTTCGATGCCCAGCTCTCGAGCTTGCCCCTGCACGAAATCCCAGTCGAGCGACTTGAGCCGGATGAGCGCCGCAATGTCACTTACCCATGAGATCTGCATCCAGGCGTGCTTGGCTGCGTGCACGCACAGGATAAGGAAGAGGTCTTCGGGACAGAGCGAGCGCACCGGCATGCCGTTTAGCCGGATGGTGGATGTCCGCCGGAAGATCGCTTCCATATCGAAGTCGATGGCGTAGAAACGGGGCACAATTCGCCACTGTATCTCGACCAAATGTCGACCGCGGGGGCCGTCGAACACATACTCGTATGCCGAATCGATGTATGCCCGTCGTTCGCGGGGGGACAGATTCAGCGTAGGCGAATAATCCAAAGGCCGCAGAATCTCGGTCACGCGAGCAGCATCTCCGGCGTGGACCAGGATGTCCAAATCCGAGAACCGCCTTAGGGTGACGTTTCCGTACAGAAACTCGGCGAGCGCCGGACCCTTGTAAGGCAGGGCGTCGATATGGTTTGCTGCGAGGAGTTCCAGGATGCGCAGCAACTCTCCGGTGAGCCACAGGGCTTGCCGCGCGCTAGCCTTGAACCTGCGCCTGACGTCTTCCATCACAGCGGGAGGAGCGCCCGCGATGGCCGTCTGAGATAACAACGGCATCAGTCCGTGGCCGTCAGCGAACTCGATGAGCCGCTTCCAGTCTGTGCGCTGACGGTCTGGCCCGCAAACCGACAGCAGGAATTCGACTTCCGGCGGTGGCGCCGCTCCCTGGTTCGAGATCTCGATTGGCCGCGCCGCAGAGGACATACGAATCCGTCGCCAGCTATGTATCAGGCGCGTCACTTGAAGCCCCACGCCTGGGCCTGCAATATCAGAGTTCATGGTACAAGACGGCAGGCAGGTCGCCGGGTTGTGTTTTTAGGCACTCGCTAAAAGAAATGGACACCGTAGTTCTCGAATCCGTCAGCAAGATCTTTCGCCACCGCCCGGCGTTGTTCAACTGGCTGGGACAGGAACGAGGCGGCAGGACGCGAGCCCTTGATAACGTCTCGCTGCGGGTTTCGCCGGGCGAGGTTCTCGTACTGCTCGGCCCCAACGGCAGCGGCAAGACGACGGTTTTGAAGCTCATATCGACCGTGCTCCTGCCGGAAGAGGGCCGGGTTTTGGTGGAGGGATCTGACACTCGCCACCAAGCGAACCGGGTGCGAAAGCACGTGGGATTTGCGGTGGCATCCGAGCGTTCGTTTTTCCCCCGGCTCACGGCCCGGGAGAATCTGGAGTTCTTTGCAGCGCTGGATGATGTGCCCCGGGTCTCCCGGGCGGCCATGATCGATCGGATGCTGAAGCAGACCGGATTGTCAGATGCCGCGGACAGCTTGGTGATGAAGTTTTCCTCCGGAATGCAGCAGCGCCTGGGCATTGCGCGGGCACTGCTGAAGACTCCCTCCGTCATTCTGCTGGATGAACCAACTCGCAGCCTCGATCCGGGATCCGCGACGCGGTTTTGGAGACTGGTCCGTGACATGAAAGAGCGGGGATCGACCGTGCTGCTGGCCACGCACAGCTTCAATGAGGCGGCAGCGGTCGCAGATATCGTAGCGGTCCTGCACCAAGGCGCCCTGGCTGGAAGTTTGCCGGTCAGAAATACCACGACCGTGGAGAATCTGCGCTCTTTCTATTTCGATACCACCGGCGATGCCGACGAGAGTATTGGGATCTGGGCCGGGAGTTGCGCATGAGCCTGGCCGGTTTCGCCGACAAATTGGGCGCCACTGTGCGCCGCGACCTGCTCACCGCAGTCCGGCATCGCACCGGCTTCCTGATGACCGCCGCGGGAGCCCTGGCTGAAGTTGCCGCTTTCTACTACCTGGCTCGAGCGGTAGGCCCGGGGTTTCGACCCGAAGGTAGCGACTACTTTCCATTCCTGCTCGTGGGCACCGGGTTCTACACCTTCCTGGTGATGGGCATCAATTCGTTTCTGACGATCGTCCAGGAAGCCCAGCAGACGGGGACGCTCGAGGTGCTGATGACGACCTCGACGCCGCCCGCTGCACTGCTCGTTTTCAGCGCGGTGTCGGCCTTTGCCGGAAACACCGCGCAGCTGATCTTTTACTTTGGCGCCGGGTTCCTGCTTTTCCGGAGCCCGCTGGGGCAGGCGAATCTTTTGGGCGGCGCGATCGTCTTCGCGCTTTCTCTGGCAATCGCGGCGTCCTTTGGAATCCTGGCAGCCGCACTGCAGTTGGCCATGCAGAAGGGCTCGGTGCTGGTATGGCTGTTGGGTTCAGGCGCATGGTTCATGACGGGAACGCTGTTTCCCGTGGCTTCGTTGCCCCGGCCTCTGCGGGTGCTGGCCGGCATGATCCCGATCACCTATTCCCTGGACGGCATGCGGCTCTGCCTGTTGCAGGGGGCGGACTTCCCGGCTCTGTTCCACTCGATCAGCGTCCTCTTTTTGTTCGCCGCAACTCTCCTGCCCGCCAGCCTGGCAGTTTTTTCCAGTACCCTGCGCCGCGCGCGCCTGGAAGGCACGCTTTCGTTTTATTGACCAGCCGTCGCAGCGGAGAACGTGGCCGTTCGAGGCATCTGATAAAGCAACAGTAGCGGATTGTTGGTTGTGCCACGCCTGCAAATTACGCGTAAGCTTTGGGTAGCCGCAGGTTGCCGCGCCCAGCTTGCGTTGTGAGCGATTCCATGACTCAGAAGACCCGGCCTTCTGGCGAAGAGCAGTCTGCCGAAAGCGGCCCGCGCAAGAAGCCATACCGGAAGCCCGAATTCCGCTTCGAACGAGTGTTTGAAACCCTGGCGCTTGCCTGCGGAAAGATCCACGTCACTCAAGGGCAGTGCCATTTCAACCGCAAGAAATCGTAGTCCCTTAATCCATGGATGCTTCCTCGATCGAAGTCGGCAAGGCTAGTCTGGCAGTCGAGATTCTGAAGACGGGCGGCACATTGCGACTCCGTGCCACCGGCAGCAGCATGCTGCCTTCGCTTTGGCCCGGGGATGTGTTGACAATCGAGGCGTGTACGATTGATCAGGCGCAGCGCGGCGATATCGTGCTCTTCACCAGGAACGCGCGTTTCTTCATTCATCGTGTTCGAGGCACATCCGTTCAGGGCGGATATCTCACGCTGCTTACGCGCGGCGACTCGGTTCCACATTGCGATCCGCCAGTCTCGAGTGAGCAATTGCTGGGCAAGGTGACGCTGGTTCAGCGGAGCCCGACGCGGAGAAGACCCTCCACACTCTCGGCTTTCAAGAGCCTTCATGCCCGTCTCCTGGCGCACTCCGACCTGTGCCGGCGGATAGCGCTGCGCCTGCATTCCCGGAGGATTCAGCCTTGGCCCGCGAGGGAAGGCGCACGGACTGTCTGGACAAAAATTGCCGGCAGCCAGGCCAAGTGATATGTCGAGTTCAACCCTGAACGGTTACGAGATATCGGTCGAGATCGGCGGGTTGCCGATTCTCTTACGCACGCAGGACCCGTCATTTCTGCAAATCCTCCATCGGCGGTATTCAGGGTTTGTGTCGAAGAATGCCAGTCCCCGGTTCGAATTCGAAGTGGATCTCGTGCCGCCTTCGAGGGAGATGGCTTCCGACGAGGACGTGAGGGTGACGACTGAGATGGGACGGTGGCAGCTGCGCCGGGGAGATTTTCTGGCGCAATGGGATCCCCGCGCCGGACGCGGCCGCATACGCCAGACCGCCAACCCGTACTCCATCGATTCCGTGCTCCGCATCGTGCATTCGCTGATCTTGGCGGGGGAGGGCGGCTTCCTGTTGCACGCCGCGAGCGCCATTCGAGGAGGCAGGGCATTCTTGTTTTCGGGAATCTCGGGCGCTGGCAAGACGACCATCTCGCGCCTGGCGCCGCCCGACGTTACTTTACTCAGCGACGAAGTCTCGTATCTCCGCTGCACCCCGGCAGGCTACGAGGCGTGTGGTACGCCCTTCGCGGGAGAACTCGCGCGCTCGGGCGAAAACTGCTCAGCACCGGTGGCAGGTCTGTTTTTCCTGGAAAAGGGGCCGCAGAACCGCCTCAGCGCAATTCCCCCTATCGAAGCTGTAGGTGCCCTCCTTCGCAATATTCTTTTCTTTGCGGAAGAGGAAGAATTGGTCAGGCTGATCTTCGGGTCGGCGTGTGCATTTGTGAATCGTGTTCCGGTGCAACGGCTGACATTCTTTCCCGACCGGCGCGTGTGGTCGCTGATCGAGTGATGTCCCTATGAGCGAGAAATACATTGCCAGAAGTTCTGCGATTGCCGCGCGCGTGCTGGGCAGCGAGATGATGGTCATGTCGGCAATCGATTCCACGTTTTTCACCCTGAACGAGGTTGCCACGATCATCTGGCAATCGGCCGATGGCCGCACCCCGCTCTCCCAAATCGTGGAAGATGCCGTTTGCCGGGATTTCGAGGTTGAGCCCGCGGCCGCTCTTCAAGATGCCGAGCAATTCGTTGGCGAGCTTGCTCAGCACGGAATTCTGGTCGTATCCGACCATCCGTGCCCGTGCCCCAATCCCATGGAAGCCGTATGAGCCTGGTGCAGGAAATGAACGAGCGCGCCTTCGAACTCGGCGTTCCGCTGGGTGTGCACCTGGACGTTACCTACCGCTGCAACGAGCGTTGTGCGCACTGCTATCTGGATCACGACGATCACGGCGAGATGACTACCACCGAGATCAAGCGGATTCTCGACCAGCTAGCCGAGGCTGGTACTTTCTTCCTGACGCTCAGCGGCGGCGAAGTTCTGATGCGCCGCGATTTCTTTGACATCCTGGAATATGCCCGCCGGCTGTTGTTCAACGTGCGTATCAAGACCAACGGCGTCATGATCCGCGAGTCCGAAGCTCGCCGCATACGCGAACTTGGCGTGGAGCAGGTGCAAATCAGCATTTACTCGCGCCGGCCAGAGATTCACGATGCCATCACCAAGCTTCCTGGATCGCTGCAGAAGAGTGTCCGGGCCATTCGTTTTCTGAAGTCGCACGGTTTGAAGGTAGCAATCGCCAACGTGCTCATGACCGCGAACCTCGGCGAGCACACCGGGGTGCACGCGCTGGCCCGGGAACTCGGCGTAACCTACACGCTCGATCCGACGATCACGCCGAAAATCGATGGAGACGAATCGATTCTGCGGATGCGAATCCCGGCGAAGGAGCTGAATGCCGTCTTCCACACCGCGGACCTGGTGGGCAGCGTCGAAGAATTCTGTGCTCCGCCCCCACCCGCAGGCGACGACATCATGGAGGGTTATCCCTGCAGCGCCGGCCACACCGCCTGCTACATTACTCCCTACGGCGATGTTTTTCCCTGCGTGCAGTTTCCCCTGCCTAGCGGCAATCTGCGGCGGCAAAGCTTTCTGGATATCTGGCGAAATTCTCACCAACTGAAGGAAGTCCGGTCCATCCGCGCCAAAGATCTCCCGGTATGTTCTACCTGCCGGCATGTGGGCACTTGCACCCGCTGTCCGGGGTTGGCATACATGGAAGGAAATATGCGCGGCCCGTCGACCGCAGACTGCGAGAAATCCTTCGAAAGAACGGGAATTGTGACCGCCAACATGCTGCGCCGCGGCTTGGGAACACCGTCCAGCCCGCTGGTACAGATTCAGACCCTCGCGGGGTAGGACCCTTTTTGACCCCGAAGAGGTTACTTTAGTGACGCGATTATGAGTGGCAACCAGCGCTCTCCTTCGGCCAAGGCGTAAAATCCAGTGTTCAGACCAAATGCCTTCCGATTCCAAGTCCTACGAAGCACAGCGTCGCAGTACACGAATTCGGGCGCAGCTGCCGCTTCGCCTGACCAGCCTTGACCCCGATATTCCCCTCTCGGAGCATTGCCATACTCTGATCGTGAACACGCAGGGCTGCGGAGTGCGCCTTTCCCGGCACTTGTCGGCCGGGACACCGGTGCGTCTTGATGAACTGCCGGGCGGCGGAGTGGTGACGGCACGAGTGGCCAATTGTGTCCCAATTGGTACCGAGGGGAAGTACTGGGTGGTCGGGCTTGCTCTTGATCAAACCGGCAATATCTGGGGTATCCATCCCGCGCCTGCCGATTGGGATCGAGGACGGGCAATGACGGCATCGGCGGACGCTGCAGCGCCCGATCCGGAGCAAAAGAAGAAGGAATGGCCGTTCTCGATGTTCTCCAGCCGCGGCGAAGCCCATCCCGGCAGGAAGTAACCAAGCCGCAGTTTTCCAGCTCGTAGTCAGGCTGTGAAAAGCCTATGGTGCGGATGCCGCTCTTGTCTGCGGTATTGCGGGAAGCGCGCGGATCAGTTCCCGGGTGTATGGATGGCTGGGATCGCGGAATATCTCCGCGGTGTTCCGGCATTCCACAATCCTGCCCTGTTGCATGACCGCTACCCGGTGACTGATGCTGGCGACGGAAAGCAGATCGTGCGAAATGTAGAGCACGCTCA
>Ga0335080_10004413_pt1 | contig 14313 bp, 12 predicted proteins | sample Lox_Sample_34_FD_206720 | JGI IMG/M metagenome (GOLD analysis project Ga0335080, IMG submission 206720) | Soil microbial communities from Loxahatchee National Wildlife Refuge, Florida, United States - Lox_Sample_3.4 | ecosystem: Environmental > Terrestrial > Soil > Wetlands | place: USA... | reverse complement strand
TTGCCGCGCAGCTTGCGGAGCGCGGCGAGGCCCTGGCGCGCGAAGGGCAGATAGAGCTTCACCTTGAAGGCGGGCGAGGCCAGCGCCATGCAACGGATCTTCGGTGCGTAGTCATGGGCCCAGGTCGCGGCCATCACTGCGGCGACGCTCTGGGCGACGACGGCGACGTTCTCGACAGCAATGCCGTGACGGGCGGCGATCATATCGACGAAGGTCTCAATGTCGCGCACCGAGTGATCGATGCCGGGGCTGTCGCCGCGGGCGCCCGGCGAGCGGCCGTGGCCGCGGGCGTCATAGGCGAAGAAGGCGAAGCCCGGCAGGGCCAGCTCCTCAACCAGATGCGCCATGCGGCCGGAATGCTCGTGGCCGCGATGCAGGAGGAGGACGGCGCCCTCCGGCGCATCGCCGAGCGCCGGCCAGTGGCGATAGAAGAGTTCGACGCCGTCATGAGTTGTGAAGTGGGATTCGTCCGGCGCCGGGCGCACGGCGGGACGCGGCGTCCCACGGTTATGAACGCGGTCGGGGGCGAGATCGATCATGATCCTCTCCTTCAGGCTTCGATCGGTTGCGGATGGAGCGCCGCCCAGCAGGCGGCGGCGAGCTGGGGCGCGTAGGCCGTGAGCGGTTTCTTCAAGCGGCCATAGACCTTGAAGGTCGCGGCCTGCAGCACGATGCCGAAGACCGCGCTGGTGGCGAGCTCGGAATCCTGCTGCGGCAATTCCCCGGTGGCGATGGCGGCGGCGAGCTGGTCGTGCAGCACCTGCACCGGCCCCTTCTCGCGCTCGGTGATCTTGCCGAGCTGGCCGTGTTGGGTCAGCAGCAGGAAGCGAAAGCGCGGCGTGTCCTCGTCGAAGAGGCGGCAGATCGCGGCGATCATCGCGGCAAGGCGCGGGCGCAGGCGCGGCTCCGCCGCTTGCGCCCTCTGCAGGTTCTCGCCGAGGCTGCGATAGCCGGACCAGAAGATCTGCCAGACCAGATCGTCCTTGCTCTTGAAGTGACGATAGACCGCGGGCTCGGTGATCGAGGCCGCGGCGGCGATGTCGCGCATCGCCGTCGCCTCGACGCCGCGCTCGGCGAAGAGCTTCAAGGCGCCGTCGGTAATCCGCTGCTTGGTGTCCGCACCCCGGGGCATGGCTGGACCTCGTCCTCGTAGTTAGTGATCAATCACTAACTTAAGCAATGAAGGACGGGCTGTCAAGGGAGCCGAGGACGCTCAGCAACGCGGGGTGATCAAGAGATTGATATAATTACGTTTATTTGCCAGCGCGGTCAGCGGATTTCCTGCTGCCAGCGGGTGATTGCGTCCACCGGATGGATGAAGTTGAGGACGTTCAGGGTCAGGTTGTCGTGGATCGCGTAGGCGGCATAACCCTCGAGCAGGAGGACGGCGAGGATGCTGGCCCAGACCGCGAGATGCTGCGCCAGCACGAAGCCCAGGATCATCGAGAGCGTGTCGAAGAGCGAGTTGATGACGCTGTCGCCGACATAGCCCTGGGCCAGCGCCTGCTGGCGGTATTTCTCAATGACGAAGGACGTGTTCTCGGCGATCTCCCAGGCGGCCTCGATGCCGATCGCGACCAGCAGGCGCGGCGCGACCGGCGTCTTCGGGAAGATCACCTTCAGCAGCAGGTAGAACAGGAAGCCGTGGACGATGTGGGAGAAGGTGTACCAGTCGAAGAGATGCTGCGACATCTCCGCCGAGAGGACGTCTCCCTCCCAGAGCTTCACATATCCGCAGGTGCAGATCGGCGGTCGCCCCAGGACGAGCAGGACGACCGCCTGAATTGTGAGTAGAACCAGGATCCCCGGCAGCCAGCGTTTCATGCTGCCGAGTCTAGCATGGCCATGGTCAGGCCGCCGAGGCGCTCTCCTCCGCGGTGCGCAGCAGGTCGGTGTTGACGCGGCGCAGCGATCCTTGCGCCGGGGCCGCGGCGAGTCCGGCGACCGGGCAGGCCTTGCGGACCCGGGCGTGGAAGTCGTGGATGCAGCCCTCGTAGGAGGAGAGCGGCCCGAACTCGAAGCCATGCGAGGCGAGGCCGATCTGCACCCGCTCGGAGAGCAGCTTGTCCTCGGCGCTGACCTGGCGGTTGATGCGGGCGTTCAGGTACCGCAGCACCTTCATCTCGCGCCGCGCATCGGGGCGCACGAAGATCGGGTAGCGCACGGTGCAGGTCTCGGCCGTCAGCGGCAGGAACTGGAAGACATCCATGCTGTCGCCGTAGACGTCGATGCCGATGTTGGGCGGCATGGTGAAGAACAGCCAGGAGCTGCGCGCCTCCTCCGGCAGGTTCTCGTTCAGGTCCGGCGCCATCTGCTGGTACATGCGCTCCGACCAGTTGGAGGAGAGCTTGTCGCGGAGCACGCTCTTCGAGCCGGCGACGCCATGCTCGTTCATGAAGCCGCCGAGATCGCTGTCCAGCATGCGGTCGTAGCCGGGATGGCCGACCGGCACGTGGTAGTTCTCGAGATTGTTGTCGACGCCGACCTTCCAGTTGCAGGCCCAGTCCTCGACCCAGGGCTCGTCCAGCGGCACCATCTCCTCCAGGCGATAGGGCTCCAGCAGGTGGATGTAGTCCTTCCACATCTCCTTGAGGCTCGGGCCGCCGGGGATGACGCGCACGAAGACCAGGCCCAGCAACACTTCGAGCTCGACGGGCTTCAGGCCGAGGGTCTTCTTGTCGGCGCCGCCGAAGGTCTTCTCCAGCGGCATGCCGGCGAGCTCGCCGCGGAGGTTGTAGGACCAGCCGTGATAGGGGCAGGTCATCCGCGCCTTGCAGTGCCCGGCGCCGTCGAGGAGCTTAGCGCCGCGATGGCGGCAGACGTTCATGAAGGCGCGCAGCGCGCCATCCTTGCCGCGGATGATGAGGATGGAATCGCGGAGCAGATCGAGGGTGACGAAGTCGCCGACGTTCCTCACCTGGTTCACGTGGCAGGCGAACTGCCAGGAGGGGCGGAACAAAGCCTCGTATTCGAGCTCGTTCAGCTCGGCGTTGCGATAGGTCCAGGCCGGCAAGGCGCGGGGCTCGACGGTGTGCGGGTGGCGGATCGGGCGCTGCTCGGTCATGGCTGAATACTCCTTTATGCATCGACAAATATCTGGCTATCGCGCGACATGTGCCGCGCGCGATTGACTGCGATCTTGAGAAAGCCGGCCCGCTAGTCGGGTGCGAATTCCTGCGGAAAGATGCTGGCGAGATAGGCGCGTGCCGACCGCCGCGCCGCCGCGCGGTCAAAGCCGCGGCCGCTGACCAGGATCTCCTGCCACTGCCATTCCAGGAGGCCGGAGAAGCCGAGCGCCAGCGCCGGCGCGTTCAGGCGGTCGTAGCCGCCGCGCTTCACGATCTCGGCGAAGCAGCGCTCGATCGCTTCCTGCCCCGCGGTGTCATAGCCGCCGATGCGCTCGAGATAGAGCTTGCGGGCGCGGGCCTCGCCCCAGAAGGCGTACCAGACCGCGACCTTGGCGGGATCGCTGACCTTCGGGTCGAGGCTGACCTCGACGATCGCCTCCAGCGATTTCACCGGATCGCCGGCGGCGTTCTCGATCGCCGCGCGCCGCGCCGCCTCGAACTCGGCGGCGATCTGCTCGAGCGCGCTCAGCAGCAGCGCGTCCTTCTTCTGGAAATGCAGGATGACGGTGCCGGGCGCCACCTTCGCAGCCTCGGCCACCAGTTGCACCGTGGTGCCGGACAGGCTGTGCCGGGCGATCACCGCGATGGTCGCCTCCAGGATCGCCGCCCGGGTGCGGGAGGCGAGAGCCTCGTTCCGGCGTTGCGCAATGTCGGTCACGGCAAACAAGATAATGTCCTACCTGATTGAATTACAAGAGTGAATTTCTATAGCATGAATGAATATTCATTTATCACCTGAACCTGCCCCCTGTCAAGCCGGGTGCCTTCCGAATCGTCGTCTCGGCATCCCGCCCGGCGTGATGTCGGACAACGCGGTCATGCATTCCTTCCGCTGTCGACCGGGGATGGCGCAAAGTCGAAACACAACCAGGGCGTTAGGCCCGGGGCACGACACCGGTATCCAACAGGCGCGCGCCACACGGGCGAAGCCGCGCCACCCACGATTCTCCTACTTCGGGAGGAATTCGCGCAGCGCTTGTGGCATATCGGGACCGGGATAGGATTCGCGTCACGGCGCCGTCGCGCGACGACGCACGATATTGTATTGAGTGCTCAGGATTTCTTGTGGAAGCGGCGTGGGATTGGAACGCTCCACGTCAAGTTTGCTTCGTTATCGGCCCGAAGGCGAACCTATCGTTAATTGGAGATTGTAAAGTGGTTCCACCGCCGCCATATTGACCGCTCGTCGGCTCGCTATGGGTTGGCCCAGTCATTCGCTCCAGTGGAGCTCCGACCCGGTCTCATCCCTTTCGTAGTTTGGCGTCGTCGGCCGTTCACACGGATTCCGGGTGGACGGAGGTTGTGCACCTACCCAGAGGAAAGCTATGGCTACTGGTACAGTCAAATGGTTCAACACCCAGAAGGGTTACGGCTTCATCCAACCGGATGATGGCTCCAAGGACGTCTTCGTCCACATCTCTGCCGTGGAGCGCTCGGGCATCGGCTCGCTGCGTGACGGCCAGAAGGTCAGCTACGATGTGGTCCAGGACCGCGGCAAGCCGGCAGCCACGAATCTGAAAGCCGGGTAAGAACCATCACAGGGCTATTGCGAGGGCGGCTTCGGCCGCCCTTTTTTTTGCGCCGTTTCTTTGCACCCTTATTGCGCTGTGTCCGGCAGCATCAATTCCGGTATCCCCCGCCGCGCGATGCTTGATCCCGATTAATTCCGCTTGACGCGCCGCCGCCGCCGGGATGGGGTAGCGGCCAGTTTGCGTTTCGCATGCACAATACGTTCGATCGGCAGCATAAACCGAGGTCGAATGGTTCAGGAGGACTGAGATGGCCGACAATCACGGGCGCAACCAGCCGCCGGTCCTGCAGCTCAATCCGGCGGATCCGCTGGTGGTGGCGACGCGGGAGCTGAAGCCCGGCGAGGAAGTCGGCCTCGGCCCGGTGAAACCGGTGGAGAAGATCGGCCGCGGCCACAAGATGGCGACCCGCGCGATCGAGGGCGGCGAGGCGGTGCGGAAGCTCGGCCAGATCATCGGCGTCGCGACGAAGCCGATCGCTCCCGGCCAGCACATCCACGTCCACAATGTCGAGTTCCGGCCGAGCGCCGCAGACCATGCGATCGGCGCCCATCGCAGCAACCTGCCGATCTTTCCCGAGGCCGAGGCCGCGACCTTCCAGGGCATCGTGCGCAAGGACGGCACGGTCGCGACGCGCAACTATATCGGCGTGCTGACGACGGTGAACTGCTCGGCGACGGTGGCGCGCAAGATCTCCGACTGGTTCCGCATGCATCCCGAGGAGCTGGCGCCCTATCCCAATGTCGACGGCGTCGTCGCCCTCACCCATCGCGACGGCTGCGCCGGCGGCACCGACAGCGAGGGCGCCATGCTGCTCCGCCGCACCATCGGCGGCTATGCAAAGCATGCCAATTTCGGCGCGGTCGTTGTGATCGGCCTCGGCTGCGAGGCGAACCAACTGCCGCGCCTCGTCACCGACGAGGGCCTGAAGGTCGGCCAGCGCATCCAGACCCTGGTGATGCAGGAGGTCGGCGGCACGCGAAAGACCGTGGAGACGGCGATCGCCCAGATCCGCGAGATGCTGCCGGAGCTGAATGCGGTGAAGCGCCAGACCGTCCCGGCGAAGCACCTGACCCTCGGCCTGCAATGCGGCGGCTCCGACGGATTCTCGGCGATCACCGCCAACCCGGCCCTGGGTGCTGCGGCCGACCTCCTGGTGCAGAACGGCGGCACCGCGATCCTCTCCGAGACGCCGGAGATCTACGGCGCCGAGCATATGCTGCTCGGCCGCGCCGTCAGCAAGGAGGTGGGTCAGAAGCTGCTCGACCTCCTCACCTGGTGGGAGGACTACGCCGAGCACAACGGCGAATCCCTCGACAACAACCCCTCGCCCGGCAACAAGGCCGGCGGCCTCACCACCATTCTCGAGAAGTCGCTGGGCGCAGCGGCGAAGGGCGGCCATGCCGACATGGTCGACGTCTACCGCTTCGCCGAGCCGGTCACGAAGCGCGGCTTCGTGTTCATGGACACGCCGGGCTACGACCCCGTCTCGGTCACCGGCCAGGTCGCGGGCGGGGCCAACATGATCTGCTTCACCACCGGCCGCGGCTCCTGCTTCGGCTGCAAGCCGGCGCCGAGCCTGAAGCTTGCCACCAACACGCCCATGTACAACCGCATGGTCGAGGACATGGACATCAACTGCGGCGAGATCATGGACGGCGCCGCCAGCGTCGAGGAGATGGGCGAGCGGATCTTCCAGATGATCCTGGAGACCGCGTCCGGCAAGCGCAGCAAGAGCGAGGAGCTCGGCTACGGCGAGGACGAGTTCGCCCCCTGGCATCTCGGCGCCACACTCTGAACCGGCGCGGCTGGCTCGGCCGCTGAAGGAAAGGGGACGAAGCACGCTTCGTCCCCTTTTTCGTCACGCCGTCCCGCGATCAGGCGGTCGGCTATCGATCGTCGCCGATCAGTTCACCGTGGCCGTCGTCGTTCCACCGTTCTTCGCTGCGTTCGCGGCGTCCGCGATGTCCTGGCAGGTCGCGTCGTCGGCATTGGCGGCGAAATCGCCGAGCCCGGTGTCGTCCGGGTTGAGCTCGGCGAGGCGCTGGGCGATCGCCCGTACCTGGGCGGCGGTCACCGTCTTGTTGGTGGCGCCGGCGAGAATCCCGCCGAGATCGTCGACGCTCGGACCCGCCGGCCCATTTGAACTTGGCGGATTGTTGGGATCATCAGGAGTCTCGTTGGCCGCGGCATAGGCCGAGAGCGCATCGCGGAACGCGGTCGCGACCCGGCCGATCGACGACTTCGGCGAAGCGTGTACGAGGGCATTGGGCGAGGCGTGGAAGAAGCCGTTCAGCTTGCCGAGGCCGTCCGGGGAGAGCGAGGAATCGTCGCCGAGATCGTCGGGGGTCTGGGCGTTCTTATGGCGGCCGTTCGATGCCTGGTCATCCGACGATTGGCCGTTGGACGCATCGTCGTTCGACGCATCGTCGTTCTTGCCGTTGTTGCCGCCACCGGCCCCGTCATTGCCGTGGCCGGCCGAATTGCCGCCGGCATTGCCGTTGCCGCCGCCGTTCCCGTTGCCGCCACCATTGCCATGGCCGCCATGATTGCCGTGATCGCCGCTGTTCTTGGCGAGGGCGAGGTTGCCGAGCGGGAGCGCCACGAGGGCACCGGCCGCCGTGCCGATCATGAGGGCGACTAGGGCGACGCGGGTCGCGCGCCGAAGCACGTTGGGAGAAAGCGCGAGGTGGCTCATTGCGGAGCTCCTATCCTGTGACACGAAGCGCGCCCCGATAACCGAAGCCGATAGGAGCGCGTCGCCCCTAGAACGACGGGCTGACCCGGATATTCCGGGAAACGATGTCTTATTGGAGGGCGGCGGCGAGGCAGGCCGCCGGCGCCTGCACGAGGCCGCGGCCGAAGATCGGGTCGGGCCCGGGCACGCCGAGGTCGAGGGCGTCCGCCAGCATCCGCTTCTGGTCGTTGCCGTAGCGCGCCAGCACCGCGGTCACGTAGGGCGCCGCGAAGGAGGTGCCGGTCACCAGCCGGTCCGCGGCGCCGCCGGCAGCAGGCTGCCCCGGGATCAGCAGATCGACGCCGGGCGCCGCCAGCGCGACGAAGTCGCCGCGATTGGCCTGCGGGAACACCTGGCGCGCCTGGTCGACCGCGGTGACGCCGACCACACCGGGATATGCAGCGGGAAAGCGCGGCACGCCGCTGGTCCCGTCGTTGCCGACCGCGGCCACCAGCGCCGCGCCGCGCGCCTCGGCCCGCGATACGGCGAGCGCCATCAGTTGGTCCGAGGGACCGCTCAGGCTGACATTGATGGTCGAGACCTTGTTTTCCAGGAGCCAGTTCAGCGCGGCGGCAAAGCTGGTGGCGGAGGCGATGGGACGGCCGTCGGTATCGACGCCGAAGATGCCGGCGGCATAGAGCTCGGCGCCTGGCATGAGGCCGAACTCCTGCTGGCCCACCAGCAAGGTGGCGATGCCGGTGCCGTGTTCGTAGGGCGCCGCCTGGATTCCCGGTTCGAGGAAGCCGGCCTTGTGGCCATGCGCGCCGGCAAGGATCGGCAGCGACCAGTCGACCGCGGTGTCGATGAGGCCGAGCCGGGCCGGCTCGCCGCAGGTCTTGAGCGCGGGGCTCCAATGCACCGCCTTCGCCGCATAGTCGGCGGCGGGCAGGCTGACGCTGGTCTGCGGCTGATAGAGATGGTTGAAGTCGACGATCGCGCTCGGGAAGGCGTTGGCGATCAGGGTGCGCGCCTGGCTGGCCGAGAGCCCTTCCGGCGCCCGAAGACGCGTAACCTTGATGCCGAGGGCGCCCAAGGTCTGCGACCCGAGCACGCTGAAGCCCTTGCCGCGGGCGAAGGCATCGAGCCGGTCGTCGGCCTCGGCCACCACGAGCTCGCTGCGGACGATGCGGTCGTGGCCGTTGTCGAGACGGTCGCTGGCGATCGCGCCGCCGCGATTCTGGTCGCCGCCGGAATCATCGCCGCTGGAGCCGGAATTGTCGCCGCCGGAATTGTCCTCGCCGGAGCCGCCGGCATCGTCGGCGCCGCCTTTGTGGCCGTTGCCGTTGCCGTTGCCTTCACCGTTGCCGCCGTCGTTCCCGTTGCCGCCGGCATTCCCGTTGCCATTTCCGCCGGCATTGCCGTGGTCGCCTGCGTGATCGCTGTTGCCGTGACCGTTGCCGTTGCCGTGGCCATTTCCGTTGCCGGGATCCGCCATCGCAATCCGGGGCGCGAAGAGGCCGGATGCGGCGAGCCCGCCGCCCGTGGCGCTCAGCGCCAGCGCCGTCGCCAGCAGCGCCAGCCGCGCGGCGCGGCGCGAGGTCATTGATCCTGCTCGATCAGGTCCCAGCCGCCGTCGGCCTTGCGGCAGGCTATGCCGCCGGTGTCCTTGACGCCGGGCTGCGCCTTGACGAACTCCGCGCAGCGCTGGCCGGTCGCAGTGTCGAACCAGCGCGCGACGCGGACCGACTTGCCGTCGCCCGCGGCGCCGACGGTCATGGCCGCATTCTCCGGATCACGGCCGAGCGCCGACATCAGCGCCGGCAGCCAAGCCGGGTCACCGCCGCTCGCCTGTTGCATCGCAGACTGATCCGCGCCGGCGAGGCGCAGACCCTGGTCGCCGTTGCGCTCGACCAGCATCAATCCGAGCGCGCCGATGAGGCAGCCGATCAGAAGCGACGCGGCGATCCGAAGATCGACCGCCTGACCGATCCAAGCGGGACGGATACGCGCGGCGCCGCGCGCCGATTCTCCGGCCCGCGCAGGCGCAGCGGACACCCGGCCGGAAACCTCGCGGGCGGCCTGGGTGACGCGACGGGCGAGGTCGAACGGCACCGGACCGGCTTCGAGGTCGCTCCAGGCGATGCGCGCGGCATCGGCGCCGGCGGAGATCTCGGCGGCGATGCGCGCCGCCTCGGGATCGTTGGCGATCTCGTCGGCGACGCTCGCCGCCTCGCGCGGCGGCAGCAGGCCGTCGCAATACTGCATGATGCGGATCATGCGGGCTTCCTCCGCGGCCTCGGCCGCATTTCGAGTCTGGGCTTCTGCGATATCTCGGTTCTGGTCTTCGGATTCGGGCATGGTTCGCTCTCCGGTCTCAGCCGCGGCCGGCACCGCCGGCCTCGCGGGGCGGGGACCGATCCTCGCCGCGCACCCGGCGCGCGACCGCGACGCGGGCGCGGGCAAGCCGGCTCATGACGGTGCCGAGGGGCACGCCGAGCACGTTCGCCGCCGCTTCGTAGGTGAAGCCCTCGACCGTCACCAGCAGGAGCACCTCGCGCTGCGCCTCGGGCAAGGCGGCGATCGCCGCGCGCGCCGTCGCGAGCTCGTTGCGGGTCTCGATCTCGTGGGTGAGCGACCGATCGGGCAATTCGGCCAGCATGTCGGGATCCGCCTTCACCAGGCGGTTCCAGGCGGACTTGCCGCGATCCAGCCAGATGTTGCGGATGATGCGGAACATCCAGCTGTCCAGGCGCGTCCCGGGCTCCCACTGGTGGTAGCGTTCCAGCGCCCGCAAGCAGGCGGTCTGCACGACGTCATCTCCTTCCTGAACCGAGCCGGTGAGGCCCGCAGCGAAACGGCGCAGCCGCGGCAGCAGGGTGACGATGTCGCGACCCATCTGCGCGCGTTCCACCGCCTGGTCGAAGCCGGCGACGCCCGTCTCCCGCTTCTCGCTCATGCAACGAACCGCATACCGGTTTATTCCGCCGCTTCCGTTCGTGTCGGCCGGGCCGTCTATCGCACCGGGAGCCCGGGGCTGCGCCACGGGATCGTTGTGCGCGACGACCCGCACCAGCGGACTATTTTCTGATTTCCGCAACAAGGGGTAAAGGCCGTTATCCCGCACTTATGACGAATTGGAGCAGCTTTCCGCCGCGGGGCGGATGCGCGACGGCCGGCCGGGTGGCTGGCCCGGCCGGCCGGACGCCGGATGGTCGGTTGAAACCCGGCCGGTCGCTCAGTTGGCGGGCGGCGGCGGGACCTGGTCGGTGCCGTTGTCATCGTTGGCGTCGTGGCCGGCCGGGTCCACGCCGTTGTCGTCATTGGCGTCGTGGCCGGCTTGATCCATGCCGTTGTCGTCGTTGGCGTCGTGACCCGCCGGATCGTCGTTGCCGTCGTTTCCGCCGGAGCCGGCATTGTCATGCGTCGACGCGTTCTGGTTGCCGTGACCCTGGTTGGCGCTGCCGCCGCCGCTGTTGCCGTCATGGCCGTTTTCATTGCCGCCATCGTGGCCGCCGGCATTGCCGCCATCATGCCCACCATCGCCGCCACCGTCGCCCTGTTCGGCATGCGCGAGATGGCCGAGCGGCAGCGCGGTCAAGGCCGCCCCGCCGGCCACCAGGCAGAGCGCGGTGAGGGTGGCGCGACCGATCGACGCTCCATTGTCTTTGAGGAAAATCATAGCGAGACTCCTTCGTCGTTCCCTGTTGCAGAACGGGCTCGGCCTCCCTGGCGTCGCTCCCACGACGACGCGCTGTGCCGCGGCCCGTGCCGTGAGAACGAGCGGTTGCAAAGGCTATTCCCCTATTTCCGTCGTCAGAATTGCGCCAGATTCGACGCGGTCTTCAGCATCGCGGCCTCCAAGAACGTCGATGACGGCACGATGAAATCGCGGCGCGCGGCATGTCGCCGTTGATCTGCGTCAACATCTTCGGTGTCTCGCACGACTAGCGTATCGGGGTTGCAATGCCTTGCGCTCGAGAGAGGAGTGACGCATGCCTTCGCCGGATATCGTCAAGTGGTTCAAGGAGATCGGCATCGCGGACGTGCCGCAGGTCGGCGGCAAGAACGCGTCCCTGGGCGAGCTCTACACCGCGCTCACAGCGGAAGGCATTCGGGTGCCCAATGGATTCGCGCTGACCGCCGACGCCTATCGCACTGCGCTCGATGAGGCCGGTGCTTTCGCGAAATTGCATGCGCTGCTCGACGGCTTCGGTCACGAGGATGTGAAGCTGCTGGCGAAGCGCGCACGCGAGGCGCGGGCGCTGGTCTATGCCGCGACCGGCGGCGAGGACCTCAGGCGGCAGATCATCGCGGCCTATAGGAAGCTCGAGCAGGAATACGGCAAGGGCGTCGCGGTCGCGGTCCGCAGCTCGGCCACCGCCGAGGATCTGCCGGATGCGAGCTTCGCCGGCCAGCACGACAGCTTCCTCAACGTGCGCGGCGACAAGGACGTGGCCGAGGCCTGCCGCCGCTGCTTCGCCTCGATCTTCACCGACCGGGCCATCGCCTATCGCCTGGACAAGGGCTTCGACCACTTCAAGGTCGCGCTCTCGGTGGGCGTGATGAAGATGGTGAAGTCCGACAAGGCCTCAAGCGGCGTCATCTTCACCCTCGACACCGAGTCCGGCTTCCGCGACGTCGTCTTCATCACCGGCTCTTACGGGCTCGGCGAGAACATCGTGCAGGGCAAGGTCGACACCGACGAGTTCTATGTCCACAAGCCGACCTTCCGGGCCGGCAAGCGGGCGATCCTGCGCCGTTCGCTCGGCAGCAAGCAGCTCCGCCTCATCTACGCCAAGGGCCACGGCGCTGCCAGCACCAAGCAGACCGTGACGCCCCAGGGGCAGCGCGAGGTGTTCTGCATCAGCGACAAGGAAGCGCTCCTGCTCGCCGACTGCGCGATCAAGATCGAGGACCACTATTCCATGAAGGCCGGCCATCCGATGCCGATGGACATCGAATGGGCCAAGGACAGCATCGACGGCAAGCTCTACATCGTGCAGGCGCGGCCGGAGACGGTGGCGTCAAGGAAAGCCGCCGACGTATTCGAGACCTTCGAACTGAAGGGCACCGGCAAGAGCCTTATCGCCGGCCGCGCGGTCGGCGAGCGGATCGCCACCGGCAAGGTGCGGGTAGTGAAGAGCCAGAAGGACTTCGCCGCCTTCAAGCCCGGCGAGGTGCTGGTCGCGGAGACCACCACCCCGGACTGGGAGCCGGTGATGAAGACGGCGGCGGCGATCGTGACCAATCACGGCGGCCGCACCTGCCATGCCGCGATCATCGCCCGCGAGCTCGGCGTGCCCGCGGTGGTCGGCACCGAGAGTGGCACCCGGACGCTGAAGACCGGCCAAGTCGTCACCGTCTGCTGCGCCGAGGGCGATATCGGCCACGCCTACCAGGGCAAGATCGCCTTCGAGGTGCACCGCGTGCCGGCGACCTCGGTGCCGAAGACCAAGGCCCATATCATGGCCAACCTCGGCAACCCCGACCTCGCTTTTGCGACCGCCATGCTGCCCAATGCCGGCGTCGGCCTGGCGCGGCTGGAATTCATCATCAACGAGCATATCGGCGTCCATCCGATGGCGCTGCTGAAGCCCGCGATGGTGAAGTCCGCCAAGGAGCGCGCGGAGATCAAGCGCCTGACCCGCCACTACAAGAAGCCCGCCGACTTCTTCGTCGAGCGGCTCTCCGAGGGCGTCGCCACGATCTGCGCCGCCTTCGCCCCGCGGCCGGTGATCGTGCGGATGTCGGACTTCAAGACCAACGAATATGCGAGCCTCAAAGGCGGCGCCGCCTTCGAGGTCACGGAATCGAACCCGATGATCGGGTTCCGCGGCGCCTCGCGCTACGACCATCCGGCCTATGCCGCGGGCTTCGCCCTCGAATGCGCAGCCATGAAGCGGGTGCGGGAGGAGATGGGCCTCACCAATCTGAAGCTGATGATCCCGTTCTGCCGCCGGGTCGAGGAGGCGAAGAAGGTGATCGACGCCATGGCGCGCTACGGCCTCCACCGCGGCGACAGGGGACTCGAGATCTACGTGATGTGCGAGATCCCCAACAACGTGATCCAGATCGACGCCTTCGCCAAGCTGTTCGACGGCTTCTCGATCGGCTCCAACGACCTGACGCAGCTGACCCTCGGCGTCGATCGCGATTCCGAGATCGTCGCCTTCGACTTCGACGAGCGCGATCCCGGCATGCAGGAGATGTTCCGGCTGGCGATCCAGGGCGCGCATCGCAACCAGCGCCATGTCGGCATCTGCGGCGAGGCGCCGGCCAACTACCCCGAGGTCGCGGCGTTCCTGGCCGAGCAGGGCATCGACTCGATCAGCGTCAACCCGGCGAGCCTGCTGAAGACCATGCAGGTCGTAGCCGAGGCGGAGAAGCGGGTCGGCGCTAAAGCTGCCTGACGGTAGCCGCCACCGCCTTCCCCAGCGCCTGGTGCGCGGGCTGGTCGAAATGGATGCCGTCGACCTTGCTGCTGGCGATGAGCGCGCCCGCATCGAGGAAGGCGGCGCCGAAGCGTTTCGCGACCGCGGCGTAGTGGAGCGCGAAGGCCTGGGACTTCGCGGCGCCGCCGGCAAACATGTCGGCGAGGCAGCCGACCTCCAGGATCGGCGGCGGCGCGATCAGCAGCACCTTCGCGCTCTGGCCGAAGCGGCCGAGCACCGCCGCCACCGTCTCCACCAGGATGCCGGCGCCGGCGGCGATGTCGCTCGCAGGCATGCCGAAGCGGGCCTTGAGATCGTTGGTGCCGAGGGCGATGGTGATGACGTCGATCGGCCGGTGGCTTTCGAGGCAGGGCGCCAGATAGGTGAGGCCGTTCTTGTAGATCCCCTCGATCGGATCGTCGAGCACGGTGGTGCGGCCGGGCAGCCCCTCCTCCACCACATGCCAGTCGGCGCCGAGGATGCCGCGCATGACGCCGGCCCAGCGCTCGGTCGGGCCGAAGCGGCGGTCGTCGTCGAGATCCGACATC
>Ga0335080_10004412_pt1 | contig 14315 bp, 15 predicted proteins | sample Lox_Sample_34_FD_206720 | JGI IMG/M metagenome (GOLD analysis project Ga0335080, IMG submission 206720) | Soil microbial communities from Loxahatchee National Wildlife Refuge, Florida, United States - Lox_Sample_3.4 | ecosystem: Environmental > Terrestrial > Soil > Wetlands | place: USA... | reverse complement strand
CGGGGAGCATCACGGTACGCCTTGCGCCGCGCTCCTTGCAGAGTGCGGCAGCCTTTTCAACGGCAGCGGCAGCACCGGAGATCACGGTCTGACTGGGCGAATTCAGGTTGGCGGCGGCTACAACCAAGCCGGTATCCTGTGCGGCGGCATCGCAGGCTTCAACCACCTTCCCGGGATCGAGCGACAGGATCGCAGCCATCGCCCCCTGGCCGGCAGGTACAGCCTGCTGCATGGCGCGGCCGCGCGCTTTGACGGCGCGAACGGCGTCAGCAAACGAAAGCGTTCCAGCAGCGACGTGTGCCGACCACTCACCCAGCGAATGTCCGGCGGCAAGAGCCGGCTGGATCCCGCGCTCGGCCAGTACGCGAAGCGCGGCGACGCTCACAGTCATGATGGCCGGTTGTGTGTTTTCTGTCAGTCTGAGTTCCTCTTCAGGGCCCTCAAAGCAGAGCTTCGAAAGCGCAAATCCGCAGGCTTCATCGGCCTCGGCAAAAGTCTGTCTGGCAACAGGAAACCGCTCTGCAAGCTCGCGGCCCATGCCGATGGTTTGCGATCCCTGTCCCGGAAATAGAAATGCAATTTTCTTGTTCATTCCACTGAGGATTGTATCTCCTACGGCGCAGCCGTTTGTACTCACGTCTCGCCATGTGCAGACCCGAACCGGCGATTTGACAGGCCCGCGCATCACAGAGAGAGCAGCAATTGTGGATTGCCGATGGGAGCATATGCGCATGGCGGAGCAGAGTGACACTTACATCAGGCCAGGGCAGGCCCGCGATCTTTCACCCCTGGTTGAAGCCACACCGGATGATTTCGAAAACGATAGCGACGTGGAGCGAGTAGAGGTACTCGCAGCAGGGGCCGAAGACAGCCAGGATATCGACGGAGACGGCCTCGGAGAAAAGCTCGCTGAACTGGCTGCAACCACCGAGGAAGAGGTCGACGCGCTGCGTGTGAACCTGCTGCAGGATGACGAGCGGTCGACAACGGGCGACAGTTCAGGCCGTGTAGTTGACGACACGGCGGAGGAGCGGATGGCGCGATTTACTGAGGCCGGTCCTATGCAGGGCGGCATCGGCGCAGAGAGCGTCGAACCTGGTCGCGACGACATAAGCCGCACGCTCCGCCGCCATAATCCCAACACGACGATCGGCCATTCGGGTGCCGTGATCGAGGGCAACCTCGACGACCCGATGGATGAGACTATATCCGAGCGCAAAGTGGATGAGAGAACCGACGGGTGACCGGCATCTGCACATCAAATCCCGGGCGAAGCGACCGGCTTGCGGGCTAAGATGTATGCTCTCCGACTCTGGTACTCGACTTCCGGCGCGTAGGGTTCGCGCTCGGTCACGTCATCAATGACGAAGCCTGCATCCGCGAGCAACCGGCAAATTCGATCCGGCTGAAGGTGGTAGAACTCCATGCTGATTGGATTTCCCCAGAGCTCCTTCGGCCTGATCACCTCTTCCCCGACGTGAAAGGCGAGCAACAAGACCCCCGCCGGTTTTAAGACCCTGAACATCTCGCGACAGACCTGGGGCAGCGAGCCGGCGGGGATGTTCACGATGGCATAGAAGGCAGTGATTCCGGCCAGGGATGCGTCTTCGAGATCAAGCTCTAGCATGTTGCCTTCTCGAAAAGAAATGCCGGGGTTGAGCGACAATGCCAAGCCGACCATCCGCGGCGAGAGATCCAGACCAAACACGTCGGCCCCATGATCGTGCAGCAACCGGGCGACATGGCCGGGGCCACAGCCCATGTCGCAAATCGTGCCGCAGTCCTTCACGAGATCGGCAAAGCGAGCAAGGAGTTCGCGATCGAGGGGTTTCCCTTCGAGTTCACGAAACAGGTTCCGCGCGTATTCGTCCGCGACGCGATCATAGTCCGCGCGAATCTCTTCAGGATTGTTCTGGGGCATTGCTCTTCCCATTGGCAACGGGCCCCCGGGTTCAGTTCCAGCGCTTCTTATCGTCCTGGTCTTCGTCGATCTGGCGGCCACTGCCGTCGAATCGCACGGTACGGCCCTGCGATTTCATATAGACCTCAAACTTCTTGGCAGCACGCCTGCGCTTCCAGCGGTAGAAGTTATTGCGCAATCCGTACCACCGTTCGCTGAGCAGGAAGGAAACACCGCGCCGCGAAGCCACGCGCGTGAAGAGCCAGCCTCCCAACGCTCCACCTAGCTGCGCAAAGGCGTACATTCGCGAACTGGTAAAAAAGTAAGCAACTGCGACGAGTCCATAGACGATCGCGATGTAGCGGGCCTTGATGCTGATCGGAAGTGGAAAAAGCATGAACTCGGTGTCGCCGTAGAGCACTCCGATAACGACCAGCATCCCGAAGACGCCGCCAAAAGAACCGTAAAGTGGAATCTCGGGGAGCGAGTAGCCGAAGATAAAGCTGCCCGAATAAATCAGAATGCCGGCCAGGGCCGTGAACAGAGCGGATGTTCCATACAGTCCGAGAATCCAGTCGCTCGGATGGAAGTTCTCCAGAAAGCCGGCCAGGAACCAGAGCGAGAGGAGCGCGAACAGGGTTGAGGTGATGCCCAGCTGTACAAAACTGTAGGTGACCGGCTGCCAAATAAACCCACGCAAGAACAACTGTGGCCACAGGCCGCCATGCACAACAAGCCACTGGTATAGTTCAAGGCTCGAGGACTGCAGGACGATCAGAATGAAAAAGCATACGAGATTGGCGAGCACCAGCAGCCGGGTGGCGCCTCGAAAGCTCGGAAACGAAAGTTGAGTGCCGCCGATCCGTGCCATGGTAAGGAACAGGTTAAATGGAATGGCGCAATCGTGTCATTGTGCCGGGCCGGATTGCTTCAGTTGCCCGGTTTTAACTCGTTACGGTACAACAACCAGTCCGCGATGCCCTTTCGCGTCGACTGCGCGAACACCGAAGATCACGTTGTCTTTCGAGACTGGCAGCGTTACGGATAGCAGCCCATCTTGAGGTGCCGGTGGAACTTCCTTCACGAATTGCCATTCCAGAGCCGTCGTTTCCCGCCATAGCACGTCATAGTGCGCAACGCCGCCGCCCGCTGGAGGATCCCACGTAAGTGTCGTGTCGTTCTCCGTCCTCTTGTTTTCAATCACTACCTTCTGCGGGTCGCCAGGCGCAAATGCCAGCGTGGCCAACGCCGCGGCGTTCAAACGTGCAACATGGGCCACGTAGTTAAAATCGACAAACTCCAGCAGATCTCCCTGCACCGGCTCACCCGAACCCGCTGCCGGCCGGACGATGTCCTTGTGCTGGTGGTTGTAGTCCTCACGCCACTCGGTGAAGCGGACAGCTGCAAATCCTTCACGGTTGAAGGAACTGTGATCGCCGCCCCGCAGGTAACGGTCCGGTCGATTCACCAGGAAGGCTGAAAAGCGCAGTTCCGGCGCCGTGCCGGAGAAATACGCTCGCGCTGTATCCTTGACAGCTCGGGCCAACTCCCGGCTGGGTGAATCGTTCTCCTTGCCCAGGGCCCGGATCCGTCGTATCTCCTCCGGGCTGGCCGCGTCCGGAATCCCCTCAGAGAACACCCGCACGCGATCTTTCAGTTGCAGCGTGTCTCTCGGCGTGGTGTTTCCACCAACAATGTCGTTATTGAGGACGGCTTCCAGATCCCAGCCTTCCGATTTGGCCAGCTTTGCAAGATGTCCTGAACCCACCAGCCCCTGCTCCTCGCCCGCCACAGCCACAAAAACAACCGTGGATGGGAACTTGAGTTTGCTCAGGGCACGCGCGCACTCCAAGGAGACAGCCACCCCGGAAGCATCGTCATTTGCCCCGGGGGCCGCGCCCGAGGTATCCGCCCAATTGGAGAATACATTTGAGTTGATGGAGTCGTAGTGGCCCGTGACCAGGACCATGCGCTTGGCCTGGATTGGATCGGAACCGCGCATGACAGCGTAGATGTTTGAGAGCTTCGTCGGCCTGGGGATCCGCCGCGCCCAAGGCCCGGAACTCGCGTCGGCAGGATCGACGGTGAAGATATCGCGCTTGACCTCGAGGCAGCCGCCACACTCGCGAGAGATCGCCTCAAACTGATCTGCGATCCAGTCCGCCGCTGCATTGACGCCCTGGCCGGGAGGCAGATCGGTTTGCATGCTTGTCAAGGTGTTGCGAGTACCGAAACCAACCAGCGTTTCAATCGTCTGTTTGATCTGGCTGGGTTTGATTGACAAAAGAGCCTTGCCGATTGCCGGATCGGCGGGAGCCCGCGCTATGGGGGTGGCTTTACGCTGATAGTCCGGCTGTGCGGTTGCAACTGTCCACGAAAGTGCCAGCCCGCAAAGCAGGGGCAGTCGAGGAATCTTCATCTTTAGTCACCGGTGTGCGTCTATCCCTTTGGGAAAGGGTACCTGGCTACTTGACCTTTGGAACGGTTTGCCTAAAACTAGCCGAAGTTCGTACCCTAGGGATACCGTCATCCTACATCACGAATGCCTGGAGAGAGGAGGCTGCCATGACAAGCTGCCCAGAATGCGAAAGCGATCTTGATATCGACGTTGACGAAGTCGAAGAAGGCGACGTGGTCGCCTGTAACGAATGTGGAACCGAGTATGAAATAGTCGGCGTGGAACCACTCGAGCTCTCGAAGGTGGAAGAGGGTTTTGACGAAGACGAAGAAGACTATGTGAATGAAGAAGAGGAGGAAGAGTGAAAGCGAACCCGGCGCGATTCGCGGCATTGGCGATTTTCATAGGTCTTACGCTGGGAATTATCCCGGCCTCCGCCCCAGCTGCTCACGCGCAGAATCTGGGTCAGCGAAGTGTTGGGGGACTCGTTGTTGATGACAGCTCCGCACCCGTGCAGGGCGCCACCGTCTTCCTGAAGAATACCAAAACCAAGTCGATCCGCAGCTACACTTCTTCCAGCAATGGGCGCTTTCGTTTCGCGCAGGTCAGTATGACCGATGACTTCGATCTCTGGGCCGAAAAGAACGGCAAAAAGAGCGTAATGAAAACCGTCAGCTCATGGGACGCACGGAAGGAATTCGAAACGGAACTGAAAATCAAGTAGGCCGCAGCGTGCCCTGCCTGCTCTATCTCGGATCATTGCGACAGTCCAACTCTACCTGCTCGACAGGACAAACTGGTTCCCATCGGGATCTTTGAAGATTGCGGCCGTGCCCCACGATTCGGTGGCCGGATCTTTGGTGAAGACCACACCCTTCTTCTTCAGCGCATCTGCTGTCGCAAATACATCATCGCACCAGAACGAGATCGACTGAAACTCGCCGATTCGACTCTCGTGGCCTTGCGGCGTGAAGAGCGCAATCCCCGTGTCTGCCCCCGGAACCTTCAGCTCGATCCATCGTTGTTGCGGCGTGAGCGGCTGGTCCGTGATTACTTTCATGCCGACGGCCTCGGTGTAAAACTTCAACGCAACGTCCTGGTCCCGCACTGGAACGCCCACAAACTTGATCCCTCGTATCATTTCGACCTCTCAGGAATGGAGGATAGCTTGGACGTTCTCCGCCATCAATGAGGTATTCGTTGCTGTAGTATTGATCGGTATAGCCATGCCGGAGCTCGACGATTACATCACGGACGTCCTGATGCGTGACCTGGTGGGTCACGATCGCAAGCCGGCCGGCTTTCTCGTATATCTTTGGCTCGCGGCAGAACAGGCACGTACAAAATCCGATGTGCGCTTCAGCTATCAGCAGATAGCCGAGTCGGTCGGAATTTCGAAGAGCTCAGCACAGGCTGCCATTCGATGGCTGCTCAGGCGCAAACTCCTCTCGGTTGAAAAGGGGTCTGTCACGGCGACTCCCGTCTATACGGTTCGCGCTCCCTGGCGCGAAGTGAGGCATCACTCTGCTAAGAGCCGCTGACGTGCCGCGGCGAGTCTAGCTGTCGAGTTTCTTCGTCACGAGTTCGTTCAGCAGAGCCGGGTTTGCCTGACCCTTCGAAGCCTTCATCACCTGGCCTACAAAGAACCCAGCCAGTGTTTTCTTGCCTGCCCGATACTGCTCCACCTGCTTGGGACTCGCGGCGATCACAGCGTCGATCAGCGCCTCGAGAGCCGAGGCATCCGTGATCTGCTGTGGTTTCTCGCGCTCGTAAACTTGAGGGAAGTCCTCGCCTCTCTCGAAAGAGATATCGAACAGCCCCTTCAGCTGCTTCGAGCTGATCTTGCCCGCGTCAAGCAGATCGGCGGCCATCACGAGACCTTTCATCGAAACCGGCGATTGTTCCTGTTCCAGCCCAAGGGTCTTCAGACGGCCACCAAGCTCGTTCAACAAAAGGTTGGCTACTCCGCGCGGGCTCTTCGCTGTCTTTGCCGCGGCCTCAAATCGGTCAGCGAATTCACGCGAGGCCGTAAGCGTGTGCGCATCTTTTTCGTTCACGCCGTATTCAGCAATCAAGCGTTCGCGCCGCGCCTCAGGCAGCTCAGGGAGCTGCTCGCTCTTCCTCGTTATAAATTCTGGAGTTAGAACCAGAGGCGGAAGATCTGGTTCGGGGAAATACCGGTAATCGTGCGCCTGCTCCTTCGAGCGCATGGAATAGGTGCGGCCCTCATTGGCGTTCCACAGGCGCGTCTCCTGCATCACGCGGCCGCCCTCTTCGACCACCTCGATCTGTCGCTCGATCTCGTATTCCAGTGCCTGGCGGATAAAGCGGAAGCTGTTCACGTTCTTCACTTCGGCCTTGGTTCCAAAGCGCGCAGCCCCCTTGAGCCTGACACTGACATTCGCGTCACAGCGGAGCGAACCCTCTTCCATATTGCAATCGGAAACGCGGGTATAAAGCAGGATCTCTTTGAGACGCGTAAGGTATTCGAAGGCTTCATCGGGTGTGCGAATATCCGGCTCGCTGACGATCTCGATCAGCGGCGTACCGCAGCGGTTCAAGTCGAGCGAGGTTCGAGTTGCTGAGTCTGCCAGCCCGTCGTGGATGCTCTTGCCCGCATCCTCCTCCATGTGCACGCGCGTGATGCCAATCTTCTTCTTGCCCCCATCTGTGGTTGGCACCTCGATACAGCCATGCTCCGCAAGAGGTTTATCGAACTGCGAGATCTGGTAGCCCTTGGGAAGGTCGGGATAGAAGTAGTTCTTGCGAGCGAAGATGGACCGCTCCCGCACCTCACAGTTCAGCGCCAGTGAGGCGAGCACGGCGAACTCTACAGCCTTCGCGTTCAGCACCGGCAGCGAGCCGGGCAAGCCGAGGCAAACTGGACAGATATTCGTATTGGGGTCGGAGCCGAACTTGTTGGAGCAGCCGCAAAAGACTTTGCTCGCTGTGAGAAGCTGCACGTGTACTTCGAGGCCAATCACCGGCTCGTACTTGGCGAGAACGTCAGGAGATAAAGCTGTTGCGGCCATGTCTAGATCTTATCGCGAACCAGGAAGCGGTCTCGAGGACGCTCCGTCACTGAAGCGCTTTCAAAAGTTGGTTGTATGCCGGCTTTTTCGCATAGTTCGAGTCAAACGGTAATGCCCATCCATAGCCTGCGAAGTTGTACGGAATCCATGAATATTTATCGGTGAATCCCCATGTCTGAAACGCCGTGCATGAGGCTTGGCCGAGACAGACCGTCATCAGGTCCTGATAGGATTGCGCCTGCGCACTCAGGCTGGCGGCGGTATTGTCGGGCAGGCGCACATCGATCTCCGTAAAGTGCACTTCAAGACCCAGCGCGCCAAGCCGGTGAAGGTTCTGCGTTAGTGAGTCGAGCGTTGCCTTCGTATCAAAACTGGGATCAATGTGCAGCTGGAAGCCGATTCCGGTCAGCGGCACCCCACGAGCCACAAAGTCCTGGGCCATCGCATACACGGCATCGGATTTCGCGTTCATCGTCTCCGCGCCGTACTCGTTTACGAATAGTTTGGCTGCCGCGTCGGCGGCATGCGCCCAGCGCAGCGCTTGTTCTATGGTCTTCGTGCCTTGTCCGGCAAAGCCGATTCCTGGCGAATCGTACCAGACCGTGCTGCGCAGGGAACCATCGTCGTTAAATGGCTCGTTCACCACATCCCACGCGAAAACCCGGCCCTTGTAATGGCCGACCACATTGGCAATATGGTTGGCAAGCGCCTGGCTCAATGTCGCTGGAGTCCAGGGAACGGCCGGAGAGGTAATCCAGTCAGGAAGTTGGCTGTCCCAGACCAGGGTATGGCCCCGCAGCTTCATCGAGTTGGCTTGCGCGAAATCCGCCAGTGCATCCGCATCTGTGTAGTTGTAAATGGTTGCGGCCGGGTGAATGGGGCCAAACTTCATTTCGTTTTCTGGCTCGACCATGGAGTATTCAGTCGAAAGTGTAGAAGTGTATTGAGTTTCGGAGAGGTGGTCTGATTCCGCTGCGGCTCCAATCAGCAGATTGTGCGTTTGCGCAGCTCCCTGCAAGGTCTGTGAGGGTGTGGTGGTCCGGGTGGGACTGATGGAACCTCCTCCTCCACAACCGGCGCCCGCTGTCAACAGCATAAGCAGGCTTGATGCAGCGAATATCAGCCTGAAGGCTGTCCTGAGTGGAATTCTCGGGATCAAACGACACGCGAAAGAAAACTCGACGATCTGCATGAAACTTCCTCTAGCAGAATCCCAAAAACCTTTATTCCGCGGGATCCTCTGCCATAAACGCCGAGCAGCATGGTTTTTCCGTTGCATGCAAGTTCATCAACTCAGCGCGAATCCCGTCCGGGTCATACATGTTGAACTGGCCCTTTCCATCCTTGCCGATCTTTGGCGCCGAGTCGTGCTTGCAATCCAGGCGGTTTCCAGCCTGCAGCACTTTGAACGCCTCTTCTACAGACTTTTGACCAATCGCAAAGTGATCAAGCACTCCGAGTTGCTGCTGCGAAATGTTGGCCGGAATCCCCGAGCCAGATGGCCCGCTCGTCAGCATGTACTCGAGCCAGTCGTGACCATCAGGAACCTGCTGGCTTACCCAGTCGATCTTGTTGTCCTGCATGCCGCCGTACCAGTACGGTCTGAAGCCGAGCAGTTCGCGATAGAACTTGTCCTCAGCTTCGCGGCTGTGCACAAGAAAGCCGACGTGAATAATGTGATGGCCGATGGCATTCGGATCATCCGGCGTTTTGGCACTCGCGGGCGGCTGCACAAATTGAATGCGGTTGTCCTCTGGATCGAGCACCTCAAACCACTGGCTCCCATCCTTCCCCTTCGTCACTGCAGCCGGCGTCTTCCATCCCTTCGCAGCGAGGTACTTGCGTACACCATCCGCATCGGCGGTGCTAAATGCGGCATGATCCATCCGATTGACGCCGGCGTTCGGCGGCAGCGGAAGCACTTCGATGTACTGCGTCGCGCTGAATGCGTACTTGACGCCTGCCGGATTTTCCGGGTCGGCCCCTTTTGCTGCTCCGAGAATCTCGCGGTAGTAGTGATCCGTAGCCGCCGCATCGGAGGTATACACGGCAAGGTGGGAAATTCCGGTGATCTTCGGACGTTCCTGCGCGGTTAGACCTGCGACAGCAACACTCACTGCGACCAAACAGACTGCGACGAGAAACTTTGAATGCATGAGGCACCTCGAAACTGATAGCGGCATCACGATAAATCGATTTGGCTGGTTCTGTAAACCGGCTTCCTAATCACAGCGACAACGATGGGATCGCCCGTACAATGCCCGTGAGTCTCGGTGCCGGTTGCCTTCGATCCGGCGGGGACCGGGAGAAATACGATGGCGCGGTGCGTTTGCCCGTGGTGGCTCGGATACTTCCTGGCGAGTCCTATCCGTAGATGGCTTGAGATCCGGGACCCACAGATGTTTCTCAGTTCCTACGTCAGGCCCGGCATGACAGTCTTCGAGCCTGGGCCCGGGATGGGTTTCTTCACCCTGCCGATGGCGACCCTCGTGGGTTCTTCAGGTCGCGTTATCGTTGCGGAAATTCAGGAGCAGATGCTCAAGGTGCTTCGCCGGCGCGCCGACAAGGCAGGTGTGCTGGCCCAGATCGAGACCCGTCTCGTCGGGCGGGCATCGATGGGCGTAAATGACCTGGAAGGGAAAGTCGATTTCGTTCTGGCCTGGGCCATCGTGCATGAATTTCCATCTGCGGACAACTTCTTCGCTGAGGCAGCCGCAACCCTGAAGCCTCGCGGGCAGCTTCTCTTCGGCGAACCCTCCGGTCACGTCGACGAGGCGCATTTTGCAAAGGAAATCGGCAGTGCGCGCCTTGCGGGCTTGACCGAAATCCGACGATTCTCCGAGCGCCGAAGTTGTGTAGCGTTGCTCGCGAAGCAGACCTAAGTTGCTCCTGAGCCGACTGAGGCAATTGCACCCATTACAATGCGCACATGCACTCTCCAATCTTCCCCAGGCGTTTTGCCTTGACCTGCCTCTCTGTTTCCCTGAGCCTGCCTCTGTCCGCCCAGAGCTCGCTGGCCACCGTGTCTGCCGCTGACCGAAGCGAGGCGCGCGATATTTTCAAACAGTTGATCGAAATCAACACGACGGACACCCCGAAGGGCAGTGTGACTGCGGCGGCGAAGGCCATGCAGAAACGGTTCCTTGACGCGGGGCTTGCTCCAGACGACATGCAGCTGCTGGGTCCCGATCCGAACAAGATGAATCTCATCGTGCGCATCCGCGCAGCGCAGCCTGCGTCAGAAAAGCCGGTGCTGTTTCTTGGCCATCTGGATGTGGTGGAGGCCCTGCCCGGCGACTGGCATACCAATCCATTCGAGTTTGTGGAGAAGGACGGTTACTACTACGGCCGTGGAACGCAGGACATGAAAGAATCCGACGCTGCGCTTGTCTGGACATTTCTTCGCCTCCATCGCGACGGTTATAAGCCGAAGCGCGATCTCATCCTTGCCCTCACGGCCGATGAAGAAGGCGGCAAGTTCAACGGACCCCAGTGGCTCGTAAAGAATCACCGGGACCTTGTCGATGCGGCATTTGTGATCAACATGGATGCAGGTGGCGTCGAACTCGATCACGGCCGCGCGGTCGTGGCCGACGTTGAAGCTACCGAAAAGGTCTATGCCGATTACGAAGTAACGGCCCTCAACCCCGGCGGACACAGCTCACGCCCACGCCCCGATAACGCCATCTACGAACTGACCACCGCGCTCAACAAGCTCGCGGCCTATTCCTTCCCCTTCGAACTCAATGACGTAACGCGCACTTACTTCCAGAACCTTGCCAAGCAGGAGACGGGCCAGACCGCGCAGGACATCCGGGCGATTCTCGCCACGCCCTCCGACCCGGACGCGGCTGCGCGGCTGAGCAAGGAGCCCGACTTCAACTCCAACTTCCGCACCACCTGTGTGGCGACGATGTTGAAGGCCGGGCACGCGCGCAACGCTCTTCCGCAAACCGCCCAGGCCAACGTGAACTGTCGCATCTTCCCCGGCCACTCGCCCGAAGAAATCCGCCAGAAGCTCATTACTCTCTTCGGCGATCCAAAGCTCGATGTGAAATATGTATCGGATGCTGGCCAGGTATCTGACACCGCTCCGGATCGCAAGGCCATTGTGCCGCCTCCTCCGATCAAGGAGGTCTTCGACCCGCTCACGCGCATCACGGATAAGATCTGGCCCGGCGTGCCCGTCACACCGGTGATGGAGAACGGCGCCAGCGACTCCATCTACTTCGCGCAGGCGGGCATTCCCAGCTACGGATACTCGGCCATCGCTCTCGAGCGCGACGACGATCGCGCCCACGGTCAGGATGAGCGTCTCCCGGTCGATTCGTACTGGAAGTCGTTGGACTTCTTCTACGCTTTCTCCAAGGCCATCGGCGACGAATGATCCGTCACCTCCCCAGCCCGGCACGAGAGCTGCCGATAGAAGTATGATGAAAACCCGAAGGGCATTTTCATCTGAAGAGGTGCATTCGTAGTGCCGGGCAAGATTGAACTGATGATGGGGCCAATGCGCAGCAACAAAACAGCCGAACTGCTGCGCCGGGCGGAGATGCGCCGCCACTACGCTAAACAGTACGTGTTGGTGCTCAAGCCGAGTGATGACACCAAGGGCGGCCCCGGCCTCGTCGAAAGCCGAAACCCCAATGGCCACGCCCGCATGCAGGCGCTCGAATTCAGCTCCTCTGATCCCTGGCCGGTTCTCGAGAAGATCGCCGAAATCGAGCAGGAAATTGGCAAGCGCGTCGAATGTATCGCGATCGATGAAGGCCAGTTCGTCAGCGATCTCTTTCAGTTCACCAAGAATCTGCTCGACGCCAACCACGATGTTCTTGTCGCGGGTCTCGATCTCGACTTTCGCGCCATGCCTTTCGGAGAGATGCTCAACCTGAGTTGGCTTGTGAACGCATACGGCGGAAGCATCACAGAGTGCATGGCCTATTGCACCTGCGGAGCCCGCGCGCTCTATTCGCAACGCCTGATTGAAGGCAAGCCCGCGGCTTTTGACAGCCCCATCAAGGTGCCTGGCGACGCCTACGAACCACGTTGCGCAGAGCACTTCGTCCTTCCCGGGCGTCCGCACTGACGTGTAATCTTGTTCCGCCCTTAAAGGAGCCGACGACGAGGTGAGCGCTTCCCCGATGACTCCGCTCTACCGGAAAATTGCATGGCGGCTCGTTCCATTCCTCGTGCTCCTCTACATGGTCGCGTTTCTCGATCGCGTCAATATCAGCTTTGCCGCGCTCACCATGAACCGCGATCTCGGCATCAGCGAGAGCGCCTACGGATTCGCAGCCGGCGTTTTCTTCCTCAGCTACTGCCTCTTTGAGGTTCCCGCCAACCTGGTCCTCACCCGCATAGGAGCGCGCCGCTGGCTCTCCATTCTAATGATCGTCTGGGGATTGGTTTCGATGGGAACCGCTTTCGTGCACAGCCAGTCAGGCTACATCACTGTCCGATTTCTGCTCGGCATTGCCGAGTCCGGCTTTTATCCCGGGGTCATCTACTACTTCACTTTCTGGATGCCGCGTAGTTTGCGCACGCGAATCCTGGCGCTCTTTTTGCTCGCTGTTCCGCTCTGCAACACCATGGGCTCACCGATATCGGCACACATTCTGCTGCTCGACAACCTCGGTGGATTCCGCGGCTGGCAGTGGCTCTTCCTGATCGAGGGCTTGCCGGCCGTTCTGCTCGGCTCTGTTGCGTGGTTTGTCCTGGCTGACGGCCCTTGGTCTGCCGCGTGGCTCACCGATGCGGAAAGAGGCCAAGTCATGAGCGATCTGCAAGTCGAAGACGGGGTCCGGCAGGAGGCAGGAAGCCAGGCCGCTCATGTTGTCCGCGATTGCGTCATTTACTTCCTGTGGAGTGGGGGCAATTACGGCCTGACCTTCTGGTTGCCGAAGATCCTCACCTCGGTAGGCGCGTCCAACCTCTCTACCGGCTGGTGGGCGGCGATGACCTTCGGCTTCGCCATGCTGGCGATGCTGTGGGCCAGCCGGCGGCGCGGCTTCCGTGCTCTGCCATTCCTCTTTTTGGCCGCTGCTGCGGGTTTCATCCTCGCCGGGCTCGCTCACTCCGTTCTCATCGCGGTTGCTGGATTCAGCTTTGCCGCGATGGGTATTCTCGCCTCGCTGCCGATGTTCTGGAGCCTGGCCGCAAGCCGTTTGACCGGAAAGGCCGCCGGCGCCGCCATCGCCCTCGTCAATTCGGTCGGTGCTGTTGGCGCGTTTGCCGGCCCCTCGTCAATGGGCTGGCTGCACGACCTCACTCACCACTACTCGGCCGGGCTCTGGGCCATTGCCGCTGGATTGGTAGTCGGCGCATTGCTCGTCTATAGCGAGACTCGCACGATGGTTTCTGCCTCGGTGAAACTGGAAGTTGTTACCCCAGATTGATCCCCAGATATAAAAGCACCATGCTGGTTGTGTCGACAACTCCGTGCACAAGAATCGGCAACCAGAGATTGCGTCCCGAGACAATGTACATCGCCATGAAGAGCGCTCCCGCTGCCACGTTGTCGAGCACGCCGGTTGGTCCCTGATTCCAGTGCACAATTCCGAAAAGAACGCTGACCACGAGAAATGAAGCGGCTACACCCACCCGCCCGCTTCCCCACAAATCCGTCATCCGATTGAAGAGATACCCTCGAAACGTCATCTCTTCGACCAAGGCAGCGACCAGCCAGACAAGAGCCAGGTATGCGAGCAGTCCGCCCAGATTTCCGTGGATCGTGTTGCTCATCCCTTCAACGTGAATGGCGTCTCCTGTGACGCGATGCAAGAATGGCGTGAGCGCGAGGACGTCGAAGGCATCGTAGACCACACCGATTCCGATCCCAGCCAACACCGTTGTCCACCATCTCTTCGGAACTCTAAAGCCGACACTCCGCCATCCCTGCCCTCCTAGCCACAGGGAGAACCAGCCCATAAGAAAAATGACGAGCGTTGGATTGTGGAGGACGCCCTTGAGTCTGAGAAGGACGCAG
>Ga0335080_10004407_pt1 | contig 14324 bp, 12 predicted proteins | sample Lox_Sample_34_FD_206720 | JGI IMG/M metagenome (GOLD analysis project Ga0335080, IMG submission 206720) | Soil microbial communities from Loxahatchee National Wildlife Refuge, Florida, United States - Lox_Sample_3.4 | ecosystem: Environmental > Terrestrial > Soil > Wetlands | place: USA... | reverse complement strand
CGAGAGTGGAAGCGGCGACGAAGCCTGATGCGCCGCTCACGAATTGACGGCGAGAGATTTTGGAACCAGAGGTCATTGAATGCTCACAGAGAAACGAATTCGGCACCGTCATCCATGATAAGTGTCGAACGGTTAAGAGAAATCAGAGAGTCTTTTCAAGCATCACGAATTCAAGGTCGTCACGAAGAGGTTTACCAAAGCGGTTGTCGCCATACGGAAACGGCTCCGTCTTTCCAGTTCGCGCATAGCCGCGCCGCTCGTACCACGCGATCAGAGTATCGCGGACATTGAGGACACCAAGGCAGATCGAGCATGCTCCGCGAGATCTTGCGAAGTCCTCCGCGGCGGCCAGGAACGTACGGCCGAGCTGGCGGTTCTGCAAAGCCGGACGGACGGTGAGCATACCGAGGTACCAGGGACCATGCTCTGCAGGCACAAGAAGAACCGTGCCCAGAATTGAACGGTCCTCCGAATCACGATGAACCAGCAAATGTGCGCCGGGCGCAGATGCTTCCTCGCGAAGGAGGGAATCATCGGTGCGCGTGCCTTCGAGAATTCCAGATTCGAGGTTCCAGCTTCTGACGGCATCGTCGACGCCGCGATAGGCGGCGTTCACGAGCTTGATGATTTCCGGATAATCGGCTTCGGTTGCGTACTCGAGCAGCATGAAATCTATTCTGCCTCGCGCGGTACCTGTTCGAGGAGGCGTTTCCATGTTTTCTGATTGCGGCGAAAACCTTTCTTCAAATCTTCCAAGGTTCGCTCGAAGTCAGCATTGGTGCGCAGATTGTTCCAAGCAGGATTTTTGGAAAACCATGGGTAATTTTCGTTGCCGAGATAGATGGCGCGGCGGAGCCAGTGAAGCGCTTCGCTGGAGTCGCCTTCAACAGCAAAGTAGGTAGCGAGACGGTAAGCCATTTCGCTATCGGCCTCGGCGGCTGCGAGGGTCTCATCTTTCAGGAGCGCTGCGGCGCGCGCGCGTTCGCCCGCCTGCACGTAGCACATGGCGAGGGTGGGAACAGCGATGCGCAGGGATGCATCGTCTTGAATGACACCCTCGAGAATCTCGATGGCCTCGGGAAGATTGCCCATGCGCATTTGCTGGTAGCCGAAGGAGGTGCGGAGGAGGGGGTGGCGGGGTTCGAGTGCAAGGCCCTTTTCCAACTCGTCTCCGGCAAGCTCGATCTGGTTCTGATAGTGGTAGACGCGCGCGCGATGGTTATAGAGGATTGCCGCGTTGGCTGGGTTCAGTTTGAGAGCACGGTTGAACTGGACAAGCGCTTCGTTGTACATGCCGTCGCCGCGTAATGCAATTCCGGCGACCATGTGGACGTTCCAGTCGTTGGCTGCCCCGGCGAGCAGGTTGGCGATGCCATGGCGCGCTGATTCCTTTTCGCCACGGGAGAGCAGCATGTAGATGCGGTAGAGATTCGCCTCGGTAGCGGCGGGGTCCAGACGGAGGGCTTCGTCGAAGGCACGGCGAGAGCGCATCACGTGGATCTGACCGGCGAAGCCGTGGCGCACGTACTGGAGTTCGGCAATGCCAAGTCCGCTCCAGCCGGCGGCGAACTCGGGGTCCTTCTGCGTAACGCTTGTGAAGAGGGAGTGAGCGCGGTCGAGGTCGGACTTGGAACCAGTGCGCACCATGAAGGAGCTGAGTAGCGCACGAGCCTGAAGGTATTCCTCGCTAACCGGGCCGGGCAGCGAGCCGTTGCGAACGGGAAGGCGTAACGTATCGACCTGCTCGGCAGCGCCAAGGCCGTGCACTGCTGCGAAGACCTCGTTGGAGATTTCGGTTTGTACGGCGATCAGGTCCAGGGAGGAAACGCTGATCGATCCGCCCGAGCGAACGCTCTGTGAACCGACATCGAGCAACTGCCAGTTGAGATCGAAGCCGGTCTCGGAACGCAGGAAGTTTCCAGCCAATACGTAGGAGACGAGCAAGCGCTGGCCAACGGAGAGCGGGTCCATCTGGGCAATGGGCAGGGACATGAGAGTGCTCGACGGACGGACGACGAGTGCGGGGATGCGGGCAAGACGGGCAGCGATGGCGTCGGCAAGAGCGTAGCCGTAGAGAGGAGCAACTTCTGTCGCGCCGAGATTGGCGAAGGGCAGGACCACGATCGAGTTCTGGGTTGAACGATCGCCGTTAGACTCGCGGAAGCGCTCGGCGAGCATGGAGAGGAGTCCGGTTGTGCGCTTTTCGGCCTCGGCTTCGGTCGTGGGCAGATTTGCGGCGGCTTCTCCTGGAATGGCGCCAGTTTCGATTTGCTGGGCCTTCATGATGGTCTTGAGAGCTTCGCGCACTTCGGCGGCTGAGGCATAGCGCGATGCCGGATTCTTTTCGAGGCAAGCAGATATGACGCTCTGCAACTCAGTCGCGATGCCGGGAACGATTTCGCTGAGTTCGACCGGATCAGAAAACTGGATGGAACGAATGGTCTGAAAGTCTTCGGCGTCGGGACGAGAAAACGGGTGACGACCGCTGACAAGTTCGTAAAGAATAACGCCGAGCGCCCAGACGTCCGACTGAACGCTCGACTGGCCCGTTACGAACTGCTCGGGGGCCATGTATCGGATGGTGCCGCCGCGCGCGGTATAGGTGGCGGCGATGGATGCGTCCCTGGCCATCGCGGGCTTTGAGGGATCAAAGTTCGCCTCTTCAGGACGCAGGCGTCGGGCCAGACCGAAGTCGAGAATTTTTACGAGGCCGCCATCGGTGAGCATGACGTTCTGAGGTTTGAGGTCGCGATGGAAGATACCGAGCAAATGAGCGGCCTGAAGTCCGTCAGCGATCTGAATGCCGACGGATAGCAAGAGTTGGGGCGTTGCGGGACCGCGGCCAATGAGCTGATCGAGCGACTGGCCCGGAACGTACTGCATAACGATGTAGCCTTCGTCGCCTGCCTCACCAACCTCATAGATTCCGCAGACATTAGGGTGTTCGATGGCGGAGGCGAGGCGGGCCTCGCGCAGCACCGTAGTGCGCAACTGCTGTGCGGAGAGCAAACCGGTGCGCAGAATTTTGAGCACCACCGGACGCTGCAGCAGGGTGTCGTTGGCGAGGTACACCACGCCGCTGCCGCCAGCGCCGAGTCGGCGGATGATTTCGTAGTGCTCGATGGTCTTGCGTTTCATCGCTGTTTCCAGTGTAGAAGCGGGGTAATAAGGGAATTCTTATGAGCCTTGCCTGAAGCCCGCATTGAGAGACCGAATATCCGGACAAACGCCACACCCCTCCCCACCCCTTTGGCAGACGAAGCATTGTATTTTTCAGTAGTTTGCAGACGAATCATCGCCGTAAATATTTCCAAACAAAAGACTTAACATGTAAATTATTCCGAACAAATGACTTAAAACCGGCTGGTTCGATTCGATTTCCCTCAATGTCCGGTTCAAGCATAGCCACAAACGACAGAATTCACTGCAAGGTCGATGCTGTCCGCAAGTACCTGGATTGTCAGAAGATGATGCGTTGGAGCAAATCTGAGCGCTTGACATCTCTTTTGGACCAATTGAGGCCGCAGATAGAATCCAGTGCAATCATGCCAGCGCCGAGCTTTGTTTCTGCAGGCTGTTTTTCGAAGATGGAAGATCAATCACATTTGAAGGTTTGTTGCTCTCCCACCCTTGCTGCGCAAGGATGGGCATCCTGAGCGGAGCGTTGCGGGGGGTTGGAGTGAAACGCACTACGATTGCCATCGCGTTAGTCCTGCTGCTCGGGGTGCCCGCGGGCTGGATTGTTGCGATGCTGCTGACGCCAGTGCTTTGGAAGCTGGAGCCGGTTCTGCATATGGAGTTGGCGGGGCACTCCGGTCCGTCGGACTGGATTTTATACCTGGTCTGGCTGGTCGTGATTCCATTGCTCTTTGTGGTGTTCCGGTGGACGCTGCGGCCGCGTGGCATCGAGAAACCGATCACGCGCAACACTCGGAATTCTTGAGGCTCTATAGCGTTTTCGGAGGACTGACAACGGAAGCCCTTTGCACTCGCATCCTAAGGATTGGCGATTTCTCCGGGGCTTAGTTATTCAAATCGAGCAATCCATTCAACGACCGCCTGCGCGCGCATCGAAAGCCTGGCGCTGGGGAATCGCGTCTGCCGCACTGGGGCTCGTGGTTCTCGGCGTCGTGGTTCAGATCGTGTTGACGCACGCCGGCCCAATTCTGAAGGGGCGGGTAGTCGAGACGCTTCGTGCCCGGTTTCACAGCGAAGTGCAACTAGATAGCCTACAGGTAGGGATCGGCCGCGGCCTCGAAGTGAAAGGAAGCGGTTTGCGCATCTTTCCGCCGGCTGATCAGCGTTCAGAGGCGAACAACAAGCCGCTCATCGCGATCGAAGAATTCCATTTTCACGCTTCCCCGCTGGGACTGTTTTTCAAGCCGACCCATGTGCGCCTGGTAACTATTCGCGGTCTCGCGATCAATGTGCCTCCGGCGAGCCAGCGGCAGAAAGGGGCCGGACAGAAGCGCGTAGACAAGGTAAAGATCAAGCTGGATGAAATTATCTGCGATGACTCACAACTGGTGATCGGCACCGACAAACCGGACAAGGATGCGCGGGTGTTTCTGCTGAAACACATTGTTCTGAGAGACCTTGGGCCGAACACAGCGTGGCCCTTTGACGCGATTCTGACCAACCCGATTCCCAAGGGGCAGATTCATGCCACCGGGACATTCGGTCCGTGGGATGGGGAGAACCCGGGTGATTCTAAAGTCACCGGGAAATATCTCTTCGAGCACGCGGACATGAACACCATCAAGGGTATTGGCGGCGAGCTGAGGTCGACGGGCAATTTTGACGGTCAACTGAACCGCATCGGGGTGCGGGGCAAGGTGGACGTTCGGGATTTCTCGCTGGATACAGCGAATCACCCCATGCCGCTCTCGACGGAGTTCCAGGCAGTTGTGGACGGGACGAGCGGCGACACTTACCTCGAAAACATCCAGGCAAAACTTGGCAGTTCAGAATTTACCTGCCAGGGCGCGGTGATCGGCGTGAAAGGACAAGGACACAGGATCGATGTGAAGACGGATGTTCCTGATGGACAGATCGCAGATTTTCTGCGACTTGCGGTAAAGACGGAACCAACGCCGATGACGGGCCATTTGAATCTGCAGGCGAAGCTGCAAATTGCTCCCGGCACGGAGAGCGTAACCCAGAAGATGACGATGCAGGGTGAGTTCAGGTTGCGGCAGATCCATTTCACGAATCCCTCGATTGAGGACAAGGTCGATCTGATGAGCCTCAGAGCGCAAGGCAAGACAGATGAGCTGAAACCGGGCGCTCCGGATGTGACTTCGAGAATGACGGGGAAGTTCGCAATGGAGAAGGGCGACCTCGTGTTTTCGCGCCTCGATTACTCATTGCCGGGCGGGGAGGTGCGCCTGACCGGGCATTATGCGATGGACGGACGCCAATACGAGTTCGCAGGAAAAGTGAGAACCGAGGCAGAAGTTTCAGAGATGGTGGCATCGAAATGGAAGAGTGTCCTGCTGAAGCCGGTCGATCCTTTTTTCAGCAAGCATGGGTGGGGGACGGAGGTACCAATCAAAGTGACTTCTGACAGAGATGGCAAACCGAAGTTCGGTTTTCCACTCTGAGGTTAACGCATCTGCAAACGTAAAAGAATCAGGCTGCCGCTCAGGGATGCGGTTGAACTTATTCCTAGAATCGCCGGGCAAACATTGAAAAGATATATACCGATAATTCTTCAACAACCTCTGGTGTTGTCTCTCTGGCTATCGATGCTTACGGCTGCGGAGGCACAGATATCACGCCAGCCATCTTCGCGAGGCGAACAAACGCATCCTCTGCAATTTGACAACGGCGGAGAAACGGTTCCGAAGACCTTAATGGAGTACCAAGAGATCACCGCAACGGGCAGACTGAAGTGGTTCGCTCGTTCAACGGTGGGTGCAACAAGCCTTGTTGGAGGCCTCTTTTCCTCGGCACTTGGAACAGCGGTTGATGCTCCTTCAGAATATGGGCCTCATTGGGAGGGTTTCGGGAAGCGCTATGGAATGCGCCTGACCGGCATTTCGACCGGTAATGCGATTGAAGCTACGCTGGGAGCGGCGTGGGGCGAAGATCCGCGCTACTTTCAAACGATTCACCGTCCATTCGGAACGCGCGTTAAGAACATCGTGGATCTGACTTTTCGCGCCTACCGGCCCGACGGAGAGCGCCACCTTGCTTATGCGCGCTACACGGCCACGTTCGGCAACAATTTCATATCGAACAACTGGCGAGCTCAAAGCGAAGCCGATTGGCAACACGCGCTGGTGCGTACAGCGGAAGGCTTCGGAGCGCGCGCGCTGTCGAACACGTTTCGCGAGTTCATGCCACAGGTGATGAGGAAGATTCGCCACAAGCCGGATCCTTATCCATCCGATGTGCAGAGGCCTTGAATTGCCGTGGAGCGCTATCTGAATTCGCGGGAATCGGATCTCAGCGCAAACAGGCTACGTCTCAGTTGCCGTGGCCGCGGCGGGGTTCGTTCTCGTCGATGGGCGCGGGCGGTTCCTTCTCGAGCTTGTGCTGGCGGCGTTCGCCGAGAATGAACATGGTCAGCCCGAAAATCAGCAAGACGATGCCCCACCAGAGATTGGCATTGATGCCGAGACTCCTCGAGTAGAGCGCGGCGTCATGGTTCGTCTTGAGACCCCAGATGGTGAGGATGGCGCCCGTGATCGAAAACATCAGGCCCATGGGAGTGCGGAGATCGAGTTGCATTTGAGGTCCTCAAGGGCTGAAGCCCGGCAAACTTACTTTTTCTTCCGGCACGAGCGAAGTCGTGCCCTGATACAAACTCACTACGCGAAGAAGATGTTCAGCGCGACGGCGCCGATGAGTACTGCAACGGCGAGCGCTTCTGGGCGCTTCCACCAGGTGAGGTGCGAGGTTTCGGGCTTGGGCGTTAGCGAACGGACCAAGCCGACCAGTTCGGATTCCGGCTTGGGTTTGGTCAGCAGGCTGACGATGATGGTGATGATGAAGTTCGCCGAGAAGGCCCAGATGGCGCCCCAGAAGTTCTGGGCCATGTCGCTGGGGTAGTGGTGAATGACGCCTAGCCATCCGCCGTGGATGCCGGGGTGCGCCTCGATGGGTAGCGTGAGGCCGTGGTGCAACATTGCGGCGGCCGTTCCGGTGATGAGGCCGGTGAATGCGGCGTGGCCGGTGGTGCGCTTCCAGAACATGCCGAGGAGGAACGTTGCGAAGAGTGGCGCGTTCACGAAGCTGAAGACAAGCTGCAGCGTGTCCATGATGTTGTTGAAGCTGATGGCGGCGTATGCGGTGCAGATGGAGAGCAGAATTCCGCCGACAGTGGCCCAGCGTCCGACGGCGAGGTAGTGCCGGTCCGTTGCGCCCTTGTGGATGTAGGACTGATAGAGGTCGTAGGTGAAGACGGTGTTGAACGCGGTGACGTTGCCGGCCATGCCGCTCATGAAGCTGGCGAGCAGTGCGGTGAGTCCGAGGCCAAGGATGCCGGTTGGGAAGTAATGGAGCAGCATGTTGGGCGTGGCCATGTCGTAATCGAGCAGAGGCTTTCCGCTGGCATCGAGCATCGCCTGGCCGGTGACCGGGTTGATCTTCGCGGGAACGATTCCCCTGCCGTCGGCGACGTTCTGCGGGACCACGGTTGTGTCGTGAATGATGACGCCGTTCTGCTCGTGAACCGTGGTGACAGTGCGCGGCGTGGGCAGCGAGATGGCGATCAGGCCGGGCAGGATCACGAGGAACGGGAAGACCATCTTTGGAATCGCCGCGATGAGCGGGACGCGGCGTGCTGAATCCATGTTGTGCGATGCCATGGCCGTCTGGATCACGAGGAAGTCGGTGCACCAGTAGCCGGAGCCGAGCACGAATCCGAGACCCATGCCGAGACCGATGATCTCGATGCCCATGGGGTTGGTGCTGGGGTGCAACACGCCTTTCCACTCATGGAACATGCGGGGATCGACGGCGTAGACGGCGGTTTTCAGGCCGCTCCAGCCGCCGAGGTTTTTGAGACCGAGCAGCACGAGAGGGAGAAAGCCGGCGATGATGAGGAAGAATTGCAGGACTTCGTTGTAGATGGCGCTGGTGAGTCCGCCGAGGAAGATGTAGAGCAGAACGATGACGGCCGAGAGAATGATGGAAAAGGTGAAGATGCCTTCGGGCCTCCAGCCGAGCGCGCGAAAGAGTCCATCGAAAACGTGCAGGGCCTGGATGAGGCGGGCCATTGCGTACATGGAGATGCCGGAGCTGAAGACGGTCATCACGGCGAAGGAGCAGGCGTTGAGGGCGCGGGTTTTTTCGTCGAAGCGCAGGCGGAGGAACTCGGGAACGGAGCGGGCTTTTGAGCCGTAGTAGAAGGGCATCATGAAGATGCCGACGAAGATCATGGCGGGGATGGCGCCGATGCCGTAGAAGTGGCAGGTCTCAAGGCCGTACTTCGCGCCCGAGGCGCCCATGCCGATAACTTCCTGGGCGCCGAGATTCGCGCTGATAAAGGCAAGACCGCAGATCCAGGCAGGAAGCGCGCGACCTGCCTGGAAGAAATCCTTGCTGGTTTTCATGTAGCGCTTGAGGGCAAAGCCGATGCCCAGCACAAACACGAAATACAACAGCATGATCAGCCAATCGACAAAGGTCAGTTGCAAGGGAGGTCCTCACTTCGCCCGGGGCACACAGATCCGGCTCCTGCACATTCTGGCTGGTCCAGAATCAACGGCCTTGCGGACGTGGCACTGATAATACGCAAACCACTGTACTGAGAGGGAGTGCGCATCGTCCAGCGGAAAATGAAAATGTTTTCATTTCGGAAAAGGGAGCGGGAGATGTGAAAAGAGTAGCGCCAGTTTCTGCTCGTCAGCGAATGATTCTGGCGATCAGCGGGCCGGAAATCGCCATGAGGAGGACATAGGCGGCAGACAGCGATGCGAGGCGGGGCTCAATGGCGATACCAAGGCCGGCAATGACGATAGAAAACTCTCCGCGTGCGACCAGCGTGAGTCCCGCGCGGAGACGGGAACGACGGTCCAGGTCTTTGCCCGCTGCCCAGTAGCCAGTAAGGATCTTTGATCCGGTAGTTAACACCGCGAGCGCGACAGCTACGAGCAGGACAGGCGGGAGATCGCGAGGGTCGATCTCGAGGCTGAAGAAGAAGAAGAAAGTCGCGGCGAAAAGATCCCGAAGAGGAGTGAGCAAGCGATGGGATTGTTCGGTGATGGGGCCGGAGACCGCGATTCCGACGAGAAATGCTCCAATTGCTGCCGAAACCTGCAAACGCTGCGCGATACCGGCGACAAGTAGCACTGATCCGAAGACCGTGAGGAGAACGACTTCATCTGACTGATTGGCAACGAAGCCACTCAGGGAGGAGCCGTAACGAGTGGCGACAAAAAGCACGACGAGAACAACGGAGCATGCAATTCCGACAGAAATGAGAATCCTGGTTGGTCCGCCACCGACAAGAAGCACCGCAACCAGGGGCAGATACACGGCCATCATAAGATCTTCAAGCACAAGAATGGAAAGGATGGTCGGCGTTTCAGGGGAGTTGGTGCGGCCAAGTTCAGAGAGTACCCGGGCGATGATCCCGGAGGACGAGATCAGAGTTATGCCGCCTAGTAGAACGGATGCGAGAAGGGACCAGCCGAGGAGAAGTCCAGCGATGAAGCCGGGAGGGAAATTGAGCAGGAGATCGATTCCAGCGCCCCCGATTCCCTTCCGCAAGCTGCCTGTGAGTTGTTCCCCTGAGTACTCGAGGCCAAGCATGAAGAGCAGGAGAAGAACTCCGATCTCTGCGCCGAGGTGCATGAAGTCCTTGCTCAGGTTGAGTGGCGCAATACCTCCTTTTCCGAAGGCGAGCCCTGCGATGAGAAAGAGAGAGATGGAGGAGAGGCGGAGGCGGCGGGCGATGCGCGCAAGTATAGCCAGTCCAACGGCAAGGCCGCCTAGTTCGATGAACACGCGCGAGTAGTCAGGGGCTGGCCCGCTCAATGGATTCTCTCCTCTTGAAATTTCGTCGAGGCGAAGTGCACTGAAGCCAGTCTAGATGAGGCAGTCGCGCAGAGATGCGGCTTGAGCGCATGCCATTTACACTGGAAGAGCATGATTCCTACGTTGGCCTGGACCCCCGAAGGCGTCCGTTTTATTGATCAGACGAAGCTTCCCCTCGAGGAAAGCTATATGGTCGCCACCGACTATGAACAAGTTGCCGACGCTATCGTGACGATGGTTGTGCGGGGCGCGCCGGCCATTGGGGTTTCAGCGGCATACGGGGTGGCGCTCGGGGCAATGCGCAGTTCGACAAAAGGCGCGCAGGAATTTGAGGGCGAGTTTCAGAAGATCTGCGCGCGCCTCGCAGGCACCCGGCCAACGGCGGTGAATCTTTTCTGGGCTATCGACCGGATGAAGCGGGTTTTCGCGGATCTGCTTGCAGCGGGCGCAACGATGAAGCAGGTGCAGGAGAGGCTGCTTTCGGAAGCGCACGCGATGTACGACGAAGACATTGCGGCGTGCAAGACAATGGGAGGGCATGGTGGAGCGCTGTTGCCGGACGAGGGCGGCGTGCTGACGCACTGCAATGCCGGCGCTCTGGCGACGTGCGGATATGGCACGGCACTGGGTGTGATCCGCTCGGCAGTGGAAATGGGCAAGAGGATCCATGTCTACGCAGATGAGACGCGGCCGTTTCTGCAGGGTGCGCGTCTGACTGCATGGGAGCTGATGGCCGATGGGATTCAGACAACGGTGATCTGCGACAACATGGCGGCCAGCCTGATGCGGGCAGGCAAGATCAAGGCGGTGGTGGTGGGTGCGGATCGCATTGCGGCCAACGGGGACTTCGCCAACAAGATCGGGACTTACAACGTGGCCATCCTTGCGAAGGAGCACGGCATCCCGTTCTATTGCGCGGCGCCGTGGTCGACGATCGATACAGCGACACCGACCGGCGATGCCATTCCGATCGAGGAGCGCTCAGCGAAGGAAGTGACGCATCATGGCGGAAAGCAGCTCACTCCGAATGGGGTGGGGATCTGCAATCCGGCGTTTGATGTGACTCCGGCGAAGTACGTGACAGCGATCATCACGGAACGCGGCGTGTTGCGAGCGCCGTACGCTGAATCTCTGAAAGAGATGGAGCTGGTCGCTGGATAGGTCTCGAGTTCTACAGTGGCAGGAGTCTTGCATCCCCGGCTCACCATTTTTCGTATACGGCAGAGATCGCTTACACGCGGCGTTGCGCTCTCCCTGGCCGCATTTATAGCGAGCCTATTACTGGCAGGGTTTCCTCACATTGAAAACCTGCATGGTTCACCCTGGCAAATAGCCGCTTTATTTGGGGCGGCATGGGGCATGGCTGAAACGGGCCGCTGCATGCGCGGCAAGTGGAGCCTGTACCACGCAGGGGTGCTGATCCTGCTCTACTCTGACCTCGTGATCCTAATGCTGATCGTGTTTCTAGTGGCATACCCCTTGTAGCGGCGGAAAACCAGGCCACAGGGGATGCGAGAGGCGGGTTTGACGCCGAAGGGATTGCCACGAAATCAAGGAGCGTAAGCCCCGAGCCGAGAAACATACAGAGAAGAGGCTCGGCGCAGCCTTCAGGTGGACGGATCAGTCAGATGGGAAAGCGGGAAGTTGTACTTTCCTTTGAAGGTAACGTGTGTAAGATAGGCAGACGTGCTCGGCCCCTCGTATACGGGATGGGACTTCTCATTCCAGACTGGCAGGGCCGTCGAGTAGGATGTGCGCAAAGCGTTTTAGGAGGAAGAGATGCTCAAGGGATTCCGTGATTTCATTCTCCGTGGGAACGTCGTAGATCTGGCAATCGCTGTCATCATCGGCGCGGCTTTCAATGCGATTGTGACGTCGCTTGTCGGCGATGTTCTGAATCCGCTCATCGCCGCGACAATTGGAAAGCCGGATTTCAGCGGTGTCATTTGGCATGTTGGGGGCGGCGCAATCAAGGTGGGTAACTTTTTCAACGCGATCGTCTCGTTCATCATCGTCGCGATCGTCGTTTACTTCTTCATCGTGATGCCCACGGCCAAGCTGATGGCGCGCTTCAAGCCGCCGGTGGCTGAGCCGCCTGCGACGAAGAAATGCCCACAGTGCAAGAGCGATATCCCCGTGGACGCGACGCGCTGTGCACACTGCACGCAGCCAGTGGGGTAAAAGGCAGGGAACAGGGAACAGGGATTAGAGACTAGAAACCCGGAAGCCACGGTTCTGTCGGCCGGACATGCTTGTTACTCCCTAATCCCTGTTCCTACTCCCTGTCTTAATCAAATTCGCGCAGCGGCCTGGAGAAGGCGAAGAAGCCGATAAAGGATAACAATGAGACCCCCGCCATGGCGGCCAGGGCGTGGCCGGTGGGGATGTGCCGCGAGAGCTCTCCTGCGAGGAGAGCTCCGATTGGAGGCAGGCCGAGAAAGCTTGTTGCATAGATACTCATCATGCGGCCGCGCATCTGATCGGATGACAGGTGCTGAATCGAAACGTTAAAGCACGAAATCATGAGGATTCCGCAGAATCCTTCGCAAAAAGCAAAACAACCAGACAGCGCGAAGTGATGGGAGTAGCTGAAGCCGATAATTGCGGCGAAGAACGCTACGCCGGTGCCGGAGAGGATGCGTCCGCGATGGCGGATGGTGCCGGAGATCGCGACTGTGAGCGCTCCCAAAACCGAGCCGAATCCTGAGCACGCCATCAGCCAGCCAAGGCCGCTCTCACCCACTCCCAATTGAACCTTGGCAAACCAGGGAATGAAGGTGATGAAGGGGAAGCCGAAGAAACTGGCGAAGACGGTCATCCAGATGAGGATGTACATCTCGCGCTGGCTGCGGAGGTAGGCGAAGCCACCGTGCAGGCTCTGCAACATGCTTTCGTGCCGATTGAGGCTTTCTTCCGGGTAGTCGATGCGCAGGAGGGCCCAGAGCACAGCGAGAAAACTGAAGGCGTTGAGGAGGAAGTTTCCAGCCACGCCGAAGAGGACCATGGCGTATCCGCCCAGGGTGGGACCGAGGATGCGCGAAGTATTGAACTGCGCGGAGTTGAGGGCGATGGCGTTGGTGAGGTCTTCGCGCTTGACGAGTTTGGGCACAAGGGCCTGGTAGCTGGGCGCGTTCATGGCCATGGCCACGCCATTGCCGAACGCGATGGCGGCCACTCCCCAGACAGCGATGACGTGGAAGAAGGTGAGGCCGGCAAGGAGGAAGGCGAGCAGCATCATCACTGTCTGCGTGATGAGAAGCAGGCGGCGCTTGTTCACGCGGTCGGCGATGACTCCGCCGAAGAGCGTGAAGAAGAGGAACGGGATCGATCCGGCGAAGCCCACGACACCGAGCCAGAATGCAGAGTTGGTGAGGGTGAGGACAAGCCAGCCTTGGGCCACGTTCTGCATCCAGGTACCGATGTTGGAGGTGAAGTTGCCTGCCCAGAAGAGGCGAAAGTTAGGGTTGCGCAGGGCGCGGATCACCTGGGGGAGTTCGGCTGTCTCCGGCTCGAGCGGCTGGATGATCGTGGCAGCTTCGTCGGAGGCTGCGGCGAGGTTTTCCTCGTTGAGCTTGGGATGGGTATGCAGGGGGATCTCCCAAACGTCTAGTGTAAGCTGACTGCAATTTGGACGGAGGTGACGTGAACCATGAAAGGTATCGCTCGCACGCATGCAGGCGTAGCTTTTCGGCCCGTTCACTCGCATTACACTGTAGCTTTGAACTCTTCCCTCCATCTTCGCCAAAGGAATGACTGAATGACTCTGCGTGTTTGGCTCGCGGTTTTGCTGGCTTCGTGTGTTCTGGTTCCATACGCATTCACAGATCAGAACCCCGCGTCTGACGGCAAGGACCCGGTGTTTGGCTACAAGGACTTCAGCAAGGAGGCCGGCGTCGAGCAGAGGTTTCTTGCGGTACCGAACGCGAAGTTGGCGGGGGAGGAGCTGAAGACGCTGACGGCAGAGCCGCATATCGCATCGAGCCCGGAAGATCGCAAGACCGCTGAATTCGTCGCACAAAAGTTTCGTGAGGCAGGACTGGAGACGGAGATCGTGCCATACCGCGTGCTGATGAATCAGCCGAAGGTAGTGAAGGTAGAGGCATTTGACGCGTCGGGCAAGGAGTTGATGTCGGGGCCGACGCGAGAGCATGTCCAGGGCGATCCTTACGACAATGATCCGCGGGTGGTGATGCCGTTCAACGGTTCGTCGGGGTCGGGCGATGTGACGGGCGAGGCGGTCTATGCCAACTACGGACGTCTGGAGGACTTTGACGAGCTTCAAAAGCAGCACATCGATCTCCATGGAAAGATCGTGATCACGCGCTACGGGGCGAATT
>Ga0335080_10004406_pt1 | contig 14327 bp, 11 predicted proteins | sample Lox_Sample_34_FD_206720 | JGI IMG/M metagenome (GOLD analysis project Ga0335080, IMG submission 206720) | Soil microbial communities from Loxahatchee National Wildlife Refuge, Florida, United States - Lox_Sample_3.4 | ecosystem: Environmental > Terrestrial > Soil > Wetlands | place: USA... | reverse complement strand
GGGGAGGTGTCCCGCGTTGACGTAGGCCAGGCGGCGGCGGGCGGGGTCGAGCTCGGCGTAGAAGAGCGTGACGTAGCGGCTCGTCTGCGTGCTCGCGTAGAGGAAGCGGTTGAGGCGCTCGAGCACCTGGGTCGGGCGCGCGGTGCCGGCCATGGCCCGGAGCCACGCGTGGACGGACGCCATCATCAGGCTGGCCGGCGTGCCCTTGCCCGAGACGTCCGCGATCACGAGGCCCAGCCGCCCCTCGTCGAGGGGGATGAAGTCGTAGTAGTCGCCGCCCACCTGGAAGCAGGAGCGGCTCTCGGCCACGATCTCGAAGCCCTCGACCCGCGGAGCGCTCCTCGGGAAGAGGCTCTGCTGGATGCCGCGGGCGATCTCGAGGTCGCGGTCCTGCCTCTCCTTCTCGAGCCGCACGCGGTGGGCCCGCGCGCCCTCGAGCGCGGCCTGCGTCTGGCGCGCCAGCGCGGCCACGAAGTCGAGGTCCTCCTCCCCGAAGCCGCGCCCGCCCGGCCTCTCCCCCACCGCGACGAGCCCGCTCAGCCGGTCCCCGGCGGCGAGGGGCACGGCGAGGGCGAAGCGCAGGAGCGCGAGGGCGTCGCGCAGCGGACCGGGGGCGAGGTCGGCGACGCAGCGTGGCGTGGGCAGGTCGCGCAGCAGCTCCTTGGGATCGCCCGGCACGCGGGGAGGTACCTCGCCCGGCTTCGTGCCGCGGGCGTGAGCGAGCTCGAGGCCGCCCGGGCCCAGGCGGTAGAGCGCGCAGCGCGAAGCCAGGAATTGGCCCATGACCGTGGTCGTCACCAGGCGCTCGATCGCCTCCTCGTCCAGGCTCGCGGTCAGCTCGCGCCCGATGTCGAAGAGGTTGTGGAGCTGGTAGACCTTGACCGAGAGCGACCGGTTGACCCGCCGCAGCTCCTCGTAGATGAGGCCGTTCTCGATCGGCGTCGCAGCGCAGGCGGCGAGGCTCTCCAGGAAGCCCGTCTCCTGGGGGCCAAAGGGGCGGCCCTCGGCGCGCGGCCCGAGGCCGAGGAGCGCGATCGGTCGGCCCGCCTTCCGCACCGGGCAGATGAGAGCGAACGCGGCGAGCTCCGGGTCGGCCGGGCCCGGCAAGAACGGCGCCGCCTCCACCTCCCGTCGCTCCAGGGTCTCCGGAGCCGAGGCGGGGAGGCCGCGCGCGGCCCGCCGCCGGTAAAGCCCCTCCCCCTCGGCCACGTAGAGCGCGCCCCGCGACACCTGCAGCTCGCCCATCACGATGAGGAGCGCCGCGTCCAGGATCTCGGCCCCGCTGAGCGTCGAGCCGAGCGTGGTGGTGAGGTCGAGGAGCGAGATGAGCTCGGACATCCGCTTGAGGAGCGGCGGCTCGCGACCCTCGCGCCGGAACTCGTCCAGCGCCTGCTGGTACTGGAAGACGACGGGCGTCGTCACCGCGGGCCCTCCCGCCCCTCCGGCTTGCGCTTGACCATGCAGCAGACGTTGCCCTGGCCGTTCCGCCTGAAGGTCACCGAGTCCATGATCCGGCCCATGAGGTGCATGCCCAGCCCGCCCGTCCGTCGCTCGCTCGCGTAGCGGCGGAGGTCCACCTCCGGGACCTCCCGCGGGTCGACCGCCTCCCCGTCGTCGGCCACCTCGACCCGAAGCTCTCCTCCCCGGTCGTCGAAGCGCAGCTCGATCCGGCGGTCGGCCGCCCCCCGGTAGGCGTGCTCGATGACGTTCGTCGAGGCCTCGTCCACGGCGAGGGCGAGCTGGTCGGCCTGGGCGGCGTCGAAGCCCGCCGCCTCCGCCATCCGGCGGGTGACGTCGCGGATCGCGGCCAGGAACTCCGTCCGGCTCGGGACCCGGAGGACGAGAGCGGGGCGCCTCGCGCTCACGCCGGAGGGCTTCCGGCCTCCCCGCCCGCGCGGAAGCTGAGGATCGCCTCCACCTCCGAGGGGAAGATCCGATAGAGGTGATTGAATCCCAGGATGTCGAAGATGTTGCGTACCGTCTCGTTGAGCTCGGCCAGCCGGATGTCGCCGCCGTTCGTCCGGATCTCCTCGATGACCCCCATGAGCGCGCCGAGCCCCGCGCTCGCGATGTACTTGAGGCCCACCCCGCTCACCACGATGCGGTATCGCCCCTGGTCGAGCGCCTTCTGGATCTCTCCCTCGAAGACGCGCACGGTGTGGGCGTTGATGAAGCCCCGCGGGTAGAGCAGCACGATCCCCTCCAGCTCGCGGCTGTCGACGGAGAGCTCGGTCATCGGGCGTCCATCGGGGCTTCCCGCTCCTGACTATATCCTCTCGTCGGCGGACGCCGAAAGCAGCGCCCGCGCCTCCGCGACGTCCTGATGGATCCGGGCCACGAGGGCCTCCGCCCCGTCGAAGCGCTGCTCGCCGCGGACGCGCCCGTGGAACTCGAGCCGCACGCGCGCGCCGTAGAGATCGCCCTCGAAGTCGAGGAGGTGGGCTTCGACGGTCACCGGGCCGCCGCCGAAGGTCGGCCGATGCCCCAGGTTGACGACCGCCCCCGCCCAGCGCCCGTCCGGCACCCGGCAGCGCGCGGCGTACACGCCGCGCGCGGGCGCCATCTCGTTCTCGGGCGCGAGGTTCGCGGTCGGCACGCCGATCCTGCGCCCACGCCCGTCCCCCCGGACGACGATCGCGTCCACGAAGTAGGGACGCCCCAACAGGAGCCGCGCCTCCCGCACGTCTCCCCGGGCGAGCGCCCTCCGTACCCGGCTGCTGCTGACCGGCTCTCCTGCCGCCACGACCGGCGGGATCGCGTCGACCTCGAAGCCGAGGCGCCCGCCCAGGGCGCGGAGGCCGAGCGCATCCCCCTCCCGGCCGCGGCCGAACCGGAAGGACTCCCCCACCACCACGTGGCGCGCCCCGAGCGTCTCGACCAGGACCTCGCGGGCGAAGGCCTCGGGGCCGAGCCCGGCCACCGCCGCATCGAAGGGGAGGACCGCGAGCCGGTCCACGCCCAGCCCGCCGAGGAGCTCCGCCTTCTGGTCGAGGGTCGTCAGGGGGGCGGGGGCGTGACCGGGCCGCACGACGCGGGCCGGGTGGGGGTCGAAGGTCAGGACCACCGACACCCCACCCCCGGCGCGGGCCTGACGGACGGCAGAGGCCACGAGAGCCTGGTGGCCCAGATGGACCCCGTCGAAGTTCCCGACCGTGACCGCAGGCACCGGCCACCCGAGGGGGGAGAGCCTCTCGATCCTGACCCGGTCCATCGCGGAGCGAACGGCTACCGGCCGCCCCGGCGGTCCAGCGTGGCGTCCTTCCGGCTCTCCCCCGCTTCGTCCACCGCGCTCAGCACGTAGCCACCCGGCCCCGTCTCGTAGTGGAAGGGGCGCGCCCACGGGTCGAGGAGATAGGCGCGGTCCACGAGACCGGCGCGGACGAGCTCGTCGAGCGCCGACGGAGGCGCGCCGTGGGTCGCGCGCCAGGCCTCGATCCCCAGCTCGAGGCGCGCGAGCCGCGAGCGGGCCGCCTCCTCGAGGATCAGGGCGTGGGAGCTCCGCAGCAGCGGAGGCAGGGCGGTGACCGCGAAGGGCGAGCGTCGCTGGACGAAGAGCCCCGTCGCGGCGAGCGCGGCCACGAGCGCGACCACGACGTAGCCGGGCACGGGCGACTTCGAGGCGGCCTCGGCGGTCGCCCCGTCCTCGGCCGGCCGGGTCGCGCCCCGGCCGGCCGGGGCGATGAGGGTCCGGTTCAGGAAGTCGAAGAGCGTTCGGCAGACCTCGAACTCGCCGGCCCCCGTGCTGTCGATGATCGCCTGCACGGTCCGGACGCCGTCCACCTTCCGGAAGACCCTCTCCTCGTCGGCGCCGAGCCGTATGCGCCCGGTCCCCGTCGGAGGGCTGCGCCTCTCCGAGGCACTCCCTTCGGCCGCCCCTCCCGCCGCCACGTCGATCAAGGAGGGGTCCACCACCGGCCGGAACACGATGTCGAAGGACGGGATCTTCTTCTCGATGATGGGCCACTCGTCCACCATCCGGATCCCTTCCATCAGGATGAAGTCCGCGCTCATGGGGGCGAAGTTCTCACGGTCGTAGTCGACGGCGTCCGAGGGAGCGAAGAGGTAGTGCCCGTCGCGCCAGCGGAAGACGCGGAAGACGATCTGCGAGATCTGGACCTGCAGGGCGTCGCGCAGGTCCTTGGCCGTGATGGCGCTGCCGCTCACCAGCACGTGGCCGAGCCGCTGCAGCGTCTGCCTCTGCACGGCCAGCGCCTCGTCGAGCCTCTCCCGGGTCACCTTGCCCTGCTTGACGAGCACGTTGCCCAGCCGGTCCTCGAGCCTCCGGGCCGACGAGTCGGCCATCACCACCATCCCGTTCTCGAACGTGACGGTGACGCTCTCGTCGTCCTTCTCGTTCGTGAGGGTCAGGAGGCCGGTCTTCCGCTGCAGCCCGATGAGCTGGAAGATGTCGGGCAGCCCGAAGTCGCGGATCGTCCCTTCGAGAGCCATCGGCCTACCCCGCCGCCGGCGCCGGACGGGCCCGCCGCGGCGCGGCCGGACGGAGGGGCAGCCCGAGGTCCCTCTCGGGGCGGAAGCGGTTGGCGACGGCCCACACCGCGAGGAGCGCCACCACCGCCGACGCGCTCAGCCACGGCGGAGAGATGCGCCCCGGGATCTCCGTGAACGGCACGACGCGCGCGGCCAGTGCCAGCGCGAGCACGCCGTACCACGCCGCGACGAGCACCGCCCCCCGGAACGGCCAGCCCTCGTAGATCTGCCCGGTGCCGGGGGAGACGATCGACAGGAGCCTGAAGATCCGGTTCCGCCGCCCCTCGGCCTCCTGCACCTCGACCATCTTGCGGTTGCGCGCCGGCCCCGACACGCCGTCACGGACCACGAAGAGGTGGTAGCACTGCGAGCAGAGACCCCCGCTCACCTGGCCGAGGTGGCAGAGCCGGCAGAACGCGGTCCCGCACCGCGCACAGTGGAGCGTGAAGGCCTTGGGCCCGCGCCAGCGGCCCAAGAGGAAGGCGACGACGGCGAGCACGGCGAGGGCGGCCGGGAACCGGTTGAGCATGGAGCCGGCGAGCCCCGTCGCTTCCGCTTCCGGCCGCCGCCCCCCGCCGAACGCGTTTCGCGCTCCGGGTCCCGACTCGACGCCAGCGAACTTCCCCCGGACGTCGTCGAGCGTCGGGACGAGGTCGACGACCGCGTAGTCCCCGGTGTCGTACTTCCACCGCTCGTACTCGGCGGCCAGCCCCGGCACCCGCACGTCCGCGTTCGACCGGGCCTCGTTGTAGGCCTGGTACTCGAACTTCTGAAGGTGCAGGATGGACAGGTTGTAGAAGGACGTCGCGGCCACGTCGGGGGCGGACCCGGCGCCCGTGCCCGCCCGGTACCGTGCCCGAGCCGTCTCGTAGCTGCCCCGCGCGAACTCGATGTTCGCCAGGTTGTTCCGGGCCACGGCGTCCTCGGGATGGGCGGCCAGCACCTGACCGTAGAGCTCCGCCGCCTCCTCGTATCGGCCGAACCGCCGCCGGGCCGTCCCGAGGAGGTAGACGAGGTCGCGATCCTCCGGGTCCTGCCGCACCGCGGCTTCGAGCCGCGCCACGTCGGCCGGGCCGGGCGTGCCCTCGACGACGGTGAGCGCCGTCTCGTAGAGCGGGTTGCGCGCGGCGCGGAGCCGCGACTCGAACGACGAGGCGACCGGTCCCACGGCCAGCGAGGCCGCGAGCAGAAGGAGGGCGAGGAGCTTCTCCGCCCGGCCGAGGTAGGTGAAGAGGACCGCGATCCACCACAGCGGCAGCCATCCCCACCCCTGGAACGTCGCCACCGGCAGCAGCAGGAGGAGCAGCGCCAGCGCGAGCGACGCCGAGCCGCTCTGTGCCGGGCCCAGCCACTCCTCGATGTCGTGGAGGAGAAGCCCGCCGCGCCGGACGAGCAGGGCCCCCGACACGGCGCACAGGCTGGCGAAGGCGGCGAGGAGCCCGGCGACCGTCGCCAGGTCCCGCGCGCGCTGGTCGCCACGCCCGGTCAGCAGGAACGCGCTGAGCCCCGCGAACGCGGCCTCGATGCTCGGCACCGCTCCGAGCGGCCCCTTCTGGAGGAGCGCGACCGCGAGACCCGCGTGGGCGTCTGGCAGCCCCGGGGCGAGTGCGACCGCGGCCCGGAACGCCTCCTCGGCACCGTCCCGCTGACCCTGGTCGAGCCTCTCCACGCCTCGCGCCACGAGGCCGAGCGCAACCGTGTCGAGGTTCGGGACGTTGCGCTCGATCCGGGCGCGCCGGATCTCGGCGAGGGCGCTCGCCGCCCTCGGGGCGTCGCCGGCGGCGTCGGCCTTGACGACCGCCGTCCAGAGCTCGTCGAAGGTCGGGACGACCGCCGCCGCGGGGGCGACCGTGCGGGCGGCGGCAGGCTGGGGGGGCCGCGACTGGACCGGCGCCGACAGGAGAACGAGGATGCCGACGGCGACGGACAGGGTCACGCTCCCCCCGTGCGCGTCTTCTCGACGTAGGCCATCCGCAGCTGGAAGAGAAGGTCGTCGAGCAGCGCCGATTCGGAGGGTGTTCGCCTTCCCTCGGTCTTGTCCTCCAGCATCTCGAGGATGGAGATGATCGATCGCGCCCCCTCGAGCGCTTCACCCGGCTGGTCCCCCGGCGCGCTCTCCTGAGGCGAGAGCAGCATCCCCGCCTGTGCGGCGAGCCCCAGGAGGAAATGCGAGAAGTCGACCGGCGGGCCGGTGGACGCTCCCGGCCCCGGCGCGGGGGGTGGGTTCGTCCTCGAGGGCTCGGACGTCGCGTCCCCGGCGGCGTCTTCGCGCGGGCGGCCGTCGGGCGTGAAGTGCCTGCGGTCGCTGACGTTGAAGGACTTGTCGTTCTCGCTCATCAGCGGTCGTCCGGCCGACGGCACGCCGGCCTCGGCCGACCCGCCCGGCCCCCCTGCGCCGGTCCGCGGCCGCGAGATCTTAGCATGAGTGGATGAGGCCCCTCACTGGAGGCGCCTCTCTTCGCCCTCTGCTGCCCTCCGCACCCAGACTCGCCGGCCATCCGTCGCCACGTCCACGGTCCCGTCGCGGTCGGTGCGGAGGACGAGGGCTCCCGACCGGCGATACCTTTCGAGCGCCTCGGGGTGGGGGTGGCCGAACGGGTTGTGCGCGCCGACCGAGACGACGGCCAGCCGAGGGGCGGCCTGCGCCACGAGCGCGTCCCCGCTGCTCCACCGGCTCCCGTGATGGGGCACCTTCACGACCGCCGAGCGCGTCACGCGGAGAGCGCGCTCGGCCTCCCCGGTCACGTCCCCCGTCAGCAGGAAGCACGTCTCTCCGAAGGTGACGCGCAGGACGACCGAGTCCTCGTTCCGGATCCGAAGGGGTGGCCGGGTCGGGCGCATCGGACCGATGACGTCGAGCCGGACCCCGTCCCAGTCCACGCCCATCCCCTCGGCTACGGTTCGGCGGCTCGGGCGCGCGGCGGCGAGCCGAGCCTCCACCTGCTGCCACGCCGGGTCGCGGAGCGGCGCCGGCCCCTCCCACAGCTCGCCCACCCGGAAGGCCTTCATGACGAAGGGCGCCCCTCCGACGTGGTCGGGGTGGGCGTGCGTCACGACGAGGGCGTCGATGCGGTGCACGCCCCGCTCCCAGAGCTCGGGGGCTACCCGCCGCTCGCCGGGGTCGAAGCGCGGGTCTCTCGACCCTCCCGCGTCGATCAGCAGCGCCCGGCCGGACGGCGAGCGGAGGAGAAGGCTGTCGCCCTGCCCCACGTCGACGACCGTCAGGTGGACCCGCCCGTCGGCGGGCCGGGCGAGCGTGCCGGCGAGGAGCGACACGTGGCACAGGGCGAGGAGGGCGAGGCCCTCCCGGCGGCGGTGCCGGTAGAGCAGGCCCAGGCCGCTCGCGTAGAGGGCCAGCGCCACGAACGACGGCCCGGGGATGCGGAGATCGAGCCACGGCCCGAGGGGCCCCAGGTCCCCCGACACACGCAGGGCGCGCGCGGCGACCCACGCGACCTCGCCCAGGAGCCGCGCCGGGCCGAGGCCGAAGGGGGAAGCCGCGAGCACCGCGAACCCCGAGAGGAGGACCCCGCTCGAGAGCGGCACTGCGGCCATGTTGAGGAGCACCGCGGCGGGAGCGAGGCGGTGGAACCAGGCGGCCAGCACCGGCGCGAGGACGCACTGGGCGGCCACCGAGGCCGCGACCGCCACGTCCACGCGGAACGGGAGCCGTGGAACGCCGCGACTGAGCGGCTCGGCGAGGGCGAGGATGCCGAGCGTCGCGCCGAACGAGAGCTGGAAGCCCACGTCCGCCGCCGATGCCGGGCGGTGGGCGAGCAGGAGGAGGGCGGCCAGTCCCAGGAGGTTCGAGGCGTCGGCGTCGAGCTCGAGAGCCCGGCCGACCAGGATGGCCGCCGCCATGAGCGCCGCCCGGACGACGGGCACGTCGCCCCCGACGAGGAGCGAGTACGAGAAGATCGCGGCCGTCGTCGCGGCGGCCTGCGCCCACGGGCTCGCCCGCAGCCGGCGGAGGGCGGCGACGATGAGGCCGGCGACGAGCGCCACCTGCGCGCCGGAAAGGGCCAGGACGTGATACGTCCCCGAAGCGCGGAACGCCTCCGAGGTGGGGTCGTCGATCTCCGATCGGTCGCCCAGGACCATGGCCAGGACGAGGCCGCGCTCGGTGCCCGGGACGATCGATCGCTGGAGGATCCGCCGCGCGTCCTCTCGCAGGCGCGCCGCGGCCCGCCGGGCCCACGAGGCGCCGCTCCCGTCCCGACGCTCGAGGAGCAGCGCGGACTTGCAGAAACCGGAGGCGGCCAGCCCCTCGTTCGCGCTCCTTGTCCAGGGCAGGGCACGGAGGGTAGCCCATGCGGCCACGCGGTCCCCGTCGAGAATGCGGGGCTTCTCCGCGGAGCCGCCCAGCTCGACCCGGACCCTCCCCCGCGCCCGTTCGAGGCGACCCTCCGACTCCACGCCCTCGACGTCGATCAGCAGAACGACGTGGCCGGCCGTCTCCAGGGCGTCGCCGCTCACCGTGCCCACGACCCGGAGCGCGCGGCCCTCGGGCGCGTCACCAGGGAGCCGCCGTCTCAGGCTGCCCGCCTCGAACTGGAGCCCCTCCGTCTCGGCAGCCGCGACGCCCAAGGCGAGCGCTGAGGCAGCCAGGGCGATCCAGGCTCGGCGGCCCGCGCCCGCGGCCAGGGCGAGCCCGAGGAGCACGGCCGCCAGCAGAAGGAGCACGAGCGGCTCCCGGGGGCCGGCCTCGCCGTCGACCAGGAGGCAGCCCGCGCCCAGGAGCGCGGCGAGGGCGAGGAGCGGACGGCGCATCGCGCGGGAGGGTACCCGACGGAACCTCCGAAGCGGGTCCCGGCAGGGACGGTTCCCGAAGCGTCACACGACGGCGTCAGGAGCGCCGCAGGCGGACGACGGTCTCCAGGTGGAAGGTATCCGGGAAGAGGTCGAAGAGGTGCACCGCGTCCGGCCTGTAGCCCCGCGCGGCGAAGGCCGACAGGTCGCGGGCGAGCGTCGGGGGATCGCAGGAGACGTAGACGACGGCTTCGGGGGCGCGATCGGCGACCTGGCCGACCACCTCGATCCCGGCCCCGGTACGCGGCGGGTCCAGCACGACCCGCTCCCCCGCCGCGGCCGTCGTTCTCACGAGGGCCTCGGCCACGTCGCTCTCGACGACCCGCACGGCCGGGAGGCGGTTCCGTCGCGCGTTCCACCGCGCGTCCTCGGCGGCCGAGGGCGCTCTCTCGACCGCGACGACCTCGCCTTCGCCACGGGCCGCGAGGGGCAGGGAGAAGAGGCCGACCCCGCAGTAGAGATCGATCACCCTTCCGGGCCCCGGCGGAACGAGGTCGACGATCGTCCGGGTGAGGGGTTCGAGCAGGAAGCGGTTGGCCTGGAAGAACGACCGCGCGTGGACACGCAGGACGACGTCGAGGACCGTCGCCTCGACGAAGGGCGTCCCGTGGAGCCAGTGGAGGCGGGACCCCGTCTTGACACCCAGGCCGTCGAGGCCAGGGACGCGGGCCGCGAGAGGAGCGAGCGATGGGGCCTCGCCAGGGGCGAGGACGGTCTCCAGCGTGGCGACGAGCGCCCCCCCGTCGGGAGACTCGAGCAGGTCCAGGCCGCGCAGCCCGGCCACGACCCCGGGCCGTGACGCGAGCGCGTCCCGCAGGGCGCGGGCGGCTCGGTTCATCCGGTCCGAGAGCTGGAGGCAGGCGAGCACGTCGACGACTCGGCGGGTCCCCTCCTGTCGCAGACCCAGGCGCGGCGCCTCCTCGCCGGGCGCGAAGTGCAGCGCCGCGCGCAGGCGCCATCCCGTCTCCGGCGACGGGTGCACTCCGATCGGTCCCTCCCAAGCCGCCCCCGCCCGGCCCAGCGACTCGCGGAGAACCGCCTCCTTCGCGCGGAGCTGCGCCGCGTAGCCGAGGTCCTGGTACGCGCAGCCGCCGCAGCGCGGGACGTAGGGGCAGGGAGACTCGCGCCGCTCCGGCGCGCCCTCCAGCAGTGCGAGCAGGGTCCCCTCCGCCCAGCCGGAGTGGACCGCGTCCACCCGCGCCCGGATGCGGTCACCCGCGTGCGCGCGCGGGACGAACAGGACCCTGCCGTCCACTCGGCCGAGCCCGCGTCCGCGGTAGACTCCCTTCTCGATCGCGACGTCCACGACCTGGCCGGGCCGCAGGTCCGAGCGCGCTGGCCCCGCGCTCCTCACGCTCCACCTCCGCCCTCGAGGTGGAAGAGGCTGAGGCGTGGAAGGCCGTGGGCCTCGAGGCGTCGCCGGGCGACGAGCTCGCTCCGGAGCTGCTCCAGGACGCGGCGCGGCATCCGCGCCCGCCAGCGCTCGAGGCCGCGGTCCACCTCGGCCTCGAGGGCCTCCTGCCGCTCCCGGCCCTCGTCGGCGGAGATCGACTCCAGGAGCCTCGCCTCGCGATCGGCCATCCAGGCTGAGACCTCCTCGAGGCGGCCTCCCTCCGCCCGCTCGCGCAGCTCGCGGGAGATCTCGATCGCTGCTGGGCGCGCCCGCGGTCCGAGGCCCTCGGCCCGCTCGAGGTCCTGGGCGAAGCCCCGAAGAGCGCCGGCCACGTCCAAGCCCTCCTCCCGGCCGAGGGCCAGGGCGCGCTCCCACCGCTCGCGCGCCGCGTCGACCTCGCGCGCGCAGTAGGCGAGGCTCCTCACCTTCCGGTCCCGGCTCCAGCCGTGGTCGTGCGCGTCGAGGGCGTCGCGGATCCCCCGGAGGACGATGCGCAGGGGCAGGCCGGCGAGCCGCCACTTCCGCACGAGGTTCCACTCGGCGTTCGACAGGAAGAGCGGGTCTCCCCTCCGCGACACGAAGAACTCCTCGACCGCCTGGTAGTACTCGGCCTCGGGGCAGGACGAGGCGGTCGTCACCTCGGGGCCTGCTGGTTCCGCTCCCAGATGAGGCGCAGGCCGGTCAGCGTGAGGACCGGATCGACCGCCTCGATCGACGGGATGTCGGCGGCGAGCGTCTCGGCGAGGCCTCCGGTGGCCACGACCCGGGCCGCCTCCCCGAGCTCCGCGCGGATCCGGGCGATGAGGCCCTCGCACATCGACGCGTAGCCGAAGTACAGCCCGGACTGCATCGAGCCGACCGTGCTGCGGCCCACGACCCGTCCCGGGTGCCTCACGTCCACGCGGGGCAGGCGGGCCGCCCGCTGGAAGAGCGCGTCGGCGCTGATCCCGATGCCGGGGCAGATCACCCCCCCCGCGTACTCGCCTCGCCGCGTGACCACGTCGAAGGTCGTCGCGGTGCCGAAGTCCACCACGATCACGGGCCCGCCGTACGCGGCGAACGCCGCCACGCCGTTCACGATGCGGTCGGCACCCACGTCTCCGGGGGGCTCGTAGAGGATCGGCATGCCCGTCCGGATGCCCGGCCCGACGACGAGCGGCTCCTGCCCCAGGTACTGCCGCGCGAGGGCGACGAGCACCGGGGTGAGCGGGGGCACGACGCTCGCCAGCGCCACGGCCGAGATTCCCGAGGGGTCGAGGCCGGACGTCGAGAAGAGGTTGCGCACGAGGATCCCGTACTCGTCCGCGGTCTGCTCGCGCCGCGTGGTGAGCCGCCAGTGCGCCCGAAGCGATCCGCCCTCGAAGACGCCCAGGACCGTGTTCGTGTTTCCGACGTCGATCGTGAGGAGCATCGGCGGCTCAGCGTCCTCCGGCGGGCCGGACCCGTGTCACCTCTCCGGACAGGAGCCTCTGCCTCCGTCCGCCCGCGAGCTCCACCACGAGCGCCCCGTCCTCGTCCACCTCGCGCAAGAGGCCTTGCAGGGAGCCCTCCGCCGTTCGCACGTCTACGAGGCCGCCCCACCACGGCGCCGCGCGGGAACGCCAGGCCGCCAGGGCGGCGGCGGGGCTCGACCTCAGGCCATCGTAGCAGACGGCCAGGTGGGCCAGGACCGAAGCCCCCACCGCGGGAAGGCTCAGGTCCGCGGCACCCTGCGCAGCGAGCGACGTCGCCCCCTCCCGGATCCCCGGGGGCAGGCTTTCGGCCGAAACGTTCACGCCGATGCCGAGGACCACCCACTCGACGCCGTCTGGCCCCGAAGCGGCCTCGGACAGGATGCCGGCGAGCTTGCGGCCCGAGGCCAGGACGTCGTTCGGCCACTTCAGCTCCGTCCTGACGCCGACGTCGCCCGCGGCCTCCGCCACGGCCACCCCGGCCGCGAGGGGCAGGAGGCCCGTCTTCTCGAAGCGCGGCCGAAGGAGGACCGAGAGGTAGAGCCCTCCCGGCGGCGAGGCCCACGTCCGGCCCTCGCGGCCACGGCCGCCGGTCTGCTGCCCGGCCAGAACCACCGTCCACTCCGGGGCGCCGCCCCGAGCCATCGCCTTCAGCCGCTCGCTCGTGGAGGCGATCGACTCCGGCCACTCGACGACGGGGAGCCGGGGGCCGCCTCGCACGGCGAGCGCGGTCGCGAGCGCTTCCGCCCGCTCCATCAGGCCCCGAGAGGCCGGGCCGGCTTCTCGGCCAGCTCGATCTCGGTGACCTCGAAGACGCCGTCCTCCATCCCGTCTCGCGGTCCGAGCACGTCCCCCTCCGCCCGCGCGGCCGAGGCGACGTCGGCGAGGCACGGGCCGAGGAGCGCGACCGAGCGGGGCGACGCGACGACGCGCAGCCGCGCGAGCTGCCGTCCGACCGTGGCCCCGGCCGCGCTCTTCGCCCGTCTAACCGCGTCGAGGAAGGCGCACGCGGCGTCGAACGGCGCGCCCGCCTCGGGGCCCTCGGGGACCCCGCCGAAGTCGGCGGCCGAGGGCCACGGCGCGCGGTGGATGCTCCGCGAGCCGGACGCCGCGGCGAAGCCCCACGACCAGACCTCTTCGGTCACGTAGGGCAGGTACGGCGCCAGGAGCCGCAGGAGAACGCTCAGCCCGCCCTGCACCGCCGCGACCGCCGACGCGCGACCCGCCGCGTCGGACTCGGAGCGGGCCCGCGCCTTCACCATCTCGAGGTAGTTGTCGGTGTAGCCGGCCCAGAAGAAGCGCTCGACGGAGTCGAGGGCTCCCGCGTAGTCGAGTTCGTCGAAGGCCGCGGTGGCCCTCACCGCGCTCTCCCGCAAGCGGGCCATGAAGGCCAGGTCCAGTGGATGCGAGACCGGGCCGGCGGGCGCGCTCTGCGACAGCGCGAACTTCCCCGCGTTCCAGAGCTTCATCACGAGACGCCGCCCGACCGCGAAGACCTTCTCGTCGAACGCAGTGTCGGTGCCGAGACGGGCGGCGAGCGACCAGTAACGAACGGCATCCGCGCCGTACTGGTCGAGGAGGTGCATGGGCGTCACCACGTTCCCCTTGCTCTTCGACATCTTCTTCCGGTCGGGGTCGAGCACCCATCCCGAGATGGCGACGGCCCGCCACGGGATCGTCCCCTCGTGCAGCCAGGCCTTCACGACGGTGTAGAAGGCCCAGGTGCGGATGATCTCGTGGCTCTGCGGCCGGAGGTCCATCGGGAAGAGCCGGCGGTGCCGCTCGGGCGAGCGGCTCCAGCCGGTGGCGATCTGCGGGGTCAGGGAGGACGTGAACCAGGTGTCGAAGACGTCGGCTTCGGCGGTGAAGCCGCCCGGCTGGTCGCGTTGGGTTTCAGAATAGCCGGGCGGCACGGCGGTCATCGGGTCCACGGGGAGCGCGGCCTCGTCGGCCACGAGAGGCGCCGAGTAGTCCGTCGTCGCGTCCTCCCGCACCGGGTACCACACCGGGAACGGCACGCCGAAGTAGCGCTGGCGGCTGATGTTCCAGTCGAGGTTCAGGTTCTCGGTCCAGTTCCGGAAGCGCAGCCGCATGAAGTCGGGGTGCCACGCCACGCGTTCTCCGGCCTCGACGAGTGTCTGCTTGTGCTCGAGGATCCGCACGAACCACTGCCGAGTGGTGATGAA
>Ga0335080_10004405_pt1 | contig 14332 bp, 16 predicted proteins | sample Lox_Sample_34_FD_206720 | JGI IMG/M metagenome (GOLD analysis project Ga0335080, IMG submission 206720) | Soil microbial communities from Loxahatchee National Wildlife Refuge, Florida, United States - Lox_Sample_3.4 | ecosystem: Environmental > Terrestrial > Soil > Wetlands | place: USA... | reverse complement strand
ACATCGAAGCCGAAGCGCCGTCCCTCGGCCAGCCTGAGCAAGAGCTCCGGAATGCGCTGCTCGCGCCACAGCCGCTCGAAGACGAGCGCTGGCCCCCAGCTGCGCACCTGGTGGGCCTCCAACCCCTCCTGGCGCACGCGCTCGACCACGCGAAGCCGCTCGCTGAACTTGGCGAGCGAGCGCAAGAGGCCGTCCAACGTGCCATCGGCCACGATCTGGTCTCGCCGCCCGAGATTGCCGATCACGCGCTGGTGCACCCGTGCCCCGTCGCGCACCGACTCGACGATCTGCAGGTACTCGTACGTCCCGCTCGACTGGACGCTACGTTTCACGCGGATGAACACGCGAGCAAGATCGTACGCGGGAGAGGATCCGCAAGGATCCTTCAGGGGCGCACTCCGAGTCCTAGGCACTACATTTCGGCTCGACCAACCCCCGCGCCTCATTCAAGTGATCGAAACGATGGGAGTCGGACGTCCGCGCCGCCAGCGAAACTGTCGAAGATGAGTCAGAGAGAGACCTCGCGAACACCCCGGACGTACTCCCCCGCTAGGACTGGATGAGAAACTGATGAACTTCACCGAAGGCGAACACTGAAGCACGAAGGCCCCACGGGTGAGTGCCCGCAGGGCCTCCGGAATCAGATGCGCGCCCTAGAGGATTCGAACCTCTGGCCTTCGGATTCGTAGTCCTCATTTACGTATGGTGCAGGCTGGCATCAGCACTACGGATTCGAAGCATTCAGAGGAGTTGGCGAGGTGAAAACAGGCCCACGAATCAACCGAACTCCCATGGAATCGACACGGTTCACGGCAAGATTCCGGCAAAACCACTCGATTCGAACGCCCTACGCGGGCCAGGGCCGGCTGGCCGCACGGCGGCCGCGTCGTCGAGAATGGAGTGCCTATCCGCACCTCAGAACCGCCCCTATCTCCGGTCGTCGGACACGGCCACGTCGTGACTTCCGCCGGGCACGGAGACCCAGGGGTGGCAGGTTCAAATCGGGGCAGGACTTGAACCTGCGACCTTCGGGTTATGAGCCCTTGAACATGGTGCGGGCAGACGGGCGTCGTTGTTGCGATTTCGTTGGGAGGGCGTTTGCGCGATCGGCTCAGTCGACACGAGTCGACCCCAGAGTGACGGGAGCGCCCGTGAGGATTGGCACCTTTCGGGCACGGTTGGTTCGGGTCGCCTACCCACCCGATGGTCACTTTCGCCGCCGTGGGCCGCGGCGCCGCCCTTTCCCTGCCGGCCGTCGGGCAGGCGCGGCGGACGCAATAGACCGCAGCCTGTCCACCACGACTGGTCCACGGGCTTGGCTCGCCATGTCACCCGGGAGGTGCCCCGCCACGGTAGCGGCAAAGTCCGGATCCTCGAGCCACCGCCCGATCGTGCTCGCCAGGAATCGGCGGATGTGCGCGGGAGCGCGCTTCACCTCGTCCGGGAGTGCCGGCCGGCCGTCAACCACCGCGATGATGTCCTCGAGGTCGTGACTCGCCACGAGGTCGCCGCGGCCCCGCGACCGGAACGCCTCGACCTTGGTTGCGACAAACAGCGGCGCCGTCACAGCGCGAATCCGGACGCCTCCCGGGAGATCCTTTTCGTCCGACTGTTTCTTCGCCTGGCGATACCACCGGTTCGTGAAGCCGAGCACGCGCTCGAGCGCCGGCATGACGTCGACGACCAGGTCCCCGATCAGCCAGCGGCAGAGCGGCGCGCCCTCCCGCCGGTCCTCGCGGAACCCCAACGTGCGTAGCCGCGCACCGATCTCAGCCCACGCCCCGTATGTCGCGACCTCCACCACGACATCGACGTCCTGCGTAAACCGTGGGTGGGGAGCTGCGGGGTCGGTGATGAACAGGTCGACGACCGCACCGCCGACGAAGACGACCTCGTCCTTGAGCTCGCCGAGCGCCTCCGCTGCTCGCGCCAGTATCTCGACGTTGCGGGTCATCGCTTGCGCTTCGTCACGATCTCCTCGAGGAGCTCGGCCGCGATCTGCCGCTCGCGCGCGGAGCCGCCTCGGATCGCGTCCACGAGCGCCGTCGCGTCGTACATCGAGGGATCCGCGAGGATCGCTTTGATGACGGCTTGCGAGGGATAGAGAGGCGAGAACAACTCGCCGCGCACAGGTCCCTCAGGATCCGGCCAGACCGGCGGCAGCCCCTCGCCTTCCACGATTCGCTTCCGGAGCACGGGAGCCGCGTACGCGGTGGGATGCCCGCGTGTGACAGGGCCGCGAGCGGCGGGGAACGCGTACTTCACGCCATGAACGAGAAACTCTACGAGGTTCTGCGGCTGGACGCGGAACCCCTTGGGCTGCCGGGTCACCGCGAGCTTCGCTAGGACGGCACGCCTCATCGCGGCGTGGACTTCTGACGCGCTCATCCCGAGCTCCGTTGCGATCCGTGGATACGACCAGCCGCCGCCCTCCCCGAGAGCGAGCTTCAGGAGGACCAGAATATCTTGCGGCTTGAGCTGGGGCGCCTTGCCGAGCATGGATATATGCTATTCGCGAATCGCGAATCGCGCAAGCCTTGCGCCCGGGCAATGGGGGGCGGTGGAAGCGCCGCGAAAAGGTCCCGATGCCACCCGGATATTCCGGGGTGAGCGCGGGCAGAGTCGCTGGGCCGCAGCGACCGCACGTTGTTGAGCGTCGGCTGCTACCATGAGAGCGTCGAGTGTCTGTTGCCCCATCCAAGCGTCGTAGGCCCAGGAGGGATGGAATCAGTTCAACCAACCTGTAGACTGAATCGGGATCAGTCCCACTTACGGCTCACTGGCGGTCGGATCAGCAACCTCTGCAGAGGTACGGACTTCCAAGTGGAGCGCCACGGTGAGGACGCACGTTTCGTCGGTACCAGTCTGCGCGTCCGTGCAAACACACTGCTCGACCGGCCGGCTGACGTCCTCTCACCCGTGGCGCTTGCAGAAGAGCACCGGACCTACAGGTGGCGCCTCGTGATCGGGGTGACCTACCGAGCGGACATGTGGGCGGCGCTGGAGCAGAAGCCGAGCTTATCGCCGTCGACCCTGGCGCGAGTGACATATGGGTCGTTCGCGACGGCGTGGCAGGTGAAGAGGGACTTCGGAATGTGGAGGCATCCACACCGTCGGCGGATAGTACCGATACCGAGCAGTTCCTAGGCTTCCGCGGCCGCCACGTGCCGGTTCTCGTCGGCTGCGTTCATCGTGGGGACTCGCAACCGCGGGCGTGACGGCCGGGTTCCTGGCTGCGTTCAGCCGGCGCCGGGATCGACCTCGATCGCAGTCGCCGAACGGCGCCGGGTTGGACGGAGCCCTGCATCCGGGGAAACGGCCCGCGATTCCCGTCTCCCCAAGATCCCTACGCGAGGCCTCGACCGGTGGTGGCCGGCACGAGCTTCCCATAGCGAACGCCACGGGTGCTGATGAGGCCCTCGCCCATCGAGATGACCTGGCTGCCACGGCCTCGCAGAACGAGCACCTCGAGGCAGTTGTGCGCATCCATGTGGATGTGCAAGGCCGAGACGACCGCCTTGTGATTCTCGTGCTGGACGTGCGCGAGCTTCTGGGAGAGGCTCGACGAGTCGTGCTCGTACACCAGCACCACGACCGCCACGCGTTCCTCGTGCCCGGTCGACTCTGACCAGTCTCTCTGGACCAGCGAATCGCGGATGAGGTCTCGGATGGCCTCGGATCGGTTCTCGTAGCCTTTCTCGGCGATGAGGCGGTCGAACTGCGCGAGGAGATCGTCTTCTATAGAGATGCCAATGCGCTCCAGCATGAGTCCTCCGTACGAGCTGAGGCTAGCGTGACGTCGTCAGGGGCACAACGGTGATTGAGGCGGCAGCGCCTTGTGGCGTGGCCTTCGTCGTCCGAGCAGAGAAACCCGACTCGGGGACGGCGGGACATCCCGGAGGGCCTTGTCAGGCGCTCGAAGGGCGAGTAACACGTTCGGTCCGTTCGTATGCTCACGCGGGAGCCGGGATGTCCGCCGATAAGCTGCCACTGCTCGACTTCGTGCTCCGGAACTACCAGCACCTCAATGCCCGGGCGACGCGCGATGCCCTCCTTGCCTACTGGCGGCACGTGCAGGATGGCGGAAAGATGTTCTGGGCGGTGGCCGGGGTCATGTCGTCCGCCCGGGTCGGCATCACCCTGGCGCCAGCGATTCGGGCCGGGCTCATCCACGGACTCTCGGTGACGGGGGCGAACCTGGAAGAGTCGCTCTTCCGCCTTGTCGCCCACGATGCCTACGCGGACTTCCCCGACTACCGCTACTTCCGCAAGGAGGACGATGCCTACATTCTCGCGCGGCGGATGAGGCGTGTCATCGATACGAGCATCCCGGAGGACGAGGCCTTCCGGTCCCTCGAGAAGGTCGTCCTTCCCATGTGGCGGCGAGCGACCGCGGACGGTCGGCGACGTTTCTGGCACGAGTACTTCTGCGAGCTGGTGCGGGCCATCGATCCAGAGCTGCACCAGGGGCCAGCGGAGGAATGCTGGCTCCTGGCGGCGGCCCAGGCCAACCTCCCGATCGTGGTTCCGGGCCACGAGGACTCGACCTACGGGCAACATCTTCGCCTCCTACGTGAAGGCCGGCGAGTGCAGCGTCGCGATCGTGAAGTCGGGGATCGAGTACATAGCGGCGTTCTACGATCAGTACCGCGAGCTGTCGGAGGGCGCCGGCGCCGGATTCTTCCAGGTAGGGGGCGGCATCGCCGGAGACTTTCCCATCTGTGTCGTGCCCTCCATAAAGCACGACCTCGGCCAAGCGGTGAAGCCTTGAGCGTACTTCTGCCAGGTTTCGGACTCGACCACGTCCTACGGCTCCTACTCGGGCGCCACGCCCAACGAGAAGATCACCTGGGACAAGGTCACGACCGAGACGCCGATGTTCGTGATCGAGTCCGACGCGACCATCGTGGTCCCGCTCCTGCTTGGGGTCCTGCTCGAATGCAAGGCACACCCACAGGATGCGGATGCGCTCATCGGTCAGACCACGTTCATCTCCCGCAGGAACGCTTCGTCAGCGACCACCTCGCCGTAGGGGCCGATCCGCGCGATCCGGTGATCCTCGGACAGCACCACGGCGGTGTCGAACACGCCGTCGACATACCGCAAGTCGTGGGTGGAGCAGATGATGGTCTTCCCCGTCCCGTTGAGGTCCAGGAGCAGTCGGCGCAGGAACTCCTTCATGCGAGGGTCAAGGCCGTTCATGGGCTCGTCGAGGAGCAGGACGTCGGGGTTGAGGGCAAGGACACTGGCCAGGGCGACGCGGCGCTTCTCGCCCCCGCTCAGGTGATAGGGGACCCGATCCCCGAGGGTCCCCATCCCGAGCAGACGGAGGCTGTCGTCGGTCCGGCGTCGCACCTCCTCTTCGGAGAGCGCCATCTGGCGCGGGCCGAAGGCCACCTCCTCCCCCACCGACGGACAGAAAAGCTGCGCATCCGACGCCTGGAACAGGAGCCCGACCCGCTGGTGAAACCGCTTGGCGAAGGCCTGATCCTCGAGCCGGCGAGCGGTGATCGGCTCCCCATCGAAGTGGTAGCAACCCACACGAGCGAACAGCACGCCGGCGAGTAGCTTCATGAGCGTCGACTTGCCGCAGCCATTGGGCCCGATAAAGGCGACTGCCGCACCGGTGTGGATCTCCAGGTCGAGATGCGAGAGGACATCCCCGTCACCGTAGGTGCAGCACACGTCCTGGAGCCGGATCACGGGACGCTCGGCCAGACGAAGAGGGCGATGGCCAGCGCCGCCAGGCCGGCTCCCAGGATCGCATCGTGCCTGCCCAGCGCCAGCGGGCCGGGCGAGTGGTACTCGCCCGTGAAGCCCCGGCACACCATGGCGGCGTGGAGCTCCTCGGCCAGCTCCCTGGAGCGGAGGTAGAGGCTGCCGGCTACTCCCCCGAGGGCCGCACTCTTGTTCCGGTTGCGCCCCACCGAGCGGAGCCGCACGGCTTGGAGCATCTCCAGCGCCACTTCGCCGAGCAGGGCGACGAACCTGATGAAGACGTCGAGCACCGTCAGGAAGAGAGCGGGAACCCTGAGGCGCCGGGCGGCGCCGGACAGCGAGGCCCACTCCGTGGTCGACCCGACGAGCGCGACGGCCCCGGTCGAGAGGATGACCTTGAGCACCAGGAATACCGGTCGAACCGGTCCGGCCGAGAGCGCGTACGGCAAAAGGATGACCGCAGTGAAGGCGGCCGTGGGGCCCGCTGCGCGAAGGGTTTCCGCGATCCGGCTGGCCGGCTGGAGCGCGAGGACCACGAGAAAGGCGGCTCCCGCGACGGCCACGAAGGACGGGCTGCGGGCCACCGAGACAAGGAGCACGAAGCCCAGCGCGCAGACCAGCCTGCAGGTCGGGTCGGAAAGCCGGTCGTGCCTGCACCGAAGCGGGCGTCGGCGTCCCAGGGCCAGCACGTGCAGCAGCGCCCGGATGGTCCGGTCGAGAAACCCATCGCGATCCCGCGCCGGCCAGTACGTCTCGGCCCGCTGAAGCCAGGAGGGGAGCACCGTCCGTGGCTCGCTAGTGGACAGGGCGTGGGTCCTTTCGCGCGAGGCCGAGCAGCTTGAACACGATGACGAGGATCGCGACCGCTACCACGGCTGAGAGGATGTACCCGAACCACTCCGGGAAGCCCGAGACCCCGTAGTCGGGGAACAGGACTCGGAGGCTCCACCCCTTCTCCATGCCGGCGGGCACGTAGCCGAGGGCCTTCCCGCCGGAGACGACCCCCTTGATCTCGTCCGGGCCCCACTCCCCCCAGGCCGTGCCGGCGGCCAGGAGCCCAAGTGGTGAGAGGAGCGCCAAGAGCCCCAGGGACACGTACAGCGGGCACATCCGTGTCGGCGCTCCCTCCTGCACCACGCCGGGGGAGACGCGACGCACGAACGCATAGATGCCCAGGGTGAACACGACCTCGACCACCCCTGCCACGAGCAGGTGGGGGATGGTCATGGCGGGGACGGAGACCGAGAGCGGATACGGGCAGTAGAGCGGTAGACCTGCGGCGTCCCGGGCGATGAGCGGCTGGAGGCCGAACTCGATCGCCGCGCACAGGGCGGCGAGGTTGAGGCCGAGGTAGGCGCCCACGGCCAGCGCGGCTAACTCACCCTTCCTCCGCGGAAGCCGCCGGCGGAGGACGTCGAAGAGGAAGTACCCGGCGAACGGGATCACGAAGGCCATGTTGAAGCTGTTCGCCCCGAAGGCCAGGATCCCACCGTCACCGAAGAGGAGGGCCTGGACGAGCAGGGCGACCGAGACGGAGATGCACGCCGCCCAGGGACCCAGCAGCGCGGCGATGAGCACCGCCCCCACCGCGTGCCCCGTCGTCCCGCCGGGCAGCGGGACGTTGAACATCATGATGAGGAACGAGAACGCGGCGGCGACGCCGAGAAGCGGCACCTTGGTGCGCGGCACCTGCGCACGGACCTTCCGGATGGACGTAGTCCAGACCGGGAACATCGCGCCGCCCAGCACCGCGCAGGTGCTAGGGCTCAGGTAGTTGTCGGGGATGTGCATGGAGCGATGATGTCGGTGAATCCGTACCCACGCGCCCGGCCCGTGGGCCGGGAGCCGTCCTCGCCGTAGGGCGAGTCGTGCGCCGTGGGGTAGCCGGGCGAGGCATTCAGGTCGACGTCGTCGACGATCGCGTAAGTCACGGAACTCTTTTCGTATACGATTCCTAAAGTCGTATGCAAGTGGAATCCGAGTGGGCGGAGGTTCCCCTGGCTCGCGGACGACCGGCCCCTCTAAGATCGCGCCCACCTACTGCCCGCGGCGTCGCGCCGTGAGGAAGCCCGCTCCGTGGAAAGGGCGTGACCCGGCTGCTGCCCGGCCCGGAACCCGCTGGGCGCGGTCGGTGGTCGCGTCAGAACGGGAGTCGGCTGCGGCGGAAGTGGGGCCGCGTCGTTCGTCTGGTCGCCCGCACGCTACGGAAGCAGGCACCACCGCAGCAAGAGGCCTCAGTGCTGGTGTCCGTGGTCTCGTCCCGCCTCGATGCGCTCGTGCGAGTGCTGGTGGGCTTCTTCATGGCCGTCCTCGTGCGCGTGCTCGTGAATGTGCTGGTGCGCATGAGTATGGCTGTGACGAGTTCCGTCGGCGTGCGTGTGCTCGTGTTCATGCGAATGCTCATGAATGTGCTCGTGCATGACAGGCTCCTCTGCAAGGCTCCAGTAACCTAGCTGCGGCCGAAAAGGCGGCTCGGTAAGCCGTGGGTCAGCCCCTTGTGGGTTGTCGAGACTGACCGAGGGCACGGGGCCGTCACTGGCGAGGCAGCTCGTGAAGGCCGTGCCGACGGATTCTCGCATCTCCGGACGTAGCGATCGGCCGACACGTCCGCGCTCTCTGGCCCGTGCGCCACCGTGCGAATGCGCTTCCTCGAACCCTTCTTGCTTGCGTTCTCCCGAAGGATCCCGTAACACCTACCAGCAACTCGTGCTACGCGCTCGAGGGGAACATGAGCCGGAAAACCCGCGTGTCGCTGTCAGCGCTCACAGCGTGCTGCATTACTCGCAAGCCAGGGATGCGGCGTCGGCGAGAGCAAACCGCCTACGTGTCGATCCAGAACGACTTCAACGATCCGGACATGGCCACGTGCCAGCCGCCGTCGACCATCTGCCGCTCGCAGCACCTCGGCGTGGACTTCGGGCAGATCGGGCTTGGGGAGATGAGCGCGGAGAAGCCGGTCGAAGGCTTGATCGACCACGTCCTCACGGTGGCCGCCTGGAAGTCCGATCTACGATCCAGCCCACTACCTCCCGATCGCCAGCGCCGAGGAGATTTCGCCCGGGCAGCACCGGACGGTGGTGATCGGCCTCAGCAACCACCAGGTACCCCGCCCGCCAGAAGGGGTCGCACCCATCCCGCAGGAGCTCTACGACCGGATCCTGAACCTGTGGCCCGAGTTCTACCTCGAGCCGGGGTAACGGCCCCGCGCGTGCAAAACGTGTCGGTTTGGCGAACGACGGTGAGTGATTCCGCTGGCTCGTGGTAGCAGCACGATTTGGCGGTAGACCGGAGCACGCGCCCGGAGCTGGCAACTCGTTGAATTCAGCGGAGCGCTAAAGCCACTCGGCTGAGCAAACCGATGTGAACACGATGAACACGGCGCGGCCGGAGGGCCGATTCGGAAATCCTCAGAGAGGCGCGCGTAGCACGAATTGGGACTACGTATGCCTATTTGTGTTCTTTGGAGGGTCAATGAAAGGGGTCGCTTCGCATTTCACAATGGCTTGTGACCGAAGCCTCTGTCTCGTGGATTGGCGGAGGCGAGCGACCGTGCTCCTGGCGCTCACAGTTTTCGGCACCGGTGAGACAGGGTCCGCTGCGGAGCCCGTCAGCCCGGCAGGTGAAGCCTCATCGGAGACTCCATCCCAAGAGGTGGAACTTCCCGAGATAGTCATACCGCTCCACTACCGACACAACATCGACACGGCGGACGCGGCCAGCGCGGGGACGGCAACGGCTGAGCTCATCGAAGACCGGCCCTTGCTACGGCCGGGAGAGGTCCTTGAGCTCGTGCCAGGACTCATCGTCACCCAGCACAGCGGTGCCGGGAAGGCGAATCAGTACTTCTTGCGTGGGTTCAATCTGGATCACGGAACCGACTTCTCCACCACCGTGGAGGGAGTGCCGGTGAACCTTCCCACGAACGCTCACGGCCAGGGGTACATGGACTTGAACTTCCTCATCCCCGAGCTCGTAACGCACGCCGACTACTTCAAAGGGCCCTACTACGCCGAGAAAGGCGACTTCTCGTCGGCCGGCGCGGAGGACATCTTCTATGCCTCAGAATTGCCCTCCAATATTCTCTTGGGAACGGTCGGGTCCTACAACTATGAGCGCGCCCTCGCCGCCACGTCGCCCAAGGTCGGGGATGGGACGCTTCTCGCCGCCTTCGAGGTGATGCATCAGGACGGTCCGTGGACGGTCCCGGAGAACTACCTCAAGCTCAACGGCGTGCTTCGCTACACCCATCCGCTCTGGAGAGGGAATCTCTCTTTCTTCGGTATGGGATACTCGGCGAGCTGGAACGCGACCAACCAGGTGCCGCAGCGGGCGGTGACATCGGGAGAGATCGAGTATTTCGGCACCTTGAGTCCGACCGACGGGGGCTCTTCCCAGCGATACGTTCTCTCCCTCGGCTGGGAGGGGGAGGCGGCGGGTGGTCGGCTGCGAGCGAATATCTACGGCGCGCAGTACGGCCTCGACCTCTTCTCCAACTTCACCTACTACCTTATGGACCCTGTGAATGGCGATCAGATGGAGCAGGAGGAGAAGCGGTTCTACTGTTAGCGCGCGAGCTGGTTAGCGGTACGAGGCCTGATGACGCGCAGGCTGGGCGAGGGATTGCGTCGAGGCCGCCTGGTGGTGTCCACCGCTGAGGCTGCAAACTGGCGGTCACCGGCCGTGATGGTACTCCGACGGCCGGAGGCGGGGCACTGGCATGGAGCCGGCCCCCAGAAACAGGTGACGGGGGCGTGTTAGCAGCACGCACCCCGTCGTGCCCCGACCAGCGCTTGGGAGGAGGCCAGGGCAGTACTCGAATCATCCACTTCGGCATCGACGTCAAGTCTTGGGTCGCCCGGGTCCCCACCGTGGACGAGGCGCGGCCGGGGCAGTGCCCCGTCTGTGGATCCGCGAGCCGCCCCGCGGGTGGGGGCATCGTGCTTCACGGGCACGGGCTCAGGGTCCGGGATCAGTGGGGGCCGCCCGATGCCACCGCGCCGCCGGTGGTGATCGAGGTCGTGGGCCGCAGGTACGAGTGCCAGGAGTGCGGCGCGGTGCTGCTCGTCGTACCCGGGGGCATTCTTCGCCGGCGGCTCTATTCGGCCGCCGCCATTGCACTCGCCCTGGCGGTCTGGAGCCTCGAGGAGAAGGCACCGGCCGAGGTCCGGGCCAGGGTGAGCCCATGGAGACTTGTTGGAGCAACGGCGGCGGAGGGCTGGGCATCGCTCCGCCGCTGGGCCAAGGCCGTTCGAGGCGGTCGGCTCTTCCCGGTCGTTCGCGCTCTCCCCGGTGAGGTTCGCCTGCGCCAGGTCGCAGCGCGCGCCGCGACGACGCTTGCGGCGCTGGTGCCCTCGTCCTTGGAGGGTTTGCCGCTCACAACACGCGCCATGTTGGGAGCCGCGCATGTGATCTGAGGTCCATCGCCACGGCGGTGCTGGGGATCTCGGCCCCACCATCCGCGATCCCTCCTTCCGCTGGTGGCTCCGTGGGAGGGCTCTTCCCCGCGACGACGCCGTGCCGCGTCGGCGCTCCAGGAGGAGCCCTCGATGGACGAGTCGTTCTCGAAGTCGGCGAAGCTCGCCCCCAAGGACCACGCCGAGGCGGTAGCCCGGTTCCGCAGCGAGATCGTCGGAGCGCTCACCCGAAGGGACCTCGGCCGCGGCGAGCTCCGTGCTGCCCTACAACAGCTTGCCCAGGAGCGCTTCCGTCCACCGGGTTCGGACATCACGCGCTACATCTCGTTCACCACCTTGGAGCGATGGTTCTATGCTTACCGGAGCGGTGGGCTCGACGCCTTGCGGCCCCTGCCCCGCGGGGATCGCGGTCATGGCCGTGCGCTCACCGCCGAGCAGCGGGACCTGCTGCTCGACATCCGCCGCGAGCACCCCTCAGCCTCCGTACCCCTGATCCTGCGCACGCTGGTCCTGGATGGCCGTCTGCAGCGCGATGCGATCTCCGAGTCCACGGTGCGCCGGCTCTACCAGGTCCACGGCCTCGACCGAGTCCCCCTACGCGACGGTGCCGGAGAGCACACGCGGCTACGCTGGCAGGCGGCAGAGCCTGGGATCCTCTGGCACGCCGATGTCTGTCACGGCCCTGCGCTCACCATCCAGGACCAGTCCCGGCCGCTCCGTATCCACGCTCTCCTCGACGATACCAGCCGCTTCATTCTGGCCATCGAGGCACGCCACACCGAGGTCGAGGAGGACATGCTCGCCTTGCTGGTGAAAGCCCTCCGAAAGCACCCGCACCCTGACGTCCTCTATCTTGACAACGGCTCGACATACATAGGTGACGTACTCCGGACAGCTTGTCCTCGATTGGGGATCGCCCTCGTCCACGCCAAGCCAAGGGATGCCTCGGCCCGCGGAAAGATGGAGCGATTCTGGCGCACGCTCCGTGAGGGCTGCCTCGACCACCTTCCGACCATGTCCTCCCTCCACGATGTCGAAGTTCGCCTCCTCGCCTTCCTCGACCGTCACTACCACGTGGCGCCTCACGCCTCGCTCATGGGCCGGTCACCGAGCGCCGTCTTCGCCGAGGCCAAGCGTCCAGCCGACATTCTCGACGAGGCCAAGCTCCGCGATGCGCTCACCGTGCGCGAGCGGCGCCGGGTCCGCCGAGACACCACCATCTCCGTCCTCGGTAAGGACTGGGAGCTCGACCAAGGCTTCCTCGCCGGTAGGGTGGTGTCGCTCGCTTACTCGCTCCTCGACGGTGTCCCGTGGGTCGAGCACGAGGGCCACCGGCTTGAGCTCCACCAGGTGGACCCCGTCGCCAACGCCCGGCGCAAACGACTGCCGAGGCGCCCTGGCCAGGCCGCCTCAACCTCCGCTTCGTTCGACCCTGCCCAGGCGCTGCTCGACGCCGTCACCGGCCGCCGACCTGAGGAGGACGACCGATGAAGGACTCCTATCTCTCCGCCTTCGGCCTCAAGGAGCCTCCCTTCTCCAAGGAGATTGGCGACCAGGACCTTTGGCTGCCCTCGTCCAAGAGCGCGGTCGTCGACGATCTCGTCGAAGCCGTGGAGGAGCACGCCTCCGTGCTCCTCACCGGCGAGCCCGGCGTCGGCAAGACTTGCGTCTTGCGGGCGCTGCGCGCCCGCCTCCCAGCCGCCGGCTTCCGCCTCACCTACTGCCACAACGCCACGCTCGGCCGCCGCGACTTCTACCGCCACCTCTGCCTCGCCCTTGGCCTATCACCCCACGCCACCGCCGCGGCCGTCTTCTACAACGTCGCCACCCATGTCGAGGACCTTGCCAAGGAGCGCGTCCACCCCGTCTTCCTCATCGACGAGGCCCACCTCCTCCACGAGCACATGCTCGGCCACCTCCACATCCTCCTCAACTACCAGTGGGATGCCAAGGCGCTCCTCTCCCTCGTCCTCGTCGGCCTCCCCGAGCTCAACGACCTCCTCCAGATGCGTCGCTACCGCTCCCTCTACTCTCGGCTCCACGTCCGACTGCACGTAGACGTCCTTACCCCTGCCGACACCGCCGAGTATCTCCGCTACCGCTTGAAGCGCGCCGGCGTCGAGCGAGACGTCTTCACCGCCGACGCCATCGCCATACTCCACGAGGCCGCCAACGGGGGCATGCGCGACCTCGACCGCCTTGCCACCGGCTGTCTCCGAGAGGCCGCTCGCAAGAAACGCAAGCTCATCGAGCGCGATCTGCTCCCCCGCGTCATCGACAGCGACCGCCTCGAGCGCGACGCGTGATCGTCTGCGGCCTCTGGCTCGTCCGGCGGCGCCTCGTCGCTGCCTTGGTCGGCCCACCCGGCCAGGCCCCACGCACCATCCGGTCCGCCACCTCCGACGATGCCCGCTTCGGCCTCGCCGAGTATCTCGCCCACGCCGGCTGCGACGTCGTCGCCACCGAGGCACTCGCTCGAACTGACCCTTTGCCTGCCCAGCTCGCACGGCGCGGCCTTACCATTTGGCTCGCCGACGACCAGCTCGCCGCCAGCCTCCTCGGTGTCGCCGCTGTCCGCGACCCCGCCCGCGCCGCCGCGATCCTCGCCAGAATGCGTCTTGTCCCGGCTTGGCGGACCCAACTCCATCGGCTCATGCCCGGCCAGCCGGCCCGGCAGCTTCCGCTCCTCTGACCATGCTGGCCATCAAGTCGCTGCTCGCGTCCCCGCCAAGCTGGTGGTAGCCATCAGCTCCTCTGCGCTGGCCCCTGTCAGGATCCCGGTGGCCATCAATCACCCTGACTGCTTCCCCACCATCCAGCCTGCGTGGCAACAATTAGCAGAAGTCTTGCTGCTATCCTGCTGCTGACTGCGAGACCTCGAACCGGACGCACGGAGAGGAGTTCGACGGCCTGGCGGTCCGAATTGGGACGAACAGTGAAGACGCATTGCTGCGATTAGCGTCAACCTCGAGCAGTCATGCGCCAGAGCCCTGGTCCGGCTCGTAGTCGAGTGGAACGGCCGATGCCGATCTCACCGCTGGCCGGGCACTGGCCCCCAGTGGCGCATCCGCTTGCGCGTTCGGGGCTCCGCCACTATAATCATGACCGGAGCGTGGTCATGGTTTCTGGTTCGGATGTAGTGCTTAGCCTCAAGGAAGCGTCGGTGCTTTCGGGCGCGCCGGAGAAGTCGATCCGGCACG
>Ga0335080_10004404_pt1 | contig 14336 bp, 6 predicted proteins | sample Lox_Sample_34_FD_206720 | JGI IMG/M metagenome (GOLD analysis project Ga0335080, IMG submission 206720) | Soil microbial communities from Loxahatchee National Wildlife Refuge, Florida, United States - Lox_Sample_3.4 | ecosystem: Environmental > Terrestrial > Soil > Wetlands | place: USA: Florida... | reverse complement strand
GCCGAGCCCGACGCCAGGTCGACGAACGCGAGCGGGCTGCTCCCGGATCCGAAGCGCAGCGTCCAGCCGTCGAGGTGGTCGTCGCCGACGAGGCCGCTCACCGGGATCGGCGTCTCGCCCCGGCGCACGACCGCGCCGTTGAGCGGCGACTGGATGGAAGCCCGCGGCGGGGTCGAGTCGACGACGAAGGGCACCTCGACGCGGGCCTCGTTCTCGGCGAGGTCGGTGGCCACGACGACGAGAGTGTGCGGGCCGTCGGCCAGGGGCCCGAGCGCGGCGATGTCGGCGTCGGTGCGGGCCTGGAAGGCGTGGACGAGCTCGACTGCCGTCCCGCCGGCCGGCGTGGCCGTCACCGTGAAGTCGGCGAGGTGCGCGTCGGCGACCGACCCGTGCACCCAGGAGGTGTTCGGGGCGAAGCCGCCCGCCGCCGGCCGAACGATGGCGATGGTCGGCGGCGTCCGATCGACGACGAGGCGGGTCGTCCTTTCCTCGTAGACCGTGGCTACCTGCGGGTCCTCGGCCCGGATCCAGAGGACGTGGTCCCCCTCCGGAACGGGCTGGCCGGCGTCGTTGCGGCCGTCCCAGACCAGGCTCCAGGCCCCTGTTCGCTCCGCCCCGTCCTCGAAGGAGCGCAGCACGTGGCCCGCGCCGTCCCGGACCTGCAGCCAGACGTTCGCCGTCCGGCTCAGCTCGTACTCGAGTGTCGTGGTGTCGCGGCGGCCGTCCCCGTTGGGCGAGAAGACGTCCGGGGAGGCGGCCAGGCGGAGGAGCAGGTCGCCCTTCTCGACCTGCACGGCCACGATGACGTCGGCCGAGCGGTTGCCCGCCGCGTCCTCGGCGGCGAGCCGGAGCCGGCACTCGCCGGGCGGCGCGCGCGACGTGTCCCAGCGGGCGAGGAAGCCGGGAGCGTCCAGGCGGTTCGACCCCGTGCCGAGGCTCGTCCACGGGCCCGAGCCGCAGGCGACGTCGAGCTGCCAGTCCGCGAAGTGCGGGTCGCTCGCCTGGCCCTGAACGTCGACGCTCGCGCTCAGCCGCTGGCCCGGGGGCGGGTCGGTGAGCGCGACGCTCGGCGGCACGGTGTCGACGTCGACGCTCGCCGAGGCCTCGCTCTTGCCTCCGCACGCGTCCGCGGCAGTGAAGACGATCGCGTACGGGCCGTCGGCCGCCCTCCGTCCGGCGTCGTCGCGACCGTCCCAGAGGACGCCCGCCTCGGTCGTGGCCTGCGGTTGCTCGAGGAAGAGGGTCCGGACCACCGGTCCCGTGGCGTCCCCGGCGTGGACGCGCGCGGTGAGGATGTCGGGCTCCCTCATCAGGACCGTCGCGAGGGTCGACTCCTTCACGCCGTCGCCGTTCGGCGAGAAGGCGCGAGGCTCGAGGCTGCGGACCTGCAGCCGGGGCGGGTCGCGGGTGACGAACACGCGCCGAGTGGTCGAGCCGACGTTCCCCGAGCCGTCGCAGAAGTCGAGCCGGAGGTCGTACGGGCCGTTGTCGAGCGGCCCGGCCCACACGTCCAGCCCGTGGACGGGCCCGGTCGAGAGGACAGTCGGACAGCCGGGGCCGCCGTCGCAGCGGGTCGCCTGGAGGTACATCCAGTCTCCACCGGGGAATCGGGCGAAGGGTCTCGGCGTGGCCACGCTTTCCGATTTGTCGTCGCCGAAGCGGACCAACGTGTGGAGATCCGGCTCGCCCGATCCCGTGGCGAGGCAGACCGTCCGGCCCTCTCCGGGGTCGACGATCTCGCCTGTCGGCGCGTTGCGGTCGACGATGGCGGAGATCTCGGCTTCGGCCAGCACCTTCCCGGTTCCGGCCGAGGTGATCCTTCCGCGGACCGGGTACGTCCCGGAGGAGGCGTCACCAACCGCGATCGGGGACGTGCGGTCGAAGGAGAGCCGATCCCGGAGCGGGAGGTCGAACGCCTCCGCCAGCACGGGTGCGGCCTCGAGCCCACCTTCGATCGCAACGTGGGCGGGCTCCCCTGCCTCCCCTGCTTCTTTGACGGAGAGGACACCCGGCGTCGCCTTCCAGAATTCGAAGGTCTGGGCGAGAGAGAGCCCGGAGCTCCCGCACGAGGTCGGTTCCGGGTAGTGGAATCCCAGCTTCTGGCAGGCGGGCTCCACCTTGCCCGAAGGGTAGGTGACTCCCCCCTCGTCCTGCACCAGGACGTTGCCTCCGAGCTGCGTGCTGCAATCGAACGTCATCGGAGGCAGGACGCCGATCAGGGCCTGCTCGTCGTCGCGGAGGCCCAGCCCGAGCCTGCGGCGCACGTCATCCGCCGAGATGGGCTCGAGGGGCAGGGACGGGAGCGCCGTCGTGGAACCACCGACCTGGACATGCGCGTTGACGTGCCCGCCGGCGAGCGGCGCCGCCAGGCGCCCTCTCACGAAGACGACGAAGCGCTCCAGCGAACGGTCGTAGACCAGCTCCGCCTCGAGCCGCCACTTGCAGGGGCAGAAGTCGAACGACGGCGAGACGAGCTCTTCGGTGGCGCCCTGCAGCCGGAAGCGGCCCCGGAAGACCTCGGTGGGGTCGAGGCCGAGGGCCTCGAACGAGTCGATGCGGAACGTCGTGAGAGGGCCTCCGCCGATCGGCTGCCCCACCGGCCGCCATTCCCCACCGTCGATCGGCTGGAGCTCGAACCGCGCGGGCGCGCCCGAGTCTTGGTGGGGCGTCGCCCCGGCCTGGAGATACAGCTTCTCGGGCGCGAGGTCGTTGACCGGTCCCGGCGGAACGGACGCGGGAGCCTCCGCGGTCAAGGATTCCCGCAGCGCCTCGCAGCGCGCGGTCGCGCCCAGGGGAACGACGGCCTCTCGTGGCGGCTCGACGGTGACGACGCTGACGTTTCCGGCGAGGTCGTGCGCCTCGAGGCGGAGACTCGTCGAGGATGGGTAGCTGCCACCGACGAACGCCGGAACCACGAGGCCCGTGGGGTGTCCGTCCTGACGGCTCACCCGCGGTCGGCCGGCGTCGAGAAGGGCCGCTCCCGACGGGTCCGAGTCGGGCACGAAGACGGGCTCCCGGGAAGAGAGTTCGGTTGGCCAGGGAGCGTCCCAGTACGTCAGGTTGCGATCGACGACATAGACGGAGATGCGGGCCTGGACGGCGCTCAAGGGGAGGAAAGGCGGCCGTTCGGTGATGCCGTTCGGCACGCAGTACGGGGCGCCAGTGAATCCGATCGGCGCCGCGCCCGCCGCCGGGTCGCCCAGGAGCTCCAGCCCGATCTCGGGCGGGGTGTTGTCGATCTCGACGCGGAAGGGGAGCCCGTTGAGCCGGATCGTGTACCAGCCGTCCGGGACGAGCCGGCCCGACGAGTCGTGACCGTCCCAGACGAAGGCCTGCGGACCGGGGTCGGGGTGCTCCACGGCCGACCGGAACACCTCCGGTCCCTCCGGGCCTCCGGGCCCCGCGGGGTCGGGCCCGACGATCCGCACGTCCACGTGGGCCGGGAGGAGCGCGGTGTAGCGGATCCGCACGTCGTCCTTGACCCCGTCGCCGTTGGGCGAGAAGAGCCGGTCGCTCTGGGTGAAGCTCGTGAGGTCGGGGGCCCGCTCCCAGGGCACGAGTCGCGTCACCGCCCGCGAGTTGCCGGCCCGGTCGGCCACAGTCAGCCGCACGACGTACTGGCCGGGGCCGGGGGGCACCCAGACCGCGATCTGGTCGTCGACTACCGGCACGTCCGAGGCGGTGCCGATCGGATGCCACGTCGTCGGGTCCGACACGTCCGCGAAGTCGATCTGGAAGTGGTCGAGGTTCAGATCGCCGACCGTTCCCTTGAAGACGACACCCGTCGCGCCGGGCAGCTGCGCGACCTGCAGCGCGATCACGAGGTTCGTGAGCCCTCCGAGGACGAGCGAGTCCTCGTACTTGCCGGGGCAGACGAGGGCGCCGGGGCCCGTCGTCGAGGGCCCTACCCGCAACAGCGCGACCGTCCCCCGCGGCGACACGGCGGTCAGGGACGGGATGAGCTGCCCGAGGGACGTGCCGCTCTCCAGGAGCAGCTCGCCACTCGGCAGGATGACCCGCGTTCCGTCCGGCGACCAGGTCCCCTGAAGGCCCCTCTGGGGGTCCGAGGCAAAGAAGGTGAGCCGCCGGGCCACTCGCGCATCGGGATCGACCACGAACGACGCGCCGTGGCACACCGGCTCGCTGCCGGGCTGGATACAGAACTCGACGCTCGCCACGATCTGCCCGTCACCCCGCCACACGACTCCCGCCGGGTTGGCCCAGTCCGCCTCCTCCCCGGGGTTCGAGTTCAAGGGGATCGCGTCGACGGGCGTGCCGTCACGCGCCACGACGACGAGGGAGTCGCCGACGGTCGAGACGCTGGCCAGGCGGTCCGAGCCCGGCGACCAGACCCACTGGCCGGGCCCGAGGTCTCCGACCGCGGAGCCGTCGCGGGCCAGGACCTTCGTGCCCACGAGGATGAACCGGCCGTCGGGCGACCACGCGGCGGCCGACGCGCTTGACGCGCTGACGGTGCGCCGCGCGCCGGTCGCGAGGTCGACCGCCGCCAGGCCGCCGTTCGCCAGGAGGAGCACCTCTCGCCCGTCGGGCGACACGGCCGCCGGGGACGCGACGACGGCCTGCCTGTACCAGTCGTCCTGGGCGACGTAGCCGAAGCCACCGTCGAGCCCGGCCCGCAGCAATCCGGCCGGGAAGCCGGGCTGGGGGAAGCTCACCACGTACAGCACCTCGTCCTCGGCCGGCATCCACGCGGGCTCGCCGAGGGCGGGGGCCAGCGCGCAGGTCAGGTTCCGCAGGGTCGTCCGCCCGAGCAGCGCGCTGTGCAGGGTGGTGCGGTCCGTGTCGACGACCGCCTCGGCGCGGCCCAGGACGCGTCCCTGGTCCCCGAGGAGCGAGAGCGTGTACGGCCCGTCCGGCACGACGAGGCTGCGGTCGTCGCGGCCGTCCCAAGTGACCGACGCCGAGGACTGGCCAGAGGCCGCGAGCGTCCGAACCGCCCGTCCGCGCGAGTCGGCCACGACGACCTGCGCCGGCTCGGCCGTCCGCCAGGCGAGGGTGGTGTCGTCCTTGACGCCGTCCCCGTTCGGCGAGAAGAACGGCTCGGTGAGGTAGAGGTCGGGGTCCTGCACTACGACCGTCAGGCGCACCTCGTTGTTGCCTTCGTCGTGCTCGGCCACGATCCCGTCGGGGTCGACGACGAGGCGGAGGACGCGGGGCCCGGGAGGGGCGCCCGGAGTCCAAGGCAGAACCAGCGCCGCGGAGGCGCCCGGGGCGAGCTCGGGAACGGCGAGGGTGCCGACGACGGCCGGGTCCGGCTCGCCTTCGCTCACCACGAGCGTCGTCGCTGCGGACGGCCGGTCGCCCAGGTTGCGGACGGTCGCGCCGATCGAGACCGCCTCTCCGGCGCGCGGGTAGCCGGGGTTGAGCGAGACGTCCGCGATCGTGAGCACGAGGTCGGGCAGACCGACGGCCGAGAACGCGTGGAAGGCCTGATTGTCGGTCTCGTTCGACTCCGTGACCTGGTGAAGGGCGTCCGCCACGACGTAGAGGCCGGTCTCTCCGCGCACGTTCACGGGGGACCAGGCGACTGAGGCCGTGACCGCCTGGCCCGCACCGAGGTCGGGAACGGAAGCCTCCCCGATCAGCCGGCCCTCGAAGTCCGGGTCCCCGACGAAGAGCCGCACGGAGAACGGGCCGGTGGACACGCCGCCGATGTTGCGGACGACGGCGGACACCGTCGCCGCCTGTCCTTCGACCGGCGGGTCGGGCGTGACCGTGAGCTCGGCCCCGCTCACGGTGAGGTTCGGCAGGCTCGCCGGCCTCACCCGCGTGGTCAGCTCACCGGTGTTGTTGTCCTCGCGCGTCTCGCGAAGGACGTCGAATGGGTCCACCCGCAGGAGGAGGGTCAGCGGGTCTTCCGCCGCAGCCGGCGTCCACGGGATCGAGACCGTAGTCGACTGCCCGGCCGCGACCGTGACGACCGTCCGGCCGAGCTCCTCGAGGCTGCCGGACCGCAAGAGCTGCACCGGCACCTGGGCGGCGTCGAGCGTGCCGCGGTTCCGAACCGCCACCGACACGGTCAGCGTCTTCCCGACCTCGCCTTCGGCCGGAGCGGCCGAGACGGCCGAGACCTCGAGGTCGTTCGTCCCCGCGTCCCGGAGGACGACGCTCGCCGTGTTGTTCGTCTCGTCGGTCTCCGGGACGAGATCGTCGGGGTCCACGACCACGACGAGCCCGCGGCTTCCCGGTGTCGTGATCTGGACCGGGATCCGGACGGGGGAGGCCGAGCGGGCGCCGACAGCGACGTCCAGCCTGCCGAGAACGGGTCCGGACTGGAACCGGTCGAACACCGCGACGGAGGTCGTCGCGTCCGTGCGGCCGGCGTTCTCGACGACGGCACGGACCTCGAGCGTCTGCGGCAGCTCGGTGAGGTCGTCGACGGAGGCCGCGCCCACGGCCAGCTCGGGTCCGCTCGGCACCGTGTCCACGACGAGGACCGTCCGCGCGGCCGAGTTGTTCGTCTCGTCGGACTCGGGCACGGCATACGCGGGATCGACCTGCACCCGGACGGCATGGGGTCCGGCCATGGCGGGTGTCCACGGGACGGCGACCGTCGTCGTCTCGCCGGGCCCTAGCGCGGGAGTCGCCGCGAACGGCTGGCTGAACTCCCGGCCCGCGGGATCCTCGACACCGACGGCGAGCCAGGTCCGGGGCGAGGACCGGGCTCCCCGGTTCCAGACCGTGACCAGGACGGTGACGCTGTCGCCGACCTGGGGGCCCGCGGGCGCGACGACGATGCCGGCGCCTTCCACGGCGAGGTCGGGCAGCAGTCCCTCGACGGTGAGCGACAGGCTCGCGGTGTTATCGTCTTCGCGCGACTCGGCGACCTCTCCGGCGGCGTCGGCGACGACGTACAGCGTCCGGCTGCCGGGCCGATCGGTCGTCGGGTAGTCGAAGGCGACCCCCGTTTCCTCGCCGGGGGCGAGAGCCGGCACCGCGGCTTCGCCGCGGGAGGCCGACGATCCCGGGTCGGCGTCGTAGAGACGGGCCACGGTCGCGGGCGCCGGGACCCGACCGGTGTTGCGCACGCGGGCGACCACGCGCACCAGGTCGCCCTCGCGGGCCGGGTTCGGGGTCGCGACGAGCGAGCCGGCGGGGACGACCAGGTTCGCTCCCAGCGCCTGGCTCAAGACGCCGACGACGAGGGCGGTCTGGTACGGGCTCGAGGCCCAGCTCCCGTCGGCGAGCTGGGCCTGCTGGAGCCAGGCCGTGAGCGGATCGACGAGCGCGCTCGTCCCCCCGGAACGCAGCAGAACCTCGAGCGCGAGCGCCGAGGCGTGGGCCGCCCTGGGGCTGCTTCCGAAGCCGCCGTCCGGGTTCCGCCGGGCGAGGAGCGCGGCGAGGCCCTGGGCCTGGAGCGTGGTCGAGGCGGGCGCGTCGCTCCAGTCGAGAAGGGCGAGGAGGACTTCGGCCGTGACGACGGTGGACGTCTCGCCACCGTCCACCGCCGGCCAGCCGCCGTCGGTGGTGACGAGGCCGGCCAGCGCCCGCACGGCCCTCTGCACCCGGTCGTCGGCGGGGCGCCCGAGCGCCTTCAAGGCCCGCAGCGCGAGGGCCGTGTCGAGGGCGTCGCTCGCGAAGTCGCGGCCGGCGCCGAAGCCCCCGTCGGGGTTCTGGCCGTCGAGGAGGCGGGCGACACGGGACGCGCGGTCGGCGACGCCGAGCAGCGACGGCTCGAGCGCGATCGCGGCGCGGGCCTGGAAGTCCAGGCTCTCCGGGGCGACGGCTTGCAGCCAGGCGATCCCCCGCTGGGCCGCCGGCATCGCCGCTCGCGCGCGGACGAGCGCGGTCACTGCCGACGCCGTCTCGCGCACCCGCGTCTCCAGGGAGTCGGCCCAGCTCCCGTCGAGGCTCTGGCGCGCGGCCAGCCACTCGAGCGCGCGCGGGAGGTCGGGGACCGGGGCGCGGGGAGCCTGCTCCGGGGTGGTGAGGTCGGTATCCGCCCACCCGACCCCGTTCGTCGCGGCGAAGAAGAGAGCGCCGAAAGCGCGCCGCACGCGGTCGACGGCCTCCAGGTCCTCGGGAGCCGGTTCCGTCCCCGGACGGGTCAGGAAGACGAAGCCGAGACGGAACTCCTTCTGCGAGTGCAGGAAGTCCGGCTTGCGGGGACCCATGGCGTCGACCAGCTGGGGGACGAGGATCGTCGCCTTCCCGTCGGCCGCCACCACTTCGCCTTCCTGGTTGATGCGGTGGCGGTCGACGGCGGGGTTCCGCAGCAGGGTTACCGGGCCCACCTTGTCTCCGGGAAGGAGCCCCATGAGGTAGAGGTCGAGGGCCGAGTAGCGCCGCTTCACGCGGGCCGCGGTGAAGGTCCCGTCCCCGTTGTCGTGCCACTCCGCACCGTAGAGGAAGGACGCGTCCGAGTCGAGGAGGTAGCTCCAGTGCGCCTCGTCTTTGCCGAGGAGGTCTCCGTGGTCGACGCCGTCCGCCTTGTAGTGGGCGTAGGCCAGCCACTGGTGGCCCATCTCGTGGGCGAGAACGGCGAGGGTTTGCTGGAAGCCGGGGTCGCCGGGCTCGAGCGAGAAGGGCTGCGCCCGGTAGCTCGACACGGCAGCCATGTCGATCCAGCCCTTGAGGCGGGCCGGGCTGCCGAACGGGGCCGCGTCGATGTTGCCGAGCGGGAGGCCGATGCCGTCGACGTCGTTTCGGGCGTTCAGGTGGAAGGCCTGGGCGTCGCCGGTCCTGAACGCGAAGTTGGTGAAGACGACGAGGAGGTCGTAGTCGTCGCCGTGCGTCTCGTAGAAGCGCCGGCCGACGCGCAGCCGGGCCTCGTAGTTCAGCGAGCCGTCGGGGAGCCGGTCGTCGTAGGAGGAACCGTCGTGCTCGACCACCGCGATCTCGCCGACGTCGCGGGTGATGCCGGTGTCGGGAAGCGGGTCGAGCGCCGCTCCGGTCTGCCGGAGGCGTTGGGCGGCCGCCCGCAGCTCCCCGGTGCGGACCTGGGCGTGGAGCGGCGCGACGCCGAAGAGGAGGCCGGCGAGGAGGGCTCCCGCGCGGAGAGCGACCGCTCCGGACGAGCCCGGGGTCCCGGCTCGCCGGGGCGTCGCCTCGCTCCCCGTTCTGGTGGGATGCTCCATCGGCCTTCACCACCGCCCCGGTCGCCGGGGAGGGCGGCGACCAGTCGGTCATCACGGATTCACGGACGGTGCGCGGAGACTACGCGTCCGTTCAAACGCGTGTCAATGAACCATCAGGCTCATGAGGCACGTCTCCTCGCCACGCCCAGAGCGAAGCTCTTTACACTTGGTGTGTCCCACTTATGCGGATCGGCCCCGGCCGGATAGGCTCTACGGACTTCCCCGGCCCGAAGCCCTGCGACCCGGCCTACTCCACCCAGTCGACAAGGAAGAGGTTGGTCTCGCCGGGGACCGAGCCGCCGCGGTTGCTGGCGAAGACGAGGCGGCGGCCGTCCGGCGAGAACATCGGGAAGCCGTCGAAGGTCGGCTCGGTGGTGATCCGCTCGAGGCCGGTGCCGTCGTCGTTCACCAGGAAGAGGTCGAAGTTGCGGCCCCGCGGGTCGGGGTGGTTGCTGGCGAAGATGATCCGGCGGTCGTCGGGGTGGAAGTACGGGGCGAACGAGGCGGCGCCGAGCCTCGTCACCTGGCGCTTGTGGCCGCCGTCCGCGTCCATCACCCAGATCTCGAGCGCGCCCGGCCGGTAGAGGTGCTGGGCGAGGAGCTCGCGGTAACGGGTGAGGCTGGCGTCGTCGGGGTGCGCGTCGCGCCGGTAGACGATGCGCTTCCCGTCGTGGGAGAAGAAGGGCCCGCCGTCGTAGCCCGGCTCGTGGGTGAGGCGCCTCACGTTCGAGCCGTCGATCGCCATGGTGTAGATCTCGAGGTCGCCGTCGCGGACCGACGTGAAGACGATGGTCTTCCCGTCCGGCGAGAGCGTGGCCTCGGCGTCGTAGCCCGGGGTGTCGGTGAGGCGCCTGAAGCCCGAGCCGTCGAGGGCCTGGCTCACGATGTCGTAGGCCTCGTACATCGGCCAGACGTAGCCCTTCGACATGTCGGGGGACGGCGGGCAGGCCGCGGCGGCGAGGCCGGTCGTCGCGTAGAGGACCCGCCGGCCGTCGTCGGAGAAGTAGCCGCAGGTCGTCCGGCCCCGGCCGTCCGAGACCCGCCGGCTCTCGCCGGTCTCGACGTCGAGGACGAACTCCTGGTCGCAGGCGAGGCCGTGCTCGGGGTCGCGCCGCTGGAACACGATCCGCCGGCCGTCCGGTGCCCAGTAGCCCTCCGCGTTCTCGCCGCCGCGGGTGAGCTGGCGGAGGTTGCGGAAGTGGTTTTCGTCGGGATGGATCACGGCCGGACCGGCGAGGGGCGGCGCGCCGGGGCGGGAGGGAGGCGTGCGAGCGGGTGCCTCACCGGGTGTCGTCGAGCCGGGGGCCTGCGAGGTGGCCGCGGCGGCGGCGAGCGCGGCCGCGGCCAAGAGGGCGGGAACGAGCGGGCTCGCCCTCATTCCATCTGCTGCGCGAGGTAGTTCTCGGCGCCGATCTCCTTGATGATCCCGAGCTGCGCCTCCAGCCAGTCGACGTGCTCCTCCTCGTCCTTCAGGATCTGCTCGAGGAGGGCGCGGGTGCCGTTGTCCCCGTGAGCGCGGGCCACCTCGATGCCCTTGTTGAGCCGGGGCACGGCCTGGTACTCGACCTCGAGGTCGGACCGGAACTGGTCGGGCACCGTCTTGCCGACGTTGATCTTCATGTACTTCTGCATGTTGGGCGCGCCGTCGAAGTACAGGATGCGGTCGATCACCTCCTGGGCGTGCCTCATCTCCTCGATCGACTCCTTGCGGACGTACTCGGCGAGCTTCCGGTAGCCCCAGTTCTCGCACATGCGGGCGTGGATGAAGTACTGGTTGACCGCGGTGAGCTCGGCGCAGAGCACGTCCTGCAGGACCTGGACGACCTCTTCGTTGCCCCTCATGAGCCCTCCCTCGGGTGAGCGCGGCCGCACGCCGCCGGAAAGCGCGATCTTACCCCGGCTCAGCGCAGGCCGGCGAGGTGGGCCCGGAGCTCGGGCAGGCAGGCCGAGCAGAGGCGCCCGCACCCCGTGCGCTCCTGCACCTCGCCGAGCGTCGAGCCCTCCCTGATGCGCCGGGCGACGTCGTCGAACGCGAGGCCGGTGCACTCGCAGCGGGTCATGGCCGGCGCCCAGGGCGGCCCGGAGAGGGCGGCGCTGCCTTCCACGCCGCCATCATAGTGAAACTCGTTTTCAACATCAAGGCGACCGGGCGGACCCTCGGGCTGTCTTGGGCAGGGTCGAGGCGGCCTTCGGCGCGCGCGACGCCGGAGGCGCCCTCGGGCGGGAACGGACGATAGAATGGGGCATGCCCGAAGCGCTCGACGTCACCTGCCCGTGCTGCGAGGCGCTTCTGAAGGTCGACCCCGAAACGGGCTCCGTGGTGTGGGCCGACCGAAAGAAGGCCCCCCCGAAGGACTTCGACGACCTCGTCGACCGCGTGCGCTCGCAGAGGAGCGTCCTCGACGAGAAGTTCGCCCGGTCCGTGCAGCACACGAAGAGGGCGAGCGAGATCCTGGAGAAGAAGTTCGAGGAGGCGCGCAAGAGGGCCGAAGCCGACCCCACGGGCCGGCCGCCGCACCCGTTCGAGAACGACTGACCATTTGCCTGGGCGGGACGGGGTCCCTATGATGGGCGCCTGCCCATCGACCGGAGGAGTGAGAAGATGCAGAAGCGTTTGGCGCTGGCGGCGCTCGCCGTCGCGGTGGCCGGCCCCGCTCTCGCCCAGGAGAGCTCCCGCGGCGAGGCCAAGGCCACGGTGGCCGGCAAGGCCGTCTCGATCGAGTACGGGCGGCCCAGCCTCAGGGGCCGCGACATGATGGCCCAGGCCCAGATCGGGCAGGCGTGGCGCATGGGTTCCGGCGCCGCGACCAGCCTCAAGACGGAGGCCGACCTCGCCTTCGGCTCCGTGGCCGTGCCGAAGGGCGACTACGTCCTGACCGCGACCAGGATCTCGGCCGACGAGTGGCACCTCAACGTCCTCAAGTCAGACCGATCTCCGGTCGCCGAGATCCCCCTCGCGCCAGGAAAGCTGGCCGCGAGCGTCGAGACGTTCACGGTGAGTCTCAAGGGCGACGGGGAGAAGGGCGAGCTCGAGATGCAGTGGGGCACCACCGCCCTGAAGGCGGCGTTCACCGGGAAGTAGGGCCGTTCGGATCGACCCGCGCCGTGCGCGGATCGGGCGTCACTCGATCCAGCCCCGTCGCCGGTAGACGAAGAGACCGACGCGCTCGTGGGCGATCGCCGCGAAGGCCAGCCGGCGGTCGACCGGCCAGTGCAGCCGCCCGAGGTCGAAGCGGGTCTCGATCGAGGGCACCGCGATCACCGTGAGCCCCTCCTTCTCGAGGACCCCGGCCGCCCGCCGGGTGTGGAGGGGCGAGGTCACGGCGAGCACGCGGGTCCAGCCCCGCTCCCGGAAGAGGCGCGAGACGAGCACGGCCTCGTCGTGCGTGTTGACGATCGAGCCGACCGGGATCACCTCGCCCCGGCGGGCCAGGGTCGAGACCCACGCGCGGGCGAGGGGCGCGTAGGGGCCGGCGGGCGGCGGCAGCTCGGAGACGAGGAGGCGCGGCGCCCGTCCCTCGGCCACCAGCTCGACGCCCTTCAGCAGGCGGCTCATCGCGTCGCTCGTGGGGTCGCCGTCCTCCTGGACCCGGGAGGCGAACACGTAGGCGGCGTCGGCGTCCGCCACCGCGTCGTGGCGGACGAGGCCGTCGACCAGGCTCGACGTCACCGGAGTGAAGGAGACGACCGCCCACAGCACGGCGAGGAGAACGAGCGCCGCCCCGACGAGGCGGCGCAGGGGAGTGAGCCAGAGGAGAGCGCCGAGGGCGGCCGCGGGCAGAACGAAATAGCTGCGGTCACCGGACCACGACACGAAGGTCGGCAGGTTCAGGTCGACGGCCACGAGGCCGACGAGCGCGCCGACCAGGAGGCCGACGCCGAGCCTGGCCGAGGGGTCGACAGGCGGCTTGGGCACGCCTCACTCTAGCAGGGTGCGGCGTTCCCGGCCCCGGGAGGCGCCGGTGCGCCCCCGGGGCCGGAGCCGGTACTCCTCTCCCTCAGATGAAGAGCGGGGCCAGGACGAGCGTGATCGTGGAGAGAAGCTTGATGAGGACGTGGAGCGAGGGGCCGGCGGTGTCCTTGAACGGGTCACCCACGGTGTCGCCGACGACCGCGGCCTTGTGGGGGTCGGACTTCTTCCCCACCACCACGCCGTCCACCAGGAACTTGCCGGACTCGATGTACTTCTTCGCGTTGTCCCAGGCCCCGCCGCCGTTGTTCATGAAGAGCGCCATCAGGATGCCGGCGATCGTCCCCACCATCAGGAGGCCGGCCACCGACTCGGCGCCGATCTGCCCGTAGGGCGAGAGGAACTTGAACGAGAAGCCCACCGCGACCGGTGTGAGCACGGCGAGCAGGCCGGGGGTCACCATCGCGCGCAGCGCGCCCTTCGTCACGATGTCGACGCAGTGGGCGTAGTCGGGCTTCTCCGTCCCCGCCATGATGCCGGGCCTCTCCTTGAACTGCCGGCGCACCTCGGTGATGACGCTCTGGGCGGCCCGGCCCACCGCCTTGATGGCGAGCGAGCTGAAGACGAACACGAGCGTCGCCCCGAGCAGGCCGCCGACGAAAACGGGCACGCGGGTGAGGTCCACCTTGATGTCCTGGCCCGTGATCTTCGTGACCTCGTCGAGGTAGGCGCGGAAGAGGAGGAAGGCGGCGAGGGCGGCGGAGCCGATGGCGTAGCCCTTGGTGAGGGCCTTCGTCGTGTTGCCGACCGCGTCGAGGCGGTCGGTCTTGTGGCGGATCTCCTCCGGCTGGCCGGACATCTCGATGATGCCGCCCGCGTTGTCCGTGATGGGGCCGAAGGTGTCCATGGCCAGGATGTACGCGCAGGGGGCGAGCATGCCCATCGTCGCGACCGCGGTGCCGTAGAGGCCGGCCCCGACCACGCCGGGCAGCGCCATCAGGCCGAGCTTGTAGGCGGCCATGAGGGCGATCGAGATGACGATCACCGGCATCCCGGTGCACTCCATGCCCACGGCGAGGCCGGTGATCACGTTGGTGGCGGGCCCGGTCCGGCTCGCGTCGGCGATCGACTGCACCGGCCGGTACTTGTACTCGGTGTAGTACTGGGTGATCCAGACGAACGCGTAGGCGGTGAGGATGCCGACGACGCCGGCGCCGAGCAGGTAGCCCGGCTGCGCCTCCTGGGTCGAGCCCGCGACCGGACGCAGCAGCAGGTAGACGGCGGTCGCGAAGCCGATCATGGCCAGTATGGTGGTCACGAGGTACCCG
>Ga0335080_10004402_pt1 | contig 14338 bp, 11 predicted proteins | sample Lox_Sample_34_FD_206720 | JGI IMG/M metagenome (GOLD analysis project Ga0335080, IMG submission 206720) | Soil microbial communities from Loxahatchee National Wildlife Refuge, Florida, United States - Lox_Sample_3.4 | ecosystem: Environmental > Terrestrial > Soil > Wetlands | place: USA... | reverse complement strand
TGCTCCGGCATTGATGCACTGATGATCGACAACTTTGTGCTATCGAAGGCGGCGGCGAGCCATGTTCTCGCCACCCGCGCTTCCTGACGAAAACGCCAATGGCTCAAGCCACAGTTCGCCGGCGCAAGCATCCCATGACCGACGTAGTGCGCCGCGTGCGCGCTCTCGCGGTGAAGATGGGCGCCGTCCGCGCGCGCGTGATGTTCGGCCAGGCCACCAGCAGCTTGCGGATTCTTCCCAGCTGGATCATCGTCGGCGCGCAGCGCAGCAGTTCCAGTTCCGTGTTCAAGTATCTGACTGCTCATCCGCAGGTGGGCGCGCCCTGCGTCAAAGAGATCCATTACTTCGACAATAACTACCACCGTGGGCTCAACTGGTACCTTGGCCACTTTCCGACGCGCAGCGGCCAATGCATCAGCGGCGAAGGCACGCCGTACTACATGGCGCATCCGCATGCTCCGCGGCGCATCGCGAATGATCTTCCCGGGGTAAAGATCATCGTCGTGCTGCGCAATCCGGTGGACCGCGCCTATTCCCACTTCATTCACGAGCGCGCCCTTGGACGCGAGCCTTACGCATCATTCGCCGACGCTATCGCCCATGAGCCCGAGCGCATCGCCGGCGAAGAAGAGAAAATGCTAACCGATCCGGCGTACTACAGCTACAACCACCAGAATTTCTCCTACGTCGCCCGCGGGCGCTATGCCGAGCAGATCGAGCGCCTCTTCGAGACCTTCGCCCGGGACCGTGTCCTGGTGTGCTCCAGCGAGCGCCTGTCGATGGAGCCGGCGCAGGTTTACTCGGAACTGCTCAGCTTCCTGGGCTTGCCGCCCTACGGGTTGCAGCAATACCGCCGCCACAACGAGCGCAGCTATGCGCCCATGGATCCCGGGACGCGCGCCCGCCTGCAGGATTATTTCGCTCCTGAGAATGAGCGGCTGTTCAAGCTTTTGGGGACTGATTTCGGGTGGAACTCACCCGTAAGCAAGGAGTGTGCGGCGCCAAGCTAGCCAACTCAGCATGAAGAAATCGCCCGTCCGGCGCGGCTTTTCAATGCTATAATCGCGCGCTCCGAGAGAAAAGATCCTTCCGGATCCCGGGCCCTTCCCGCCGAGAATTCTGTTTGGAGTCCCAAGCAAATTTATGGAGACGACGACTCTCAACCTCAGCATCGAGACTTCGCAGTTAACCCGGGCGTACGGAGCCCTCATCGCCGCCGAAGGGGTGAATATCACCTTGAATGCCGGCTCGATTTTCGGCTTGCTAGGACGCAACGGAGCCGGTAAAAGCACCACCATCAAGATGCTGACCACGCTACTGCCGCCCAGTTCCGGCAAAGGCACGGTCGCGGGCTTCGACATTACTCAAGCCCCGCAGAGCGTTCGCCGCAATATCGGCTATGTTCCGCAAGTTATCTCCGCCGAAGGGTCGCTGACCGGCTACGAGAACATGCTGATTTTCTCGAAGCTCTACGGCATTCCGGGCACGATTCGCCGCGAGCGCATTCAGGAAGTGCTCGAGTATATGGGACTCACCAGCGTGCAGGACGTGCTGGTGCAGAAGTATTCCGGCGGCATGATTCGCCGCCTGGAGATTGGTCTCGCCCTGCTGCACAAGCCGCCGATCCTGTTCCTGGACGAGCCCACAGTGGGACTTGACCCCCTCGCCCGCGAGACCGTGTGGAAGCACGTGCTCGATCTGCGCGATACCATGGGCACCACGATTTTCATGACTACACACCAGATGAGCGAGGCCGACGAGCTGTGCGACGTTATCGCCATCATGCATCAAGGCAAAATCAAGGCGGTTGGTTCCCCCGAAGAGCTGAAGGCCCGCATCGGACCCGATGCCACGCTGTACGACGTTTTCGCTTATTACACGACCGAGCACGAAGAACGAGGAGGTTTCCGGGATGTCGTCCGAACCCGTATTACGGCCCGCCGATTGGGCTAATACCAGTCCGGTATTCGATTTCTTTCAACAGGTCTTCGCCATCGTAGAGGGCGAGGTCCGCAAACTCCGCCACGACAACCTGGAGATGTTGTCGCGCGTGATTCAGCCTGCCGTCTGGCTGGTGGTCTTCGGCAAGGTGTTCTCGCGCCTGCGCGAAATTCCCACCGGCGGAATCCCCTACATCGACTTCATGGCCCCCGGCATTCTCGCCCAGAGCGTGCTCTTCGTCGCCGTGTTCTTCGGCGTGACGCTGATCTGGGAAAGGGATTTGGGAATTCTCCAGAAGTTTTTGGCGACGCCCGCTTACCGGCTAGCCCTGGTGCTGGGCAAAGCGCTCTCCGCCGGAGCCCGCGCCATCCCGCAAGCCAGCGTGGTCTACCTGATTGCCGTGATCATGGGCGTCCACCTGCGCTACAACCCGCTGTATATTCTGGGAGCGCTGGTGTTCATCGCGCTGGGCGCGGCGGTATTTTCCACCCTGTCGCTGATCATCGCCTGCCTGGTGAAAACCCGGCAGCGCTTCATGGGCGTCAACCAGTTGCTCATCATGCCGCTGTTTTTCGGCAGCAATGCCATCTACCCGCTGCAGATGATGCCCGGCTGGCTGCACCGGGTCAGCACCCTGAACCCGCTGACTTACATGGTCGACGCGCTCCGCACGGTCATGATTCAAAGCGGCCACAGCGCCTATGGCCTTGGCTTCGACCTCTTCATGCAGATCCTGCTGCTGGGCATTCTGCTGGGAGTTGCGACCAAGCTGTATCCGAAGGTGATTTACTAGAGACTGACTGCGCAGCACCCAGGAAAATGGAAACAAACGGAGAGGCCCATGAGGGCCTCTTTTTTGTGGACGATGAAAATGACGAGTTTAACGGGATGACTGAAAGAACAATTCAGAAATATTCAAGGCGTGAACCTAAATAGGATGCCCCAGCGATAAGCGTCGCCTCCGCTCGCGGTGCGAGCGCCAGCATGCTCACACCAGCCGCGCTGGCGGTCAACGCATAAGCGTTTAGATTTCGATGGAGTAACTCTGAAAGAACAGCGGGAGATCTGGAGGCCCGAGGTAACTTCCGCATGAGTCCTCCTCCTGTTGGCGTGGCATCTTATCACAAGGGTGCGCCTGCTACTGTGGTGTCGAACCTTCGGAGGTCCAAGCCTGCACATCAACAACCTATCAACCTCGACCACTCAGCTTCTAATGTCGTCCTCCTTCGCGTTGTTTCTCCGCCACCTCCAGGCCGTCGACACTATCTCGTTCAACGACCTTTTCGCTTTCCAGTTGAGCAGCTCCTCGGCACGGCGGGGATCTGCGATTTCGGTGCAATCGGCCACACTGCACTTCACTTCTTGTTCAGCAATACCGTCACCGCGCCGTTAGCAGACGCGACATCCGGACGGCCGTCCCCGTTAAAGTCGTCGACCAGAGAAAAGTATCCCCCGAAGCTGGCTGCAAAGGACTTGAAGAAGGTTCCATCGCCTCTTCCCCTCATGAGGGTAAGAGTTCCGCCGTCGGTCAAGAGAACATCAACGTTGCCATCTCCATCAAAGTCTGCCGCGGAGAGCCAGCCCCGGCTTAGTCTGCCGCCGGACTTCAGAGGGCTCTGAAACGCACCATCTCCGTTCCCCAGCAACACGCCCACTCCGCCACCATAGGAGTACACCAGATCCAGCTTTCCGTCATGGTTCACATCCACCGCCAACAGGGAACTTGCTCCCATCTTTGCCCTGAACTTCACAACCGGCTGGAAGCTGCCGTCGCCGTTTCCCATCACCACACGGATGTTCTCTTCGCCTTGAAAAGTTGCCGCTATATCCGGTTTGCCGTCGCCATTGAAATCCGCAATGACAAATGAGGTCGGTCCAACGCCAATTTTCACCCGACTACCTTTTTGGAATGTGCCGTCGCCATTGCCGAACGCAACTCGTACTCCCTGCGGATTCACCTTAACAAGATCAGGCCTGCCATCCCCGTTGAGGTCGGCCACGGCAAGCATCTCGGCTGCCGATCCTAGACTGAAGCTCCCCCCCGGCGTAAACGTCCCGTCTCCGTTGCCCAGGAGAATGGTCACATCCTTCGCGTTGTCATTCGCGACTGCCACATCGAGTTTGCCGTCATTGTTGAAATCGGCGACCACCGGTCTTATCGGCAACAGTGTTTCGGACGTGTTCTTCGGCGGTTGGAAGGTGCCATCACTGCGTCCGAGAAGAACGCTGACCGTGCCATCGTTGGCATTGCAGGCCACGATATCCGGCTTGCCGTCATTGTTAAGGTCGCCAACCGCAAACTCGTCCAGTCGGCCGGTAATATAGGAACGGGCATCCGCCAGGGTGCCATCCGGCTTTCCCCGCAACAGATCTACCACCTGTTCAGGGGACCACTCAGTCACCACGGCATCGAGATTTCCATCATGATCGAAGTCGCCAATTGCGAACGCCCCCTGATACGTGGGCTTGAGATACCTTTGCGCTGTGCGAAAGGTGCCGTCGCCACGGCCCAGGTACACGCTGACGCCGACTCCAAATTCTCCAAGAGTTATAAGATCGAGTGTGCCGTCGCGGTTCATGTCCGCCAGCGTCATGGAAGAGATTGAACCTGCAAGCGGTTTTCCGCGCTGAAACGTCCCGTCTCCTTTTCCCAGGAAGACAAATGTCTTGGATCTTGTACCCACCACCAAATCCAGTTTCCCATCGCCATTCAGATCACCAGCCGCAATGGACCGTGGCAGCACGTCAAGCTTGATTTTCTTGAAGTGCTGGAAGGTTCGGTCGCCATTGTTAAGCAGCACACAGATGGCGCCGCGATTTGCGCCATAGTCGGCCGTGGCCAGATCGATCTTGCCGTCTCCGTTGAAATCCCCCGCCACCAGCCATCCCGGCCGTTTGGCCGTCGGAAGAGTCTTGAAAGTGCCAAATGTTCCATCTCCCTTGCCCCACATGATCGCCACGACGGCAGACAAACTTGTGCCCGCCGCCGCTACATCGAGATTGCCGTCACCGTCGAAATCCGCGACCACGATCGCACTTGGGTAAATCGTAACCGAATAATCGACCGCAGCCTGAAACGTACCGTCACCGTTGCCTATAAGAACCACGATCTGGTTCGCCTGAATGTCCGACATCACCAGGTCAAGCTTGCCATCGTGATTGAAATCACCCGAAGCCAACGCTGTCACCGAACGTCCGGCTGGAGAGATGATCGGCGACTGGAAGGTGTTGTCTCCGTTGCCCAGCAGGACGCTCACCGTACCCTCGTAGTTCGCGGTCGCAAGGTCCAACTTGCCGTCCCCGTTGAAATCGCCCGTAATTGCGGAATACGCATCACCGCCCATGGGAAACGACGTCGGCAACACAAAGGGAACTGCCGATGCAGTCTGGGCCAAGGCAAACAAAAGTGAGCCAATCCAGCATGTACTAAAGCCAACAAGCTTAGGCTGTGGTTTCATTGAAACCTCCTCATAGGTCAAAGCTTAGGCCGGCAACGGCGGAGTCCTGCAGACTTGCAGTTGCGTGGGGAGAAAAACGTCGGAACGGCAGGAGAGTAACACTCGCCCAAAACCCGGTCAAGTGAGATAAAAGACTCACTCCTGCAAGAGCCCTGTGACTTTGCAGTGCAGGCCACTGCAACAGTCCCTGGTTAGACTCTTGCGCTGGCGGGTGCCGCACTCACCGCGCACTATGCGATGAGTGGATTCTGCATCGGACATCGACATCTAATCACACCGCGGCACGCGCCATCGCCCACAGATTCGCAACAAAACGCGAATATGTGGGGCCCCCGGCACAGCATTCGTCAAACCGCTCAAGACAAAGTTTGGCACCGTTGGATTTGGCTTACCCGGATGACCTAAGACGTGCCCGCAGACTTACGACCGTGCCACGACCCGCTGCTTCTCTGCCCACTTCCATGCGGTAGAAACAATCTCTCCGAGCGACCGCTTCGCCTTCCAGTTGAGCAGATTCTCTGCGCGCCGTGGATCGGCGACCAACTCTGCCGGATCGCCTGCGCGGCGCGGCCCGTAGCGCTTGGGAACTTCGCGGCCGGTAACGTTCTCAATCGTGGAGAGTACCTGCTTCACGGAGTTCCCTTCTCCGGTTCCCAGATTCAACGCTGTCGAATTCCCACCCTTTTCGAGATACTCCAGGCCTAGCACGTGTGCTTCGGCCAGATCGCTCACGTGAATGTAGTCGCGGATACAGGTGCCGTCTTGAGTGGGATAGTCGGTGCCAAAAATCTCCAGCATCGGACGATGCCCATGAATCGCCTCAAATGCCGAGGGAATCAGGTGTGTCTCCGGGGCATGAATCTCGCCGACCCGGCCTTCTTCGTCGCAACCCGCGGCATTGAAGTAGCGGAAGCTGACGTAGCGAATCCCATACGCCCGGTCATAGGCTTCGAGGGCGTGCTCGAAGGCCAGTTTGGTTGCGCCATAAGGATTCACCGGCTGCCGCGGAGTGTCTTCCGAGATGGGCACTTTCTCCGGCATACCGTACACCGCGCAGGTGGAAGAGAAAATAAAGCAACGAACATTCGATTCCTGCACAGCATCCAGCAAAGACACGCCACCCAACACATTGTTCCGAAAATATTTCCTGGGGTGTTCGACCGATTCGCCGACGTAGGCCAGCGCCGCGAAATGCATGACCGCGTCTACACGCTGCAGCACTCGAGCCAGGCTCGCGCTGTCAAGAATGTCACCAACCACCAGATCAAAACCGTCCGCCAGGGCCCGATGCCCGGTAGACAGGTTGTCGTAGATCAACACCTGATGGCCGCGCTGTTTCAGCGCATGTGTCGCATGACTTCCAATGTAACCCGCACCTCCGACCACCAGGACGCGCACGAATCCCCCTCATGTTTTACGCGATTTGTGGACTGATACATCAGAAGTTAAGCACGACTTCTTGCCTGACCCAACCGCAGAATCGCTCATATGGGTTCGGCGAGGACTGCAGCCGGCATAGCCCCAACGATGATGCTGGGCTTCCGGCCGAAGCAAAAAGGATTCTAGCAGAACCTGGGCCCACTACAACCGCCACCGGCGGGCTGACGCTTGGTACGTCAGCCAGCCGGGGGGCGTCCCAGGAGGAAGCGCCTAGAACGTGTAAATCAGATCGAACTGGTAGCGGTTGAGATAAGCTTCGGTTTCGCCAGCGGTCTTGATTGCCTTTTGCACCAGCGCGGCGTTGTTTTGCAGGTTGCTGTTGAGGGTGCGTCCGCGCCACAGGTTGAACGCCGCCACCACATTGCTGCGAAGCCTCCAGGACGCGTACAGGTGATGTTCCAGAATATTGGTCGACGCCCTCTGCTCGCTCTCGGAGAAGGTCGCCAAAATGGCATCCTGCTCCTGCCGCCAGAAGCCGTATCCGAATTGAAGATCGTTCTTTTTTTTCAATTGTCCGATGCTGATGTCCGCCAGGTACCCCTTGCCTTGTTTGCCGAGGCCGGGAATTTCCTTGCCCTTGGTATTGAGCGGATGATCGGCGGCGTCGAGGTTGTCCTGGAATTCCAGGATTACGTTCAACGGGAAGTTCGTGACGCCAGTCTTGATTTCATTGTTGATCAGATAGTCCGTATAGAAGAAGCCGGAAAGAAAGCGCGGCAATCCCGTCACCGGATCCACGATCACGGCGTTGGTCATGCCATTGGAGGCCAGAGCGCAGGGGGGAGAGGACGGCAGTTTGCCGCTGCCGGCCGATCCGCTGGCGCATCCCGGTCCTTCGCCCGGCAACTGGATCACTCCGCCGCCGCTGTCGGTAGCCTTGGTCGCCTGGGCCGCAAAAGCACTGGCTTGCAGCATGGCGCTGGGATTATTCCATTTCATGGCAAAGAACTGCGGCGTGGCCGTCCACGGCCCGTACTGCAGTTTCGCGGAGGCCTGCCCGCCCAGAGAGTAGGAATCTGTGCCCGCCGACACTTCGCTGTAGAGCAACTGAACCGCGCCAACAGAGACGTTCTTCACCACGGGGTTATTCAGATTCCAGGAGAATTTCTGGCTGAAGCCTTCGGGATTGATATCCGGATCGAAGGTCAGAGAGGTCCGGTTCCAGGTATACGCGAACTTTCCCGCCGTCATCTGCACCCAGGGGTGAGCCACCGGCTGATAGGTGACGAAAGCGCGATCGAGACCGATGGTTTTGCGTTCGAAGAAGTTAGTGAGCGTTTCGTTCGCCGAGGTCAGGTCGGCCAAGGAACCGGTGGCGATAAAGATGCCCGCGCTGAAATCCTCGTTCAACTTGCTGTCGAATCCGAACCGTGCCCGGATGCGGGCGCGATTCCGATCAAAGAAGCCGGGAGAATTCTGAAAGATGCTCTCACCCCGCATCCGGACATCGCCGCTGAAGCGGAAGCGTCCCACCAGATCGCTGAGCGCGCTCAGCCTTTTATCCTCGTCTTGTGTCTTGGTATTCACCAGGGCCAGAGCGGTCTTGGCTTCGACCGCATTCGCCGAAGCCTGGTCCGCCAATCGCTGGGCTTCGGCCGCAGTTTGCTGCGCCTGGGCTGCGTTAGTTTGCGCCTGGTCCAGACTACTCTGTATCTTCCGGGCGCCGGAGTTGGCCTGCTGGGAGGCGTCCAGCAACTGCTGAAGTTGCGCCCGCAGTTGGTCCATCTGCTGGCGTTGCGCTTCCAGTTGCTGCTGCTGCGCGGCTAAGGCGCCACGCAGCTCCTTTACTTCATCCACCTTTGCGGGCGCTTTCTTGGTTGCTGAGTTTGGCCGTGGGCTGGTTTGCCCGGCCATCATCGTTCCTACCATCATCAACGCGATAAGCCATACCAACTTTTTCATCTAGGCTCCTTCCGTCTTGCGACGAACTCCTTTTTGCAATGCGGCAATCTTCCGCATTGAGATTTCGTGAATCCGATTCACGAGGGGATCCTGGCTGCCAAAGAGCGGCCCTGGCACCAACGGTCGCGCCCTTCGGTGCAATGGCTCGCAAGGCAGGCCCTGACTAGGCGGGCTCGCCGTGCGCCACTGCTGGCTTCGGGTTTAATGGAAAAACAGTCTGGGGTCGGCTGAAGCAGGATTCCGGACGCGGCGGAGGGCTGTGCAAAAACAGGCCCGCCGTGAATCCTGGCATACTCTTTATCGGGAAGCCTCATTTATCCCATCCTCCAATTTGCCTGTCAAGCGCATAGCCGCCAGCCGCGAGATCGCAAACTTCAGACATCGACCAATCCAAGCGAATCCATTAACACCACTATGTCCATCGTTTCAGTAGTCATTCAAGCCGCCCCACCCCGCCGGAGATGTCCTTTCGGGCGAAGTGATGTGACGAACGCGGGCCTGCCGCGCCCTCGCAGAAAACTACCAGCGGTAACTCAAGAAATTGCTATCGCGGCGCAACCACAATCAGTTTCTTATGTCGCTGCTACCAGTCCCCATTTGTGCTGTAGCCGGCGTTCCACTGTCTTGAACACCAAGCCATCGACCACATAACCGATGCCGATGATCAGGATCATGACCGCAATCACCTGGCTCATGTCGTTCAGATCGCGCCCCATCATTAACAACTGTCCCAAGCCCAGGCTGACGAAGATCATTTCTCCCGAAATCAGGGACCGCCACGCGAATGCCCACCCCTGTTTGAGTCCGGAAACAATGTATGGCAAACTCGCCGGCAGTAACACATACCAGAACAGCTTGAAGCCGCGCGCGCCCAGATTGCGTCCCGCCATGGCGAAGATCTTGGGCATCTGCTTGCGCCCGTCTTCCATGGCTATGGTCACGGAAAGCAGCGACCCCATCACGACCACGAACAAAATCGCCTTCTCCGTGAGCCCAAACCAGAGCACCGCCAGGGGCAGCCAGCAAATGCTGGGCAGGCTTTGCAAGCTCACCAGCAAGCCTCCCATGGTCTCTTCCAGAAATTTATTGCTCGCCACGCCCAGGCCGAGAATCATTCCCAGCAGAACCGAGATGCCATACCCCAATAGCATTCGCCGCATGCTGACGCTGATGGCGATCCAGAAGCTATGGTCGGCAAATCCGGCCCACAGCGATTCCATGACGCCCTTTGGGGTTGGGAAGACGTAGGGCGGCCATATCTTCAGCCAGGCCAGCAGAATCCATAGCCCGATCAAGACCGAATAGAAGATCGCGTGCCTAGCGAATCGTTTCATGGCCGTATTGCTCCTCCAGGGATTTGTTGATCTCTTCACGCAGGCTGCCTAGGATTTCCGCCGCGGTCTTCGCGACGCTGACATCTTCCAGGTGCCGCGGCCGAAGCAGATCGATGGCAAATTCCTCCTTGATCCTGCCCGGACGGAAGGTAAACAGGGCGACACGATCGCCCAGCCGAACCGCTTCGCGCACGTTGTGGGTCACGAAAATGATGGTTCGGCCCGTTTCCGCCCAGATGCGCTCCAGTTCGTCATGCAGCAGATCGCGGGTTTGCGCGTCCAGAGCGGCAAAGGGCTCGTCCATCAGAAGCACATCCGGCTCCGTCGCCAGCGCCCGCGCCAGCGCCACCCGCTGCCGCATGCCTCCCGATAACTGGTGCGTGTAGCTGTGGCGGAACTGTCCGAGGTGTACAAGCCGGAGATAATAGTCCACCTTCTCGTCACGCTCCGCCTTGGGAATACCCTCCATCTTCATTCCGAATTCGACGTTCTCTCCCACTTTCAGCCAGGGAAAAAGCCCCAGCTCCTGGAAGATCAGAATGCGGTCGGTACCCGGACTATTAACCAGATTATTGTCCACCAGCACGTGCCCCGAGGTTGGCTGGTGCAGCCCAGCGATCAGGTGCAACAGAGTAGACTTCCCGCAACCGGAGGGCCCGACAATGCACAGGAACTCGCCCGTCTTCACTTTCAAATCGATCCGGTCCAGCGCCAGCAACCGCTCTCCGCTCTCCGTCTTGTAACTCAGCGAGATGTCGCAGAGCGAAACTTTTGGGGGTTCATTCGGCGAGTGGAGCGGCAGCGCCGCCGTCGCATCGCTTGCCCTCCAACGTGTTCCGGCTGCGCGCAGTGGGCTGCGGTGATCGCCAAAAAGAGGTTGTGGGGATGTGCTCATTGGATCGCCTTCTTTCCTTTCTCCACCAGCACCTGGTTCAGAAGCGTCAGGTCGTAAAGGCCGGAAAGATCCGGCATATCGCGCCCCAAAAAGCCCGCTTCGAAGGCGGAATGCGCCGAGGTCAGCAGGGTATTGCGCAGCGGGTCGTAGGTGACTTCGATGCGGCTGAACGCTTCGTCAATGAGCGCCGCCGGCAGCGCCTTTCCCGTCTCTTTCTGAATCTGCTGGTTCAGGAGTTGCTTGGCTTCTGGCAGGTGTCCATTAATCCAATCGGTTAACTCGACATTTGCCCGAATAAAATTCTTCACCACATCCGGATGATCCGCCAGGAACTTCTTGCTGACGATCAGATTGGTGACGATGAACTCTCGCTTCGGCCAGAGATCCCGCTCGTCCAAAAACAGCCGCCCGTTCCCTTCCCGGATCAGGCGCGTAGCCCAGGGCTCGGGCGCCCAGGCCGCATCCAGTTCCTTCTTCAGGAAGAGCGTTAACTGGTCGGGATTTGCCATGGGCATGACCTGTACGTCTCCGCCCTTATCAATCGATTTCATGCCGTGCGCCTTCAGCCAGGCGCGCAAGGCGACGTCCTGGGTATTGCCCTGTTGCGGCGACGCTACCCGCTTGCCGTGAAAATCTTCCGGCTTCTGAATTCCGGAATCGGCGCGCACCACCAGCGCCGCGCCTCCGCTGGCGGCGCCCGCTACCACCCGCAAAGCCTCGCCGTTCGATCGTACATAGCCGCTGATCGTAGGATTCGGCCCGATGTAGGTCATATCAATGGCGCCGGCGAACAGCGCCTCAATCGCCGACGGCCCGGCATTGAATGTCTTCCAGTCAATCTTCACGTTGGAGCCCAACGCCTTGTCGAAATAGCCGTTGGCCTTGCCAACCATGGGTTGTGGATGGGTGATGTTGGGGAAAGCTCCCACTCGAACAACCAGAGGACTTCCCTGTGCGTATCCCAAGACCGAAAACCCGAGTACCATCCCCAGTAAAATCCAGACTCGCTTATTCATCTTTGCCCCTGTGTGCATGAACCACCATCGGCAACACGGCGCCCTCTTCTCGACGCTTGCGTGGCCGTTTTCCCGTCTTCGATCCCCCATTTTCCGCGTTCGCGATGATCTGTGCGAGGGTCGTGTGCTCCAGAATCTTCGCCGCCGCGTCGCGCACCTCCAGGAACACCTGGTAGAGAGCGCGATGCTCGGCATCGCGATCAATCAGCGTGCGCAATTGCTCGGCATCGCCGAACGGCGCCAGCGGGCCGTCGATAAGCCGGATGATCTCGCTGAGATGGATATCCGACGGAGGCCGCCTCAACTGATACCCACCCTTGGCTCCGCGCACACTCTCCACGATGCGCGCATTCTTCAGTTCCAGCAGGATCAGCTCCAGAAATTTTTCCGGCAAATCTTCTTCATAAGCGATGTCGCGGATGCGAATCGCACCTTGGTTGTAGTGCCGCGCCAACATCATCAGCGCCTGCAGTGCGTACAAACCCTTCTGAGAGATCTTCATGGCTGTCTATAATCCCATAAACTCTATGGATTCGATAGGGTTTATTAACGCACTGTGAAAAGCAATTGGGTTACCAGAAGGGCTCGTCCTCATCGCACTTTATTTTCAATAACTTACTGCGCCCCAAACCCAGTCCCAGAGCGGGGCTATGCATCCTCTTGCAGGTTCAGCGCATTTTTTTCGTCGCTTTTTCTCTCAACGGGCAGGAGGGAGAGCCCTGATGTTAGAGCGTTCCGTGGAATCTATCCTGAGGCACGCGACCTCCAGCCGGTACAGCAACCCGGCGGCGCGATTGATGTTGCGGTCGTTTCTATCAGCTTAAGAAGCGAGAAAAGGTTTAAAGGAACGGACATCTGGTTTACTTGATGCGGACGATCTGCAGAGTGATGTTATCTGGACCGCCTGCTTCTCGCGCCCGTTTTACCAGCTCCCGGCAGGCTTCAGAAGGCAGCTTTTGCGAAACCGTGTTTTGGATATCGTCCTCGCTGACCACGCTCCACAATCCATCGGTGCACAGCACCAGCGCATCCTCCGGCTGTAAGGCCAGGGGCCGTTCTGGAAAATCGGGCATGACCTCGGTGCCTGCTCCCAAAGCAGCGGTGAGGATATGTCGCTGCGGGTGCGATTCGGCTTCTTCTGAGCTGATCACACCATTTTCCACCAGACGGCTTACGTAGGAATGATCGTGCGAAACTCGGGAGAGAAAGTTGTCGCGAATCAGATACAGGCGGCTGTCTCCAACATGGGCGAAGTAAAGATGATTCTCCACCAGCGCCGCTACGGTACAGGTGGTCCCCATGCCGTGAAGCGCGGGATGATCGATGGCATACTGGCGGATGCGTGCGTGGGCGGCCTCGAATCCGGCCAGCAAGCGCGCCTGCGGTTCGCCTTGGGAGGCAGCGGAATACGTCTCCTTGACAGTTTCCACCGCCAGATGGCTGGCCTCCTGCCCGCCTTCGTATCCGCCCATGCCGTCCGCCACCAGCACCAGCCGCCCCAGGCGTTCGAATTCTCCGTCGCCCTCCGGCTCCCAGTACGAGTAATAATCCTCGTTATTTTCCCGCTGGCAGCCCACGTCGCTCAGACCTGCCACTTCAATCCCAGGCCGAATCCGCATGACACCTCGTACTTCCGCCTCTCCAGCCCTCACCGCGCGCTCCTTCAACCGCAAGCTTGCGCTCTGGCGAAACCAGGCAATCAGGAAGTAAGACTCAGGATGGGGACCGTTTAAGGCTGGGGAAGGCGGGCGGCAATCTCCCGCGCCACGCTGGTAGTGGTCCCATTTCGTGATACCAGCCGCGCAATTATATAGCCTGCCGCCTCTCCGCGTCACTCCATCGAATCGGCAGTGTCAGACTAGCGGTTGTCCAGCGGAACGTAGTGATGTGGATAAGCCGGCCCAATGTAATCGGCGCGCGGACGGATGAGCCGGTTGTCGTCCAGTTGCTCAATGACGTGAGCCGTCCACCCGCTGATGCGGGACACCGCAAACACCGGCGTGAATAAATCCACGTCGATTCCCAGCGTGTGGTAAGTGGATGCGGAATAGAAATCCACATTGGCATTGAGCTTCTTGTCGGCGTTCACAAATTCTTCAATTTTCCGGGAGAACTCGAACCACTTGGTCTGGCCGCTGGAGTGGCCCAGATCACGGGACATCGTCCGCAAATGCGTGGCGCGGGGATCCTCGGTGTGATAAACCCGGTGACCGAAGCCCGGGATTTTCTTCTTTTGAGCCAGCATGCCCTTGATGTATTCCACCGGGTCCGCGCCCGAGGCGTCGATTGCCTGGAGAATATGGAACACGGCCTCATTGGCGCCGCCGTGCAATGGTCCCTTCAGCGCGCCAA
>Ga0335080_10004401_pt1 | contig 14342 bp, 8 predicted proteins | sample Lox_Sample_34_FD_206720 | JGI IMG/M metagenome (GOLD analysis project Ga0335080, IMG submission 206720) | Soil microbial communities from Loxahatchee National Wildlife Refuge, Florida, United States - Lox_Sample_3.4 | ecosystem: Environmental > Terrestrial > Soil > Wetlands | place: USA: Florida... | reverse complement strand
CTGATTCCATCCGCTGGGGAGCGGGCGGATGGCAGACAGGGGCGCCACCGACATCGTCCTCGAGCGGCTGTCGAAGCTGCATCCGAAGCTCATCGACCTGTCGCTCGGTCGCGTCTGGCGGCTGCTCGACGCGGTCGGCCATCCCGAGCGCCGCCTGCCGCCGGTCGTCCATGTCGCCGGCACCAACGGCAAAGGCTCCGTCATCGCCTATCTGCGGGCCATGCTCGAGGCGGCCGGCCGGCGCGTGCATGTCTATACCTCGCCGCATCTCGTGCGCTTCCACGAGCGCATCCGGCTGGCTGGCGACCTCATCGGCGAGACTGATCTGCTGCAACTGCTCGAGGACTGCGAGCGGGCGAACGGCGGCGAGCCCATCACCTTCTTCGAGATCACGACCTGTGCCGCGTTCCTCGCCTTTGCGCGCACGCCGGCCGACATCCTGCTGCTCGAGGTCGGACTCGGTGGCATCTACGACGCGACCAACGTCCTCGAACGGCCGCTGCTGACGGTGCTGACGCCGATCTCCTTCGACCACATGCAGCACCTCGGCAACACGCTGACCGCGATCGCCGGCGCGAAGGCCGGGATCATGAAACAGGACGTTCCGGCGGTGATCGGCCCGCAGCCGCCCGAGGCGCTCGCCGTGTTCGAGGCGCGCGGCGGCGAACTCCGCTGCCCCCTGTCGCGCCACGGCCGCGAGTGGCGCGTGCGCAGCGAGCCGGCAAGCCTGGTCTTCGGCGATGCGGCCGGCGAGCGGCACTTGCCCCTGCCCGGCCTGGTCGGGCCGCACCAAGTCGACAACGCCGGCACGGCGCTGGCCTGCCTGCCCTATCTGCGCGACTTCGCCATCGCCGAGGCGGCGGTGCGACGCGGACTCGTCGAGGTGGAGTGGCCGGCGCGCATGCAGCGCCTGACGCGCGGACCGCTCGTCGAGCTGCTGCCGGCCGGCTGGGAGCTATGGCTCGACGGCTGCCACAATGCCGACGGCGGACGCGCCGCGGCCGGCGTCGCCGCGATGTGGGCCGCTCAGCAGCCGGCCCTGCCGCTGCATCTTGTCTTCGGCTCGCTCAGCACGCATGACCCGGTCGGCATCCTGCAGCCGCTGGCGCCGCATGCCGGGGCGGTCCGCACGGTCACCATACCGGGCGAGCACAAGACGCTGACGGCGGAGCAGTCGGCCGCCGCCGCCCGCGACGCCGCGATTCCCGCCGTCGCCGCCGCGAGCGTGCGGGCGGCGATTGCCGACATCGTCGCCGGCCCGCGGCGGCCCGCGCGCGTGCTGATCTGCGGCTCGCTCTACCTTGCCGGCACGGTGCTGGCGGAGAACGGCTGATCGCGGGGGGAGACGGGCAGCGCATGTCGAGGCCGACCTATGCCGCCTTCGGCGAGGCGGAGCACCGCGAGCGGCTCGCGCGGGCGCGGCAGGCGCTCCGCCATGCCGGCTTCGACGGCGCCATCGTTGTCGCGCCGGAGCACCTCTTCTACCTCGCCGGCTACGACAGCTGGGTGAGCGTCAACAGCCCGCAGGCGCTGATCTTCGGCATCGAGGAGGACGTGCCGACGCTGGTGCTGCGCAATGTCGACCAGCCGCTGGCGCGGGAGACGAGCTGGGTCGCCGACATCCGCACCTATCATCTGCACCGCGACGACGTGCCCGCGCTCATCGCCGGCGTCGTGGCCGAGAAGCGGATCGGTGGGCCGGGGCGCATCGCCATCGAAACGCAGAGCTACGCGCTGACGCATGCCTTCGGCCTGGAGCTGGCCAAGGCCCTGGGCCCGGTCGTTCTGGCCGACGCGACGGAACTGCTGGGCGAACTGCGCGTGATCAAGTCGCCGGCGGAACTCGCCTATCTGCGCGCGGCGGCACGCTTCGCCGAGATCGGGCTCGGTGCGGCGCGCCGGCACGCCGCACCCGGCGTGAGCGAGATCGCCTTCACGGCGGAGATCGAAGCGGCCATGCGGCGCGCCGGCTCGGACTATTGGTCAATCCCGATCGAGCTGGCGAGCGGGCCGCGCACGCCCGGTGGCCATGCGACGCCGCGCGAGCGCGTCATGCAGCCGGGCGACCTCGTGCACATGGAATTCGCCGGCGTATCGCACCGCTATCATGCCGCCGCGATCCATACGCTGGCGCTCGGCGAGCCCAGCAAGCGGGCGCGCGAGATCTACCGGCTGGCAGTCGAGTCGCTGGCGGCCGGCATCGCCGCCACGCGCATCGGCGCGCCCGTATCGGCCGTCGAGGAGGCGTCGCTCGAACCGTTGCGCAAGGTCGGCCTCGAACACGCCGCGACCATGCGGTTCGGCTACGGCATCGGCATCGCCTATCCGCCGATCTGGCTGGAGACCCTGCAGATCAGCCGCGGCTTCGACCGCCGCCTCGCGGCCAACATGGTGTTCGTGCTGCATGCCTGCCTTGAACTGCCGGATGAACACATCGGCGTGATCCAGGGTGGCACGTATCTGTTGAGCGAGACCGGCCTCGAGATGCTGGTTGGCGCCGGCGCGGTGGAGCTGGAGGTGCGCTGAGCGCGCAAGACCACCAGCCGTGCTCCTCCTCATAGTCATTGCCGGGCTTGACCCGGCAATCCAGCCGGGCGATGCGACAGTCAAGGTGGCTCTGGCGCTTGCTGGATCGCCGGGTCAAGCCCGGCGATGACGATTGGAAGCGAGGGCGATGCAGGCGAGCGCACGGAATAGTGCCCGACTCGCGCACGCAAAACCCCGCCCGATCACTCGGGCGGGGTTTCGGACAATCGTTACCTTCGATCGGACGTCGATCAGGCGACGACTGATTCGACCCATTCGACAAGCTTGCTCTTGGGCAGCGCGCCGATCTTGGTGGCGGCCACCTGGCCGCCCTTGAAGAGCATCAGGGTCGGTATGCCCTGAATGCCGTACTTCTTGGCCGTCTTCGGATTGTGATCGACGTTGAGCTTCGCGATGGTCACCTTCTCGGCCATGCTCGTGCCGATCTCCTCCAGGGTCGGGGCGATCTGCTTGCACGGGCCGCACCATTCGGCCCAGAAATCGACGAGCACGGGCTTGCTCGACTTGAGCACGTCGGTGTCGAAGCTGGCGTCTGACGTCGTCGTCGTCATGGTTACTCCGTGGGCTGGGAAATGCCCGTGGCTACGGGCACGGGGGGTTGTCCAGAATCTATGGACCGGGGGATGGCCCGTCAAGGCGCGTAACCGTCCAGTAACCATGATGAAAGGGGCATCAGCCGGGGACCGTCCGTCCACAGGAGCGCGCAGGTGACGGGACGATCCGGATAGACGCGCGCCAGCGCCGCCCGGTAGGCCGCCATCTGCCGCAGATAGAGCGGCGGCACGTCGGCTTCGAGCTGCGGCGGCGGACGGTTGGTCTTGTAGTCGACGATCATGACGGCATCGGCGGTGACGACGAGACGGTCGACCTGACCCGATAGGACTTCGATCCCATGCCGGCCGGCGATCTCGCCGACGACCCGCACCTCCGCGCGGCTGCCGGGGGCGAAGAGCGGCGCGAAGACGGAATCCTCGATGACGCGCAGGGTCTCGGCGGCGATCTCCGCCTGCGCCGCCGCGTCGAGCCCGTGCAGCGGCCGCTGCAGGAAGCGGCGGGCCGCCGCCGCCCGCTGTTCGGGCGGCAGGTCCGGCAGCAGCTCGAGCAGGCGGTGGATGAGGAGCCCGCGGCGGAACCGGAGGCCCTCGTCGGCGCCGATCGGGGCCCGCACCGGCGGCTCGTCGCCGGCCGGCCGCGAGGGCGTCAGGGGGCGCGTCCCCGGGACGACGGTGGGCGCCGCGGTGCGATACCAGGGCGGAACCTCCGTCGACACCGGCTGCATGCTTGTCCGCGGCCGCTCATCCGATTGCGCTGCGGCCGTCTGCAGCGTCTGCAGTCGCCGACCCTCTCCCGCCCAGCCCTGCACGCCGAGCTCCGGGCGGCAGTCGAAGACGAAGGATTCGCCGAGTCCGCCGATGCCGTCGACGATCCGCTGGTACCAGCAATCGGACGAGGGCGTTTGCGGGCCGTGCCAGCCGCAGAGATAGAGCCGATCCTCGGCCCGCGTCAGCGCGACATAGAGCAGGCGGTTCTGTTCCTGCGCGTCGAGCGACTCGCGGTCGCCGCGGGCGCCGCCCGTGCGGGTGTCGTCGTAGCCCGTGCGCGGCGACCACAGCGGAAGGGTGTCGCCCTCGCGGTCGTTGATCCACAGCAGGCGTGCCGTCTGGCGCGGCGTCTGCATGGTGTCCGGGAGGAACACGATGGGAGCCTGCAGGCCCTTGGCGCCGTGCACGGTCATGATGCGGACCTGGCCGCCGGTCTCCTGGTCGAGGTCGCGCTTGATCTCGACGGCACCGCTGCCGAGCCATTGCAGGAACCCCTGCAGCGAGGGAACGTGGTTGCGTTCATAGGCGAGCGTCAGGTTGAGGAATTCGTCGATCGGATCGGCGGCATCGGGACCCAGCCGCTCGAGCAGAGCCCGGCGCCCGCCGCGACGCCCCAACAGGTCGGCATAGAGCTCGTAGGGCGGCGCGAAGTCTGCCTGCCCCAGCAGGTCGGACAGAACGGCGTAGGCGCGGGCGAAGGCCGGCGATGCGTCCCTGCGCTCCCGGAGCTCGCTCCACAGGGCGCCTTGCCGCGGCTCGGCGAGGGCGTAGAGATCGTCCTCGCCGAGGCCGACGAACGGACCCTTCAGCACCGTCGCCAGCGTCAGGTCGTCCTCCGGCAGCAGCAGGAACTGGCCGAGGGCCATCAGGTCCATCACCGCCAGCTGCTCGGTCAGCACCATGCGGTCGACGCCGGCGACGCGGACATCGCGCTGCTTCAGCTCGCGCACGAGCTCCTCGACGAGCGCATCGCGGCGCCGCACCAGCACAAGGAAATCGCCGGCCTGGACCGGCCGATTGCGCGACTCCAGCCGCTCGCCGTTCTCGATCATCGCGGCGATGCGCAGCGCGATCAGCCGGGCCAGGCGGCCGCGCGGCGAATCGCCGGCGCGCCGCTCGGTCGGCGGCGCCCACGGCACGGGTTCCGAGCCTGCGATCGGCTCCGCCGGCGGCCACAGCTCGACGAGACCCGCCTGGCCGATGCGGGAGGGCCGGTGCACCGGCCAGCCGCCTGCCGTGAACAAGCCCGCCTGCGCAGCCGGCTGCGCGAAGATGGCGTTCACTGCCTCGAGGACTGCCGCGGTCGAACGGAAGGAGATGGTGAGCGGAATTTCATTCCAAAGGGCGCGCGCATCGTGCACGCGGCCCTTGAAGTGTTCGCGCATGCGCGCGAAGGAGGCGGGATCGGCGCGCTGGAAGCTGAAGATCGACTGCTTGGGATCGCCGACGGCGAAGACCGTCCGCACCTCGGCGCGGGCGCCTTCGCCGGCGAAGAACTCGTCGGCGAGCCGGGCGACGATGTCCCACTGCTCGGGATTGGTGTCCTGCGCCTCGTCGATGAGGATGTGGTCGAGGCCGCCGTCGAGCTTGAACAGCACCCATGGCGCGACGCCCTCGCGGGCCAGCACGTCGCGCGTCGTGAGGACGAGGTCCTCGTAGTCCAGCAGCGAGCGCGATTTCTTGTGCTGGTCGTAGGAGGTCAGCATCTCCGCGCCCAGCCGCAGCAGGCCGCGCGTGGCGTTCGCGATGATCGCCGCGTTGCAGCTGTCGCGCAGATCGAGCAGGCGCTCCTTCTCGCTCTGCAGGATGTCCTCGACGCCGGGATTGGCGGCGCCCGCCGGCCCCGTGATCAGCTTCGCGCGGGGCTTGCCATCGGCCGTCAGGTACTGTCCGCAGTAGTCGTCGAACTCGATCGCTCGCGCGTCGGCGTCGAACTCGAGCCAGCGCTGGATGGCGGCGCCGCGCGCGCGATCGGTCTTCGAACCGCTGCCCGTCAACGCCTTCACCGCCAGCCGCAGGCCCAGGAGATCGAGCGCGTCATCGACGCAGCCGGCGCGACAGACGCTCTCGTAGGTGTCGCCGGGAGCGACCGCGAGCCTGGCGTAGACGGCCCGGAGCAGGCCCTCGACATCGCCGAAGCGGGCGAACTGGTGGCGCAACCGCGCGCGCTCCCCGGAGAGCACGCGCATGAGCTCGTCGAACTCGCCTTCGCCGACGTGGCCGCTCACGATCGCGAGCGCCGCGGTCAGGGACGGCGCCGTCCCGCTGCGCGCCTGCTGCAGCACCTGCTCGCGCGCCTCGATCAGCAGCTCGGCGGCGCTGCGCTCGTCGAGAACGTCGAAGTGCGGGGCGACGCCGGCCTCGAGCGGGAAGCGCTTCAGCAGGGACTGGCAGAAGGCGTGGATCGTCTGGATCTTCATGCCGCCGGGCGTGTCGAGGACGCGGGCGAAGAGGCGGCGGGCCGTGCGGCGGCGCTCGACGCTCGGCTGCGCGTTCGTCAGCGCGAGCAGGCTCTCGTGCAGTTTGTCGTCGGGCATGGCGGCCCACTGCTGCAGCTGCGCCGCGACGCGGTTCGCCATCTCGGCGGCGGCGGCCTTCGTGAAGGTGAGGCAGAGGATCCGCGCCGGCGGCGTCCCGTTCAGCAGCAGGCTGAGCACGCGGTTGGTGAGCACCGTGGTCTTGCCGGTGCCGGCGGAGGCGTCGACCCAGACCGATACCTGCGCGTCGGCGGCGCGCCGCTGGATCGCGCCGGCCTGCTCGATGACGCTGGTCGCGTCGCGGCTCATTCCTCGTCCCGCAGCGCGCCCGTCGACCATTCCTTCACGCGCGCTAGGTGGGCGTAGTCGCTGAACCGCGGCGCGAACTCGGGATCGGGGACGGATTGATAGGCGGTATCCGGCGAATCGAAAGCGGCCACGAGCTGCTGCAGGCCGGCCTGCGCAATGGCGGCCGCCGTCATCGGATCCGCCTTGACGTCTTTCGTCTCCGCCGGAGGATTGCCGCCGGTGAGACGCCAGAACTCAAGCGCCGCGACCACTGCCGGCCCGATGCCGGCAAACCCGCCGGCCGCCGCGATCGCGGCCTCCAGCGGCAGCTGCGGGGCGAAGCCGAATTCGATCTCCCGCGGTCGCGGCAGGGAGCCGGTCTTGTAGTCGATGACGGTGAGGCTCCCGTCCCGGCCGCACTCGATGCGGTCGGCGGTCGCCGTCAGCGTGAAGGGCCCGGCCGGGCCGTCGAACTGGAGCCGACCCTTCACCTCCGCATGCAGCGATGCCGTCACGGTGCGCCGCTCGCGTTCCTTGTCGACGAACCAATGCGCGATCCGCTCGAAGCGCGGCCACCAGAAGGCGCCGACGGCCGGCCGGTTCATCTGCGGACCGAATTCCTGCCGCCCGATCGCCAGCAGGTGGTCAATCGCGTCGGCCGGGACATCCTGCGGAAACTCGCGGACGAAGCGTTCGAGGGCGCGGTGAATCCAGGTGCCGCGATCGGCGGCGCTCGGCTCTGCATCGATGGGGTCGAGCGGCCTCAGGCGCAGGATGCGGCGGGCGTAGATGGCGTAGGGATCCCGCCGCCACAGCTCGACGTCCGTCACGCGGATCGTGCGCGGCCGGCGCTCGACCGGCGGACAGGGCGTCGGCGGCGCGACGGGCCTGACGACCTCCGCCCGATCGAGCTTCGACTGCCAGTCGAGCCAGGCGCCGCCATGGATGCGCGCCGGATCGATCCCGAGGCTCCTCATCAACCCGTCCAGCCGCAGCAGCCAGCGCGATGGCACGGTCGGCGTGCCCTCGACGCGGAGGGCCCGGGTCAGCACGACCTGCGGCGCGCCCATGGCTTGCGCGACATCGTGCGCCGCCAAGCCGATCCGGCGCTCCGGGGCAGGCAGGCCGAAGTCGCGGCGCATCGGCCGGCTCAGCCAGGGATCGGCGGCGACGTCCGCCGGCCAGGTGCCTTCGTTGAGGCCGCCGAGGACGAGGAGATCCGCATGCTGCAGGCGCGCCTCGAGCGGCCCCCAGATCGCCAGGCGCGGATGCCGGCCGTAGCGCGGCCGCACCATCTGCATCGACAGGAGGCCGCCCAGCAAGGCGGGATAGCGGTCGCCGGGCATCGGCGCGAAACCGGCCGACGCCTGGCGCAGATTGGCGATGAAGGTGGCGGCCGCTTCGCCGGCTTCCCCGGCCCACAGCCGCGCCGCGCCGCTTTCGCCCTCGCTCGCCGCCAGGCCCTCGGCGAAGGCGGCATGGGCGTCGATGAGCTCGCCGAGCTGGGCACGCGGCATGGCGACCAGCCGTTCGAGCGGCGCCGCGAGCGCGGCCAGGCGATCGAGCAGACCGCGGAAGCGAGCCGAGTCCTCGTCGGAGAGGGTGCGCTTGAGGCCACCGACTCCCGCGGCTGGACGGGGCCCGCGCAGCACGGCGATCTCGAACCGGCGGACCGCGGCGCGGAACGCCGCCGGATCGCGCCCGCCGGCGGCCAGCGGATGCTTGAGGGCCGCCAAGAGCGGCACCGGCGCGAATTCTTCCGCCACCATCCCGGCCGTCAAACGAAGGAAGGCGCCGGGCGGCGTCTGGTCGAGGGGCTGGCCGGCCGAATCGTCGACGTCGATGTCCCAGCGCTTCAGCTCGGCCGCGACGCGGCGCGCCAGGCCGCGATCTGGCGTCACCAGCGCTGCGCGCCGGCCCGGCTGTTCCGAGACGGAGCGGAGCAGCAGCGCGATGACGCCGGCTTCCTCCTGCGGGCCGGCGCAATCGATGCGCGTGACGCCATCGAGCGCGTGCGCGATCGTCGGCGACAGAGCGCGCCACCGTTCGGTCGTGGCCGCCGGCTGCAGCGCTTCATTCACGAAGGCGGCGCGGGCAGCGGGCGTCGCCGGCAGGCTTGCTGTCGGCCACGGCCGTACCTCGGACGGCGACAACTCCAGGCGCCGCAGCAACAGGCAGAGCCCGTGCTGCGGATGCGCCGGGTCTTCCAGCACCGCCTCCCGCGTCTCGTCGTCGAGATCGCGGTCGAGGCCGGGCAGCACCACGCGCCCGGTCGGGAGATCGGCGATCACGCCGATGAGCGCGGCCGTCGCCGGAATGCTGCCGGTGGAGCCGGCGGCGATCACCGGGTCGGACGGCGGCTGCCGCCGCCACGCCTCGGCCTGCGCGGCCAGCGCGCGATTGCGCCGTTCCGCCGGATCGATGCAGCCTTCGGCGGCGAGGATCTGCGGCCATTGTTCCGTCAGGACGGAGAGGAAGCGCAGCGTGAGCTGCCAGTGTGCAGCATAGTCCTCCGGAACGAGACCGCGCAGGCGATCGAAGGTCAGCTGCTCGGTCTGCACCTGGTCGAGCAGGCGCGCCAGTTCGGCAGCCAGGCGGGTCGCCTGGTCGATTGTCATCGACGCTCCGCTGGCGCGGCCCGCGGTCTGCACGGCCTGGGCGAGCAGCAGCTGGCGGCGCAGCGCCGGAATTGCCGGCGGCAGGTCGGCATTCCCCGGGACCGCATCCATCGCGGCCGCTTCGTCGCCGCCACCCAGCGCAACCTCGTCGGGGTCGAGGTCGCCCAGGGGGAGCGTGCGCGGCAGCAGGAGCGGCCGGCCGTCGGCCTGGCGCAGGAAGGCGTCGTCGAGGGCGCGGCGCGCGCGGCGCGTCGGCAGCAGGATCGTATAGCGTGCCAGCCTGAGCGGATCGCCGGCCGTCTCGGCCAGCAGGCCGGCGGCCAGCGCATCGACGAACGACACGCCGGGCGGGATCGTGAAGAGGCGGGCCGCGCGGTCCGACACGGCCGGAAGGCCCGTCAATAGAACTGGTCGCCGCCGCCGCGGGCGATGCGCGCCTCGACCTCCGCCAGTTGTTGCGGCGTGCTGACGTGGAACCACTCGCCGTCGTGGCGGATGCCGTAGAGGCGCCCGCCCTCGATCGCGCGGTCGTAGAGGAGATTGAGCGAGAAGGCGCCGTCGGGCGCGTCGACGAACAGACGCGGATGCAGAATCTGGATGCCGGCGTAGACGAACGGCGCCACTTCCCATTCGCGGCGGCGGCGGATGGCGCCGACCTGGTTGATGAAGAAATCGCCGGGGCCGCCATAGCCGACGGCGCCGACGGTCGGCTGCAGCAGGAGGAGCCCGTCCATCGCCGCATCGTCCCAGGCCTGCGACAGCCGGATCAGCGCATCCGTCTTGCCGTTGAGCCAGACGATCTTGCCGTTCACGACATAGAACGGACCGTCGCCCAGCTGCGGCAGGGCCTTCCGGATGCCGCCGCCGGTCTCCAGGATCTCCGCTTCGCGCGAGAAGACGATGTCGAGGTCACGGCGGGCACCAAGATGCGACTCGATGACCTCGGCCAGATGGTGCGTGTTGACGACGATGGACTTGACGCCGATGGCAACGAGGCGGTCGATGACCGTATCGATCATCGGCCTGCCAGCGACCTTCACCATCGGCTTCGGCACCGTATCGGTGATGGGGCGGAGGCGAGTGCCGAAGCCGGCCGCCAGCACCATGGCACGCGCCGGCACCGTGACACGGTTCGCGGCCACCGCATCCGATCGCGCCGTGCCGTTGGCACCCTGCGCAGCTTTGGCCTGCGCCACCAGCTCGGCGATCCGGCTCTGCTGCGGGGGCGTCAGCGGCATCTTCGAGAAGCGCGCCAGCAGGGCCTCGTTCAGCCCCGGGATCGCGCGGCGGTCCGGCGGCAGATGGCGGGCGAACCATGCGCGCACCGGGGCGAGGGCCGGATGCGCGAGATCGCTCTCCACATGCCGCCAGGTACGGGCCAGGAAGCCGAGATAGCCGGGCTTGCCGTCGCGCAGCAGCAGGCGCGAGAAGGTCCCGAGGATGCGCGTGTTGCGCTGCGCACCGATCACGGCGTAGGCCGTATCGAACGCTGCCTTGTCGAGTTGCGGGAACGCCGCCAGATAGCGCGCGCGCATGGCGGCAACCAGATTTTCGGGGACGTCGCGCCGGACGTCCTGCAGCAGCGAGACAAGGTCGAATGGCCGCGGCGCTATGACGGCATCCTGGAAGTCGAGCAGGCCACAGGCGGCGATCCCGGAACGGCCGGGCAGCAGCATCAGGTTGTCGACATGGAAGTCGAAGAGCACGAGCGTATCGGGCGCCGCATGCCGCTTCGGCAATACCGCGCGCCAGGCCGCCAGATAGCTCTCGCGCAGCTCGGGCGTGACCGGCTCGTCCTGCGTCGCCGGCCAGTACCAGTCGAGCAGCAGCGAGACCTCGCGCAAGGCGCGCGCATCGTCGAAGGCCGCCAGGCCGGAATGGCGCGCGGCGGCGAAGCGGCGGTGGATGTCGATGAGCAGATCGATGGCGAGGGTATAGAGCTTCGCCTCATCCGCGCCGCGGGCCAGCAGCCGCGTATAGGTGTCGTCGCCGAAGTCCTCGAGCAGCAGCAGCCCGGACGGCGCATCGGCGGCGTAGAGGCGCGGCGCGCTGTATCCCATGTTGCGCAGGAGCTCGGCCACGGCCACGAAGGGGCGCACGTCCTCCTGCGGCGGCGGCGCGTCCATGAGAACCGCGGGCCTACCGTCGAGATCGAGGCGATCGTAGTGGCGAAACGAGGCGTCGCCGGCGAGACGCCCGCGCCGCGCGGCACCCCAGCCATGCGACACGAGGAAGCGGGCGACCAGCGCCTCGCGATCCGGACGGGCCGCTTCAGCCATCGGGAAAGAGTTCCTGCACGCGGTGGGCCCAATTGCCGTGGCCGACGACCTGCGCGGCCCGCGCGTTCGCATCGCCGGCGAACGACAGGGCGATATCGAGGCGCTGCGCCGGCAGCAGTCCCTGCAAACGCTCCGGCCATTCGATGACGGCGATTCCATCGGCAAAGGCGTCCTCGATGCCGAGCTCGTAGGCCTCTGCGGGACGCGACAAGCGATAGAGGTCGAAGTGCCAGATCGTCCCGGCCGGCGACTCGTAGGTCTGCACGAGCGTGAAGGTGGGGCTCGGCACTTCCTCGCCGTCGCCGGTCATGGCGTCGATGAAGGCGCGGGCAAAGCGCGTCTTCCCGACCCCGAGGTCGCCGGCGAGGGCGATGACATCGCCGGGCCGGGCCACGCCGGCGACTCGCCGCGCCAGCTCGACCGTCGCCGATTCGTCCGCCAATCTCGCCATCCGCACCGCCGATGGGCCCGCCGCCCCGCTCATGCCGGATGGTTGTAGCCGCGGGCGGCCACGGCGGCAACCACGCAGCGGCCCCCGGCGTCAGGCTTGCGCCGTCGCGCCGAAGCCATCATGTTAGCCGCGATTTCCAGGGGGTTTCCGCAAGCCGAATGGGCAAGATGGACGCAAGTTCCCACAGCACGGACGTGGTCATCATCGGCGCCGGTCCGGTCGGCCTGTTCGCGGTGTTCGAGTGCGGCATGTTGAAGATGCACTGCCACGTCGTCGACGCGCTCGACACCACCGGCGGGCAGTGCGCAGCGCTTTATCCGGAGAAGCCGATCTACGACATCCCCGCCTATCCGCGCATCGACGCGGTGGACCTGATCCACCGCCTGGAGGAACAGATCGCGCCGTTCAAGCCGGTCTATCATCTGGGCCAGCAGGTCGAGAAGCTGAGCGCGGCCGATGGCGGCTGGCTCGTCGAGACCGGCGGCGGAACCCGTATCGCAGCCAAGGCCGTGGTCATCGCAGCCGGCGTCGGCGCCTTCGGCCCGAACCGACCGCCGCTTGCGGGCATCGAGCAGTACGAAGGCAAGAGCGTGTTCTATCTCGTCAAGCAGCGCGAAGCCTTCCGCGGCAAGCGGATCGTGATCGCCGGCGGCGGCGATTCGGCGGTCGACTGGACGCTGTCGTTGGCCGATGTCGCGGCCAAGCTCTACGTCGTGCACCGGCGGCCGAAGTTCCGCGCCGCGCCCGAAAGCGTGGCGCGCATGGACGCGCTGGCCAAGTCGGGCAAGATCGAGATGGTGGTTCCCTACCAGCTGGGACGGCTCGAAGGCGACGGCGGCAACCTGGCGGCGGTCGTCGTCGCCGATCTGGACGGCGGCGAGCGCCGCATCGAGGCCGACGTGCTGCTGCCGTTCTTCGGCCTCGCGATGAACCTGGGGCCGATCGCGCATTGGGGCCTCAACCACGACCGCAACCACATCAAGGTCGAGGCGGCGACCTGTGCGACCAGCCAACCGGGGATCTTCGCCATCGGCGACATCGCCAACTATCCCGGCAAGCTGAAGCTGATCCTCTCCGGATTCTCCGAGGCCGCGATGGCCGCCCACGCCGTCTATCCGCTCGTCCACCCGGGCGAGGTGCTGCACTTCGAATACTCGACGACGAGCGGGGTGCCGCAGCTGGGGTGAGGGCTCGGGCGAGCTGCGGGGGAGGAGGGGTCGGCATGAGCGAATGCGATGCGTTTCTCGCGGCGCGCGACTTCCTGCTCGAGCATCGGCAAGACTATGCGGCCTGTCGCGACTTCCGCTGGCCGGATTTGCGCCACTTCAACTGGGCCATCGACTACTTCGACCGCATCGCCGAGGGCAATGCGCGGACAGCCCTGTGGCTGGTGAAGGAGGACGGGGCCGAGACGCGGCTGTCGTTCGCCGAGCTGAGGGCGCGCTCCAATCAGGTCGCCAGCCATCTGCGCCGGCGCGGCATCAAGCGCGGCGACCGCATCCTGCTGATGCTCGGCAACGTCGTGCCGCTGTGGGAGATCATGCTGGCGGCGATGAAGCTGGGCGCCCTCGTCATTCCCTCGACGACGCTGCTGGGCCGCGACGATCTCATCGACCGCATCGCGCGGGGCCGCGTGACGCTTGTCATCGCGGCGGCCGAGGAGACCGGCAAGTTTGCCGATGTGCCCGGACGCTTCGGCCGCATGTCGGTCGGCGGCGCCAGCGCCGGATGGGAGCCCTTCGAAGACGCCTATGGCGCGGCCGATCGGTTCGCGCCCGACGGCGCCACCGCGGCCTCCGATCCGCTGCTGCTCTACTTCACCTCCGGCACAACGGCGAAGGCCAAGCTCGTCGTCCACACGCACCAGAGCTATCCGGTCGGGCATCTGTCGACGATGTACTGGCTCGGCCTGCGCCCCGGCGACATCCACCTCAACATCAGCTCGCCCGGCTGGGCCAAGCATGCCTGGAGCTGCTTCTTTGCGCCGTGGAATGCCGGGGCGACGGTGTTCATCCATGCCGCCAGGCGCTTCGACCCCAAGGGTGCACTCGCCGCCGTCGCCAAGTACGGCGTGACGACGCTGTGCGCGCCGCCGACGGTCTGGCGCCTCTTCGTGCAGGAGGATCTCGCGTCCTATCCGGTCAAGCTGATGAGCGTGGCGAGCGCCGGCGAGCCCTTGAACCCGGAGGTCATCGAGACCGTGCGCCGCGCCTGGAACCTCGACATCCGCGACGGCTACGGCCAGACGGAAACCACCGCAATGATCGGCAACTCGCCCGGGCAGAAGGTGAAGACCGGCAGCATGGGACGGCCGCTGCCCGGGTATCAGATCGTCATCGTCGACATGCACGATCATGAAT
>Ga0335080_10004400_pt1 | contig 14344 bp, 16 predicted proteins | sample Lox_Sample_34_FD_206720 | JGI IMG/M metagenome (GOLD analysis project Ga0335080, IMG submission 206720) | Soil microbial communities from Loxahatchee National Wildlife Refuge, Florida, United States - Lox_Sample_3.4 | ecosystem: Environmental > Terrestrial > Soil > Wetlands | place: USA... | reverse complement strand
AGGTCGCGCCCGGCCATGTCCGGCTCGGCGTCGATCAGCGCGCGGGCCTCGGCCGGTGGGATCGTGGCCGGGAACACCCCGCCGCGCATCGCGCCCCGGTCGCGGATGTGGCGCACCAGCGCGCGCGTGTCCACGTCGGTGATGGCCGGGATGCCCTGTCCGGCCAGCCAGGTCAACCAGCCCTCCTGCGCCCGTGGCGCGTCGGCCCGGTCGACCGCGGCGCGCATGATCGCCGCGCGCGCGTGCACGCGGTCTGACTCCATCGCCTGCTCCGACACGCCGTAGTTGCCGACCTGCGGGTAGGTGAACGTGATGAGCTGGCCGGCGTAGCTCGGGTCGGTCATCGCCTCCTGGTAGCCCGCCATCGCGGTGGTGAACACGATCTCGCCGACCGCGGGCGCATCCGCGCCGCACGCGAGGCCGTCGAAGACGGCGCCGTCCTCGAGCAGCACGTAGGCCGTGGGCGCACTCACCTGAGGGCCCGCGCCTCGGCGAGCGTCCGCGTCTTGAATGCGACGGTTCCGGCCGCGAGCGTGAGCAGCACCCTGCCCTGCAGCGTGCGCCCGTGGAAGCAGCAGTTCTCCGAGCGGCTCGCGTAGCCCTCGGCGCCGACCTCGAAGCGCTCGTCGAGGTCGACCAGGCATAGGTTGGCGGCGTGGCCGGGCGCGATGGTCGGGATCGGCAGGTCGTACAGCGCGGCGCCCTGCGTCATACGGGCCACCAGCGTGTCCAGCTCGAGGTCGCCGGTCAGGACCAGCTCCGTGAACACCACGGCGAACGCGGTCTCCAGCCCGGTGGTGCCCATCGGGGCCTCCTCGAACGGGACCTCCTTCTCGTGGCGGGCGTGGGGCGCGTGGTCGGTGGCCACGCAGTCGATCAGCCCGCTCCTCAGCGCCGCGATCAGGGCTTGCCGGTCGGTCTCGCTGCGGAGCGGCGGGTTCATCTTGAAGCGGCTGTCGAGCGTCCGGACCTCGTCATCGGTCAGCGTCAGATGATGCGGACACACCTCGGCGCTCACGGGCGCCCCGGCTTCCTTGGCGTGGGCCAGGGCCTCGACCGACTCCACGCACGAGAGATGCTGGAAGTGAACTCGCGCGCCCTCGTACGCGGCGAGGGCGGCGTCGCGCGCCACCATCGTCGACTCCGACAGCGACGGGATTCCGGCGATGCCGAGCCGCGCGGACACCGCGCCCTCGTGCATCGCGCCGTCGCCGGAGAGACCGGGGTCCTCCTCGTGGAGCGCGATCACCCCGCCGCACAGCCGCTGGTACTGGAGCGCCTTGCGCAGCACCCCGGCCGACACCACCGGCTTGCCGTCGTCGGTGAAGCCGAGCGCGCCGGCGTCCCGGAGCTCGGCCATCTCGGTGAGCTCCTGGCCTTTGAGATTGCGGGTGACCGCGGCCAGGAATCCGGTCGGGACTCTCGCCTCCCGGGTGGCGGTCTCGGCCAGCGATCGCAGGACCGCGGCGTCGTCGACGACCGGGTCGGTGTTCGGCATCGCGATCACCGCGCAGAAGCCCCCGGCGGCGGCGGCCGCGGTGCCGGTCCCGATGTCCTCCTTGTGCTCCTGGCCCGGCGTGCGCAGGTGCACGTGCGGGTCCACGAAGCCGGGGAACAGGTGCTTGCCCTCGGCGTCGACGGTGTCCGCGCCGTCCGGAGCCGTCAGCGACCCGGGCAGGCCCAGCTCCGCGATCTGCCCGTCGCGGATCAGGACGTCGTGCGGCTCGTCGAGATCGGCGCGGGGGTCGAGCACGTGCGCGCCGCGGATCAGGAGCTCGGCGGGCCCTTCTGGGCGGTGGAACAGGCGGTCCGCGTGGTTGCTCATCACGCCACCGCCGCCAGGCTCGGGGTCGCCGATCCCACGAGGAGCTCGTACAGCACCGCCATTCGCACCGCCACCCCGGCTCTGACCTGGGCGCCGATGAGCGCCTGGGGCGAGTCGATCGCCTCCCCGGAGAGCTCGACCCCGCGGTTGACCGGCCCGGGGTGCATGAGCAGCTGCCCCGGCTGCAGCCGCGCCGGCGTGATCTGGTACCGGGTTGCGTACTCGCGCAGGGATGGCACGAACGAGTCGCGCATCCGCTCCTGCTGCATGCGCAGGACGTAGACCACGTCCGCCTCGGGCAGCCGCTCGAGCGTGGCGGTGGCCTGACAGCCCAGCGCCTCGATGTGGCGCGGGATCAGGGTGGGCGGGCCGCACAGGGTGACGTTGGCCCCCATCCGGGTGAAGGCGAGGATGTTCGAGCGCGCGACCCGCGAGTGGAGCACGTCGCCCACGATCCAGATGTTCGCCCCGTCGAGCGACCCGAGCCGCCGGCGGAGCGTGAACACGTCGAGCAGCGCCTGCGTGGGGTGCTCGTGCTTGCCGTCGCCGGCGTTGATCACCGCGGCCGGCGTCCATCGCGCGACCAGGCCGGCGGCGCCGGCGTGGGGCGAGCGGATCACGATCGCGGCCGGGTCGTAGGCCGACAGCGTCTGAACCGTGTCCTTGAGCGACTCGCCCTTGTCGACCGCCGATCCCTGCGAGCGGATCGAGACGACGTCGGCGCTGAGGCGCTTGGCGGCAAGCTCGAAGCTCGAACTCGTGCGCGTGCTGGACTCGTAGAAGAGGTTCACGACGGTGCGGCCGCGCAGCGCGGGGACCTTCTTGATCTCGCGGCCCGAGACCTCGTCGAAGGACTCCGCGCGATCGAGGATCCGCTCGATCGCGGCCCGATCGAGGTCGTCGATCGAGAGGAGATGTGGGCCGATGCGAGTCATGCCACCGCCTTTGTCGGTTCGGGTGCGGGTCCAATCGTGACTTCGTCTTCGCCGTCGACCTCTTCGACGCACACATACACCCGCTCGTCCTGGGAGGTCGGGATGTTCTTGCCCACGTAGTCGGGGCGGATCGGCAGTTCGCGGTGCCCGCGGTCGATCAGGACGGCCAGCTGGACCCGCGCCGGCCGGCCGTAGTCGAACACCACGTCGATCGCCGCGCGCACCGTCCGCCCGGTGTAGAGGACGTCGTCGACGATCACGATCGTCCTGTGGTCGACCGGGAACTCGAGGTGCGTGGCGTGGACGACCGGCGCGCTGGGACGGATCGCGAAGTCGTCTCGATAGAACGAGATGTCGACGTCGCCGAGCGGCACCTTCGGCTCCAGCAGCTCGCTGGTCAACGCCTGGAGGCGTTTCGCGAGCACCGCGCCCCGGCGGTGGATTCCGACCAGCGCGATCGCGCCGTCCGGGTTCTTCTCAACAATCTCGTGAGCGATCCGCACCAGCGTGCGGCGCATATCGTCACGGTCGAGCACGACCGCTGCCATCTCTTTACGCGCTCCTTCCTGGCCTCTCAGGACCTGGTTAAAGGGGCCGACGTGACTGAGAGTAACAGCGGGGTCGGCGGACACGAGCCGGCCGGGGGCCGCTGCCGGGCTGCCGCGGGCAGCTTGGGAAGTTAGGGGCAACTATTGCCCCCTTCTTCCCAACGCCGCGACTAGAGCTCTCGCCGGCGCCGGTACAGCACGTGCGGCAATCCCGCGTGGACGATGTCTCGTTCGTAGATAAAGCCGGCCTTCTCCATCACGCGCCGCGACGCAACGTTCGTCGGAAGGGTGAACGCGACGATCTCGAGCAGTCCCATCTGCTCGAACCCGACCTCGACGCACGTGTGGGCGAGCTCGGTGGCGAGGCCCTGGCCCCAGCGCTCGGGGACGATCGCCCAGCCGGCCTCGACGTCGTGCAGGCCGGCGGTGTAGGTGTACTGCAACCCGCCCCGCCCGACCATCTCCCCCGAATCACGGTCGCGCAGCATCCACAGACCGAAGCCGTGGCGGTCCCAGTGGTTGATCTTGGCCACCAGCCCGTCGAGCACGTCGGCCTCGGTCGGCGGCTGGTCCCCCGGCCACAGCGTGGCGCTGACTCGCGGGTCGAGCAGCAGGCGGACCTGCTCGGGGCCGTGCTCGAGCCGCAGCCGCTCGAGCACCATGTGCTCGGTCTGCACCCGGTCGATCGTGCCCGCGCTCATCCAGCCGCGTCCGCCACGGCCGCCGGCGCCTCGTCCTCGCCGGCCTGGCGATCCTCCCACCTGATCAACTCGGGCTCGCCGCGCTCCGGGAACGGGATCTCAATCGTGTCGAAGTCGCGCGGGAGTACGGTCCGGGGGAAGATCGCACGCGCCTCGTCGCGGAGCACCCCGGCCGGGTGGCGGGTCGAGAAGTGCGTCAGAGCGAGCATGGTCACGCCGGCGTCCCGGGCCAGCGTGGCCGCCTGCGCCGCCGTGGAGTGGCCGGTCTCGGCCGCCCGCTCGTGCTCGTCCTCGGAGAACGTCGCCTCGTGCATCAGCAGATCGGCCTCGTGGCTGGCTATGCGCAGCGTCTCGCACGGCGAGGTGTCTCCCGAGATCACGAGCTTGCGCCCGGCCCGCGGCGGCCCGAGCACCTCCTCCGGGCGGACGCCGCGGATCGTCTCCCCGCGCTGCAGGCGCCCGAACTCCGGCCCCTCGACGATGCCCAGCGCCGTCGCCACCTCGGGGTCGAACTCCCCGGGCCTCGGATCCTCGTAGAGCACATAGCCAAAGGCGTTTGAGACGCGGTGCGCCACCGGGACCGGCGCGATCCTGTAGCCGTCCCGATCGAGCACGTCGCCCGGCGCGAGCTCGATCAAGTCGAGCTCGAAGCGGACCCTCCCCGCGACGCGCATGGCGAGTGTGACCAGCTCGCGCACGCCGGGCGGTCCGTGGATGGGCAGCGGGCGTTCACGCCCGCGCAGGTCGAAGGTCTTGAGCAGGCCCGGGAGGCCGAGCCAGTGGTCGGCGTGGAAGTGGGTCAGGTACACCTCGGTCAGCTCGGTCAGCCCCACCGAGGACACGAGCTGGCGCTGCGTCCCCTCGCCGCAGTCGAACAGGATGCGGTCGCCGCCGCGTCGTACCAGCACCGCCGGCAACCCGCGCCGCGCGGTCGGGATCGATCCGCCCGTACCGGCGAAGAAAACCGAGAGGTCCATCTCGCTGGAGTCTGTCAGCCGAGTGCGATGAGCTTGAAGCTGACCCGCGCGTCCTCCACCCGGGCGATCCCCATCGTGTGCTCCGCCGCCCGCCGGCGCTCGGTTGGGCTCCCCGGGTTGAAGATCTGAAACCCGTCGGGGGCGCGCTCGTGCAGCGGGATGTGCGAGTGCCCGAATACCACCGCGTCGGCCTCGGGGAACCGCCGGCGCAGCCGCGCCAACCTCCCTTTGGCCGGGCCGGCGTCGTGGATCAGCCCGATCGTCGCGCCCGCGGCCTCGACCGACGCGGTATCCGGAAGCGCCGCCCGGACCTCCGCGTCGTCGACGTTCCCGTGGACGGCGACCACGAGGCCATACGCCTCGAGCTCGCGTAGTACCGACAGGCGGATCAGGTCGCCGGCGTGCACGATCAGGTCAGCCGCCCGCAGCCGCGCCAGGCACGCCGCGGGCAGCCGGCGGCTCCCCCGCGGCATGTGCGTGTCCGAGATCACGGCGATCTCCACGGTAAGCTCCTCCTGTTCCGGTTTCGTTTAGGGACGTCCAGCGCCCGTAGCTCAGGGGATAGAGCGCGCGCCTCCGGAGCGCGAGGTCGCAGGTTCAAATCCTGCCGGGCGCGCTGATTTGCGGGTAGTAGACGGACGAGGTAGTGGTTCCATGGAGCTGAGGCGCATGAACACAGACTCGTCCCTGCGCGGCTGGGTGACGCAGGACTTCCCCGCCAACGGTCGTCGCGCATGCCGGCTCATCCTGGCGTGGTTTCGCCTTGCCCAGTGGGCTCTGACGCGCTGGGGCGCCGCGTCGGCGCTCGTCCTCGCCCCCTACCGGGTGGTCGTCGTGATGCTGCTCGGAGTGGATCTGCCCGCCAACACCGCGGTCGGTCCGCGACTCGCGCTGTTTCACCCCCAAGGAATCGTGGTTCATCCGGACGCCGTCATCGGCGCCGATGTGAACATGCTCCATGGAGTCACGATCGGGATCACGCGCCCGGGCACGGGCGCGCCCACGATCGGGAACGGCGTGGAACTTGGCGCCGGCTGCGCCGTGATCGGCGACATCGAGGTCGGCGAGCGGGCTCGGGTGGGAGCGAACGCGGTGGTCGTGAAATCAGTCCCGCCGTGGGCGGTGGTCGCGGGGAATCCCGCCACCACGGTGCGCGTCGACTCGCCGCAGGCCGTCGAAAGATAGGTACGCGATCGCCAAAAATGGGGCTTTGGTCCCATTGCGCGGCCGCCGGCGTGTGCCTACCGTGGCAGCCACTGACCTGGCCCTCGGAGGTTGACATGCCAACGCCCCACCAAAATCACGAGCCGCGCGAGTTGCCCCAGCTCTCCGCCGAGCGCCCGTTCATCTCGGACGGCGGGCTCGAGACGACGCTGATCTTCGATCGCGGGGTCGATCTCCCGTGTTTTGCCGCCTTCCCCCTGGTGACCGACGAGCCGGGCCGGGCACTGCTGCGGGACTACTTCGCGCCGTTCCTGGCCATCGCGAAGACCTACGGGACGGGGTTCGTACTCGACACCGCGACGTGGCGCGCGAACCCCGACTGGGGGGCGCGCCTCGGCTTCGACTCGGTCACGCTCGCCGAGGTCAACCGGGCGAGCGTCGAGTTCGCGGTCGAGGTGGGTGACGAGAGCGGCGTCCCGATCGTTATCAACGGCGTCCTCGGTCCGCGCGGTGACGGATACAGCGCCGGCGAGGTCATGTCCGCGGCCGACGCGCAGCGCTACCACGCGTTCCAGACCGAGGCGTTCGCCGACGCCGGGGTGGACATGGTCACCGGGGTCACGATGAACTACGCGGACGAAGCGGTCGGCATGGTGCGCGCCGCGCGCGACGTCGGCCTTCCGATCGCGGTTTCGTTCACGGTCGAGACCGACGGGCGACTGCCCAGCGGCCAGCCCCTCGACGCGGCGATCGAGCAGGTCGACGCCGACACCGAGGGGGCAGCGGCGTACTTCATGCTCAACTGCGCGCACCCGACCCACTTCTCGGCCGTCCTCGGGGAGGGCGGGGCATGGCGCGACCGGATCGTCGGTATCCGCGCCAACGCCTCGCGCAAGAGCCATGCCGAGCTCGACGCGTCCGACGAGCTCGACGCAGGCGATCCCGACGAGCTGGCGGAGCAATACCGAACGCTCAGTTCAGCGATGCCGCAGATGACGGTGGTCGGCGGCTGCTGCGGGACTGATCACAGACACGTCGACGCGATCTGCGCCGCGATCATGGGCTGAGTGGGTCGCGAGCCGTCACGGCTGGCTGACGAATACGCCGTGAACCTTCACCAATTGCGAGCGCCTGAGGCGCCAAACCGCCACATCGTCCATCTGTCCAGCGCCGCGACCGAGGGGCTACCGGAGATCGGGGTAGGCCGAAACGGCTCGCATGGTGGGCAGGGTAATCATGCTTGGATCAGTGCTGGCCGCTCTCGCCGGCGCAGCGCCCGCTGTTGCGGCGCCGGCCGGCGCGCAGCCGGCCCGCGCCGCGTGCCCGGCCGATGTGTCGGCGCAGACGATCACCGTGATCAACCAGGCCCGCGTGCGGCCCCGGGCGCTGGCGCAGGTCGAACGCGCCGTGTCGATCCAGTCGCTGCAGGTCCGTGCGGCGTGGGGTACCCCGTGCGTGCGTTTCGGCGCCGCCGGGTGGAAGCTCTACCTCAAGGGCGCCGGCGCCGAGCCGCACGGCGAGCACGACTTCTTCGGCCAGCCCTACGCGCTCGTGTGGACCTCGGGCGCGTCCGCGCAGGGATGGTCACGTGACTTCTCGCACGAGGTGATCGAGATGATCGAGGATCCGACCCTCGACGTCCGGTACATGCGCGACGGATCGACCTGGCAGCGGGAGATCGCGGACCCGGTCGACGGTCTCGGCTACCGGCTCGACGGCGTGTACGTGAGCGATTTCGTGACTCCCGAGTGGTACGCCGGCGCGAGCACCGGCGGCAATGTGGCCTGCCAGGGAGCCAGCTGCGCCGATGACAGCCCGTTGATCGCGCCGGCGGTCAACGCCGGTCCGTGGGATCAGATGCGGGCGCTCAAGGCGCCGTGGGCCACGGACGAGCCGGAGCTGGACTGACGACTGACCGCCACGGAGTCAAGTGCCGCCGGCCTGGGTATAGCCGACACCATGAAGGTGCTCGTCGTCACCAGCGAGCCTGTGAGCGCACAGCAGCTCCGCGACGCGCTCGGGTCAAACGATGACCCCTCGGAAGCCGAGGTGATGGTCGTCGCGCCCGCGCTGGCCGGTAGCGCGGTCAAGTTCTGGATGTCCGACGCCGACGAGGCAATCGAGCGCGCCGACCGGGTGCGCCGGGAGAGCGTCGAGCGCCTTGGCGAGGAAGGCGTGTCCGCCAGCGGCGACACCGGCGAGGCGGATCCGTACGACGCGATCTCGGATGCACTCCAGACCTTCGACGCCGACCGGATCGTGCTGTTCACGCACGAGGGCGAGGATCAGCGCTACCGCGAAGACCTCGACGATCGCGAGATCGCCGAGCGGTTCGGACGGCCCGTGGATCACGCGGCGGCGTAAGCCCGCTCGCCCAGCCGCCGCAACAGCAGCTTGGCGTTGGCCGGCGCGAACCCGCGCCAGTCGTTGTTGAAGTACGCGTAGACGGTCCCGCGCCGGCGCCACTGGGCGATCCGCCGCGCCCAGGTCTCGATCTCGGCATCCGAGTAGTTACCGGCGCGCCCGCGCGATCCGTAGTGAAAGCGGACGAAGCGCCAGTCCGCGGTCGCCTCGTCTGACTGAAACTCGCGATCCGGATGGTCGCCGATGGTCAGCGCCACGCCATGGGCACGCAGCGCGTCCATCACTCCAGGCACGAACCAGCTCGGGTGGCGAAACTCGATCGTGTGCATCCGGGACGGCGCCGACCCCACCACCTGAAGCCAACCCTCGAGCCGCGCGTCGTCGCGGTGGAAATTCTCGGGCAGCTGCCAGAGGACCGGCCCGAGCCGCCCCGCCTCGATCATCGGCTGCAAAGGCTCGTAGAAACGCTTGACCCCCTCCCCCACATCCACCAGCCGTCGAACGTGGGTCAGGTACCGGCTCGCCTTGACCGCGAACTCGAACCGAGCCGGCGTCTGCGACACCCAACCGGCCACCGCGTCACGTCGGGCCAGCCGGTAGAAGGTCGAGTTGACCTCGACGGTGTCAAACGACTTCGCGTACTCCTCGAGCCACCGCCGCTTGGGCAGCTTCTCCGGGTACAGGCGGCCGCGCCATTCGTCGTACATCCAACCCGAGCAGCCGATGCGTACCGCTTTCATGCGCCGGGTAGGGGCTGGAATGGATGACGACGCACGATCTCCCACCCGCCCCGGTCCCGCCGAACCCGTCTTACAAGAACCTGCACGAGGCCGTGCAGGAGTGCCGCGCATGCGACCTGTGGGAAGGCGCGACGCAGCCGGTGATGGGAGAGGGCGCCCGGAACGCCAGCCTGATGCTGGTGGGCGAGCAGCCCGGGGAACGCGAGGACGTCGAGGGGCACCCGTTCGTCGGCCCGGCCGGCCGCGTGCTGGACGAGGGCCTCGAGCGCGCGGGAATCGCCCGCGACGAGGTCTACATCACCAACGCGGTCAAGCATTTCCGCTACAAGCTCCGGGGCAAGCGGCGCATCCACCAGAGGCCCGACCGCTGGCAGGTCGCGGCGTGCTTCCCGTGGCTCGAGGCGGAGATCAAAGTCGTGCAGCCCGCGGCGCTGGTGTGCCTGGGCGCGACCGCCGGGCAGCAGCTGCTCGGCTCGCACATCCGGATCGGGCGCGATCGGGGCCGGCCAATCGAGTCCGACCTGGCGGAGCTGGTGACGGTCACGACCCATCCCTCCGCGATCCTGCGGACTGAGGACGAGGACCGGGAACAGGCGATGGCGCAGTTCGTGCAAGATCTCAAACACGTGGGCCAGTGGCTGAGCGCGAGGTAGTCGCGATCACCGGCGCCTCGGGCGGGGTGGGGCGCGCGGTCGCCCGCGAGTTCGCGCGCCACGGCGCGGCGGTGGGATTGATCGCTCGCGGGCGCGCCGGCCTCGACGCCGCCGCCCAGGATGTCTCCGGGCTCGGTGGGACGGCCTACGCCCACCCGGCCGACGTAGCGGAGTTCGACCAGGTTCGCAGCGCGGCGGCGAGCATCGAGGAGCGGCTCGGGCCGATCGACGTGTGGGTGAACAACGCGATGACCACCGTGTTCGCGTTCCTCGACGACATCGACCCCGACGAGTACGAGCGGGCCACCCGAGTCACCTACCTGGGCGCTGTGTGGGGAACCAAGGTCGCGCTCGAGCGGATGCTCCCGCGCGACCGGGGCACGATCGTCCAGGTCGGCTCGGCGCTGGCCTATCGCGGGATCCCGCTCCAGGCCCCGTACTGCGGCGCCAAGCACGCGATGAAGGGCATGTTCGAGTCGCTGCGCTGTGAGCTGCGCCACCGCGGCAGCAATGTGCACCTGACGATGGTCCAGCTCCCCGGCATGAACACCCCCCAGTTCGACCACTGTCTGAGCAAGATGCCACGCCATCCGATGCCGGTGCCGCCGATCTACGAGCCCGAGGTGGCCGCCCGGGCGATCTACTGGGCCGCCCACCACCGCCGCCGGGAGCTGTACGTCGGTTTCCCCACCGTCTACACGATCATCGGGAACAAGCTCGCGCCGTGGCTGGCCGACCGATACCTGGCCAGGACCGCGGTCGACGGACAGCAGACCAGCGAGCGGTTCGACGGCACCGCCGCGGCCAACCTGTTCGAGCCGGTCGACTCCGACCACGACGAGGGCGCGCACGGCGGCTTCGACGACCAGGCCCACCGGCGCAGCCCGCAGGCCTGGCTCAGCCGGCATCGAGTGGGACCGGGCGTCGCGGCGACTCTGACCGCCGGCGCAGCCGGCGCGCTGATTGCGCGTCGGTGGTCCGCTTGAGGGCCAACCGCTCGGCCAGGCGCGAGGCGAGCGCCATGATCGTCAGCGCGGGATTGGCCGAGCCCTGCGTCGGCATCACGCTGCCGTCCGCGATGAACAGGTTGGGCACCTCCCAGGCCCGGTGATCGGAGTCGACCACGCTGCGCTCGGGGTCCGACCCCATCCGGCAGCCGCCCACGAGGTGCGCGTAGCGCTCGGTCACCAGCACGTCCTGCGCGCCGGCCGCCTCGAAGATGTCGAGCAGGGTCCGCTTGGCGTAGGCGATGTTCTTGCGGTCGTTCTCGCACTGCGAGTAGTCCATCCGCGCGACCGGGATCCCGTTGTGGTCGGTCACGTCGCGGGCGATCGTCACCCGGTTCTCGGGCAGCGGCAGGAGCTCGGACAGGATCCCGAGCGTGTACCAGTGGTTGTAATCCCGCATGTACTCGCGCAGCGCCGGACCCCAGTGACCGTGGCCGAGCACGTGCTGGGCGTGCTCGATCGGGAGCGGCCCGACGGTCTGGATCGAGAAGCCGCGCGCGAACCCGCGGCGCTCATCGGTCTCGTAGAACTGCTCGGAGGAGATCTCGGGCGGCGGCGCCTTGTACATCCGCATCTCATCTGCGAATCGCCCGGCCACCTGGGGCGCGCCCTGCACCATCACGCACCGCCCCACTTGGTCGCCCGAGTTGGCCAGCCCGTGCGGGAAGCGGCGGCTGGTGGAGTTCAGCAGCAGGCGCGGGGTCTCGATCGAGTAGCCGGCCACCGCCACGGCGTCGGCGCGCTGAAAGCGCTCACGGCCGTCGCTGATGTACCGCACCCCGGTCACGTGCCCGCTGGACTCGTCGACCTCCACCCGCGTCACCATGCAATCCGCCCGGATCTCCGCCCCGTGCTCGATCGCGTCCGGGATGTGGGTCACGAGCGGCGAGGCCTTGGCGTTGACCTTGCAGCCCTGCAGGCAGTAGCCACGGTAGATGCAGTGCGGACGGTTACCGAACGCGCCGTTGGTGATCCCGACCGGCCCGACCCGCATCTCGATCCCGAGCTTGCGCGCTCCCTCGCGCGCGGCGTCCGCCCCGCCGGCGATCGGATGCGGCGTGTGCTGGTAGCGGTGCGGATCGCCCCATGGCCAGTACTCGCCGGCGACCGGGAGCTCCAGCTCGAGGCGCTCGTAGTGGGACTTCAGGTCCTGGTAGCCGATCGGCCAGTCCGCCCCCACGCCGTCGCGGGTGCGGACCTCGAAGTCGGAGGGATGAAAGCGCGGGCAGTAGCCGGCGTAGTGGACCATCGAGCCGCCGACGCCATGGCCGCAGTTGTTCTTGCCGAGCTCGACCGGGTCCGATCCGCCCGTGATCCGCTCCTCGGTCCAGTACAGCCGGTGCGAGCCGGCCTCGTCGGAGACCCAGTCGCGGTCGGGGTCCCAGAACGGCCCGGACTCGAGCACCACGACCCTCCAACCGCGTCGCGCAAGTCGCTGGGCAAGCGTCCCGCCGCCGGCGCCGGCGCCGACGATCACGAGGTCGACCGAGAACGAGTCGTCGTAGCGCGCCATCCGCTCCTGCGGGACCGCGCGGCGGTGGACGTCGAGCAGGAACGCCGAATCGTTCTCGGGCGGCCTGAGCGCTCCGCGCAGCAGGGTCCGCAGCGCGTGACGGCGGCTCACGTCCCGCACACCCCGCGTTGCGCGGTGTCCTTCACCGGGTCGAGTTCGAAGGCGGGCGCGCCCTCCCAATTCTCGCGTTGCCCGAGCCCGAGGCGGGCGTACCCGCGCGGGTAGGCCGGGCCGCCAAAGCCGATCTCGTTCCACGCCCAAGGGTGGGAGTAGAACGCGCTGAGGATCGCACGCGAGACCACCTTCCAGGTCTTCGAGGGCGGCATCTCGTCCCAAACCTCTCCGCGCAGCTCGCCCTTGGCCAGCGCGTCGACCACGCGCATCTGCACGTCCTGCGCGGCGCCGGCGAACGCGCTCGCGCCGTGCTGGCGGGCGGCGGCGTCGAGGCCGAGGGCGAGCCGCCGCCAGGTCTCGCGGTCATCGGGCATGTCGGCGTAGCGGAAGCCGTCGAGCTCACCGGTGAACAGCTTGGCGTCGACCATGTTCAGAACCGGAATCTTCGGCTCGCGGTCCTGGGCCATCACGAGGTCGCAGAAGATGGCGAGCGTCGTCGCCTCGTGGCGCGTGAAGAAGCGGATCGGCGGCGGCTGCTCGAGGCGCTCGGACACGAGGCGCCGGGTCACCTCGTCCCAGTGGTCGGCCTCGTCGAGCACGTTGTAGTCGGGGTAACGGCCGTGCATCTGCGGCGTGACCCCGTTGCGCTGGCGGGGCAGTTCCTCGGGGTCGGCCGGCTGGCGGTCGGGCCGGAGGTTCGGAAGGTGCTCGGCGTTGCGGAAGTTGCGCGAGGGTGACATCTAGTCTTCGCGGCCGAAGATCGCGGCGGCCAGCCCCATACCTCCGACCAGAGCGAGCGAGCCTGGCGCCAGCAGCGGCGGCCCCATCACGATGTTGAACAGCGGCTCGTCGAACCCGCCGGGCTTGCGCGCCACCCCGCGCACGTGAGTGACCACGCCGATCAGGCCATCGAGGCAGTACAGGGCGGAGATCGCCGGGAGCACCGTCCGCGCCGCCCGCTCGGAACGCACCCCGGCCACGCCGGCGGCGGTGAGCGCCGGCGAGAGCACCACCGGCGTCCACATCCACTTGTCGCCGAACGAGCCGCGGAAGTGCTCGAAGTAGATCTCGATCCCGAGCGGCAGCGCGCTGAACGCGGTGGCCGCCGCCAAGGAGCGCTGCATCCGCCCGCTGCGAACGTTGCGCCACCAGCGGATCGCGGCCCGCTCGGGAGGGGTTGTACGGCGAAGCCGGAGCACGTCAAGCCGCATGGCGCTCCGCATCGGATCGCTTGAGCTCGAGCCCGTTGCCCGGCCGATCGAGGTCGGGTGTCAACGCACCGTCGACCGGCGAGACCACGCCGTCGAACAGCATGTGCTCGATCCGGACGTGATCGTGGAAGTACTCCAGATGGACCAGCTGCTCGAGCGCGGTCGCCGGGTGCAGGTGGACGGCCGGACCGCAGTGCAGCGAGAGCGGCAGGTTGTGGGCTCGGCACAGCGCGCCCACGCGCAAGAGCTCGGTGATCCCGCCGCACCGCGTGACGTCGGCCTGGAGCACATCGACCGCGCCCGCTTCGATCATGCGCCGGAAGTACGGAGCGTCGTCGCCGTACTCACCGGCGGCGATCTCCATCCCGGCGGGCACGCGGTCGCGGAGCAACCGCAGGCCCTCGAGGTCCTCGGAGGACACCGGCTCCTCGAACCAGCTGACCTGCGCCTGCGCCCGGAACCGCTCGGCCAGGTCGAGGACCTGTTTGCGCGAGTAGGCGCCGTTGGCGTCGACGAACAGCTCAGCGCCCGGCCCGATCGCCTCGCGCGCCAGCACGACCCGCGCTGGATCTCTGTCCGGCGCAGACCCCAC
>Ga0335080_10004397_pt1 | contig 14347 bp, 14 predicted proteins | sample Lox_Sample_34_FD_206720 | JGI IMG/M metagenome (GOLD analysis project Ga0335080, IMG submission 206720) | Soil microbial communities from Loxahatchee National Wildlife Refuge, Florida, United States - Lox_Sample_3.4 | ecosystem: Environmental > Terrestrial > Soil > Wetlands | place: USA... | reverse complement strand
GCGCAGCGGTTCCGGCTCGAGCGAGTGTCCAAGAACCCGGCGGTGTTCGACGAGCGAAAGCTCCGGCACCTCAACGGACGCTGGATCCGCGCGCTGGGCACCGAAGAGCTCACCCGCCGCCTCGAGGAGTACACCGCTCGCGCGGGCCTCCGGGACGCGGTGGCGATCTCCGAGGAGAAGATCCAGACGCTGGCCGAGTTCTGGCCGCTGGTCGGGTTCCTGTTCGACGGGCCCACCGACGACCCCGCCGCGTTCCAGAAGGTGCTCGGGTCCAACGGCGGCGTGGAGACGCTGAAGGCGGCTCGGGATGCCCTGGCTCGCGCCGAACCGTTCACGGTCGAGAACATCGAGTCCGTGCTGCGCGAGGTCGTCGAGAGCAGCGGGATGAAACCCGGCAAGGTGTTCCAGCCCGTCCGCGTGGCGATCGCCGGAACGACCATCTCGCCAGGCATTTTCGAGAGCGTCGCGTTACTTGGCCGAGAGGAGACACTTGCCCGGATCGACCGCGCGTTGGAACATGCGGATTGACGCCCCGACTAAACGAACATCGTATGCCTGCCGATAACGCCGGATGAGGCGGCTATGAGCTCTGTGGAACCGCCCACTTCCTCCGAAACACCGAGAAAGACGAGCACTTCTGTCGTGGCCACACTCGCCGCTGTCAAGACTCCCACCGATCCTTACGCTTCACGCGAGCGCCATCACAACGAGGGCCACGGTCGCCGTTTGACCGCCGCCTTCGAGGCGCTGGAAGCCTTCCCGATGCTCGCCGAGTCCCGCAACCGCGTCTTGCGCCTGTTCGAGAGCGGTGAGCCCTCGACCGCCGACGTGGTCGCCGCCGTCGAGGCCGACGTCGCCCTCGCCGTCACCGTTCTTCGGCTCGCCAACCGAGTCGACGGCCGGATGCGCGGCCGCGTCGAGAGCGCCGTCAAGGGGGTCGAGGTCCTCTCGCCCCGGACCGTCCACTCGATCGCCAACAAGGCCCGGACCTTCGACTTCTTCGAGCGCACCGCGGTGTGGCAGGGCGTCCCCGAGCGCTTCCGCCTGCACGCGGTGGCGACGCAGCGCGCCGCCGACCGGATCGCGCGGGAGCTCGGGTACGAGGCCCGCGACCGGTTGATGGTCACCTCGCTCCTGCACGACATCGGCAAGCTCGTCCTGGTCCACGCCTACCCCGGCTATCCGCGCCAGATCCACGCCGAGGCGCGCACCCCCGAGGAGCGGATCCAGTCCGAGCGCCGCGAGCTTGGCGTCGACCACGCGCTGGTCGGCGGCGTCCTCGCCCGCCGGTGGGGCCTGCCCAAGTCGATTGCCAGCGTGATCGAGCGCCACCACGCCGAGGACGCCGACGGCGAGGCCGCCGTCGTGCGCCTGGCCGACATGCTCGCCCACTACACGCTCGGCGGGTCGGTCTCGCCGTCCGAGCTGCTGAACGTCTCGCGCCTCGTCGGCATCGCACCGACCGAGCTGCGCACCGTCATGTATGACCTGCCGCTGCCCAGCTCGGGTGGCCGGCGGCGCCAGATCGACCCGTGCCCGATGTCCACGCGCGAGGTCGAGGTCCTGCGCCGCCTGGCCCGCGGGATGGTCTACAAGCAGATCGCTTCGGAGCTTGGCCTGTCGACCAGCACCGTCCGCACCCATCTGCACAACGTGTACGGCAAGCTCGGCGCGATGGACCGCGCCCAGGCGGTCCTGATCGCCACCGAGCGCGGCTGGATCTAGTCGCTTTGCCGCCGGCGTGCGGCGGTCAGACGTATTACGCAGCCAGAGTTCACCATTCCTGCAATGATCGGCAGGAGCGATGATCTCGATCACCACGAAGTCGCCGTACGCGCTCAGCGCGCTGGTCGAGTTGCGCCACCACGGCGATCGGGGGCCGGTTCCGATCGCTGAACTGGCCCGTCGGCGCAACATCCCGGTCCAGTTCCTCGAGCAGCTGTTCGCGACGCTGCGCCGGGCGGGCGTGCTGCGATCCCAGCGCGGGGTCAAGGGCGGCTACTCGTTCGCCCGTCCAGCCGCCGATATCACCGTCCTGGAGCTGGTCGAGCTGCTCGACGGCCCGGTGGGGGGCGGCGCCACCGGCGTGTTCGCCGAGGCGGCCGGGGCGGCCCGGTCGGTGCTCGCCCATTCGACGGTCGCGGACATAGCCGACGCCGAGTCTCGCGAGACCGGCGCGCCGATGTACCACATCTGACCGCGCGCGGTCCGATGTACCACGTCTGACCGCGCGGGGTCCGATGTACCACGGGTCCGATGTACCACGTCTGACCGCGCGGGGTCCGATGTACCACGTCTGACCGCGCGGGGTCCGATGTACCACGTCTGACCGCGCGGGGAGGGGGCCGCCCCCGCCCGCGACTTTTCCGGCCTGGGCGTGTTGAGAGCGACGATGCCGAGGTTCCTGTGTGCGTTCGCCTGCGCCTGCGCGGTAGTCGCACTGGCCGCGCCGGCCGCGCTGGCGGCCGCCGAGCCGGTGGCCACGACCGACAACGCCACCGCGATCACCCAGACGTCCGCCACCCTGAACGGGACGGTCAACCCGGAGGGACAGGCGACCACCTATTACTTCGAGTACGGGACGACCTCGTCGTACGGGAGCCAGACCGCGATGACCGCCGCCGGCGCGGGAACCGTCGACCTCAAGGTCCTGGCGCACGTCCCGTCGCTCGCCCCGAACACCACCTACCACTACCGCCTGGTCGCGACCAACGCATCGGGCACCACGCTCGGCTCCGACGTCTCGTTCAAGACGCCGAAGCCACCCGCGCCGGCGGTGACCACCGGGCATGCGAAGGACATCACGCAGACCTCGGCGACGCTGGCCGGGACGGTCAATCCGGAGGGGCAGGGGACCAGCTACATGTTCCAGTACGGGACGAGCACCGCGTACGGCAACCAAACGCCGGCCAGCAGCGCGGGATCCGGCACCAAGTCCGTCTCCGCGTCGGCCCCGCTCGCCGGGCTCGTGGCGAACACGACCTACCACTACCGGTTGGTCGCCACCAGCGTGAACGGAACGACCCTGGGGCACGACATCTCGTTCAAGACCGCGCGGCCGCCGGCCGGAATCACCCTCGGCGCCCCGTCGAGCACGATCACCTTCGGCCAGCTGACGAGCCTGAGCGGGCGGGTGCTGCCGCCGGTCCCGTCCCACCCGACGGTCACGTTGCAGAGCGCCCCGAGCGCCGGCGGACCGTGGTTCAACACCGGGGTCACGGGCGCGTCGGCTTCGAACGGGGCGTACACCTTCTCGCGCCTCGCTCCGACGGCCAACACGTACTACCGGGTGCTGAGCGACGGCGCCACCAGCGCCACCGTGCTCGTATCGGTTCGCTTCCGGATCGGCATCTTCGTCAGCCGCCTGCACCCGCCTCGGGGCAGCACGGTCCGCTTCCACGGCCACGTCGGACCGGGGCACAACGGCCGTCTCGCGCTCGTCCAGTGGCTTGGGCCGCGCGGACACTGGAACACGATCGTGCGGGCGCGCCTGCGCGGCGCCGGCGGCGGCCTGTCCTTCTACAGCGCCCGCGTGCCGATCCGGCGAAGCGGCCGTTATCGCGTGGTCGTGAGGGCCGATTCGACCCACGCCAGGGGCGAGAGCGCCACGGTCCGCATCCGCGTTCGCTGAGCCCGAGACGCCCGGGGCGCGCCCTCAGGGCGGGTTCTCGTAGGGTTATCGCCACTCAATGGCGGAAATCCCGACCAACATCGCCGCTCACGTCGGGCGGACGCCGATGGTCGAGCTCACCACGATGCTCCCGGACGGGCAGGCGCGCCTGTTCGCCAAGCTGGAGGCGCTCAACCCCGGCGGGAGCGTGAAGGACCGCATCGGCGTCTCGATGATCGAGGCGGCTGAGCGCGACGGCATCATCGAGCCGGGCAGGACGACGATCGTCGAGGCGACGAGCGGCAACACCGGGATCGCGCTGGCGTTCGTGTGCGCGGCCAAGGGTTACGAGCTGGTGTTGACGATGCCGCAGGGCATGAGCCGCGAGCGCGAGGGACTGCTGCGCCTGTATGGCGCCGGGGTCGAGATCACCGAGTCGCTGGGCGGGATGAACGAGGCGGTCGACGCGGCCCGCGCGATGGCCACCAGCGGTGACGTGTTCCTGCCCGACCAGTTCTCCAATCCGGCCAACCCCGAGATCCACCGCCAGACCACCGGACCGGAGATCTGGGATGCGCTCGACGGCCAGGTCGACGCGTTCGTCGCCGGCGTCGGCACCGGCGGCACGATCACCGGCGCCGGCGAGGTGCTGAAGTCCCGCAACGAGCGCTGCCGCGTGATCGCGGTCGAGCCGAGCTCGTCGGCGGTCCTGTCGGGCGGGCGCCCGGGGCCGCACAAGATCCAGGGCATCGGCGCCGGGTTCATCCCCACGGTGCTCAATCTGGACGTGGTCGACGAGGTGATCGCGGTCGACGACGAGGCCGCGATCGAGACCGCCCGGGCCCTGGCGCGGCAGGAGGGGGTGCTGGCCGGCATCTCGGGCGGCGCGGCGGTGTGGGCGGCGATCGAGGTGGCGCGCCGGCCGGAGTCGCGCGATGCGCGGATCGTCACGATCCTCCCGGACTCGGGGGAGCGCTACGTGTCGACGCCGTTCTTTGCGCCCTGAGGCGGTGCCGCTTGGGAAGTTTCTTCAGCATGGAAGGGGTTTCTTCCCGCGCTCCGGGCCGGCGGAGCCTGCTAGCTACGCTTTTCGCATGGGATTGATCGGGCGCATCGCTGCGGAGGTCCGGCGCGACGTCGACGCGGCGCGAACCCGCGATCCGGCGGCGCGCGACGTCGGTCCGCTCGAGATCCTCGCCACCTGGCCGGGCGTTCACGCGCTGCTCGCCCACCGCGTCGCGCACGCCCTCCACGACGCCGGCGTGCCGTTCCTGCCACGCGCGGTCGCCGCGTTGTCACGGTCGATCACGGGGATCGAGATCCACCCCGCGGCGTGCATCGGCCAGGGCTTCTTCATCGACCACGGGATGGGCGTGGTGATCGGGGAGACGGCCGAGTTGGGTGACGACGTGACCCTCTATCAGGGCGTCACCCTGGGCGGAACCGGGTTCGCCACCGGCAAGCGCCACCCGACGGTGCAGGACAACGTCACGATCGGCTCCGGAGCCAAGCTGCTCGGCCCGATCACCGTCGGCCACGGCTCCAAGATCGGCGCCAACAGCGTCGTGATCCACGATGTGCCGCCCAACTCGACCGTGGTCGGCAACCCCGGCCATCCGGTCCGCGTCGAGGGGCGCCGGCCCGAAGGCCCGGACGCCGACTGGGTGCATCTACCTGACCCGATCGCGGATGCGATCAAGAGCCTGGCGGGGCGGATCTCTGCCCTCGAGCACGCCGCAGGCGGCCGCGAAGACGCCGACGGCCGCGCTCACGGCGAGAACGGCTCCGACGCTCACGAGAACGAGAACGAGAACGAGAACGAGAACGGCTCCGACGCCGCCACCCGGGTCAACCGCTCGATCGGCCCCAACCCGGCCGGCGGCTAGAGCTGTCTACAGCGGGGTGCGCCCGTGCTCGGTGGGCGCGGGGCTGACCTCCGCGGGGCGGACCTCCTTCGGCGCCTCGTCGTCCGGGATGTTGACCCGCGAGCGCACGAGATACAGCGGCCGGCCCTTGACCTCGTCGTAGATCCGTCCCACGTACTCGCCGATGATCCCGATCGCGATCAGCTGAATCCCGCCCAGGAGCAGCACCGCGATCGTCAGCGAGCTGAACCCCGGCAGGTAGGAGCCGAGGATCCGCAGCAGGATGACCAGGGGAATCGCGATGAACGCGAGCGTCGAGATCACGAACCCGAGCAGGGTCGCGAGCTGGAGCGGGCGGTGCGAGAACGACGAGATCGCGTCGAGCGAGAACCGCAGCATCTTCGGGAGCGTGTACTTGGTCACGCCGGCGTATCGCGGGTCGCGGGTGTACGGGACGGCTGCCTGGCGGTAGCCCACCCAGACCGTCATGCCGCGTAGGAAGCGGTTGCGCTCGCGCATCGACAGAAGCGCGTCCAGGGCGCGCCGGTCGAGCATTCGGAAGTCGCCCGAGTTGTGCTGCAGCTCCACCTGGGCGAGGCGGTCGAACAGGGAGTAGAACCAGCGGGCGGTGGTGAGCTTGAACCGCGACTCGCCCTCGCGCTGCTCGCGGACGGCATAGATGACGTCGCAGCCGGCGCGCCAGTGGTCCAGCATCCGAGGGATCAGCTCGGGCGGATCCTGGAGGTCCGCGTCGAGCATGACGACCGCGTCGCCGCGGGCATGGTCGAGCCCCGCGGTCAGCGCGGTCTGATGGCCGAAGTTGCGCGAGAGCTGGACGACGCGGACCCGCGGGTCGTTGCCGGCGAGCTTCTCTAGCTCGGCGTCCGAGCCATCGGTCGATCCGTCGTCGACGAGGACGATCTCGAACCGGAGGCCCTCGAGAGCGGTGCAGACACGCGCGTAGAACTGCTCGATCGTCGCGACCTCGTTGTACACCGGCGCGACCACGCTCAGCAGCTTGAGCGACCGGCCCCCATCGGCCGGTCCGACCGGTTCACCCACACCGGGCTGCTGGAGCGAGGTCACAGCCCGAGCACCGAGTTCCCGTGTGGAATGTAGGCGAGTACCTGGAAGCAGCCGATCACGCACGTGAGCACCAGCGAGGCTCGCCACAGGCGTCCGTCGCGCCCGAGCGCGGCGAGCGGCATGACCCAGGCCACGTACCAGGGCAGGAGCGAGCCGGCCGTGACCAGCAGCGCGATCGACGCCCAGCCGGCGCCGGCGATCCAGTCGAGTTGGCCGCGCCACACCCGGAGGGTCAGCCAGACGAGCGCGACGGCGAACAGCGCGCCGAGGATGAGCGCCGTGGAATTGCTGACCGTTCCGAGCCCGAGCCGCGTCCCGATGAACCCGGGCACGCTCTGCCAGTTGCCCTTGCCCTGCACCGTCGCGATCGTCGCCGGCAGGTGCAGCGGCCCGGCGCCGAACATGGCGACCGTGAACACCGCCAACGCGGCGAGGGCGACGCCGGCCCCGACCAGCAGGTTGCGCCGGCGGGTCAGATAGAGCGGCCCGTCCGGCCCCCGGGCGCCGGCCAGCGCGAACGGCAAGAGCAGCCCCGCGGTCACCTTGATCGCGGCGGCCGCGACGATCGAGCCTCCGCCGACCCGCTCGCGGCGCTGAAGCAAGAACACGACGCCGGCGACGAGCAGGGCGAGCATCACCAGGTCGTTGTGCCCGCCGCCCACGCCGTAGACCACGATCAGGGGGTTCAGCCCGACGAGGGCCACGGCGCGGACCTGGTCGACGCCGCGCAGGCGCGCCCCATTCCAGACCAGCGCGACGACCGCGAGGCTCGACACCGCCGCGATCGCCTTGTAGGCGAACACGTTGGCCGGGATCGAAAGCGGCGTCAGCACATAGCTCAGCGCGGTGAACAGCGGGCCGTAGGCGGTGGGGGTCGCGTACCACTTCTGGCCGACGTAGTAATAGAGCGGGTCGAGCGCCAGAGCGTGCGGCCCCGCCGTGTACGGATTGGCGTGGTACAGCGCGCCGATCCGGCCGTAGAACTGGTAGCTGAAGACGTCGGTCGAGAACAGCGGCGGCGCCAGCAGCATCAGCGCGTGGAGCGCCGCGATCGCGCCGAGGATGAGCAGCGGTGACAGCCGGCTGGCGGATCGCACGGTGAGCAGGTACGACGCGAACATCGCGACGATCACGATGGTCAGGCCGGCGCTCCCCAGATGCAGCCCGGTGGTCCCGAACGATCCCGCGAGCCCGACGCGCCCGATTCCAGCCGACAGCGTCTGGGGCAGGAGCTTGCTGGTGTCCGCCGCGGCCAGCGCGACGAGCAGGCCGGTGGCGAGCAGCCCGGCCACGCCGAGGTGGCCGAGCCACTGGCGGGATGCGCTCCTGCGCGCATCGAGCCCGGGCGTTCGCAGTTCGAAGCTGCCACTTCGCGCAGCGCGAAGCGGCGGACTGTTAACGCTCATCGCCAGTAGCTTGCCCGACGCGCCGTCGGCAAGAGTTTGGTCATTGTTGCCATTACGTTAGGGAACATGCGGCCGCAACGTTCCTCGGTTGGTCCTCTCCGTCGTCCTCGCCCGCTCGCGTCGCGTGCCTCCCTCGGGCGTGGCCTGCGCCCGCGAGCCGGTGATCTTCTTTACCCATCCTGAGGCGCCTCGATCGCATTTGCACCCGTACGCGCGTGAGCGACCGCGGCGGGCGCGCTCCGGCGCAGCAACGGCACGGCCCACATCGCCTCGAGCGCGATCCGCGTCGACATCTTGCTGGCGCCGACGCTGCGATCTCGGAACACGATGGGAACCTCGGTGACCCGGAAGCCGGCGAGCAACGCGCGGTAGGTGACCTCGATCTGGAATACATACCCTTCGGCCCGGACGGTCTCGAGCTCGATGCCCTCGAGTACTCGCCGGTGGATGCACTTGAAGCCGCCGGTCAGGTCGTGGATCGGGACCCCCAGGATGGCCCGGGCGTACAGGCCGCCGCCACGACTGATCAGACGACGGACGATACCCCAGTCCTCGATCCCGCCGCCCGGCACATAGCGCGACCCGAGGACCAGATCGGCGTTGCGGGAGGCTTCGAGCAGCGCCTCGAGGTAGCGCGGATCGTGAGAGAAGTCCGCGTCCATCTCGATCACCAGCTCGGCTCCGCTCTCGAGTGCGCGGGCGAAACCGGCCAGATAGGCGTGGCCCAGGCCGGTCTTGGCCGCGCGGTGCAGCACCTCGACCTCCGGGGTGCTCTCGGATAGCCGGTCCGCGATCGCCCCGGTGCCGTCCGGGGAGTTGTCGTCCACGATCAGGATGCGGTGGGAGTCCGGCGCGAGGCGCTGAAGCTCGGCCGCGGTCGCGCGAACGATGCCCTCGATGTTGGCGGCCTCGTTATACGTGGGTATTACGACCCAGACCCGCTCGTGCATCGCTCGGGAGCGTAGACGGATCCCCGTCTGCCTGGCGTATCGGCGAGATTCGCGCGGGTTGGATGAGATCGTGCGCGAGATGCGCCGGGACGCTGGACGCGCCATCATGGCGACGGGGCAGAGCCATGGAACGCAGTGCCGGAGTACAGAACCCGCCGGCTCCGACCGGAATCGTCGAACCCGCACGTCCTGTGCGGCGGCGCAGCATGGAGCCGCACCATCGCCGCCGCCGCGCGGTGGCGATCCTCACCGTGATCGGGCTCGCCGTGCTCGGCGTGGTTCTGCTCAACGGCGGCGGCCGGGTCGCGCCGCATTCGACCGCCGCGCCCCAGCACGGGCTGTTCGCGATGATCCGAGACCTGGCCGGCTCGGCCCCGCGGTCGTTCGTGGCGCGCGAGAGCGCCGCCGAGAACGCGGCGATCAATCGCACCCTGGCCTACACGCCCTACGTTCGCATCGCCGGCGCACAGCACCGCGAGATCGCGTTGACGTTCGACGACGGGCCGGGGCCCTACACGCCGCAGATCCTCTCGCTCCTCAAGCGCGACGGGGTGCCCGCGACGTTCTTCGAGGTCGGCGTGCTCGAGCGCTACTTCTACGGCTCGACGGCGGCGATCGTCGCCGCCGGAGACGTGATCGGCGACCACACCGAGGTCCACGCCGCGATGTCCCGGCTGTCCCCCAAGGCCCAGCGGGCCGAACTGCTCCTCCAGGCCAGCGCGATCGGACGGCACGGCGCGCGCTTCCCGCGCCTGTTCCGTCCGCCCTACGGGATGTGGGACGCGGCCACGCTGAAGCTGCTGCGCCGCTACCGGATGCTCATGGTCCTGTGGACGGTCGACACCAACGATTACCGCCGCCCCGGCGTGAAGGCGATCGTCAAGGCCGCGCTCTCCGGCGCGAAGCCCGGCGCGATCATCCTGCTGCACGATGCGGGCGGCGACCGGTCCCAGACCGTCAAGGCGCTCCCGAAGATCATCGCCGGCCTGCGGGTCCGTAACTACCGGCTCGTCACAGTTCCCCGGCTGCTGCTCGACAACCCGGCCCCGCGGGTGCAGAACATCGCCGCCGTGATCGGTACCGGCGGATAGCCGCCGGGCTCAGCGGCGCACGTAGGCGACGCGGTTCCAGCTCGGCTCGGGCGCAAGCTGGATGGGCTCGTCGCCGCGGTCGGGCTGGATGTAGATGAACCCGTGCACGTCGGAGTCGAACCGGATGTCCAGCTCTCCCTCCTTGACGCGCTGGTCGAGCCACGCGCCGCGGAAGATCAGGCGCCGCAGCCAGTGGACGAGCGAGCGGTCCGAGGGGCCGACCAGGTCGGGCCAGCAGTCGTTGACGTGCTCCCCGAGCGCGGAGGCCGGCTCGGCCACCTCGCCGTTGACGACCAGGTTGATCAGGTCCTCGCCCTCGTCATCGTCGACTGCGCCGCCGATGAAGCCGAGCTTGCGCGCGGCCTGCTCGCAGCGCTCGCGGAAGTCGCGTTCGTTGAACGTGAAGCGAAGCTCGCCATACTCGAGTACGAAGTCCTCGCCGGAGCTGTAGTTGCCGCGCTGGTACATGAGCGTCGGCATCATATGGTGGATTCCTCCGTGCCTGCAGCGCCTGAAAGGGACGTTGCAAGATGAGGCGTAGCGGCTCCCGGGCCTTCTAGCGCGCTGTACCCTTGCACGGACATGCCGGGGTCACGATGACCGAGACTGGGCCGGTGTCGGGGGCGGCCGCCGAGCCGTCCGACGACGCCGAGGGCGACCAGCGACGGGCCCGAGCGCCCGGAGGCGCGGGCAGCCACCGGGCCTGGCCGTACTGGGTCGCCGCCGTCGTGCTCGTGGTCGGGCTCGTGGTCACCGGGGTGTTCGTCTGGATCTCGGCCGCGAGTTACACCAACAACGAGAACCGCCTGCTGAAGCTGCGGGTCAAGGATGCCGGCGCGCTGTTCGCCGGCGTACTGCCGAACGTACAGACCCCGTTGGCGTCGGCGGCCGCGCTGGCGGACGCGACGGACGGCGCCGTCAACAAGTTCAAGGCGTTCATCGGCCCGTCGGTCGGGCCCCGCGGCCGCGGCCAGTTCGTGTCGGTCTCGCTGTGGCGTCTCGGTCAGGCCCAGCCGCTGGCCGTGGTCGGGCTGCCGCCGCTGTTGGCCTCGTCACCTTCGGGACGGGCCGGGCTGTTCGCTCGTGCGGCACGGAGATCGCAGTTGAGCCTGACCGGTCTGCTCAAAGCGTCGAGCCCGCCTCGCCTGGGCTACGCGTTCACCTCCCCGGGCCTCACCGGCCATTACGTCGCCTACGCGGAGAGCCAACTGTCCCCGAACCGCCGGTCGAGGTTCCAGAGCAACTCGGCGTTCGCCGATCTCGACTACGCGCTGTATCTCGGCCGCACGCAGAGCGCCCCGAACCTGCTCGTCACGGACTTGAAGACGCTCCCGATCAGCGGGCGGCACGAGTCGATCTCGATTCCGTTCGGCGACAGCGCGTTCACGTTCGTGGTCACGCCACGGCGGCCGCTGGCCGGCACCTTCGCGCAGCGGCTGCCCTGGATCATCGCGATCGTCGGCCTGCTGCTCAGCCTGGGAGCGGCGGCGCTGACCGCGCGGCTGATCGCCCGCCGCAACCAGGCCCAGGAGCTCGCCGTCTCGCTGGAGCAGATCGCCGGGGAGAACCGACGGCTGTACGCCCAGCAGCGCACGATCGCGCGGACGCTGCAGCACGCGCTCCTGCCCGAGGCGCTCCCGAAGGTCCACGGCGTGGAGACGAGCGCACGTTACGAGGCCGGCGTGGAGGGCGTGGAGATCGGCGGCGACTGGTACGACCTGATCGCGCTCGACGACCACCGCCTGCTGCTGGTCGTGGGGGACGTTTCGGGACGTGGCCTGCGCGCCGCCGCGACGATGGCCTCACTTCGCTTCGCGATCCACGCCTACGCCGCCCAGGACGATCCGCCGGAGGCGATCCTGGCCAAGCTCTCGAATCTGGTCAACGTCAACACGAGCGGTCAGCTCGCGACGGTGTTGTGCGCGGTCGTCGACGTGGATGCTCATCGGTTGACCGTCACGAGCGCCGGCCACCTGCCGCCGCTGCTCCTGAGCAACGGCAGCGGGACGTTCGTCCGCAGCGAAGTCGGTGTGCCGATCGGCGTGCGGGCCGGCGCCAGCTATACCTCGACGTCGGTGCAGACCCCCAAAGCCGCGACTCTGCTTGCATTCACCGATGGTTTGGTCGAGAGAAGGGGCGAGAGCATCGACACTGGGCTTGCGCGGTTGCAGCAGGCGGCGAGCAACAATCACGTCGCGCTGGATGACCTTCTCAGCCACCTGATCGACGACCTCCGGCAGGACGGCGGCGACGACGACACCGCGATCGCGGCACTCAGATGGCTGGACTAGGGTCGAACAGCACCACGGGCGCGACCTTCGACGTCGTCGAGGGCGACGGAACCGTGACGGTCACCGTGTGCGGCGAGCTCGACATCACCAACGTCGAGGCGCTTGGCTCAGCCGTCGCGCCGGCGATCGAGCACGAACCGTCGCGCTTGGTCCTGAACGCACGGGAGCTACGCTTCGCCGATAGCTCGGCGATCGCGCTGTGGGTGCAGTGGGCCACCGAGGTGCCCGAGATCGAACTTCGCGACGCCTCTCCGCTCCTGCGCCGGGTCGTCGAGACGATGGGGCTCACCGAAACCCTGGGCGTGAAGCCATGATCAACACACGCACGTTCCCCCACGAACCGCAGTCCGTCCCGGCCGCACGGCGGTTCGCGACGAACGCGCTCCGTGGCGCGTCCCAGGAGACGCTCGAGGCGGTCGAGCTGATGGTCTCCGAGCTGGCCACCAACTGCATCCGCCACACCGACAGCGGATTCGACCTGACGATCATCCGCGACGGGCCCGACATACGCGTCGAAGCCACCGACCACGCCGGCGGCGTACCCACCATGCGCTCGCCCGAGCCGACCGAGCCGAGCGGCCGCGGGCTGAAGATCATCGACATGCTGTCGGCCGGATGGGGCGTGCAGCCCGGCGCCGCCGAGGGCAAGACCGTGTGGTTCACGATCTCTGACGCTGCGCCGGCCGTCGCCGGCGGTGCGTGTCCGGCGTAGTCAGGGTCTCGCGCGCAAACGCCGGCAGGATCCCGGTCCGGGGAGGGGTGAATTCTGCGCGCTCCAGGCTCTGGATGGCATGAGTTCCCACGGCACCGTCCTCGTCGTCGAGGACCACCACACCACCCGTACGTTTCTCGCGGACAACCTCACGGCGGACGGCTACGACGTGATCGAGGCTGAGGGCGCCACCGACGCCCGGGAGCTCCTCCAGGGAGCGTTTCCCGACCTCGCGATCGTCGATCTCGGCCTGCCCGATGGCGACGGCCTCGACCTGCTGACCGAGGTGCGCACGGCCGATCGCATCGCCGGGCGCATCGACCCCGATCTCCCGCTCCTCGTGCTGTCCGGGCGCGGCAGCGAGGTCGATCGCCTGCGTGGCTTCGACCGCGGCGCGGACAGCTATCTCGTGAAGCCGTTCTCTTATTACGAGCTGAGCGCGCACCTGCGCGCGTTGCTCCGCCGGACGCGCCACCGCCCCGCCACCGGGCGGATTCGGGTTGGCACGCTCGAAATCGACCCGCTGAGCCGGCAGGTATGGGTGAACGGTGAGCGCGTCGCGCTGTCCAAGAAGGAGTTCGCGCTGCTGCGCGCGCTGGCCGGCGAGCCGACCCGCGTGTTCACCCGCGAGGAACTGCTGCGCGGCGTCTGGAACTTCCGCGCGATGGGGCATACCCGCACGCTGGACTCGCACGCGTTCCGGTTGCGTCAGAAGCTCAACCGGTCGAGCGACCGGTTCGTGATCAACGTGTGGGGCGTCGGATACCGCCTGGTCGACGGGGGGCTGAAGCCGTGATCGCGGTGTCGCTGGGTGGGTGGCTGGCGGCGAGTGGCGCCGGGGTGGCCGTCGGGGCGGGCCGGCACGCGCTGGCGGGGCGGATGGAGAGCGTCGCCCGCGCCTGTCACGAGTTGCGTGGTCCGTTGACCGCGGCGAGGCTGGGGCTGCAACTGGGCGTGAGCACGGGCGAGCTGTCGCCGGCGCGGCTGCGCGCGATCGATCTCGAGCTTGGTCGTGCGGCGCTCGCGCTCGAGGATCTCGACAGCGCGAGGACGCGGCGGATGGGCGCGTGGCGTCCCCCGGAGCCGGTCGATCTCGAGGAGCTCGTGCGGGACTCGGTGGAGGCGTGGCGGGCGGCCGCGTCGGCCTGGGGCGTGTCGCTCTCGGCGTCTTGGGCGGGGTCTCCGGCGCGAGTGTGGGGAGACCGGTTGCGGCTCGCGCAGGCCACGGGCAACCTGATCGCGAATGCGATCGAGCACGGGGGAGGGGTCGTGTCGGTGAGCGGCTGCTGCGCCGGGCCCGGTTGCGCGCGAATCGAGGTCGCCGATGCCGGCCCGG
>Ga0335080_10004395_pt1 | contig 14352 bp, 10 predicted proteins | sample Lox_Sample_34_FD_206720 | JGI IMG/M metagenome (GOLD analysis project Ga0335080, IMG submission 206720) | Soil microbial communities from Loxahatchee National Wildlife Refuge, Florida, United States - Lox_Sample_3.4 | ecosystem: Environmental > Terrestrial > Soil > Wetlands | place: USA... | reverse complement strand
CAGCGTGGAGACTGACAGCAGCAAATCCAGGCCGGCCGCCTGGGCGTCGGCGCTTACCGCCTCGTGGGTGAGCCGCGGTATCGGCTCGGTCCGGTCAACGGCACTCACTGGCGGTCGCCGCCACCGCTCGTGACCCCATGGATCTGGGCGTACGTGCCGTGCTGGTCCGCCCGCGGCACCTGCGGCGGGGAGATCCCGCGCTTATGGTCACCTCGCTGCCACCGCCCGCTCACCTCCAGTAGGAGGGCCAAGCTGACGCTGACGCCGTCGACCGCGAGGATCGCGACCTTCACTGCCCCGTCCGGGCCGCGAGCACAAGCAAGATCTCTCCTAGCGTTGTTCAGGCATAGGGCCGACGGGCCTGGGCCAATGTCCTGACGACCAAGTCCTGCTATGGCGGAGGCGAGCGGACAATGCGCACGGCTAACCCCTCGACTGGTCACGACGACCGGATCCGCCCCCTGGCACACGGGCCGCACGGGCAACGATTATGGCCATACGTAAGTGGACGTACCAGAGCACAACCGGGTTTACAAGTAAATACGTCACAAGTCGGGACATCGGTCTGACCTGCCGCTGAAAACGGCGAGCAGCGACCTCGCCGGACAGTTCCTCGGCCGGCTCCCGCGAACGGGCTGGGTCGGCGACGGCGGGACCGGGCCGGCGACGGCGCTAGCGTGAACCATCGTGACGGAAGTCTCTCGCCGGTTCCACGTCCGGATCCCGATGCGGGACGGCATCACTCTGTCTGCGGACCTGACCACGGCAAGGGCGGCGAGCCCCGGTCCAAACGGCCACAGCTAAGGCGGGTTACGTGGCGGTTCAGGTGGACGTCCGTGGTCGCGGCGACTCAGAAGGGACGTTCCAGCCGTGCCACAGCGACGGCCCGGACGGCTTCGACGTCATCGGCTGGGCCGCCGGGCAGGACTGGTGCACTGGAGATGTCGCCACCTATGGCGGCAGTTACGGCGGTCATATTCAGTGGCTGGCGGCGCTGGGGAAGCCGCGGGCCTGCGTGCGATGGTCTGCCTGGTCACGCCGAGCGATCCGTTCGTCGAGCTACCGGTTCAGTTACGTGGATGGCCAGATGCCGCAATACCGAGACGACGTGGATTGGGCGGAGATTTACTGGCACCGGGCGCTGATGACAAGGACGAGGCTTCCTCTCGCCGAATTGGCCGGCCGCGCTCGAGCACCGACGGCTGGACGAGTGGTGGACACCGCAACGCCACCAGCACCGGATTGGCGAGATTGATCTACCTGTGCCGCACGTTTCCGGCGATATGACGACGAGGAGATCGGCACCAACTTCGGCTCTATGGTGGCAGCGGGAAACGGCGGGCAGCGGTTGCTGACGGGGCCCTGGGGCCACGCGGTAAACGCCACCCGCAGGGACGTGGTAACCGAGACCCAAGGTGTGATCGCTGACAACCGGCTATGGCACACGCCCAGCCACCCCTCCCGGCTTCTGCTGTGGACGCGGCCGGTGGAGTAAGGCCTCGAAGCGAGCCGTCCGATGGTTTCGCGGCGCCCGGCTGGCACACGATGGGCCATCAGGTGCCGCCGGGTGCGGTGATCTTGACGACCGTGGGTGGTCAAGCCGTGCCCGGTGGCGGGTATCGAGCCCAGGCAGAGGGCGATGGGGCCAGCTGGACGCGGTCCGCTCAACTGACATCCCTGGACTGACCACTAACTCGGGTGACTGAGCTTGTCACGCACATCGATGACGCCCTCAACGCGCTTGACCGTGTCGAGCAGGCGAAGGGCGACGGTGTCGCTGTCGGGTTCCCCCGTGACCGTGACGATGCCGGCAGCTACCGCCACACCGAACGCGTTCGGGTCAAGCGAGAACTCGCCAGCGATGACTTTCTTGATCACATCGTCGCGTATCTGCTCGTCCGGCCGGGCGAAGACGCTCAGCACGTCTACCCGGCTGATGACCCCGACCAGCCGGTCGTCGTCGTCCACAACCGGAAGCCGCTTCACCCGCCGTACGTACATCATCTTGGCCGCCTCGGCCAGGCTCGCGTCCGGGCTGATCGTGACGACGGGCGTGCTCATCAGCTCACCGGCGGTCACAGCCGCCGCCTTGGCCCGTTCCCCCCGGCGACCCGTCGCCCGCAACGACCCAGCCGGTCCGGTGAATGGCTCCGGCCCGACCTCCTTGAAGAGCAGGTCCGCCTCGGACACCACGCCCACAACCCGATCGGCCGCGTCAAGCACCGGGAAAGAGCTGACCTGGCACCGCTGCATCATGGTGACGATTTCCTTGTAGCCGACGGTCTCCCGGACAGCCGCGACACTCCTGGTCATTACATCATTGACGGTGCTGTCCACCGCGACCGCTCCTTTGCTGCGCCATCCCAGTACGGCAGGCCGGCTCGGGCCCAACCCGAAGGCACCCATTCGCCCGCCCTGTCGTCAGTCTGCCATCCGACCGCGTCCGCGGCGGCTGGGTACCGTCCGCGGCTAGGAAGCGGCAGCCAGATCGCGGCGAATTGACAGCCAGCAGATCGCGTCAGTCCCCGGTCATGTCCGCAGCCATCGGCCGATGAGTGTCGTCGACCTCGAACGCGCGCCGGCCTGTCACATCCACGACCCCGTCGACCGCGTGCGTCATGCGGACAGCGAGCGGGATCATGCTCTTGTTCTCGACCTCACCGTCCAGCGTCACCACGCCGGCGGCGACGGTCACCTTGACCCGCGCTGGGTCCGTGCCGAGGTAGCTCTTCAGCACCTCGCTGACGATCTCGTCACGTATCTGGCTGTCTGGCCGCAGATATACCCGCAGCAGATCACGGGGAGTAACGATGCCCGCGAGCCGCCCGTCGGCATCGGCGACCACGAGCCGCTTGATCCGGTGACGGTCCATCAATCTGGCGGTCTCGACGACCGTAGCGTCAGGCGGCACAGTGACGGCAGGTGAGGTCATCACGTCCCGCGCCGTGTTGCCCATGGCCCTGTATCGTTCCGCCGAGCGGCCCCAGCGCGGTGCCCGCCGCGCGTCCGGGTCTTCCTGGAACTCCTCCTTCCGCAGCAGGTCAATCTGGGCGACGACACCCGGCCCTCGGCATCGAGCACTGGCAGCGCGCTGATGCCGCGGGTGGCCATGATGCCGGCCAGCTCCTTGAACCCCGTGTCCAAGGTGACCGTCACCACGTCGGCCGTCATGACCTCGCGGACCGCACGGTGAGCCATCTGGCCTCCTCCGAATTCCGGCAGCCCTATGGCCGAAAGGTAATGCCAGCCACCACCGCCGGTTAGGCACCTCTGTCATGCATACCCGTGACCACGGACCTCCTACCGCCCAGGAGCAAGCTGGGCGATCAAGACGTCGGCAAGTTCCGCTGGCTGGCACAGAAAGGGGCTGTGGCCTCCTTGCAGCTCGGTTGCGACCGTCCCGAGCCTGTCCCGCGCGGCTTGCCTGGCCCAGTCGGCGCTGATCACCGCGTCGTTCGCGCACAAGATGTAACGGGTTTCCGTAGCCGGCCAGCGGGTCAGCGGCGACACCTCTTGGGCCGGCCGCCAGTTCTGCCGCCGTAGCTGGCGGGCCGCCCACCGGGCGATGGCTGGTGTGCAGTCCGGGTAGAGGGTGCTTGCGGCGCTGGCGGTGTGCCACGATGTCGACCCGTCAGGATGAGCCTGCTGGCCCGCGCCGACGCCTGCGCAGATCATGGTGGGGTTGTCGGGGGTCTGGTCATCGAGGCTGCGTCCGGGCTCTGGCAGCAATGCGCACAGAAAGATGAGGCGTCGCACCGGCCGGCGGGCGGCGACCAGGGGAATCGTCAGTCCGCCAAGTGAGTGCCCGACCAGCGCGACGTCTTCATCGGTGTCGTCCAGAGCCGCCGTGACGGCCTCGGCGTACCGCGCGCACCCCGCCGCAGGATCCTCGCACGGCAGGTCCATGGCGACCACGTCATGGCCCCGGCGACGCAACTGCTCCCCGAGGCGCATCCAGCACCACGCGCCGTGCCAGGCGCCGTGCACTAGGGCGAAGGTGGTCATCAGTGATCCTTCGCGTCACGGACGCGCTTCGAGAACGATGTTGAACGGTGTCTGCGCCGCGCGGCGGAACCGCGTGAAGCCCGCCTGGGTGACGACGTCACGGATCCGCGCCTGCCCGGCCTGGTTGCCGAGGACAACGGCCGGATGCTGGGCCAGTGCGTTCGGCACGCACAGCAGCGTGGAGAAGGCGTAGTAGATGCGGCCGACGGGGTTGAGGTTACCGCTGAGGTCGTCGCCCGCGGCTGGCTCGACGATCAGCCAGGCGCCGTCCGGGGCCAGGCAGCCCCTGATGTGGCGGGCCGCGGCGACTGGGTGGCCCATGTCGTGCAGGCAGTCGAAGGTCGCGACTAGGTCATAATCGGCGCCCGGAAAATCAGTTGCGGACGCCACCGCGAAACGCACCCGGTCGGCGAGCCCCCCTGCGGCCGCGGCCTTGCTGGCCTGCTCGATTGACCGGGTGTGGTAGTCGTAGCCGGTGAACGTGGACGCGGGAAACGCGTTCGCCATGATGCGGGTCGAGGCACCGTGACCGCACCCGACGTCGGCTACCTTGGCGCCCGCGCGCAGCTTGGCCTCGGCCCCGTCAAGAGCAGGGATCCAGGATTGGACCAGGTTCGCCCGGTAGCCGGGAGCGAAGAACTGCTCGCAGCCGTCGAAGACCTCGTTGTCCTGATCGTGCCAGGCCAGTCCCGCCCCGGTGCGGAAGGCTTCGCTGATGCGGCGCTCGGCCTTCAGGGAGGCCAGCGCGAGGACGAACGCGCCGGGCAGGTAGAGCGGCCCGTCCGGGTCCGCGAGCGCGAAGGCCTGCTCTTCGGTGAGGCTGAACAGCCCGGGCTCGTGATAGGCCACGTAGCCCGACGCGGCCTGAGCTGCCAGCCACTCGGTGACGTATCGCTGCGCGGTGCCGGTGCGCTCGGCGACCTGCGCCGCCGTGAGCGGGCCAGCGCCCGCCATAGCACGGTAAAGCCCGAGCCGGTGACCGATGACCACCATTCCCGCGTTCGCCGTCGCGCCCAGATCGGCGACGAACTTGCCGAGGAAATCGTTGAGTACCGATTCGTCGACTGCCATGACGTACCCCTTTCTGCGGGCGGGGACCTGCTTGTCCCTGCACGTATCCGCATCGTGGGCCCGGGAGCCTGCCGTGACATCGGTGTTGAGCACCCAAACCGCGGGCCGGCCACTACCCAGCTAGCTCGGCCACATACCCAGCTAGCTGGGCGCGTCGGCCGGCGCCGGTCTTGGCGAGCAGGCTGGCCACGTGCTTTTCCACCGTGCGCGGCGACAAGAACATCTGTTCCGCGATCTCGCGATTGGCCAGTCCCTGCGCCACCAGCTTGAGCACATCAGCTTCGCGCGGGGTCACGCCCATGGCGCGTAGCCGGCCGGGCAGTTCGCCGCTCCCTGGCCGCGCCCGGGGTACCGGGGCGCCCGCTTGGCGCATCAGGGCACGGCAAGCCGCCGCGATGCGGTCGTCGCCGCGCGCGCCGAAGTACGCTGCGGCCTCGCGCAGCCATGCAATCGGGTCGCCCCAGCCATCGGCCAGTGCGCACTCGGCCGCCGTGCGGCGGGCATAGTGGCGGTACCAGGCCACCAGCGGGCCCATCTGTGCGTCGGCGGCGGCGAAAGCGGCATCGGCCGCTGCGCATTGGCCCCTGCGTCCAGCGTGAACCGCTGCGGCGTAGCCGAGCAGTGCCTCCACCACCCGGTGCCGGGTGCCATGGGCTCCACGGACCAGGCCAGCGGCGTCGCGGGCGTCGTTATGAAGCGCGGCGCCAAGCAATGGCCACAGGCCGAGGAAGGGAGGCGCGATCGCCGCCGGCGAGCTCAGCAGCAGCCGCGCGCCAGTGTCCATCTGCGCGTGGGCCTGCTCACGCTGCTCCTCCAGCAGGGAGAGCGTCGCACGACAATGCCCCCAGGCGCACCCAAGGACATCGTGGTCATGCGATGCGAACGTCACCGCCTCGCGGATCCGGTCCTCCATCTGTTCCCGCTCGCCGCGGATCGCGTGCGCGGTGGCCTGGAAAATCAAAGCCATCGGCAGCGTGCCGAGGCGGAAGCGGCGCGACGCGTCCGCTGACCGCCGCGCGACCTCAAGCGCCTCGTCCGCGCGGAACTGCTTGTTCAGCCCGGCCGCGATCTGCAGGTCAAGCGTCGCGGTCAGTGCGAGCGCGCCCTGTGCCACCGACAGCTCACGCGCCTGCCGGAGCCGCTCCACGCTCTCGGTCCTGAGCTGGTCGATCGTGCCAAGCTCGTGCAACGCGCGCAGCCGCCACAGCTGCAGCCCGTGCGCGGTGGCAACGGATAGGGAGCGGGCGAAGGCGCGCTCGGCTTCATCCAGGTCACGTTGCCGCGCCACCCTGCCGATCACTTCAAGCGCTTCGCATGCCACCGCTGGCAGCCGGCCGGCCTCGGCGGTGCGCAGCGCGGCGCGGGCAAGCTGACCGGCTTCCTCCAGCCGTCCGTGGCCGATGGCGGCCTGTGCGGCGCACGCGTCCACCCGTGCCATCTCCACGCCAGGCTCGGCGCGTGCGATCTTGATGCTCGAATCGGCGTCCGCCCACCGCCCACCGGTGATCGCAGCGCGCGCAATCCGCAGGTGTAGGTCGGCGGAATGAGCAGCCGAGGCCATGTCCAGCCGGGCAAGCAGCGTCTGACCCATCTCGATCGCCAGGTCCACCTGTCCCGACATGGCGAAGACCTCGGTCAGGGTCTCGTCGACCCGGATGCGCAGCAGATCATCAGAACTGATCAGCGCACGGGCCCGGGTCAGCGTCTGCTCGGCGCTGGCTAGGGCGCCGACAGCAAGATCTCGCCTGCCGGCCTCCAGCAGCAAGGCGCCGGCCCGCATGGTGTTGCCCGCACGCTCGGCCAAGTCGGCTGCGAGCACGCACCAGGCTCCTGGCAGGCCTGGATGGGCAGCCTCCACGGCAGCCAGAGCCCGGCCCGCCAGCGCCGCCCGTTCCGGCGGCAGCAGGCCCGCGAGTACCGCTTCGTGGGTGAGGCCGTGACGGAACAGGAAACCATCACCTACGGCCGCGATGAGCTGCAGGCCAACCCCGCGCCGTAGGGCCGCCACGACAGCGTGTTCGCTCAGGTCCACCATCTGGCCGAGCAGCTGCCAGTCGAAATGCCGCCCAATTACCGCGGCGGCGCAGATCACGCGTCGCGAGTCATCGTCGACGCCGTCCAGGCGACGGCCCACCGCATCCGCGAATGTCGCAGGGACGCCCGCGGCGACAGGGCCGCTGGTATGCCAGCTACCGTCCTGCTCCACCAGCTTCCCGTCGGCAAGCAGGCCGGCGAGCACTTCCTCCACCAGGAACGGGACCCCCTCCGCGCGGTCAGCGATCAGGCTCTGCACTTCAGCCGGCAACAGGCTCGCACCCAGGCAGTCCAGCGCCATCTGCGACACGGCGCCGGGAGGGAGCCGTCTGAGCGGGAGCACCTCTGCCGAGCCGCGGGTCTCAAGCGATGCGGCGAGGGCGCGCGCTTCGCCGCCCTCATCGGCGCGCAACGTGCCGACGCACAGCACATGCTCCGCGGAGATGTTGTCAGCCACGTACTCAAGCAGTGCCAGTGTCTCCCGATCGGCCCAGTGCAGATCCTCTAGCACCAGCACGCATCCGTGGCCAGGGGAAATGATACGCAGCAGCCGCAGCACGGCCTCGCCGACAAGAACAAGCGACTCAGCACCTGAAGCACCCGGACTGCCGGAAAGACCCGACGCACCGGAAGCATCGGAAACATCGGAAGCATCTGAACCCTTAAGCCATTCAGGGACCAGGATCCCAAGCGCCGGCCGGAACGGATCAAGCTCGCTTGCCTCTGGCAGGCCGCCCGGACGTACCGCCGACATCAGGGCCTCGGCGAATGGCCGGAATGGCGCGAGTACACCTCCCGTGACCGCCCGCCCGGCTAGCACCATGAGATCTCTCGAGCGCGCCATTGCTGCCACCTCTCGGGCGAGGCGCGACTTCCCAATGCCAGCCTCCCCGGCCAGCAGCACCGTGCCGCCACGACCAGCCTGCGCGCGAGCCAGCCCAGTGCGAAGACGGCGGATCTCCTGGTCCCGCCCCACCAACACCGGACACAGCACCGGGCGCATGTGCACAGTATGTAATGGGCGCCGCGAGCCCGCATCCCCGCAGATCCCCCGTGGAGCGCCGACATGCTTGCGGGTGACACGCACCGGCCGTTAAGACTGTATTGCGGCGCTAGGCTCGCAACATGTCAGACGAGCGGGATGCAGCGGCGTACGCCTCCGACATCACAGCGGCTCGCCAGCGGCTGCTCGGCTTCGTGGCACGCTGCAGCGCCGACGACTGGACTGCCCGCGTGCTGGAAGGCGACCCCAGGCCAGTCGGCGTGGTCGTTGATCACGTCGCGCATTCGTACGAGTATCTGGCCAGCTGGATGCGGGAGATACTCGCCGGGCGCAGCCCAGCGGTGAACCCGGACGTGGTCGACGAACTGAACGCGCATCACGCGACGCAGACCGAGCAGGTGAGCCAGGCCGAAGCGGCAGATCACTTGCGCAGCAGCGGAGACGCCATCGCCGCGCTGGTGGCCGGGCTCGACCAAGGCGACCTCGACGCCGGGGATGGCCGGGTGCGGCGCCTCGCCGAGGTTGCGATCAGGCACGCGAACGGCCACCGATCGGAGCTCGAGGCCGCGCTCGCCGCGTCCGGCTGACGGTCGGTGGTGGCGGGCAGCGCTGCGGCAGCGCCGGTTGCACACATGCGCCGGTTGCACACATGCGTCGTGCGGTCGGGCGGCGGGCCCACCTACACAGGATCGCGCTAACCGCCCAGGCAGTTGGGCACGCAGATGCGGCGGGCGACGGCGTCGAAGAACACGCTGGCCATGTCGGATGGCTGGGCGACGGTGCAGGACGCCCCGTGAGCACTCGCCGTGATCTGCCGGAGGGCACCGAGCTCGGCGTCCGTCCCTGCCGAGACTGCGACGATCTCCACCGGCCACTGCGGGTGGTAGTCCTGCCGTAGACTACGCGCACCGCCGTCCGGCCGGGAACTCCACCCCGTGTCCCAACAGCAACCTACTCTTGGGCATCGGCGACTTGGGTATCGGCCCCATCCGTCGGATATGGGTGACCCGTCGCGAGGCGAATGGCCGCGGCTGGTTTGCGTGCCGGTGCCCGGCGACGCGCCCGCTGTCGGGGGCCGATCAGGCGCTCAGGACCGGCAGCTCGCCTGCGACGGGCCGGTTCTGCACGGAGTCTGCGGCGATGGCGCCGTCGGTGTAGGTGACCGAGTTCGAAGGAAGCGCGGGGACCCGCGCTCCCGGGAGGACGATTCCCGCGAGGTTGAGCGGGTCCGCGGCCGAGAGGGTGACCTGTTCGCCGGTGCGCTCCAGCTTTCTGACCGATCGGAGCGCGTCCACCGCCTCCGGCAGCGCGAACTGCTCACCGCTAAAGCCGGCGACGAAACGGCCGCCCCTGATTGTTCCACGCGCCTCCATGCGCCGGAATGCCCAAAGCACCTCTCGCCACGGCACGGCGAGATTCTCGCGGGCCACGAGGTCACGGAAGACCACGCCCCACCGGGCAACCAGCTGCTCCGCAACGGCTTCCGCCAGTTCGTCACGATCTTCCTGCGCCATCGCGTCGGGTAGCAGCGACCACCGTCCGCCCGACGCGGCCGTCATCAGCCCCCGGCCACGACGAAGTCCTCGGCGCTGCGGCGTCCTTGCGAGACTACGGCGGCGCAGCAGGGCGCGGACGGCACGGAAGCCGTCCGCCGTGACGAGCCCGCGTGCCACCGCGTCCCACAGTGCCTCCTCGATCTCGGCTGGCAGGCGGCCGGCCAGCGTGGCGAGGTCCGGCTGGAAGAGCGCCCCGTGCTCGCGCAGCGCGTCGAGCACATCCCGGGTGCGGCCCGGGCCAGGCTGCGCGGGCTTGCGATCGCCGCGGGCCGCCCGGAGCAGCCAGGGCAGGTCGGCCCGGATCGTCAAGGTGATCGGGGTCGCACGTGACGGGGTCATCCCGCTGCGCTTGGGGACCTCGTCGAGCTCCGTGGCACGTACCGACAGGCGGCCCCACGTGACCTCGCCCGACAGGCACAGGTCGTCCAGCCAATCGCGGCGGTAGCTCGCCACCCGCGCACCGAGGATCGCGTCCTCCCAGGCACCTGCGGCAAGCTCGAAGCCCTGCAACTGCTCGACTACGGCGAGCACGCCGACCCGGCCTTCTCGTTTTGTGCCAGCTGCCACGTGCTGCCAGCGCAGCAGGAACCGCATGAAATCCTGGGCGGTCACGGGCTCGATCTCACGCCGCAGCCGCTGCTGGGTGTAGGCGTGGTTGCGGGCAAGCAGCCGCCTAGAGCAAAACTCTTCGGGGGGGTCCCGGGGGGTCGTCCCCCCGGGGTCTCGCAGTTCGGGGGGGTCGGGCGCGCTGAAGTGCCCCCTGATTGCGAAACCTTCCTGCTCGAGACGGCCGAGCCCGCGCAGCGCGACGGCCTCCGCGAGCCCTGTCACGAGTGAGAGCTCGGCGACCGTGGCAGGACCGTGGCAGTCAAGATGGCCGCGGAGCATCTGCGCAGCGGCGGCGTCAGGATCGACCGCCGCGGCCTGAGCCCCGTCTGCGGCCTGAGCCCGGTCTGCGGCCTGAGCCCGGTCTGCGGCCTGAGCCCCGTCCGCGGCCTGAGCCCCGTCCGCATCGGGAGCTACGTGTACGGCCCGCGCCGTGTGCATGGCGGGAGCCGCGTCTGCGTTGGGAGCAGTCGTTGGCGGTGCACCGCGAGCGGGCGCCAAGGGTGCGCCTGCAAATAGTGCCTCGATGAAGGGCAACCGCTCGACGGCGCACCAGAGCTGCCCGCCAGGTGCGTCGACGCAGACGGCGCGGCCTTCGATGACCAGTGTGCGTAGCCAACCCTGCCAGTCCGCCACCGGCCGGAGCCCGACCAGCGTTATCAGCAAGTCGTGCAACTCGTCCGCGTCGCGCGGGTCGGGCGCCACCTGTGCCCGCACGCGTACGATCGCCTGGGGATCCAGCCTGGCCAGGTCCCGAGCCTCGACGGGCAGGCCACGCCGGAGCTGAACCGCCCGGCTGCGACGTTCTTCGAGCGGAGCGTCGTCCAGGTAGGTGAAGGGCCGTCCGTTCAAGATCTCGTGAGCGAGCACCGAAGGTTCGGTGGTATCGCGCACGACTACGCTGACCTCGCCGGACTCAATCTTGTCGAGCAACTGCTTCAGCCCGTCGATGTCCATCGCCTCGCGCAGGCAATCCTCGAGCGTCTGGTGTACGAGCGGGTGGCCGGGAATCTCCAGCGGGCCAGGGGCAACGTTCTCCTGGCACGCGGCCAGGGACGGGAAGACCGCGACCATCAGGTCATCGGCCTCCATGCGCTGGATGGCGGGCGGGTTCCTGCGGCCGCCTCGCATCCGCAGCACGGCCAGCGAGCGGTTCAGGTTCCACCGCCATCGTGCTTGGAACATCGGCGAGGTGAGGACCGCCTGCGTGACCACGTTCTCCACCGTCTTCGAGGCGAGGAACTTCGGCACCCGCTCGAGCGGGAAGCTGTGCTGCGGCCCGAGCGAGAGCAGGATCGCGTCGTCGCTGGCCGCGGCCTGCAGTTCGAAGTCGAAGGTCACGCAGAACCGCTTGCGCAGCGCGAGCCCGAGGGCACGGTTCAGCCTGGCGCCGAAGGGCGCGTGCCCGACAAGCTGCATGCCGCCGCTCTCATCGAAGAATCTTTCCAGCACGATGGTGTCCATGGTCGGAAGCGTCCCGAGGGCGGCAAGACCTGCCCCGAGGTAGGCCGCTATGGTGTCGGCCGCGGCCTCGTCGATTCCGCACTCCTGCCGTAGCCAGCGGCCGGCGCTGCCAGGCTCACCGGCGCTGAGCCGGGCCGCGACCGCCCGCCGTAGATCGGACACCTCTGTGGAGAGTTCCTCCGTGCGTCCCGGCGCCTCCCCGAGCCAGAACGGCACCGACGGCGGCGCTCCCTGGGCGTCGACAACCCGGACCGTGCCCGGCTCAACCCTGCGGATCCGCCAGGAGGTCGTGCCGAGCAGGAACACGTCGCCCGCCATGCTTTCGATCGCCCAGTCCTCGTTCACCGTCCCGACGGGAGTGCCGTCAGGCTCGGCCAGCACACGGTAGTCGCCGAGTTCCGGGATGGCACCGCCCGACGTGAGCGCCGCCAGGCGAGCACCCCGCCGCCCCCGCAGACGTCCGGCCACCCGGTCGCGGTGCAGGTACGCGGCGCGGCGGCCGCGGCCGGTGTGGATCCCCTCCGACATGAGCTCAAGCACGTCTTCGAAATCTTCTGCCGACAATGCGGCGAACGGCGCCGCACCCCTGACGAGCCCGAACAGGTCGTCTTGCGACCACTGCTCGGCCGCGCACTCGGCCACCACCTGCTGAGCCAGGATGTCCAGCGGCGCGGAAGGCACCTGGAGAGCGTCTAGTCGGCCGCGCCGCACGCCGCGCAGCAGCGCCGCGCACTCGACGAGTTCGTCGCGTGACGTCGGGTACAGCCGCCCCGATGGTGTCCCCGTGCGTGTGTGGTTGGAACGCCCCACCCGCTGGAGGAATGTCGCGAAGCTGCGCGGCGAGCCGATCTGGCAGACAAGCTCTACTGGCCCGACGTCGATCCCGAGCTCGAGCGAAGCCGTCGCCACCAGGGCCTTGAGATCGCCGGCGCGCAGCATTGACTCTACCCGCTGGCGCCTGCCGACGGACAGGCTGCCGTGGTGAGCGGCCACCTGATCCTCCCCGAGCCGCTCGCCAAGCTGGTGCGCCACCCGCTCGGCCATCCGCCTGGTGTTCACGAACACGAGCGTTGTCCTGTGCTCAGTCACGTGCACCGCGATGCGATCAAGTATCTCGGCCATTTGTTCCGCGGAGGGGACAGCCCCAAGCTCGTCATCGACGATCGCGCAGCACGGCGTGCCGTCTGGCGTCGAGCGATCCGCACCTGCCCCAACGAGCAGCCGGGCGACGGTCTCAATTGGACGCTGTGTCGCGGACAGGCCGACGCGCTGGACCGGCCCAGCCGCCACATGGGTCAGGCGCTCGAGCGTGAGGGCGAGGTGAGACCCCCGCTTGTTACCCGCGACGGCGTGGATCTCGTCGACGATGACCGTTTCGGTCCGGCGGAGCATCGCCCGGCCGCGATCCGCGGTGACCAGAAGGTACAGCGATTCCGGCGTGGTGATGAGGAAGTTCGGCGGATGCCGCAGCATGGCGGCGCGCTGCGCCGCGGCCGTGTCGCCGGTCCGGACTGCGACCCGGATGTCGGGCGCACTCAGCCCTAGCTCGGCTGCGATCGCACTGATCTCGCGGAGCGGCATCTCGAGGTTCTGGTGAATGTCGACGGCCAGGGCCTTGAGCGGCGAGACATATACCACCTGAGGGCCGTCGCTCAGGTCGGCGCCCGCCTCGTGCGCACGGTACATCCGGTCGATGCAGACAAGGAACGCGGCGAGCGTTTTGCCTGACCCGGTCGGCGCCGCAATCAGGGTGTGCACGCCTGCCGCGATCTGCGGCCAGCCGCCTGCCTGGGGCGCGCTTGGCCCGGCAGGAAACCGGCGTTCGAACCAGCTACGCACGGCCGGGTGCAGCGACTCAAGCACCCGGCCAGGCTACCTGCGGCCACCGACAAATAGGTACGGGCATTCGACCAGGACCGTCGCTGCGCGACGGTCCTGCCGCACCGGTTGAGGCGCGTTCTGTGGGGGTTTCGCGCGGACACGATGGCCCATCGCGTGCCGCATAAGGCGGTTCACGAGATGGGAAAATATGGTTGGGCATCGGCCATCACCGCTGACCGCCCGCCTCACCCACAAACCCAACGGTGCCTGCGGGCACTCAAACCCCCCTGTGGTTCGCCCTCCCAGCCCGGCGCGACTGCGACCCACCGGAATCCTTCCCTCGCCCGACCCGGCCTGTCGCTCTCCAACAGTGCCGCATCCCAACGCGAACAGATCAGAACCGGGCAAGATCATGGAGGTGTCCGTCAGCATCAACTGGGCCTAAGACCACCACTACATCGCCCTGGACCGCGACGGGCAGCTGCTGACCCGCCGCCGCATGAGCGACGATGCAGCCCGGGCTGGCCGCGCCACTGAGCCCTGCTCGCGGAGCACGGCCGGCTGAGCACGGCGACAGCGTCGATGACCCGATCCCGGTGGCGATTCGGCTCGACATGCAGCTCCACTCAATAGCCTGAATGACCGCCGTGATCGCGCTCGCGGATGCGGCGTCACTGTAATGGGAATCCGCCGGGCGCTATAGGTGGGCGTTCGGCGCATATCGCCGATACTCTGGAGCGATCTTGAAGCGTCCATGACGTCTATTTCCTTCTGGTAGCCGGCTGTCGTGGA
>Ga0335080_10004394_pt1 | contig 14352 bp, 14 predicted proteins | sample Lox_Sample_34_FD_206720 | JGI IMG/M metagenome (GOLD analysis project Ga0335080, IMG submission 206720) | Soil microbial communities from Loxahatchee National Wildlife Refuge, Florida, United States - Lox_Sample_3.4 | ecosystem: Environmental > Terrestrial > Soil > Wetlands | place: USA... | reverse complement strand
CGGCGCAATCCGCTCTTTTCATCCCCCAGCAAGAACTCAGCATTCGGCGGTTAAATCTGGATCTGGCGCATTCGCGCGCACAATTGGTCGGCGAACTCGCTGCTCTGGCGCGATACCAGAAGACCAGCCGCGAAATCGAGGAAGCCACACGCATCGACTATCACGATCTTTTCTCGCCAGGTATGGAGCACTATGAGGGCACTGGTACGTTTCGTGCTTCGCGCGACCTGAAACCGCTGGAAGCTGCCTTTGAGAAGAAGTTCGATCATGCCCTACCGATCAGCGCATCGGGTGAAACGGATTTGCATCGCGCCTTAGGCTTCGACCACACCGGCCGAGTGGATGTCGCTATTAATCCAAGCGATCCGGAAGGTGTCTGGCTGCGCGATTACCTAAAAGCTCGCGGAATTCCCTACTATGCCTTCACCCGCGCCTTGCCCGGCAGAGCGACGGCCGCTCATATTCACATTGGACCAGGAAGTACCCGCCTCCACAGCGCCGACTGATGCCGCTGGTCCCGCGTGTTTTTCTGACTGCTGACCAAATTCAAACCCGCGTTCAGGAACTGGGCGCGCAGATCAGTCACGACTATCAGCACGGCCCGCTCTACCTGATTGCCGTACTCAAGGGCGCATTTATGTTCCTCTCCGATCTCTCACGCGCCATTCAAACTCCATCGCGCATCGAGTTCATCGGCATATCGAGCTACGGACGCGGTAAGACGACGTCCGGCCAAGTGAAGGTCACCAAGGACCTGGATGTTTCCATCGAAGGGCACGACGTGCTTCTGGTGGAAGACATTGTAGACAGCGGAGTGACGCTCACGTATCTGATCAACGTCCTCAAACAACGGCGGCCGAAGTCGTTGCGGGTCGTTACCCTGCTCGATAAACCCGAGCGGCGGCTTCGACCCGTCGAAGTCAGCTATGTCGGGTTCAAGATCCCGGATGAATTCGTCGTCGGCTACGGGTTGGATTTCGCCGAGGACTATCGCAGTCTGCGCGATATTTGCGTTCTGACCGAAGACGGTTCGGTTAGCGCGGAACCGCGCGGCTAAGTATCGAGACCGAGCGGTTTCTTGGGGACATCATCTACCGGCCGGCGCTTGCCTCGTAATGCCCCGGTGACTTCGGCCGCCACCACCAAAAGAAGGATCGCCGACAGAGTAATGGCGCCCGCCAGCCATGTTCCGGACCGCTCACTCCATTGCGATCCGACGCGTATCCACAGCACGGCTAGAATCACAACGCTGAGGACGATGCGGAGCAATCGCCGGGCGGACATGCTTTGCTATCCTATCGCACGCATTCTTCGCCGGTGGATTCCCACTTGGAGACATCCAGCGCCAAGCCCTGCTTGCAGGTCGAACGGCCGTGATGCGGTTTCCCTTCCAGCGTAATTACCGATCCCGCTTGCGGAACCGTATCAGCGGAGGCGATGACGTACACGTTCTTGCCGTCCAAAGTTTTCAGAAGCAGGCAGGGCGGATCCGCGACTTTGGCGACGCATCCGGTGGCGATTACCGAATCGATGTGTGGCTTAGGCGCCGCCGGCGGCTTGGTGGATTGAGCGGACAGGCCAAGACACGCGATTAGTCCACAACTGACGAAACTTCCCATCAACCGCATCAGTTATTACCAGTGTCGCACCGAACCGCCGGGACGAAACCGCAATGCTAAACTGTAGCTCGTCGTCACTCAACGGGGGGCTGTCATGATGCTGCGCGATTCTTCCATCGCTTTGTTCTTCGGCTTGCTGGTCGGCTTGCCGGGCGGGCTGATTCAAAACGTTCAAGCACAACCCAAGGCCTGTCCGAACAACGACGCGGGTTTGAAGCTACCCCCAGGATTCTGCGCGACGGTCTTCGCGGACGGCATCGGCCACGCGCGGCACATGGTGGTTGCACCGAACGGAGTGGTCTACGTGAACACATGGTCCGGCGACTATTACGGCAATGACAAGACGCATCCCGGCGGATTCCTGGTCGCTCTTCATGACAAGACCGGCTCGGGCAAAGCGGATGTAATCGAGCGGTTCGGCGAAACGGCGCAGTCGGGCGGCAAGGGTGGAACCGGTATCGGGATGTACAAGGGCGCGATCTTTGCCGAGATCAACGATCGCATCGTGCGATATTCCTTGCCCACGGGCGCGCTTATTCCATCCGGCTCGCCGGAAACCGTCGTCTCCGGTCTGCCTCTTGGTGGCGACCATCCGATGCATCCATTCATCATTTCGGCTGATGGATCGATGTACGTTGACGTAGCCACTGCGACCAACGCCTGCCAGCCGCAGAATCGGCAGCCGAAGGTGCCCGGTTCGGATCCTTGCACGGAGCTGAAAACGCGCGGCGGCGTCTGGCGCTACGACGCGAACAAGACCAATCAAAAATTCTCGCCTGCGGAACGTTACGCAACCGGAATCCGCAATGCCGAGGGCTTCGCGATCGATTCAGACGGGAATATTTTCATCACGCAGCACGGCCGCGATCAGCTCTACACGAACTGGCGCGATCTGTACAAGCCCACCGACGAAGCGACACAACCGGCCGAGGAAATGATGCTGCTGAAATCCGGCGGCGATTATGGCTGGCCGGAGTGTTATTACGACGCGGTGCAGAAAAAACTCGTGCTGGCTCCCGAGTACGGCGGCGACGGTGGAAAGCGTATTGGAGTTTGCGCGAGCAAAACGGGTCCGGTCGCTGCGTTTCCCGCGCACTGGGGACCGAACGGGATGACGCATTACGACAAGAAGGAATTCCCGGCGCGCTATCGCAATGGCGTCTTTATTGCATTTCACGGATCGTGGAATCGCGCGCCCTACCCGCAGGGCGGTTACAACATCGTCTTCCAACCGCTCAAAGGAACGCAGACATCGGGCGGATGCGAAGTATTCGCGGATGGCTTTGCCGGACCGGTTGTGACACCCGATGGCGCTGTGCATCGTCCCTCCGGCGTTGCGGTGGGCTCTGATGGTGCACTCTTCGTCTCCGATGATATTCGTGGGCGGATTTATCGAATCGTTTATTTTGGCGGACCGGGCAATCCGCGAGGCTCTCCTTGTCCCAGCCCATCCGCACCGGCCGGAGCAGTAGAAGAAGCAAAAGCCGGGCCGCCCGAAGGAACCCACGTCGATGCCGGGAAAGCCGCGAATGCGCCTGTTCCTCCCGGCGCGACGCCTGAGATGGTCGCCCTCGGTGAGCGCATTTACAACGGGCAGGAAGCCGGCGGAACCTGTGCCGGTTGTCACGGCGCGAACGGCGCCGGCGGATCGCTGGGCCCGAGCCTGACGAGTCGCAAGTATCTTTGGAACGATGGCAGTTTCGCCGGCATTCGCAAAGTGATCGCTGACGGCGTGGCGCATCCGAAAAAATATCGCAGCCCGATGCCGCCAATGGGAGGAGCGCAACTCAACGCCGATCAGGTTTCCGAAGTTGCGGCCTATGTGTGGAGTCTCGGCCACCGTACGCGTTGACGCACCGATTCCGCAGTCTGGTCCTGCACGGGTGAGTAGATTTTGCCGGAACGCTTCTCAGCCGGCAGACCGTGCATATTGGAACGCGCCCTCAATTCATCACCTGCTTCGTTGTGACGCTTTGTAATAGTGGTCCGCCGCGTGCCGTGAATTCGCGAGGAGGACTCTATGATCGAAGCGAAGTTATCTACGCCCGAGTTGCTGGAACTCCCTAAAATACATGAACTTATAGAAGCAACCGGGCCGTGCGTGACGCTTCTGGTGCCGCCTTATCGTCCCGGTGAGCAATCTAAACCTCTCGCAACCATCATCAAGAACACCGTTCAGGTTGCGCTGCTTCAGTTTAGCGAGCGTGGGATTCCTGAGAACGTGGTTCATGACTTGATGAATCCGCTGCTCGACATCGCGAGAAGCCCGGAGGGGTTGTCGGGATCTCACTGGGGACAAATAGTCTTCCGGTCACCCAATGTCCTGCGGCAGTTCACGCTGACCGATTCCGTGAAGCCAGCATTATTCCTGGGTTCCTATTTTGAGATTCGGCCGATTCTCGTAGAACTCGATCTGCCAGCGGAGTTCTACCTCCTGAAAGTAACCAAGAAGAACATCGAATTGCTGCGCTGCTCGGGTCTGGAGCTCGACCTGGTGCGTCTGCCGGTGGGCACGCCGGAGACGCTCGAAGAGGCTATGGAATTCGAGCAGCCTGACCATGATCTGGAGAATCGCTCTGCGGCGGGTTCCTCGGCTGGCGCAATGCCGGGCGTACGCTTTGGCACCGGGTCAGGAAAAGAGACCCAGCACGCCCACTTGGCGGACTTCTTCAGAGCCGTCGACCGGGGTGTACGGAGGATTCTCAATTCGGTGGAAGTGCCGTTGATCCTTGCCGGAGTTGACGAGGACACCGCTATCTATCGCATGGTAAACAGCTATGCAAACCTGCTGGCCCGCAGTTTGTCCGGAAGCCCAATGCAGGGTGAGGATCGTGAGCTGCTTCCCAGAGCCATGGATATCGTACGCGCCGACCGCACAGAACATGCCGCCAAGGCGTTAATGGTGAGCCGTGAGCGACTGGCACCCGCGCGTTATGCCACTGGATTGAACGCGATCTTGAAAGCTGCGGTGGAGGGTCGTATCGGTCGGCTCTACATCGACCAGGCAGCGCGCATGTACGGTGCGTATGAGGGCCAGCGCCACGGCGAGCGCTGGGGCGACGAGGATTTGCTCAACATTGCGGCTGCCGAGACGCTGCTGCACGGTGGTTCGGCCTATTCGCTACCTAGTGGCCGCATTCCGGATGGTGCACCAATCGCGGCAATTCTCCGGTACTAGGCCGCCCCGTAATGGCGATGGGCTGACGTTTGCGGGCAGCACAACGGCCCCATCGCCAGAAAGGAAGTTATGAAGGTCCTGCTTGCAGTAGACTCTTCCTCCGCCAGCGATACTGCGGTTCAGGAAGTTATCGAACGGCCTTGGCCGGCGGGAACCACGTTCGATGTGATCACGGTTGTCGAGCCGTGGGACGCGCCGGCGCTCGTCGAAGGGCTTCGGCGTTCCGCGTCCGAGTTGCTCGACAATATCTCCGCAAGACTCAAGGCGCCTGGCCTTTCGCATTGCACCGAACTGCTCTCGGGCGACCCTAAGTCCGAGATTGTAGACCGGGCCGGCGAAATAAATGCTGACTGGATCGTAATGGGGTCGCGGGGAGCGACCGGGATCAACCGCTTCCTTTTGGGGAGCGTCGCTCTCGGGGTCGCTCGATTCGCGCCGTGCTCGGTGGAGATCGTAAAGCCGCGAGTTCGTGACGAGGATTGCCCTACCGCCATCCGCATTCTGCTGGCCACCGATGGTTCGCCCTGTTCTGAGCTGGCGGCGCATTCCATCGCGGAGCGGCCGTGGCCGAAAGGATCGGAAGTCCACGTCCTGAGCGTAGTGGAACTCTCCGTCCCGCTGCTGCGGATGCCGCCTGCCTATTTCGATGAGCATGCCATGCAGGAACTCCGAGGCGCCGCGATGCAGCGAACCGAGGAAGCGGAGATGTACGCCGAGCAAATCATTGCCGATTCCGCAATGATTGTTTCCGGCACAGTTGCGGTGCCCTGCGCGACGCCGAAAGAGCTGATTCTTGAGGAGGCGCAACGCTGGGGTGCGGACCTGATTGTTCTTGGTTCACATGGGCGCCGAGGGATCAACCGGTTTCTGCTCGGGAGCGTATCGGAAGCGGTTGCGGCGCACGCTCATTGCTCGGTGGAAATCGTGCGGCATCTCTAGCCTGGTTGGCACGAATGGCCCAGGAATCATTTCACGATCACACTCACGGAAGCTGACGCACAGCCGAGACCTACTTCGTTGGATTTTCCGCAACTGAGCACGTAGGTTGCGGTCGATTTGGGGTGAACGGCAAAGCTGCCACTCGCCGGAAACTCGCCCAATGAATGCAGCAGTAACGAGCTGGAACTGCCGTCCGGCTCCAATGATTCCTCCAGCATAACGCTCGCGGCGTTGTGCACACTCCAGGTCAGCAAGGCCTTCTCGCCGGAATGAATGATTTCGGGTTCGGCCACAAATCGTGAAATGTACGGGAGATTCGACTTCGGCAGTATCGGCTCCTCGACTGCGACTCGACGTAGACAGCCGGTTGAAACCGGTGCGAGGGCGAAGACCAGCAGGAACGCAGCGGTTCGCAAGGCTCGCATAATCGCCTCCTGGTTTCGTAACTGCAGACGATAAGCCAGTCTTTCACGGAATGGCCCTAAGTGTCTCCATTAGAAGACCGTTTGGGTCTAATCCTGCACCCGCATTGGGGTAAGTGGCGCATTCCCGGCGCTGAAAGAACCCAAAATAGCCGTTTTAGCCGGTTGCAGATTGGACCGTCGCGTGCGGCTTCTATTGAGATCAAACGAGTACGGAGGTAGTCTGACCGAAATGAAAACCCAAGGTGTCATGACCAGATACCTACTAGCGCCCAGGATGGAACGTGACGACGGAGTTGGCCCAACTATGGAGTTGGGGGATCTTGAAGGAAAACTGTTGGTGATCAGCTTGGCGATTAACGATGTCATCGAACACGAAGCCATCGCGATTTCGATTTGGGGTTCCGAGCACGGGTCCGAGTGGGGAATGAAGCCTTTGCTTGCCATTCCTGAGAAATCCTATTGCGGAGTGTACTCAACCTTCTTGAACCTGGCCAAGCATCCCGAGGTGCATTACCTCCGCGCCGAGTGGAAGATGAAGCGGTGGGACAAACGGCTTAGCGGTTTTCTATTCGGCTTACAAATCTCGGTTCGGCCGATGCGAACACAGTTCCAAGCCGCCGTGGCCTAAGGCCAGTCTTAGACCCTCTCCAGGCGTCGGATTTTTGCGTCGATTAACTTCATAAGTTCGGCGTCGCGGTCAATCTGGATTCCGATTTTTAGCCAATACAATTCCACCGACGCCTCCATCAGGATTTCGGCCGCCCGATCCGGTAGATTGGCAACATCCTTCTCAGTGGTGAGCAAAACGGTGGCGCCGTGCGCGCGGGCCTGCTCAGCCAACCGCTGGAGTTCTCGCCATTTGTAGTGGTGGTGGTCCGCAAAGGCCCATCGAAACACCGGCTCGATGCGAAGCCTCTTGATCGTGCGCCAGAAACTGGCCGGATTGGCGAGTCCGCAAAACGCCGCCATGGGTCCTTCGGGCGGATGGCAAGGCTGCCGATTTCTCTCGTTCACCCAGTACAAGGGTTCGACCATGCAGCGAAACACAGGTGCACTTGGATTCACATTCTGCAGGATCCTTTGAATCCCGCGATACTCGCGGCTGCGGATAGCGCGGCTGATGACGAAGGCATTCGCTCGACCCAATGCAGAGATGGGTTCGCGCTGCCCGCCTTGCGGAAATACGTAGCCGCCGGCGAAAGGATTCAGCGCGTCGATGAGTACGATGTCCAAGTCGCGCGACAGCCGCCAATGCTGAAATCCATCATCGAGCACGAAAACATCGGGATGGTACAGCGCCTCAACCAACTCGCCGGTCCAGGCACGATCGGCGCCGATACCGAGGTGCGCGTATCCGGTGCGCAACAGGATCTGGGCTTCATCACCGGTCAGACTGACGGGGACTTTCTCACCCGCTTTGATCGCGACGCGCCGCGCGATAGACCGCCGCCGATAACCGCGCGTCAGAATGGCTGGCGCCAGGCCCGAAGAGCGCAGCCGCTCGCATAGGGCCTCGACCATGGGGGTCTTGCCGGAGCCTCCCATTCCGATGCCGCCGATACTGATCACCGGCGTGCTCAAACGCCGCGCGAGGGCCGTCTCCTTCAATCGCTTGGCTTCGGTCATGGCGCGCCAGATCTGGGCCAATCCCCAGAGCGCGGGACGAGCCCAGGCCCGCGGAAGGGTGCGCGGAACCGCGAGGTCCTGCCATTTGAGAATCTCGGACACCGCCTTTTGGGCGGCGCCGCGATGGCTCGCCGCCACTTGCTCCGCGCCCGCGCCGAGATCCTGTCGCAGCCGATCGTCGGCCAGCAGCTTCTCAACCGCAGGAGCCAATTCCCCCGGTCCGCCAATTTCCAGAAACGCGCAGCCCCGGCGGAATTCAGCGGCGATGGCTGCGAAATTCTCCATGTGCGGACCGTTGATGATCGCGCGGCCGCAGACGGCCGGTTCGAGGAGATTGTGCCCGCCTCGCCGCGCCAGAGAGCCTCCCATGAAGACCACGTCGGCGAGCGGAAAAACGCTGGCCAGTTCTCCGATCGAATCGAGCAGAAGGACCGCCGGAAGCTGCAGCGCAGGATCGAGCGCGTTGGCTGAACGCACTTGGCAGGCGAAGCCGCCTTCGCGAAGTTTGGTCTCGACGATCCGAAACCGCTCCGGCTTCCGGGGCGCCAGGATCAGAAGTAGTCGCCGATGACGGCGAGCAAGGTCCTGAAAAGCATCCAGAACGGCATCGTCTTCGTCGACATCCTCCGAATCGACTGGGGGCATGGTGCTGGCAGCGACCCAGACCGCCGTGGGCCGCAGTTTGTCGATCAAGTCGCGAACCAACCTGGGCGGATCGCTGCGTGCAGGCGCAGCATCGTATTTCAGATTCCCGATCACCGACACCTTGCCGGCGTCGGCGCCCACCGCGATGTAGCGCTCTCGGTCCTGGTCGCTCTGAGCGAAGATCGCATCGGGCCATTTCAATACCTGCTTGAATAGCACTCTGGCCCACCGATACGTGGGGAATGTCCGGGGCGAAATGCGGCCGTTCACGATTACCAGGCTTGCTCCGGCGCGTTTGGCCTCGCGATACAAGACCGGCCAGATCTCAGTTTCGAGAACGATCACGATGCTCGGACGGACGCGGCGCAAAACCCGGCGAACCGCAAAAGCATAGTCGAGTGGCGCATAAAACACGCCATCCGCCACGCCGCGCAGTTTCTCTTCGGCCACCTCGCGACCGGAGACCGTCGCGACCGATACATAGAGCGGGAGATCCGAGCAGCGTTCGCGAAGTTCGCGCAGCACCCCGATGCACGAGATTACTTCGCCGACCGAAACTGCGTGCAACCAGATGCCGCCCAAAACCGTCGCAGGAGAGGAGATTGGCTTCCCGCCAAGCCGTTCGGGGAAATGCTTGAGATAGCGGGAGTCGCGGATCACGCGATAAAGGAAATAGAATACAAGCAGCGGAAACAGCAGCGACCGTGCCGCCCAATAAAGGAAATAGATGAGAGCGTTTTGGATTTGCCCTATTTTGCTCATGGCCGCCGGGCTGATTCTAGCCGACAAAAAGAGCGACTCCAAATTCTCGCCCGGACCGGCTTCGTCCTATCCGGCCAAGCAGACCAACGACAAGGTGACGGTCGCGGTCGTCGCATACGATACCGAGGAACTTGCTCATACGGCTTTCGGAAAGCTGAATCCAAATCAGTATGGAGTTCTACCCGTCCTGGTCATTATTCAGAATGACACGGACCAGGCGCTCAGACTGGATCGCATAGAGGTCGAGTATACCGGAGTCGACAACCGGCACGTTGAAGCGACGCCGGCAACCGATATTCAGACGCTCGGCGGACCGCCTCGAACACCGTCCATGCCGAGCGGGAGCCCGCTTCCTCCTCTGCGCAAGCACAAGAATCCGCTGAGCGCGTGGGAGATCGAAGGGCGGGCCTTCTCAGCCAAAATGCTGCCCGCGCATGAATCCGCGAACGGGTTTTTCTATTTCCAAGCTTCGCATCGGCCGGGCTCGCGATTCTATCTGACCGGTGTAAAGGTGGCATCCACGGGCCAGGACATCCTGTTTTTCGATATTCCGTTCGAGGCCGGGCACTGAAACTCAGTTGGTCTTAGCGGCCGGTTTCGCAGCAGGCTTTGCAGCCGCCGGCTTCTTGGCGGGCGCCGAGCTCGTGGCGCCGGCCGGTTTGGGCTCCACAAGGATTTTCGCCATCTTGATGCTGTCGAGTTGTGGGAAATTCTTGTCGAGGTACGCTTTGCCCTGTGACGCGATCAAGCCCTGATCGGGGCCGCGCGGCGGATCGCCATAACCGCTGTAAAACTGATCCACTACGTCCATCCCCTGGATCACTGTTCCGAACGGCGAGAAGCCCTGGCCATCCAGTTGGGAGTTGTCGCCGAGGTTGATGAAGATCTGCGTGGTGCGCGTGTTGGGACCAGCCGTGGCGAACACAATAGTCCCGCGCTTGTTGCTCTCTTTCACAGCATCGTCGCGGATGTTGGCATGCTGCCATGCGGCCTCGACCGCGGGCTTGGCATTCATCCCGAACTGAATCACGAATCCTTTCACCACTCGGAAGATGCTGGCGTCCGTGTAGAAACCGTGTCTGACCAGGTTATAGAATCGATCGGCCCCATTGGGCGACCATTCACGATGCACTTCCACCACGAAATCCCCCTTCGTGGTGGTGAACTGAGCCTTATAAACCTCCGGCGCTTTTGCGTGCAGGGACCCCGGATTCATGAGCGACGGGCGTGCGCCAGGTCCGCGCGGGGGTTCCTTCCCGGGAGCCGCCTTGGGAGGCGCTTGCGCCAGCAGGCCTGCACAAAGAACGATGCCTAAGCAGATCGATTTCATCATTGTCGATTATACAGAAATCGGTCTCGATTCCATCGCAGCCCTAAAGAGTACTATAAAACACAATGGCTCGGAAATGATCTATTCGCGGCGTATACGCCGGCTTCGAACCTGAAGTGCCCGCGAGCCTAATCCAAGGCCCGAAACTGCCTTCTAAACTGAGGCTTAGCTGGATGCGCTGCGTTCCGGCGATTTTGTGGGCTTTGAATTGCCTGCCTTCAGAGCAAATGAACGATTTCATCCGCTCGGAAATGGAAGCCCTTGGCAAGAAAACCGTCCGCCTGGTGGAATCGAGCGGAAACGACTCCCTGGCGTCAACCATTTCCCATTGCAATTGTTGCGAACTCACCTGTCCTGGCATTTTTGGCTGCCCGTTGCCCGGGGGCAGCCGACCCGAAGAAATTGGGCAAAAGAATATAGGACACCCGGCGTCCGAGTACCAGCGGGTGTGGCGCAGGACGCTGCCGCGCGTATAATCGTCTGCTTGCGCGACGACCGCTGGTCTTCCAAGGTCAAGGCACTCCAAAACGTAACAACCTGGTAATGATCTATTCACATGCGCATGTCATCTTCGTGGCATGAATCGCACCCTGAGCGCGATGTTCGGCCAAAAACTGCCTCCACAAATTGAAGGTGCACTGCAGAAGCTTCTGGTAATCGATCGTTTCGAAGGGCTCCTCAGCCGGGTTCAGAGCGAGCCTGACCAGCGCCCGATGATCGATCGGACGCTGTCCGCTTTGAACTTGCGTCCGGTAGTCTCTCCGCAGGATCTGGCGCTGGTTCCTAAAAGCGGACCGGTAGTCGCCGTCGCCAACCATCCGTTCGGAATTGTCGAAGGCGCGATCCTGACTTCGTTCTTGCGGACCATCCGGCCGGACGCCAAGATCCTCGCCAATCACATGCTGGCAACAATACCCGAGGCCGCCGATTGCTGCATCTTCGTGGACCCTTTGGGAGGACCCGATGCCGTGCGCACCAATCGCCGAGGACTGAAGGAATCCATCGAATGGCTGGAGCGCGGCGGATTTCTGGCTATCTTTCCGGCCGGCGAAGTCGCGCATTTGAATCTGAAGGAGCGCGCCGTCGTGGATCCGGAGTGGAGCTACAACGTCGCGCGAATCATACGGCGTACGGGCGCTGCCGCGCTGCCAATCTATTTTCATGGCGCGAACAGCGCGCTGTTCCAGATCCTCGGATTCGTCCATCCGAAAGTGAGAACCGCGCTTCTAGTCCACGAGTTCCTGAACAAGAGCAATCAGTCGATCGACGTCCGGATCGGCAATCCGATCCACTCTGACAAGGTGCGCACGTACCAGGACGACATCGCGCTGACGCGATACCTTCGTCATCGCACCTACCTGTTGCAGGATCGGCGTCCGCTTGCGGAAAAATCGAACAAGACCAAGGACCGGCCCCTGGCCGCGAGCGTACTCAGAGACCTGCTGGCATCCGAGATTGCTGCGCTCCACCCCGACCGTACGCTACTCGAATCCGGCGAATTTATAGTGCTGCTCGCCCAGGCGCACGAGATACCGAATGGACTTCGGGAGATCGGAAGGCTGCGGGAAGTGACTTTCCGCCAGGCGGGCGAAGGCACAGGCAAACCAGTGGATCTCGATCGATTCGACGATTACTATTGGCACCTCTTTGTTTGGAACAAAGCGACCCACGAAATTATCGGTGCTTATCGAATCGGGCCCTCCGAAGAGATTCTCGAGCGCGGCGGGATCCGCGATTTCTACACGAGCAGTCTCTTTTTTTGGAACCGCAGCTTTCTGAAGCGAACCGGTCCGGCGGTTGAACTTGGGCGATCCTTCGTGCGGCCTGAGTACCAAAGGAACTACGCCCCGTTGCTGCTGCTGTGGCGCGGGATCGGACAGTTCCTGGTGCGGAATCCGAAGTACAAAGTCCTCTTCGGGCCAGTCAGCATCAGCAACGACTACACAGCCGCGGCTCGCCAGCTCATGGTCACGTTTTTGAATGAGCACCGGTTATCTTCCGAACTTGTGCCGCTCGTCCGGCCGCGCAAACCCTTCCGCCGCCGGCCATCCAAGCTGACGCGCGAGCTGGTTGGGGCGTCAGTCTGCGACATCGAGGAGCTTTCCGCGTTGGTGGCTGACCTGGAAACGGACCGGAAGGGTGTTCCGATCCTGTTGAAGCAGTATTTGAAGCTGGGCGGGGAACTGGTGAGCTTCAACATCGACCCAAAGTTCGCCGACGCATTGGACGGCTTGATCGTGGTGGACCTACGCAAGACCGACACGAAGTTGCTCGAAAGGTACATGGGCAAGGACGGGGCTGCCGAGTTCATAAAACATGGAACAAGTGGTGAGGTATCGCCGTCTTCCAGCCATGCGACGAATCCTGTGCTGCCTACTCCTTTGCAGTCTTAGCCTTTTGGCCGATGTTTCCGGGAAATGGTCCGGGAGCTTCGACATCACCGGTCCGGATGGAGAGACGAAACCCGACACCGCGTTCCTGGTTTTGAAGCAGGAGGGCAGCAAGATTTCCGGGACGGCCGGTCCTAACGAGGAAAAGCAGTTCGCCATCAAGACGGGCAAAATCGATGGCGACAAGCTCACCATGGAAGTGGAAATGGAGGACGGGGGACTCCTATCGTTCGACTTGACCTTGGAATCCGAGCACCTCAAGGGCAATGTGAAAGGTCAGATGGGCGATGAAAAGATGAGTGCCAAGATGGATGTGACTCGCGTCAAGTGAGCGGGGATTGGCGAGCCGTCAGCGACTTTCCCCCGGATTGGGGACATCCTTGCCACCCTCGACGTTCCGGCGAAGCGCTGCCGTCAAGCCACGCACGGACGCGGCTTGAGCGTGAAGCTCCTCAGCGGCGGCTGCGGTCTGTTGGGAACTAGCGGCTTGCGCCTGTGTCACTAGGTTCAGCTGCCGGACCGCGCCGTTGATGCGGGAGATGCCTTCGCTTTGCGATTGGACGGCGCCGGTGATTTCAGCCACGGCAGCGTTGACGTCGCTGATGCGCGAGCTGATTCCAGAGAGCGCGGAAGTGAGTTTGGAACTGCTCTCAGCGCCATGCGCACTACTGGCCAATGAACGACTGATGAGGTCAGCGGTTTCTTGAGCGGCCTGGGATGCTCGTTGGGCCAGGCTGCGGACTTCGTCGGCGACCACGCTGAAACCGGCGCCTGCTTCGCCCGCCCGTGCTGCTTCCACCGCGGCGTTTAAAGCCAGGATATTGGTTTGGAACGCGATCTCCTCGATGGATTTCATGATGCGCGCTATATCCTGCGCCGAGCCTTGAATCTCGACGATCGCGGCGTTCATTTCCCGCATCTGGTGGTTGCCTTCGGTCACAACCGTGCTCACAGACTCAACCAGTTGCGAGATGCGCTGGGCATTGGCACTACTCTGCTGACCCCAGGCGTGCAATTCCTCAATCGATGAGCTGGTCTGCTCGACAGAACCGGCTTGTTGGGAGGTCCGCGCCGCCATTTCCTGGCTGGCGGAGGACACTTGATCGGCGGCACTGCTGGTTTCATCGGCCACCTGGTTCAACTCATTCGCAGCATGCCGAATCGGCGCAACGATCTGCCTCGCCGCCCAGTAACAGAACGCCAGGGAGAAGACCAGATTCAGAGCCGTAATCCACAGGATGAAGTTACGCGATCTCTGGAAGGCGGCCTCCACGTCGTCCACGTAGACGCCGGTGCCTACGATCCAGCCCCAACCCGGATACAGCTTGACATACGAAGTTTTCGGCGAGGGCTCCAGTTGCCCGGGCTTGGGCCACAGGTAGCGCAGTGCTCCCTCTCCCTTGGCCGCGCACAGCTTGGACATCTCGACAAACAAGGC
>Ga0335080_10004393_pt1 | contig 14352 bp, 13 predicted proteins | sample Lox_Sample_34_FD_206720 | JGI IMG/M metagenome (GOLD analysis project Ga0335080, IMG submission 206720) | Soil microbial communities from Loxahatchee National Wildlife Refuge, Florida, United States - Lox_Sample_3.4 | ecosystem: Environmental > Terrestrial > Soil > Wetlands | place: USA... | reverse complement strand
CGTGTGCGCCGGCGACGTGCTGGTGCGCGAGGCGGGCGGCCTCTACGTCGGCTTCGACGGCGCGCGCCGCGTCTACAATCAGGCGAAGACCCTGATCGACGCCGGCATGGCCGCCGGCCCCCCGGCGCTGGTCGAAGCGTTCCTCGAGCGGGAGAAGGCGCGGGGCAGATAGCCTCCCGCGCGCGGCTGCAACCGCGAGCCTCGAGCTCAGGCCCCCAGCTTCGCCCTCACCGCCTCGTTCGCGACGCGCCCCTCGTGCGTGAGCAGCGCGCCGCGCGTGATCTCGTCCTCGAGGTCGAGCTTCACGGCGCCGTCCTTCACCAGATGCTGCAGGAGCGCGGCCAGGTTGCGGGCGTAGACGCGGCTCGCGTCGTGCGCGGCCTGCGACGCGAGGTTGGTGGGACCGAGCACCGTGACGCCGCCGGCCGCGACGACCTCGTCGGGACGGGTCAGGCCGCAGTTGCCGCCGTTCGCCGCCGCGAGGTCGACGATGACCGAGCCGCGGCGCATCCCCGACACGACGGAGGCGTCGATCAGGAGCGGAGCCCGGGCGCCCGGGACCAGCGCGGTGGTGATGACGGCGTCCGCCGCGCGCACCCGCTCCCCCAGGAGCTCGCGCTGCCTGGCGAGGAACTCGTCGCTCTGCGCCCGGGCGTAGCCGCCTGCGCCCTCGGCGTCGCGCGTATCCAGCGCGAGCTCGATGAAGCGCGCGCCCAGGCTCTCGACCTGCTCCTTCACGGCGGGCCGCGTGTCGTAGGCCTCGACCTGCGCGCCGAGGCGGCGCGCGGTCGCGATCGCCTGCAGCCCCGCCACGCCGGCTCCGATCACCAGCACGCGCGCCGCCGCGATCGTGCCGGCCGCGGTCGTCATCATCGGGAAGATCTTGCCGAGCTCGACCGCGGCGAGCAGGACGGCCCGGTAGCCGGCGAGCGAGGCCTGCGACGAGAGCGCGTCCATCGCCTGCGCGCGCGTGGTGCGCGGCACCAACTCGACCGCGAAGCTCGTCACCCCGGCGGCCGCGAGCTGCGTGGCCAGCGCCGGCTGATCGAGCGGGCGCAGGAAGCCGATCAGCAGCGAGCCGCGGCGCAGCGACGCGATCTCGCGTTCGCTCGGCGCCTGCACCCGGAGCATGCAGTCGGACTTCGCCGCGAGCTGGGCCGCGTCCGCTTCGAGCCGCGCCCCGGCTGCCTCATAGGCCGCGTCGTCGTAGCCGGCGGCGGTGCCCGCCCCCGCCTCCACGGCGATCTCGAAGCCGGCGCGCGCGAGCACGCGCACCGTGTCCGGCACCAGCGCCACCCGGCGCTCGCCGGGTGCGCTCTCCTTCGGGACGGCGACGAGCATGGAGGGCGCAGGATAGGCGAAGGGCCGCGCCCCGCGCTAACCGCAGAGCGCGTCGCTGCAGTCGCCGGCGTAGTGGTCGGGCACCTCGAGCGCTCCGCCCTCACCCCGCACCAGCACGGCGGCTCCCTTCGAGCCCTCGCGGAAGACGGTCACACCCTTGAGGCCGCGGCGCCACGCCGAGACGAAGATCTCGCGCACGTCGCCCGGTGTCGCCTCGTGGGGCAGGTTGATCGTCTTGGAGACCGCGTTGTCGACGTGTCGCTGGAAGGCCTCCTGCACCTCGAGGTGTTGCGCCGGGGCCACGTCGTAGGCGGTCGGGAAGAGCCGCCGGATCTCCGCGGGCAGCTCGGGAATGCCGCGCGCCGACCCCTCCGTGCGGACCCGCTGCACCAGCGCGTCGCAGAAGGCGCCGCTCCGCTGCAGCGCGGCCTCGAAGCGCGGGTTGACCTCCGCGAGCCGCTCGCCGTCCAGCACGTGGCGAACGAAGGCCAGCGCGAAGAGCGGCTCGATCCCGCCGGCGCAACCGGCCAGGATCGAGATCGTCCCGGTCGGCGCGATCGAGGTGACCGTCGCGTTGCGCAGGCGGAGCCCGCGCGCGGCCGCGCGCGATCCCTCCCAGTTCGGGAAGACGCCCCGCTCGTCCGCCAGCCGGGCAGACGCCGCCTCGGCGCGCGCGCGGATGCGGGCCATGAGCCGATCGCCGAGCGCCACCGCGGCCGCGTCGTCGTACGGGATGCCGAGATCGACGAGCAGGTCCGCGAAGCCCATCACACCGAGCCCGATCTTGCGGTTGCCGCGCACGGTCGCCGCGATCTCCGCGAACGGATAGCGGCTCGCCTCGATCACGTCGTCGAGGAAGCGCACCGCGAGGTCGACGGCGCCGTCGAGCGCGTCCCAGTCGATGGCGCCGTCGCGGGCGAAGGCGTCGAGGCGAAGCGATCCGAGGTTGCACGCCTCGTTCGGGAGCAGCGGCAGCTCGCCGCAGGGATTGGTCGCCGTCAGCGGTCCGAGCTGCGGCGTCGGGTTGGCGCGGTTCACCGCGTCGATGAAGATCAGGCCGGGGTCGCCGGTGGCCCACGCATAGTGCGCGATCTCGTCGAGCAGCCAGCGCGCGTCGAGCGAGCGGACGGCGCGGCCGTCGCGCGGGTTCACCAGATCGAAGCGACGCCCCGCGAGGGCCGCCTCGAAGAATGCGTCGGACGCGGTCAGCGAGATGTTGAAGTTGGTGAGCCGCTCGCGCTCCGACTTGGCGCGCACGAACTCGACGACGTCGGGGTGGTCGATGCGCAGCACGCCCATGTTCGCGCCCCGCCGGCGACCGCCCTGCTTCACCACGGCCGTCGCCGCATCGAACACGCCCATGAAGGCGACCGGGCCGGAGGCGACGCCGGGCGTACCCTGGACGGTGTCGCCCGCCGGGCGCAGCGAGGAGAAGCAGAAGCCGGTGCCCCCGCCGGACTGGTGGATCACGGCCATGCGCTTCACCGCCTCGAAGACGCCCTCGAGCGTGTCCTCGACGGGCAGCACGAAGCAGGCCGCGAGCTGGCCGATCTCGGTACCGGCGTTCATCAGGGTCGGCGAGTTCGGCAGGAACTCGCGGCGGCGGAGCGCCTGGAACCACGCGTCCCCGAAGCGCTCGGCCTCGCCGCCGAGCTCGCGCTCGGCTTCGGCCACGCCGCGTGCGACCCGGTGACACAGGCCGTCCCAGTCCTCGACGATGCGACCCGCCGCGTCACGCGCCAGGTAGCGGGCCTCGAGCACGCGCTGCGCGTTCGGGGTGAGCGGCTGCATCGAGTGCAGGGTAGCCAGTCCGCTCTGCGGCTGCGCGCGTGGCGGACGACGACGACGCGGGTAGACTCCGCGCCCGATCCGCACCCGAGGAGTCCACGTGTCCGGCCCGCCGCGCGTCCTCCGGAAATCGATCGGCAACTTCCTCGAGGACTTCGTCCCCGGCCACGTGTTCCGGCACAAGGGCGGCAAGACCGTCACCGAGGGGCTCTTCACCACCTTCACCGAGTTCTCGATGACGACCCACCCGCTGGCGAAGAACGCGCGCTACGCGCGCGCCTACGGCTTCGACGGGCTCGTGTGTCCCCCCGGCCTGGTGATGCTGGTGGCGTTCAGCCAGACCGTGGAGGACGTGTCCGAGAACGCGCGCGCCAACCTCGAGTACATCGACATGCGCTTCGGCGCGCCGGTCTACGTCGGCGACACGATCGAGGTCGAGACGCGCGTGCTCGGCGTCACCGGCTCCCGGTCGAACCCGCGGCTCGGCGTGGTGCACGTGCAGTCGACGGCGCGCAAGAACCGCGGCGCGCGCGACGAGGCCGTGGTGCTCACCTGGCAGCGAAAGGTGCAGGTCTGGAAGCGGGACGAGTCCGCCGAGCTGCACGCGGGACAGCTCGAGCCGGAGGCCGTCGACTGCGAGCCCTGGCTGCCGCGGTACGACCGCACCCGCGACTACAAGGCCCTCGCCCACCTGAGCAACGCCGACACGTACTTCGAGGACTTCGAGCCCGGCACGCGCATCGAGCACTCGCGCGGCCGCACCATGACCTCCGAGCACATCCATCTGACCGCGGTGCTCGACAACACGAGCCAGGTGCACTGCAACCAGTTCATGATCGATCTCGACCCGGAGCAGTATGTCGGCGGCGAGCTGATCATCTTCGGCGGCATCCCGTTCGTGCTGTGCCTCGGCCTCTCCTGCCCGAACGTGGGCGACAACGCGCTCGCCGACCTGGTCTACCGCACGGGCCGCCACACCGCGCCGCTCTTCGCCGGCGACACCGTGTTCGCCGCGACCGAGATCCTGGCGCGCCGCGACCACCCGGCCCGCGAGGACGTCGGCATCCTCGACACCCGCCTCCTCGGCCACAAGTTCGTGCGGGCGAAGTCCGGCGAGGCGGCCGATGCCGAGGCTCCGGCAGGCTGGCGCAAGGTCCCCATCTTCGAGCTCGATCGCTCGCTCGTGGTGAAGCGCCGCTCCCACTACGCGTAGGCCTCCCGGCCGGCGGAGAGTCTGGCACAATCCGGCCGGCGCGGAGGGGGATACCGTGCCGCGCGGCGGCGCCCGTCGATGATCGATCTCTACTACTGGCCCACGCCCAACGGCTGGAAGATCTCGATCGCCCTCGAGGAGATGGGGCTCCCCTATCACGTGCTCCCGGTGGACATCGGGCACGGCGAGCAGTTCGAGGCCTCGTTCGTCGCCATCAGTCCGAACGCGCGCATGCCGGCCATCGTGGATCGCGACCCGGAGGGCGGCGGTCCCCCGATCCCGGTCTTCGAGTCCGGCGCGATCCTGCTCTACCTCGCCTCCAAGAGCGGGCGCTTCCTGCCCGCCGATCCGCGCGGCCGCATCGACGTGATCCAGTGGCTGATGTGGCAGGTCGGCGGCCTCGGTCCGATGCTCGGCCAGCACGGACACTTCGCGCTGTATGCGCAGGAGAAGATCCCCTACGCGATCGAGCGCTACCGCCGCGAGACCGAGCGCCTCTACGGCGTGCTCGACCGCCGCCTCGAGGGCCGCGCGCACGTATGCGGCGAGTACTCGATCGCCGACATGGCGTGCTGGCCGTGGATCGTGACGTGGAAGGCGCAGGGCATCCCGCTCGAGCGCTTCCCGAACCTGCGCCGCTGGTACGATGCGCTGAAGCAGCGGCCGGCGCTGCGGCGCGGCTACGAGCTGGGGAAGGAGCTCCGAGGCCGGCGCTAGAGCCGGCGCTAGGAGGTCGGGTCCTCGCGCTCCGCCGCGCGCAGCTCCTTGGGAAGCCGGCGGCGGAAGTGACGGCGCGGGCGGCAGAACAGCCGCGGCTCGGGCACGGCGGGCGGTCGCTGGTCGAGCGGACACGGCGCGCCGGTGGCGCAGGCCGCGTTGCCATACCAGCGGCCGCCGACGAACGCCGAGGCGAGGTCCAGAGCGCGCTCGCAGCGCGCGCACGAGCCGCTCGAGGGCACCCGCTCGACGCCGTCCGCGCCGCGGTCGTCGAGGAGGAGTCCGTAGTCGAGCGCCCTCTCGCTCACGGGCCGCAGCATGACGAAGCAGGCGCGCCGTTTCAATCGCCGCACGGGCGCTCGATTCCTGCGAGCTCCGCAGCGGCGTCCTAGACTGGCGGCGTGGTCTGGCACCGAGGTGCGCGAGCGGTGGCGGCCTTCGCGTTGGCGGCGGCCTGGGCCGCGCTCCCGGCGCCGGCCGCGGAGACGCCCGCCGACAGCGGCTGGCTGCACGTCGAGGCGCCCGCCGAGGCGGAGTCGGCGAGCCGGCTCGGCCTGGTCGAGGTGCGCGGACACGCTGCCAAGCGCGGCCTGCGCCCGCAGGACTTCGTGATCGTGATCGACGTCTCGGACAGCACGCTGCTGCCGTCGGGCTGGGACGTGGACGGCGACGGCCCGCGCGGGCGCACGGACCCCGCCCTGCTCGAGCGGCTCGGCGCGCGATCGGACACGCCTCCCGGACTCGTCGCGCGCCTCTCGGAGACCGACTTCGACGACAGCGTGCTGGCCGCCGAGCTGGCGGCGGCCGACGCGCTGATCGATCGGCTCGATCTCGATCGCTATCGCGTCGCGCTCGTCGCATTCTCCGACCAGGCCAAGGTGCTGGCTCCGCTGGGAAGCAGCCGCGAGCGGCTCTCGGCGGCGCTCGCGGGCCTGCGCGAAGACTTCCCGAGCTACCTGCGCGGCACCAACTTCGGCGACGCGGTGACCGCCGCACAGCTCGCGCTCGCGCCGCCCGACGGAATGCCGCCCCAGGACGGCCGCGAGCGATCGATCCTGTTCCTCTCCGACGGCGAGCCCACGCTGCCGCCCCACGGCGACAACGCGCGCCATCACGCCCTGTGGGCGGCCCGCGCCGCGGCGGCCGTGGGGATCCGCATCCACGCCTTCGAGCTGCGCGAGAGCGAGCATGCGAGCCCCGCCGGCAACGTGTTCGCGAAGATGGCCGAGGTGAGCGGCGGCCACTACGAGCGGCTCCTGCAGCCGGGCGACGCCATCGCGCGCCTGCGGCGCACCGATCTGGTCGGCCTGGCCGACCTCCGCGTCGTGAACGACACCACCGGCCAGGCGGCGCGCGCGCTGCGCACCTTCCCGGACGGCTCCTTCGACGCGTTCGTCGAGCTGGCGCCCGGCCGGAACCGGATCCGGTTCGAGGCCGCCGCCACCGACTCGACGCGCGCGGCCGCGGAGCGCATCGTCGACTACGACGCGTCGCCTCCGCGCGACGCCGCCGATGCGCGGGCGCGGCGCCAGGAGAGCGAGGGGCTGCTGGAGCAGCTGAAGCAGCGCACCGCGGAGACGGAGGCGTGGGCGCAGATGGAGCGCGAGCGCCGCGTGCGCCACCTCGAGCTCGAGATCCATCCGGTCGAGGCGAACCCACCCGGCTCGAACCGCTAGCCCACAGCGCGCTCGGGGCTCGCCGGAGCGGCGCGCCTCACTGCTTGCCGTAGTAGTACGGCTTCATCCGATTCCAGAGCTCGCCGGCGTGCACCAGGTCCTTCATCAGCGGATCCGGCAGCAGCGAACGCCGCGCGTGCTCGGCGGCGCCGAGCCGCAGCGAGTCGATCCGCCGGAAGGTCGCCTCCGTCTCCTCGCGGCCGGCGCCGCTCTTGAGCTGCTCGAGAAGGTAGGTGGTGGAGCTCGAGATGAGCCGCATGTCCTCCTCGAGATCGTGCTGCGCCTGCCGCTTCGCGAAGGGCGTCTGCGGCGGCTGCCGGCGAACCTCGTCGCGCAGGCTCTGGACCGCGCCATTCAGCTCGCTCGCGTACTCGGTGACCCGGTCCTGGTCCCAGCGCACCGGCGTGCCGGCCGGCTTCGCCGCGGGCGCCGCGGCCGGCGGCGGGGCGGTATCGCCGGCGGCTCGCGCCGCGGCCGGCGCCAGCGCACCGCCGGATGCGACCGCAAGGGCGACGGCGAGGCCGAGGATGCGCGGCCGAGCCAGCGGCCGCGCCGTGCGAATCGTCATCGGCGAACCTCCCCCATTCCGATTGCGCGCAGACTATCACCGATCCGCTGTCGGGCGGACTGGAAAATTGAGCTTCGGGGAAGGCCGGGAAATCCCCCCGCGCCGCCGGAACGGCACGCGGTCGGGGGGGCGCGAGGGCGGACGAGTCGGCTCGCAGGGCGGCCGGCGGCTGCCGCCGCTCGACCCCGCGCGCGGACCGCTCAGAGGAGCTTCTTCACCGCCTCCGGCATCTGCTTCGCGACGCGGATGATCGGGATGCCCGTCTGCACGTTGGCCTGCAGCTCCGCGAAGGCGCGCGGAAGGTCCTCGAAGGCGTAGATCTCCTTGTGCACGGTCGGCTTGAACACCCTGCCGTAGAGCTCCGTCGCCGCCGAGCAGCCGTCCACCGTCTCGTAGTGGGTGTGGTCGATCGTCACCTGCTTGACACTCATCAGCGTCGAGTTGTACTCGACCACCTGTCCGAGCTGCCAGCCCGCCGAGACGTTCACGCCCTCGCGCGCCGCCACCGCGAGGCCCGCCGCGAAGACGGGCCCGCGCAGCATGTCGGCGACCAGGTGCATGTTCTCGCCGCCGGTCAGCTTCTTCACGTCGTTGCTGAACTTCTTGAGGCCGTCCTTGGAGCGGAAGCGGTCGTATGCGCGCTGGTCGAGGCCGACGATCCCGAGCTTCTCGAGCGCGGCGCGCCGCTCGGGCGTTCCCGAGCAGAAGAAGGCATTGTGCCCCTCGCTGCGCGCGAGCATCAGGAAGCACTCGCCCACGCCGCCGCCGAACGAGAGCACGTTCAGCACGGCGCGCTTCTCGCGCGGCACCTTGAGGCGGTAGATGCCGAGCGCGCGCCGCCACATGTGGTAGGCAGTGGGCGCGCGAAGCGGCAGCGCGGCGATCTCCCAGAGGTTGAGGCCGCAGTCGAGCGGGGCGCGCACGAGCTGCCACTCGGCGACCACCGCCTCCTCGCCGTACCAGCCGATCGACTCCGGCTGGTCGTACGCCCAGATGCGCAGCGGGTAGCCGTAGACGTCGGGCTCGCCGTTGCAGTGGGTGATGACGACGTCGCCGGGCCGGAAGCGGGTGACCCGCTCGCCGACGGCCACCACCTCGCCGACCGCCGAGTTGCCCGGATAGATCTTGCCGCCGCGCAGCTCGGCGATGTTCACGGTGTCGGCCAGGGCGGCGTGGTTGATGTTGTGCTCGCCCGACACCGCGAGGATGCGGATGTGCACGTCGCCCGGGCCGACCGGCTTGAGCTCGACGGTGTCGAGCTTGACGACGCGCGAGATGTCGAAGTCGTCGAGCTTGCCGCCCGTCCGCTCGCGCTCGGCGGCGATCGAGGCGGTGCTGATCGAGAAGGCTCGGGGCATGGCGAATCTCCGCTCGGGGGGGTCGGCGCGCGCAGCATAGCTGCCTTGCCCGTCGGAGGGAAAGGCGATACGGTGCGCGCTCTTGCGTCGCGATCGAAGGACCCCGCTTGCGCTTCTACGAATATGAGGCCAAGGCGCTGTTCAAGCGCCACGGGATGCCGCTCGGCAGGAGCGGCGTCGCGCGCAGCGCGGACGACGCGCGACGCATCGCCGGCGAGATCGGCGGCCCGACGGTGCTCAAGAGCCAGGTGCTCTCGGGCGGCCGCATGAAGGCCGGCGCCGTGCGCTTCGCAGACTCGCCCGACGAGGCCGCGCGCCACTTCGAGGCGATCCTCCCGATCGCCGTGAACGGGCAGCGGGCGCGGGCGGTGCTGGTCGAGGAGCGCAGCAAGGTCGCGCAGGAGTACTTCGCGGCGATCACCTGGGACGGGCGGCGCAAGCTTCCGGTGCTGGTGTTCAGCGACCTCGGCGGGATCGACATCGAGGAGGTGGCCGAGAAGCACCCCGAGCACGTCTCGAAGACGCACTTCTCGACGATCCTTCCGATCACGCCGCGCATCGCGAAGGAGGCGATCGCCGCCACGGGCGTCTCGGGCGACGCGCAGATCCGCCTCGTCCCGATCGTCTTCGAGCTGATGCGCATCTTCCTCGCCTACGATCTCACGCTCGCGGAGATCAACCCGCTCGGCCGCCTCGAGGACGGCCGCTTCGCCGTGCTCGACGGCCACATCGACCTCGAGGCGGAGGCGCGCGGAAAGCACAAGAAGCTGCTCGACGAGCTCGGCATCGCGCCCGAGGAGACGCGGCAGGCGCGCGAGGCCACCCCGTTCGAGCTGCGCGGCGTCGCGATCAACGCCGCGGATCATCGCGGCGTCGCCGGCAACGTGGTCGAGTTCGACGGCGACCTCGGCCTGGTGATCGGCGCAGGCGGCGGGTCGCTCACGCTCTTCGACGCCGTGCGCAAGCACGGCGGCCGGCCCGCCAACTACTGCGAGATCGGCGGCAACCCGAGCGTCGGCAAGGCCTGCGAGCTCACCAAGCTCATCCTCTCGAAGCCGGGGGTCGAGAAGATCGCGGTCATGATGAACGTGGTGTCGAACACGCGGGTGGACATCGTGGCGCGCGGCGTGATCAAGGGCTGCCTCGAGGCCGGCAAGGACCCCGCGCAGGTGATCGCGATCTTCCGCATCCCGGGCGCCTGGGAGGACGAGGGATTCAAGATCCTCCGCAAGTACAAGGTCGACTACTGCGACCGTTCGGTGTCGATGTACGAGGCGGCAGGGCGTGCGGTCGCGAAGATGAAGGCGTAGTCGATGTCGATCCTGCTCACCCGCGACACGCGATTCATCGTGCAGGGCATCACAGGCCGCGAGGCCGTCAACCTGACCCGCGAGAACCTCGACTACGGCGCCCAGATCATCGGCGGCGTGACGCCGGGACGCGCGGGGCGCGACGTCTACGGCGTGCCGGTCTACGACTGCGTGCGCGACGTCGTCGCCGCGCACGGTCCCGTCGAGGGCTCGGTCGTGTCGGTGCCGCCGGGCTTCACGCGCGACGCCGTCTTCGAGGCGGTGGAGAACGGCATCCGCCTGATCGTGGTGGTCACCGAGAACATCCCGCGCCAGGAAGTCGCACAGATGGTCGAGCTCGCGCGCCTGCGCGGCGCGCGCATCATCGGCCCCAACTGCCTCGGGCTCATCTCGCCGGGCGAGGGCAAGATGGGCGGGATCGGCGGGCCCGCCGCCAACACGCGGCAGGCCTACCAGAAGGGGCACATCGGCATCATGTCGCGGTCGGGCGGCATGACCACCGAGATCGCCAGCACGCTCACCGCCGCCGGGCTCGGCCAGTCGACCGCCGTCTCGATCGGCGGCGACGCGATCATCGGCACCACCTACGCCGAGCTGATGCCGCTCTTCGAGGCGGACCCCGAGACGCACGCGATCGCGATCTACTCGGAGCCCGGCGGGCGCATGGAGGCCGAGCTGGCCGAGTGGGTCTCGGCGAACCGGAGCCGGCTGCCGATCGTCGCGTTCATGGCGGGGCGCTTCATGGACGAGATGAAGGGCATGCGCTTCGGCCACGCCGGCACCATCGTCGAGGGCCGCGAGGACACCACGGCGGCCAAGATCGAGCGCATGGAGAAGGCCGGGATCTCGGTGGCTGAGCGCATCGAGGAGATCCCGAAGCGGATCCAGCAGCGGCTCGCGGAGCGGCGCTGATGCCGGCGCTCTTCATCGACGTGCGAGTCGACGCTGCGGTCGCCCGGGACGCCGCGCTCGCGAAGAAGCTCGTCGAGGTGTGCCCCGTGAACATCTTCGCGCAGGAGAAGGACGGCGCGCTGCGCATCGTCGAGGCCAACCTCGACGAGTGTACGCTCTGCGACCTGTGCATCCGGGCGGCGCCGCCGGGCGCCGTGCGCGTCGTCAAGCTCTACGAACGCTGAGCCCAGGAGAACCGCCATGCGCAACCCCCGCGCCTTCGGCAAGCCGCTCGTGGTCGGCGCGCCCGCGCCGGCCGTCGAGATCCCCGTCCGGCCGTCGCGGATGATCCACTTCTTCGATCCGAGCAACGAGAAGATGGCGGCCAAGCTGCCCGAGATCGCTTCGAAGACCGACGTGCTGCTCGGCAATCTCGAGGACGCCATCCCCGCCGACCGCAAGGAGGCGGCGCGCGAGGGGCTGGTGCGGATCGGCAAGCAGGTCGATCTCGGCGACACCCAGCTCTGGACGCGGGTCAACAGCCTCGACAGCCCGTGGTTCCTCGACGACGTCACGCGGCTGGTGGGCGAGATCGGCGACCGGCTCGAGGTGATGATGATCCCCAAGGTCGAGGGGCCGTGGGACATCCACTTCGTCGACCGCCTGCTGGCCCAGCTCGAGGCGAAGCACAATCTGCGCCGCCCGATCCTGGTGCACGCCATCCTCGAGACCGGCCTCGGCGTCACCAACGTCGAGGACATCGCCACCGCGAGCCCGCGCATGCAGGGCATGAGCTTCGGGCCGGCCGACCTCGCGGCGAGCCGGCGCATGAAGACGACGCGCGTCGGCGGCGGCCACCCCGGCTACCGCGTCGTCTCGGATCCCGATCCGAACGACCCCAAGGCGCCCCGGTCGAGCGCGCAGCAGGACCTCTGGCACTACTCGATCGCGCGCATGGTGGACGCCTGCACGGGGGCGGGCGCCCTGCCCTACTACGGGCCGTTCGGCGACATCTCCGATCCGGTCGGCTGCGAGGCCCAGTTCCGGGCCGCCTTCCTGATGGGCTGCGTCGGAGCCTGGTCGCTGCACCCGAGCCAGATCGAGATCGCCAAGCGGGTCTTCAGCCCCGATCCGGCGGAGGTCGCCTTCGCCCGCCGCGTGCTCGAGGCGATGCCCGACGGCCGCGGCGTGCTGATGCTCGACGGCAAGATGCAGGACGACGCGACCTGGAAGCAGTGCAAGGTCATGGTGTCGCTCGCGGAGCTGCTCGCGAAGAAGGACCCGGAGCTGGCCAAGAAGTACGGCTTCTAGCATCCGCCTGGTTCCCGGGCGCGCGCGGCGGGTGATACGATCCCCCGCCGTGTGTCGGAGTCGCCGTCCCCGCCCCGCCCTCCGCAGCGCGCTGATCGCCGCCGCCGCGGCGGCCCTCGCGTGCGCGAGCGGTGCCCCGACCGGCAGCCCGCGCACCGCAGACAAGGCGAAGGAGGCCGAGCCCTTCCCGTCGCGCGACGAGCTCGGGAGGCTCTCCGACCGCCCGCTCCCCGCGACGCCCGCGCCCGACCTCGTGCGGGTCGACTCGTGGGATCTGGCCGGCCCCTTCCCCGAGCGCGTCGGCGAGGAGCCGATCACCAATCCCGACGCCTGGGAGCAGCTGCTGATCGAGGCGGCCTCGCAGCGCGCCGGGCTGGTGGTCGCCTCCGAGTCGATGCGCTGCGCCGCGCGCGAGCTCGGCCGCTTCCACGTCGAGCGGGGCGGACAGCCGGACCCCGGCCTCCAGAGCTTCCTGCTCTCGCGCTGCGGCGCGACCGGCGTCCAGGTCGAGTTCGGTTCGCTGCGCGGCACGGTCGCGCCGGGCGAGAGCGACGCCGCGCTGCTCGCGCGCTGGCACGAGCAGGCGGTCGTGCTCCTGCGCGATCACCTCGGCGCCGGCGCACGCGCGGTCGGCATCTGGTTCGGCCGCCACGGCGATGAGGCCGTCCTGCTGCTCGCGTCCTCGCAGCGGCGCGTGCATCTCGAGCCGGTCTCGGCCGTTCCCGACGCCGACGGCAACGTCGTCCTGCGCGGAGAGGTCCTGATCCCGGCGCAGTCGATCGACGGTCTCGTGAACCAGGGGCGCTACCGGGTCACCGCCTGCCAGGCCGATCCGAGCGTGCACCTCCCTCGCTTCGCCTTCCGGTGTCCGACCGAGAAGGACGATGAGAGCGCGTGGATCTCGCTGATGGCGCGCCCGCCCGGGCGCGTGCTCGGCGAGGACGTGCTCGACGTGCTGGCGCGGCCGGGTGGGCAGCCCGTCGCCAGCTACCGCCGCCCCCGCTACGGGCGCTCGGCGTCGATCGCCAGCAAGGAGGAGTTCTCGAAGCGCCTGCTCGTCGAGCTGAACCGCGTGCGGCAGCAGGCCGACGCGCCGCCGCTCGCGCTGGAGCCGAAGGAGAGCGAGGTGGCCGAGCGCCTCGCGTCGCCCTACTTCGGCTCCTATCTGGGAACGGCCGATCCGGCGCTCGGCGACGTCGCGGCGCTCGGCCTGATGGCGGGCTGGGACGTCTCGGGGACGATCCGCGACGCCGGCGTGGGCGGTGCGCTGGTGATCGGCACCAGCGACATCGAGGCCTGGCTCGCACAGGCCCTCGAGCAGCCGAACGTCCGCTCGACGCTGCTCGACCCCGCGCGCTCGCGCCTCGCCGTCGGTCCGATCGTCTCGCCGAAGGACGAGTACCTGGCGGCGATGGTCGCGACCTACGCGCTGTACGGCGGCGCCGACCCGAGCGCCGAGCTCGAGGCCTTCCGCACGCACCTCGACCGCGCGTACGCGGCCCGCAACCTCCCCGCGCCGATCGACGATCCGGACGTCGGAGCGGTCGCGGCGCGCCACGTCGCCAACGTCCAGAGCGGCACCCGGACGCCGGACGTGGCGCTGCGCGAGCTCCTCGCCGAGGCGGGCGCGCGCGTCCACGCCCCCGTGCGCGGCTGGGTGCTGGAGGGAGCCTCACCCGACGACGTCGCGCTCCCCGACGAGCTCTTCGAGCAGGGCGTGCGCCGCGTGGCGGCCGCCGTCGGATACTACCGGCCGGCGGGGTCCGCGTGGGGACGCACCCTGGTGTTGCTGGTGATCCTGCCCGAGGGATCGCTGCGCAGCGTGGAGCGAGCGCCGCGCCCGGCGCTCGGCTCGTAGCAGCGACGCTCAGCCGGGGCCGGAGAGCTCGAGCATGCGCTCGAGCGGGCGCAGCGCGCGGAGACGGACGGGCTCCGGCACCGTCACCTCGGGCGCCAGGTCGCGCAGGCAGAGATAGAGCTTCTCCAGCGTGTTGAGCCGCATGTACGGGCAGCGGTTGCAGGAGCAGCTCTCGTCCATGCCGGGGATCTGGATCAGCTCCTTGTCGGGGACGCGGCGCCGGATCTGGTGGAAGACGCCGTCCTCGGTGCCGATGATCAGCGTCCGCGCCGGGGACACGATCGCCCGGTCGATGATCTTCTTGGTCGAGCCGATGAAGTC
>Ga0335080_10004392_pt1 | contig 14354 bp, 12 predicted proteins | sample Lox_Sample_34_FD_206720 | JGI IMG/M metagenome (GOLD analysis project Ga0335080, IMG submission 206720) | Soil microbial communities from Loxahatchee National Wildlife Refuge, Florida, United States - Lox_Sample_3.4 | ecosystem: Environmental > Terrestrial > Soil > Wetlands | place: USA... | reverse complement strand
TGCGCAACTTCATATCGGCCCCTTCCGGCCGTAGTCTACACCCTCCAGTGTCAGCTGTGAGCACGCTCTCGAGCAGCTTCGCCTGCCCGTGTGCCCGTGAAGCTGGACTTCCAGAAGGCATGATCCATAACTCGCAAGAGATGATCCCCGACGCCCTCGTCGAGGAACTCGAGAGGCCGCGATGAAGCTTGGTCCGAAGCTCGCAAAGCTGTTCGTGAAGCAGTACTCGGTGGAGTACTCCGCGTTCAGCAGAGCGGCGGTCGCAGCGCCGATCCTGGGCAAGGTCGTCCCGCTGCTCGACTGGGCGAACGCGCCCTGCGCGTTCGGCCGCCCGCGCAGGATCGTGTCGGTCTGCGTGAAGACCATCGTGTACGCGCTCGTGGTGATCGTGCTCGGCACCGCCGAGCGCCTGGTGGATGCGTATCTGCACGAGGGCAGCATCGCGGCGGCGTTCCGCTACGTGGCGGCGCACGCCGAGCTCGACCGCTTTCTCGGCCTGGTCATCCTGTTGAGCCTCGTCGTCGCCGCCTACCTGACGATCCAGGAGCTCGACGGCGCGCTGGGCAAAGGGGCCGCCGGAAAGTCCGCGCCCTCGAGCTGAAGAATCTACAAAGCTCCACGGCTCGTCCCGCTCGTTCGCTCCGCTCGCACTGAGCCTTGCGACGCGAGTGATAGAGTGGCTCGAGTCATGTGGAAGCGGTTGTTGCTCGTCGTCGTGGTCGTCGGAATTGCGGAGCGCGCGAACGCGGCGTCGCTGACGACGACCTGGCTCGGTGGCAGCGGCAACTGGACGGACGCCGGCGGCTGGAGCAACGGAGTGCCGAACAACGGCACCGACTCGTACACCGCCGCGATCGACGGAGGGAATCCGACGGCGTCGCAAGTGACGCTCGGCTCGAGCGCGACGGTGGACGGACTCTTGGTCGACGCCGGCGACCAGCTCACGGTGACCGGGGCGGGACAGCTCACCGTCGTGGGAAGCACGATCTCGAACGCGGGTCAGATCGCGCTGCAGGGGACTGGGAGCCAGGCCACGACGCTCGAAACGGGCGCGACGCTTCGAGGTGCCGGGACCGTCCTGGTGCAAGACGGCGTGATCCAGAGCGATGGCCTCGTCAACCAGGACAACACGATCTCCGGCAGCGGCGAGATCGAGGGCGCCGCCGTCGCCAACTACGGCGTCATCGAAGCGGACGTGAGCGGCAAGGTCCTGAACATCTTCAGCCCGCTCCACAACTTCGGCGTGCTGCGTGCGACGAACGGAGGGCTCCTCGGCGCCGGCGCCACGGGCGGGATCGACAACACGCATGGCGACATCCAGATCACGAACGGCAGCGGGGTCTCGTGGGGCGACGTGGTCACCGTCGACGGAGGAACGATCGAGATCACGAACGACTCACACGTGCTGACCGGTGTCGGACTCTACAACGCTCGCGTGACGACGGACGCGACGAGCAGCTTCTCGCTCGGCGGTGCCGGGCTCGCGCAGGACGTGGAGTTCGATGGCCCGGGCGAGGTCGACATCATCGGCGACCCGTATCAGCAGCTCTACGGCACGATCACGAATCGGGGGAACCTGCACTGGCAGCTGCTCGAGGCGTTCGCCACGGCACCCGTCGATCTGAAGAACTTCGGCAGCGTGACGATCGTGAACGGAGTCCAGCTGGGCTCCGCGGCCCTGACTCTCGAAGGCGGAGGCACCGTCGCGATCGGTCCTTCGACGTCGGGCTTTCCGCCGGTCCCGGTACTCAGCGGGCAGATCGCGAACCTCGACAACCGGATCTCGGGCGCCGGGAACCTGATCGGACTCGTGCAGAACGGCGGGAGCGTGATGGCGACGGGCGGCACGCTCGCCGTGCAGAGCGCGAGCATCGCGCACACCGGCGTGTTCGGCGCGACGGCGGGAGGCACGCTCGAGATGGCGGCGACGTCGGTCACGGGCACCGGCTCCTGGCTCGCGAACGGCGGGACCATCCACGTCACCGGCGACGTCGAGACGACCGGAAACGCGTCGGTGCTGGATGGCGGCTCGCTCGTGGTCGACACCACGATGTCCGCGCGCAACGTGGTCGTCGACCCCACCGGCGCGCTCGACGTGAAGGGCCTGCTCGAGGTGGCGGGCAGCGTCGCTTTCGACGGCGCGAACGGTGGGCGCTGGCTCTTCGAGCCCGGCTCGATCCTGAAGCTGACCGGCACGGCGCCGTGGCAGTTCCTCGAGGCGGCGGGTCTCGACGAGGGCCAGGTCCCCGCCGGCTTCACGAGCGCGAACTTCGCTCTGCCCGAGCTCGAGATCGGCGCGGACGGGCACCTGGCGCTGCGCGACCTGTTCGACAACGGCAACCGCACGAACGGCGCGGAAGCCGTGTACGTCGACAAGCTCGTGTTCGACGACGGCGCGGGCCAGCTCGACCTGAACGGCCTGCACCTCTACTACAACACGCTCGTGGGCTCGCCGGGTCAGATCATCAATGTGTTGGCGGCGCCGGAGCCCGGCGCGGACGTCCTGGTCGCGGCCGGTCTCGTCGGGCTGGGTCTCGCGCGCCGCAGCTCGAGGCGATTCGCCCAGTGACTCGGTAGACCGGACTCACTATCCTCCTCGGCTGGAGGCGGAGTCGTGAGAGCAGCGCTGATCGCGCTCGTCCTGGTCGCATGTGCAGCGTCGCCGCCACCGAGCGATGTCGATCGTGTGAGGGACGAGTGCCGGACGGTGGCGACAGTCACGGAGCGGGTCAGCACCGCTCCGGTCGGGCTCGAGTTCGGCGGCACGAACCTCGGCGGCGGAGCCACGCCCACCGAGCTGAAGCGCCTCGACCCCAAGCGCTTCAGCGACTGCGTCCGCGCGAGCGGCTTGGCGGAAACCCAGTTCAGCTCCGATCTCGCAGAGGCGCAGAAGGAGTCCGGCTGTCGCGACCGCGCCATGTCGGCGGTGAAGTCGAAGACGGGCGAGCTCCAGCTCGTGTTCGACGCGGCGAAGTACCAAGCCTGCCTCGCCGCGCCCTGACGTCTAGACTGTCCCCCATGTCGCGCCGAGGAGCGAACGCGTGCCTGCTGCTGCTCCTCGGCTGCGTCGCGCTCGGCTTCGGCACGCCGGCCGCGCGCGCCGACGAGGCGGAGCCCGACTCGTGGAGCCTGCACGCGCAGCTCACCAACGTGACTCAGTTCCAGCCGGACTTCCGCTCGCCGTACGAGGGCGAGCACAGCCTCGTACCCGGCACGCAGATCCAGGAGACGGTCGACCTGACGCTCTACGCGGGGCTGCGCGTGTGGCAGGGCGGCGAGCTGTGGCTGAACCCCGAGCTCGACCAGGGCTTCGGCCTGTCCGACACGCTCGGCGTCGCGGGCTTCCCGAGCGGCGAGGCCTACAAAGTCGGCTCGAACCCGCCGTACTTCCGCCTGCCGCGCGCCTACTTCCGCCAGGTGATCGAGCTGGGTGGCGAGCGCGAGGCCGTCGGGTCCGCGCCGAACCAGCTCGGCAAGACTCAGTCGAGCGATCGACTCACTCTGACTCTCGGTAAGTTCTCGTCGGTCGACGTCTTCGACACGAATCGCTACGCGCACGATCCGCGCGGCGATTTCCTCAACTGGTCCATCATCGACGCGGGCGCGTTCGACTACGCCGCCGACGCGTGGGGCTACACGTACGGAATGGCCGCGGAGTGGCAACAGAGCTGGTGGACCGTGCGCTTCGGCGCGTTCGACATGTCCGAGGTGCCGAACGGCAAGGAGCTCGACGAGAGCTTCAGCAACGTGGCGCTCATGGGCGAGCTCGAGGCGCGCCAAGAGTGGCTCGGCCACCCGGGCGCGGTGAAGCTGCTCGGCTTCCTGAACTTCGCCGACATGGCGAGCTATCGCGACGCCGTCGCGCTCGGCGAAGCGACGGGCACGGCGCCGAACCCCGCGCTCGTGCGCAAGCGCCAGTCGCGCGGCGGGCTCGCGCTGAACGTCGAGCAGGAAGTGGCGGCGGACCTCGGCGTGTTCCTGCGCGCCAGCACGAACGACGGGCGCAAGGAGGCGTACGAGTTCGCCGACATCAACCGCTCGGTGTCCGCCGGTCTGTCGCTCGGCGGGCGCCGCTGGGGTCGGCCCGACGACTCATTCGGCCTCGCAGCGGTGGTGAACGGGATCTCGCGCGACGCGCGCACGTACTTCGACGCAGGCGGGCTGGGCATCCTGATCGGCGACGGCCAGCTGCCGCACTACGGCGTCGAGACGGTCGCCGAGACGTACTACTCGCTGCGCGTCGCGAAGTGGCTGACGCTCGCGCTCGACTACCAGTTCATCTCGAACCCGGCGTACAACCGCGATCGCGGACCGGTGTCGGTCGTCGGCCTCCGCGTCCACATGGAGATGTAGCGAGTCACTCGCCGCGCAAGAGCTCGGAGGCGCGCGCGAGCGCGGCGTCGACGTCGACGAACACGTTCGCGAGACCGATCCGCTCGAGCAAGCCCGAGCGCTCGAGCACCTGCAGCGGCTGCGCGTGGATCCCCGACAGCACGAGCGCCGTGCCGTCGCGGTTCGTCTTGTCGAACAGGTCCTCGAGCGCGCGCAAGCCGGTGGCGTCGATGGCGAGCACCTCGCGCAGCCGCACCACCAGCACTCGCGGCTTGCGCTCGATCTCGCGGATGGCGTCGCGGAACTTGCTCGCCGCGCCGAAGAAGAAGCTGCCGTAGACCTCGAACACCTCCACGCCGTCGGGCACGTGGCGCCGCGCGATCGCGCCCGGGTCGGCGGGGTCCTCGCCCTCGCGCAGCATGTGGGTGATGAAGCCCGCCTGCGACAGGTTCGCGACTCGGGCCATGAACAAGAAGCTCGCCAGCACCACGCCCGCCTGCAGCGCCATGGTGAGGTCGACGAACACGGTCAGCGAGAACGTCACCAGCAGCACCAGCACGTCGCTGCGCGGGCTGCGGAACAGCCGCACGAACATGCGCCACTCGCTCATGTTGTACGCGACGACGAGCAGGATCCCCGCCAGCGCGCAGATCGGGATGTGCTCGGCCAGGTGGCCGAAGGCGAGCACGATCGCGAGAAGCGTCGCGGCGTGCAGCATGCCCGCCACCGGCGTGCGCCCGCCGTTCTTCACGTTGGTGGCCGTCCGTGCGATCGCGCCCGTGACGGGAATGCCGCCGAAGAGCGGCGACGCCAGGTTCGCGAGGCCCTGCGCGACGAGCTCCATGTCGCTGCGGTGGCGCGTGCCGATCATGCCGTCGGCGACCATGGCGGACAGCAGTGACTCGATGGCGGCGAGCAGCGCGATCGCGATGGCAGGACTCACGAGCTCCCGCAGGCGCGCGAGGTCGACGTCGGGCACGGACAGCCGCGGCAGGTGCGTCGGCACGGCGCCGAAGCGGTCGCCGATCGTCTCGACGGGCAGGTGGAAGAGCGACGCCGCGAGCGTGCAGGCGACGATCGCGACGAGCGGACCCGGAATGCGGCTGTTCACACGCGGCCAGAGCACGAGCAGCACGACGGTGAACACTCCGAGCGCGAGCGCCCACGGACTCCACGCCGCACTCGCGCTCGCGCCCGCGAAGTCGCGGAGCTGCGTCCGCGCGATGATGAGCGCGATCCCGGTCGTGAAGCCGATGGTGACCGGATACGGCACGAACTTGATCGCCGCGCCGAGCCGGGCGAAGCCCATGGCGACGAGCAGCACGCCCGCCATGAGCGTGGCGACCGCGAGCCCGTCGTAGCCGTACTTCGCCACGATCTGCGACACGATCACGACGAACGCGCCGGTCGGCCCGCCGATCTGCACGCGGCTCCCGCCGAAGGCCGAGATGATGAAGCCGCCGACGATCGCCGTGTAGAGCCCCTGCTCCGGCTTCACGCCCGACGCGATGCCGAACGCGATCGCCAGCGGCAGCGCGACGATGCCGACGATCACTCCGGCCAGCGCGTCGTGCGCGAGCTGCCGCGCCGAGATGCCTTCGCGCAGAGTGATCCACAGCTTCGGCTCGAGCCGCCGCTGCACGCGCGCCGCACTGGGTGCCGCCGTCGCCAACCTTCAACCCCGCCTAACCGAGGATTTAGGCTGACCGCAGCAACCGTGCAACGGGGCGTTTCGTCTCAGCGGAGCGACCCGGAGTGACTCGGCACACCCCTAGAACTGCTCCTTGTACGGCCGCAGGTCGAGCTCGGCGGTCCACGCCGTGCGGTCCTGCTCGTGGAGCATCCAGTAGGCGTCGGCGAGGGCGTCGATCGAGAGCATGCCGTCCTCGCCCAGGTTCTGCTTGATCTGCGGCATGCGCGAGTTCACGAGCTCGCCGTCGATGACGCCGTCGACGACGACGTGCGCCACGTGCACGCCCTTCGGGCCGAGCTCGCGCGCGAGGCCTTGCGCGACGGCGCGCTCGGCGGCCTTCGCGGCGGCGAACGCGATGAACGGCGGGCGCGACCGGAGCGACGACGTCGCGCCGGTGTAGATCACCGTGCCGCGCCCGCGCGGTGCCATGCGCCGCACGGCCTCGCGCGCGCACAGGAAGGCGCCGAAGGCGCACACGCGCCAGGCCGCTTCGAAGAACTCGTCGGTCATCTGCGCGAGCGGGCCCGCCGCCATGTTGCCCGCGTTGTAGACCACGAGCTCCGGCGGTGCGCCGGTCGCCTTCTCCACCGTCTCGAATGCGCGCGCCATGTCCGCGGCCGAGGTGACGTCGCAGCGGAGAGCGTGCGCGCGGCCGCCGCCTTTCGCGAGCTCGGCCACGAGCGCGTCGAGCTTCGCCGCCGTGCGGCCGCCCGCGAAGACTTCGAGCCCCTCGCGCGCGAAGCGGCGGCACAGCGCGCCGCCCAGACCCGAAATCGCTCCGACCCCGAGAACGAGTGCACCGCTCGCCATGCCGGGAGCCTACTCGAAATCGCCGGCGGTCGCGGGTTGCCATGCGGCCGACACGATGCGCCACTCGCCGGACTCCTCGCGCAGGCGCACGTCGAAGCGATAGAGGTCCGCGTTCAGGCCCGGCAGCGAGAGCGCGTCGCGAATGGGCACGCCCGCCAGCGCCACCAGCGCGTCGGCGCGCGCGAAGCGGGGCTCGGGGATTTCGAGGCTGCGGATGCGCGACAGCACGTACACTGATTGGTTTCGCATGAAGTGCGCGGTCGCAAGGGCCAGCACGGCGCGCCGGTCGTTCCCCTGCGCGTCCTTGTAGTCGGGCGAGAGGGCGTCCTTCAGGGCGCCCACGTCGCGCGCCTGGACGGCGGCCTCGAGCCCGACGAGCACCGCGCGCACGCGCGTCTCGGGCGCATCCGCGGGTGCGCAGGCGCACGCCAGCAGGATCAGGGCGCCGAGCAAGCGCTTCATGAGAAGGTGATAGCGCGCACCGGTTGCTCTATCCTGCGCGGCGTGGGGGATGACGCGTCGCGCGGGGAGCGCGAGCTCGTGCGGCTCTGGATCCACCCGGCCGAGTCCGCGGGGGAGCCCGAGGTGCGCGCGGCGCTCGCCGAGCTGGGCGCGTGCGGGCGCTTCGAGTGGCGTGCTGCCGAGGACGCGAGTGACTTGCGCGGCGTGCTGGAGCGCGGCAGCGCCAACGCCCTGTTGCTCGACGTGTCGGCCGCGGGGCACGGCGCGCTCGACGTGCTGCGCGAGCGGCGCGCGCACGGCGACGCGACGCCGGCGCTCGTGCTGGCGGAGTTCGGGGACGGCGAGGCCGCCGAGCGCGCGCGCGCACTGGGCGGGTGCACCGTGCTCGCGCGCGAGAGCGCGAGCGCCGCAGTGCTCGTCGCCGCGCTGCGCGCAGTGCTCGAGCTGCCGGTTCCGACTGCGCCTGCGGCGCCTGTCTCGACATCGCCGCGCAGCGCGAGCCTCGCGCCCGCCATGCTCTGGCGCAGCGACGCGCGCGGGAACCTCAGCCATGCGACACGACGCCTGTTCGAGTTCACCGGCGCGCGTGAGGACGAGCTCATGGGCCGCGGCCTGTTCGAGCGCGTGCACCCCGACGACCAGGGCGCATGGCTCGCGGCGTTCTCGGAGCTCGGCGCGGCCGGCGAGTGGACACTCGACCTGCGCGTGTGCGCGCGCGGCGGCGCCTATCGCGCCGTGCGCATGGACGCGCGCGCCGTGCTCGACGCGGAAGGCGCGACGGAGGCCTTCGTCGGCGCGCTCTTCGACGTCGAGGACCTGGTGCGCGCGCGCGACGGCGCCCGCGAGGAGCTGGCGCGCCACGAAGCCACCAGCCGCGAGCTCGAAGAGCTCGCGTTCGCGGGCGCGCACGACCTGCAGGAGCCGCTGCGCAGCCTGGAGCGCGAGCTCGAAGAGGCGCTGCGCGGCGAGCCGGCCGACCTGGCGCTCGCGCTGCGCCAGGTCACGCGCATGCGCACGCTGTTGCGGGATCTCGTCGACTACACCCTAGCGACACAGATTCGTGTCAGCTCCGAGAGGAGCGAGCTCGGTCAGGCGCTCGAGTGGGCGCTCGACAACCTGCGCCCGTACATCGCAGAGACGAACGCGGAGCTGAAGCTCGAGACGCTGGCCGCGGTGCTCGCCGACCCGATCCAGCTCGCGCGCGTGTTCCAGAACCTGATCTCGAACGCGCTGCGCTTCCGCTCCGACGCCGCGCCCGTGATCACGATCGGCTCCGTGCCGCGCGACGCACACGTGCTCGTGTTCGTGCGCGACAACGGCCGCGGCATCGCGCGCGAGCACCACGACAGCGTGTTCCGCGTGTTCGAGCGCGTACACCCCGACGTGCGCGAAGGCTCGGGCATGGGCCTCGCGATCTGCCGCCGCATCGTCGAGCGCCACGGCGGTCGCATCTGGGTCGAGTCCGAGCCCGGCAAGGGCGCCACGTTCTGCTTCACGCTGCGCCGCGCGACGGACTGAGTCAGCGCGTGCCGAACGTGTCCGAGATCGCGGCGAGGTTCTCGCGCACGCGGCCCGGCGGCGCGCCGACCGTGGCGGCGTAGAGCAGCGGCTGCTCCGTCAGTCCCTGCCACTGGCGCAGGCGGTCGCGCGCTTCGTCGGGGCGGCCAGCGATGCCGATCTCGTCGACGAGCTCGTCGGGCACGGCCTTGGCCATCGCGGCGAAGTCGCCGCGCTTGAACGCGCTCGCGATCTCCTCGCCCACGCCGCGCCAGCCGTGCGCGTCGAGCACCGTGTGGTAGAGCTTGGTCGAGTAGTAGAAGCCGATCTGTGCGCGCACCTCGCGGCGCGCCTGGTCGACGTCGTCGCTCACCGAGCACATCACGTACGGAGCCAGCGCGCACTTGGTGCCCGCGAGCTCGGGCAGCACGTGCTCGCGGATGTACTTGCGCGTGTAGATCGGGTGGCCGACGAGCCCGTCGGCGCACGCGGCGGCGGCGCGGATCATGCCGCGGTTCACCGCGGCCACGTAGATGGGGATCTCCGCGCGCGGCGCGGCGGGGCGCGAGTACTGCGGGATGTCGATCTTGTAGTACTTGCCGTCGAAGCGCAGGCCGCCGCCCTTCTGCGCGGCGATCGCGGCGCGCACGAGCGCGACGGCTTCGCGCATGCGCGGCGCGGGGGGGTCGTCGAAGCGCACGCTGTACCAGCGCTCGTTCATGGAACGCGTGCCGCTGCCCAGGCCGAGGATCATCCGCCCGCCGGACAGCTCGTCGATGTCCATCGCCGCGCCGGACGCCAGCAGCGGGGTACGCATGAATGCGTAGGCGATGCCCGTGCCGAGCTTCACGCGCGACGTCGCGGCGGCAACCGCGGCGAGCCGCACGAAGCCGTTCATGTTGAAGAACTCGATGGTCCACACCGAGTCGAAGCCGCGCGCCTCGGCATGCCGCGCGGCGGCGATCTGGTCGGCGATGGTGGGGGCGACGAGGATGAGTCCGGGCTTCATGGCGCGATTAGAGCACAACGGCGCGAGTCGCCGCGGTTAGAATCGGCCGGTGCGGGACGAGATCGCGATCGCGGGCGCGGGCATCGGCGGGCTCAGCGCGGCGCTCTCGCTCGCCGACGCCGGCTTCGCGGTGCGCGTGTTCGAAGCGGTGCCCGAGCTGCGTCCGCTCGGCGTGGGCATCAACCTGTTGCCGCACGCCGTGCGCGAGCTCGACGAGCTCGGCTTGCGTGGCGAGCTCGAAGCGGCCGGCGTCGCTTGCGGCGAGCTCGCGTACTACACCAAACGGGGTCAGCGCATCTGGGCCGAGCCGCGGGGACTGCGCGCCGGCTACCGCTGGCCGCAGATCTCGCTCCACCGCGGCGTGCTGCAGATGGCGCTCTTCCATGCGGCGCGCGCGCGCATCGGCGCGGACCGCCTGCACCTGGGAGTGTCGGTCGACAGCTGCGCCGCGGTGGAAGGCGGAGTGCGGCTGCGCCTGCGCGACCGCGCGGGCGCGCTCGAAGAGCGCGAGGCGCGCATCTTCGTGGCGGCCGACGGCATCCACTCGGCCGCGCGGCGCGCGCTGTATCCCGGCGAGGGCGCCCCGCGCTGGAACGGCGCGGTCATGTGGCGCGGCGTGGCGCGCGCCGCGCCGTTCCTCGACGGCCGCACGATGATCATGTCCGGACACACGGCGCAGAAGTTCGTCTGCTATCCGATCGAGGCGCCGGGGCCCGACGGCCGCCAGCTCTTGAACTTCGTGGCCGAGCTGCGCTTCGAGGCCGGGCCGCTCGGCGAGCGCGAGGACTGGAGCAAGCGCGGCGAGCTGGCCGACTTCCTGCCGCGCTTCGAGAACTGGCGTTTCGGCTGGCTCGACGTGCCCGCGCTCGTGCGCGCCGCCGACGGCGTGTGGGTGTATCCGATGGTCGACCGCGACCCGCTGCCCCGCTGGAGCTTCGGGCCCGTGACGCTTCTCGGTGACGCAGCGCACCCCATGTACCCGATCGGCTCGAACGGCGCGTCGCAGGCCGTGCTCGACGCGCGCGCGTTGACCGGGTGCTTGCGCTTCCACGCGCGCGACCCCGAGCGCGCGCTCGCGCGCTACGACGAGCTGCGCCGCGCGGCCACGAGCGAGATCGTGCTCGCGAACCGCCGCCAGGGCCCCGAAGCCGTGCTGCAGCTCGTCGAGGACCGCGCGCCCGCGGGCTTCGCGCACATCGGCGACGTCGTCAGCGACGCCGAGCTCGCGTCGATCGCCGAGTCGTACAAGCGCATTGCCGGCTTCTCGGTCGCCGAGCTGAACGCGCGTGCCTCTCTGGCCACTCCGACCGCTTAGACGCGGACGACGCCGGCCTTCACGAGCGCGTCAATACGCTCTTTGGTGTAGCCGAGGTCCGTGAGGATCTCGCGGCCGTGCTCGCCCAGCTCGGGGGCGCGGGTCGCAGGCACCTTGGTCGCGCCTTCCAGGTGGATCGGGCTGTCGACGGTGCGCAGGCCGGGCCGCACGCCCGGGCCTTCGACCTTGCGAAAGATGCCGTTCGCCTCGAGCTGCGGGTCCTTCGGCAGGTCCTCGATGCGCGCGATGATCCCGAACGTCACCTCGTGGCGGTCGAGCTCGCGGCGCCAGTGCTCGAGCGGCTGCGCGGCGAAGATCTCGTCGAGCAGCGCGACCAGCGCAGGCGCGTTCGCGCGCCGCAGCGCGAGCTCCTTGAAGCGTGGATCGGTGGCGAGCTCGGGCCGGCCGAGCGCGCGCGTCAGGCGCTCCCACTCCACGTTCTCCTGCACCATCGCCAGATACAGACCGCGCGCGTCGGAGCACAGGTAGTGGTTCACGAGCGCGTTCGCGGAGCCCGCGTGCGTAGGCGGCACGTAGCGTTTGCCGCCGCAGAGCGCGGCCTGGATGAGGATCGAGTTCGACCACGCGCCATTCGCGCACAGCGACGTGCGCACGCGGCGGCCCTTGCCCGTGCGCTCGCGGTCGAAGAGCGCCAGCGCGATCGCGCCGAACAGCGCCATGGCGCTCGGGTGATCGCCCATGCCCGCGGTCGCGAGCGCGAACTCGGCGCCGTCGGGGCGCACGGCGTCCATCAGCCCGGAGCGCGCCCACCACGCGGTGGCGTCGTAGCCGGGCTTCTCGACCTCGAGCCCCTGGTCGCCGTAGCCGGTCGCGTGCGCGTAGATGAGCCGCGGGTTCTCGCGCTCGAGCTGTTCCCAGCTCATGTTGAGCTTGGCGAGCACCGACGGATGCAGGTTGGTGATGAACACGTCGGCGCGGCGCACGAGCTCGTGCGCGACCTCGCGGCCTTCGTCCTTGCGCACGTCGAGCGCGATCGACTTCTTGCCGCGCCCGGTGAGGATCCAGCAGTAGTTCTCCTCGCAGTCGGGCAATGGCTTCAGCTGCGGGAGCATGCGGTACGGATCGCCGATCTGCGGGTGCTCGATGTGCACGACCTCGGCGCCGAAGTCGCCCAGCACGGTGCCCGCCGCGGGACCGAACACGAACGTGGCCAGCTCGACGACCTTGAGACCCTGGAGAAGCGGTCGCTCGCTCATGGCGGAATTGTAACGCTACGCGGAGCTCCAGGTCGGTGAGCTGGCGCCCAGGCGCTGCGCGGGGCACAGGAAGTGCGCAGGCGTCTCCGAAAGCTCGGCGGCGTGGCGCACCGCGCGCAGGCGCCCGAAGTCGGAGTCGCTCTCTTCGAGCCGATCCTGCACGTCGGAAAGGCCGGGGTCGCGCGCCGACAGGCCGTTCTCGACGCGGCCCAGCCCGGCGAGCCAGCGGCCCGTCTGCGCGAGCGAGACGCGCACGTGCCAGCTGCCGCCTTCGCGCGCCTGCCGCGCGCGCGCGAGCAGAGCCGCCGCGGCCATGAGCTGACCCGAGGCGTGGTCGAGCGCTTGCGCCGGCAGCTCCTTCGGCCCGGCGACGCCGGCGGCCGCGCCTTCGGCGTGGTTGAGGCCGGTCGCGGTCTGCACGAGCGAGTCGAAGCCGCGCCGGCGCGACCACGGGCCCACGCGCGAGTACGCGGACAGGGTCACGTACACGATGCCCGGCCGCGCGCGCGCCACGTCTTCGGGCCCGAAGCCGCGCGCGGCGAGCGCGCCCGGGCGGTACGTCTGCACGAACAGGTCCGCGTCGCGGCATAGACGCAGAAGTGTGTCGCGTCCCTCGGGCGTCTCGAGGTCGGCGAAGGCCGAGCGCTTGCCGCGTCCGGTGTCGATGTCCGCCCACTCGATCGATGGCAGGTTCGGCGAAGCGATGCGCAGCACGTCGGCGCCGTGCGCGGCGAGCGTGCGCCCGCACACCGGGCCGGCCAGCACGCGCGTCACGTCCAGCACCCGCAGTCCCTCCAGCGGGCGCGCGGCCGGCGCCAACGGGCGCGGCGGTGCCTCGCCGATCCGCTCGATCTCGAAGAGCGGCAGCGCCGCGAGCGCGCGCGCCTGCGGCTGCGCGGCCCACTCCTCGGGGCTGCGCATCATCGCGACCACGCAGCCGGCGTCGTTCGCGGCGGTCTCGAAGTCCTCGCCCTTCCAGCCCGCCAGCTTCTCCTGCACGGACTCGCGCGAGTCACTCGCGCCGAGCAGCTCGATCACGCGGCTGCGGTGGTGCGCGAAGTTGGTGTGCAGCCGCACGAAGCGGCCGTCGCCCGCGCGGTACACGCCCGCGAGCGCGTCCCACATTGCCGGCGCGGGCCCGCCGGCGACCCGCAGATACCGCTCGCTCCGGAACTCGAGCGCCGCCGCGCGCAGGTCGACCGCCACGCGCTGGGGCCTGCCGCCGCGGATTCGCCACAGCTCGGCGGCGGCGAGCCCTGCGGCCGCGATCGAGACCTGCGCCGCGGTGCCGACGGCGAAGGAAGAAGGCAGCGCCGGGTCGCGCCCGGCGAGTGAGACGCGTGCGAGCGCGCCCGGATCGCCGCCGCCCAGCAGCCACAGGTCCCGGAGCGCGTCGGTCGGCGGAGTCACTCGACAGACCTTGGCTCCGCACACTCGGCCGTGTCAAGCTTGATCCGGCGATCAACCCAGGAGACACGAGATGTCCGCGCGCACCGCCGCTCTCTTGCTCGCAGTCCTGTGCGCGGCCTGCACGCACACGGCGAAGGACGCCTCGATCATCCGCGGCCTGTCGGGCCCGCCGAAGCTCTACACGCTCACGAACCTGCACGCGTTCGTGGACCGCGTGTACGCGGCGAACTTCCAGTCGGAGGTCCTGATCCCGGTCTGCAGCGAGGTCGAGCTCTTGCGCTACCGCACGCCGCCGCGCGCGTTCATGACGTTCAGGGTGGTGGCGACGGACAAGGAGTACGAGTACGACGACCACGGCGCCGCCGGCGAGCCGCTCTTCGACCACCTGGCGCTCTACTTCGGCCGCGATTGCCCGCAGGCGCGGCTCGACGCGCTCACCACCGACGAGCGCAAGGCGGTGAGCGAGGGCGTGGTCCGGCCCGGCATGCGCAAGGACGCCGTGATCCTGGCGATCGGCTACCCGCCGAAGGCGTCCACCGCGTCGCTCGAGTCGAAGCGCTGGCAGTACTGGCACGACCGCTGGAAGAAGTTCTTCGTCGACTTCGACGA